>Ga0335081_10009234_pt1 | contig 15857 bp, 12 predicted proteins | sample Lox_Sample_35_FD_206713 | JGI IMG/M metagenome (GOLD analysis project Ga0335081, IMG submission 206713) | Soil microbial communities from Loxahatchee National Wildlife Refuge, Florida, United States - Lox_Sample_3.5 | ecosystem: Environmental > Terrestrial > Soil > Wetlands | place: USA... | reverse complement strand
CACTCCGAGCGAAGGCCGGTGAAAAAGCCGCACCCAATTGGCAACATTGAGCAGAGCTCTTAAAATAAGACTTCTTTGAATGCTCCTCTTTAAAAACTTGCTTTCAAAATCCTCAAAGACGCGGTCTCCGAAAAGGCCGTAGTACCCTGTCGTGAAACTTCCCCCGGAGACACTCGATATTCCATCCACCTCATCCAGAAGCCGCCGCTTTCTTCCGTCAAGAACGATCTCAGTCTTTCGCAACTCTTCCAGAACGCCATAGGAAAGTGCGGCCGCCCGCATCCCTCCGCCTGAAAAAGTGAGGTACAGAAGCAGGCTGTCTGAATTTTCGGGAGTTCTCATGTTGGATGCCCTGTATCCCCCATTAGGGCGGACCTCATTCATCGGCTCATTGACCGGATAGTGGGCACAACCAGTAGCAAAAGAGAAGACCAGCAGGAGCCCACCCATGAGGATTCTCTCGCCCAACCTAAATATTTTCTTGTTCTTCTTTTTCAATTCTTGCCTCCCCTTATGACCCATGGGACCAGGATAAGGTTTACCCAAGGGGCCTTCGACGTGATTTGTTCAGACCTCTCTCCTTTCCCTGTAGCAAGGGCTGTTGCCGCCTCATCCGCAGTTCCTATGGCGCTCATCCCATCGCCTTGCGGAACTACGCCGGGGTCTGCGGTTTTAAGACACCGGAGGGTTTCGAAAGAGGTATAGAAGGCCGTGACATCTTAGAGCGGCAGTTTCATCTGTTTAATGACAGCAGCCCTTTTTTGGATTCTGAAAAGAAACCCTATATTCATCTTGTCGATGGCGGAGTAGGGGATAATCTGGGTCTGAAAGCCGTTCTAGATCGAATCATCCCAAGGAGGAGCGTCTGGGGGGCAATTAAAGGGATTCCGCTGGAAAAGGTCCGCAAAGTGGTCTTCATCGTGGTGAACGCTGAAACAGAACCCGATCCCAAGTGGGACAAGACAGAAAGGGTTCCCACTTTCGGCGTCATGCTTGCTTCTTACTCCTCGATCGCGATTGACCGATATAGCCAAGAAACCATGGTTCTCTTGAGAGAAAGCGTCGGTTCGTGGGCGGATGAGATAAGAACTCAGAGATGCAAGGGAGGAGCGGTTTCTACCTCACCGGGTTCGTGTGGCGACATTCAGTTTTATGTTGTTGAAGTGAAGTTTGATGCGTTAAAGGATGAAAAAGAGCGAATGCACTTTAAGAGGTTACCCACCGCCTTGAAGCTCGCCTCAGAGGAGGTGGACAAGACACGGGATACCGCCCGCCGCATCCTTAAAGAATCAGGAGAATTCCAGCGGCTGCTGCATGACCTGAAGTAGGAAATCGACGAGATCGCTCTCCAAGGCTTTCGGTAAACGAGGGTAAATTTGTAAGAACCTAAAGGATTTCTCCTACCAAGAATCAGCTACTTTTTAATTGAAGATCATATTGGGATGGTTTAAATTTCTGAAAGGCAGGTGGTGAGAAAAAAACATGGCGGATCGATGTGACAAATCCCACATCAGCTTAATTTCTCTTCATCGACACCATGATTGCTTCTGACGTGAGCTCCGATTCTCTCAAGGCTGTTTCGTCACCATTTTCAGAGAGAGAAAAGAGGAGATGGCCACGGACACGAGCATGCCCAACATGAATAACAGAATAAGCTTTTCCTTTAGCGCCGTGTACTTGGTTTCCAGTATCCCAACATAGAGCATTCCAACAATCTTATCCCGAAAGTCCCGTAGCGGTTCGTAGGCGGTGATATACCAGTCATCCACCACATACGCTCTTTGCATCCAGGGCAATCCCTTCTGAAGGACCTGCTCCTGGACCTCCTTCATGGCCCGGGTTCCAACGGCTCGATGTCTTTCTCTATCCATAACATTGGTGGATATTCTCCAGTCTCCCAAAAAGATGGTGGCTGTTCCAATTTCTTTCGCCTTGTATTTCGCATTTCTAAAAACAATATTCTTGATCCGATCCACAATTTCATAGTTACGGTTAAGAAGGACTCCGCCTACCAAAGCTCCCAAGACTTTCCCATTCACATCTACCACGGGATGAGCCGACTTCAATACCATCCCGGAAGTTAGCTCTAACTTCTCAATGGGTTTTTCCTTGGGCGTAGGGACGAGAGAGAAAACCGCTTTATCCGCAATCGTTTTCCCCTCCTTTAACAATTCGTCTCTCGAGAGCACCTGAGTTCCGGAGAGGGTTTTGTGGACAAGGGCCTCCCCGACAAAGGGATCATCCGCCAGACTGTCTCCCGACATTCCCGGCTGATGAACCCTTAACAAGACCGTTCCCTTTCGGTCCACCAGGGTCAGAAAATCCAGTCCTTCATCAATCATCGTCCTGTTCAAATCGTCCTTTATAGGCAAAGTCTTTTCTTTTCTGAGTGCCTCTTTCAGTATATATCTCATTGAAGTCAAACGAATCGTCCGGTCAACGTCGTTCAGTTTGGAATGGTAAACCCATCGGGCGGTATTCAAAGCCTCTTTCACCCTCTCTTGCGTCTCATAGATCACGCGGTTGGTGATGACAGAATTCACGATAAATCCTATAATGACCCCCGTCGAAAGGGAGGTCAGCACAAAGATCAACGCCAGCCGATATTTTGAAGATGAATTCATCATCCATTTTTTAACAGATAGGTAGCAAGAAGTAAAGCGGACAGCCTCCGAGCTCAGACTCGTTTCCGATCCCCGTTCCCTCTCCCCGGGGGAGGGCAGGGGGAAATTTCAAACATTTTCGTTTGGAAATTTAGAGGAGCGACTTGATTTAAGAAAGATGATTAGGAATAATGAACAAAGTGAAAGAATTGGAAAGGAGAAGTATTAATGAAAGCAATTGTAGACGAGGAAACATGCATCGGATGCGGGCTTTGTGCGGAAACTTGCCCGGAAGTTTTTGAAATGAATGATGACAAGGCTCATGTCAAAGTGGACGAGGTCCCGGCGGCCGCTGCGGAGTCCTGTAAGGAGGCTGCTGAAAACTGCCCGGTGGAGGCCATCCAGATAGAAGAATGAGTGCTTCTAACCAGAACAAAAAAAGGGGCGCTCCGCATCATCCAGCGGGCGCCCCTTTCTTACTTCTCTCCAAAAGATCACTCGAAATATTCTTTGATTTCCTTATAGCGTTTCGGATCTCTTAATCGATCAAGAGCCTTCGCCTCAATCTGGCGAATTCTCTCCCGGCTGAGACCGAACTGCCTGCCGATTTCTTCAAGGGTACACTCTCCGTCCTCTCCGATGCCGAAACGGAGCCGGAGAATCTTTTCTTCCCTCGGAGAGAGGCCGGACAAGAGCTTCTGGATCTGATGGGTCAAATCTTTTTCCAGCAAGGAATCGCTGGGGGAGAGGCCCTTCTCGTCCGGGATCAGGTCTTCAAGCGTACTATCTTCTTCCCCGATAGACATGTCGAGAGAGATCGGTTCTTCGATGAGATTGAGAATTTTTTCCACATCGTGCAGAGGAATCCCGCTCTCCTTGGATAACTCCTGGGAAGTGGGCTCCCGCCCTAACTTTTTCACGAGATCCTTGAAGGATTTCATCAATTTCCCTTTGATTTCGAAAAGGTAATTCGGGATTCGAATCGTCCTCGACTTTTCCGCAAAAGCCCGTAAAATGGCTGCCCGAATCCACCAGGAGGCGTAAGTACTGAACTTGAAGCCTTTGGTATAATCGAACTTAACCATGGCTTGGATCAAACCAAGATTTCCCTCCTGGATCAAGTCCAGGAAAGAAAGCCCCCGATTGGCATATCGTTTTGCGATACTGACGACCAACCGCAGATTGGCTTGAATTAACTCATTCTTCGCCCGCTGAAGGCCGAGAAGAGCCCGTTGATATTGATTCAACGTTTCTTTATAAAGAAGATTTTTCCCACGCATTTCTGAAGCAGTGGGTTTTGATTTTTTTCCGTTCTTTCCGTTTTTGCCCTTCGATCTGTAACCCTGCCGCGACTGGGTATGAATCCGTTTTCCCCCATTCTTGGGAGTCGAAGCGGGGTATATTTGGGTTTTCAGGCGATTCAATTTTGTCTCGAGGATCCTAACCTCACGCTCGCCTTCCTTGATCCTTTTTGCCAATTCAACCTCTTTCTCCGGCGTAAGAAGGGATATCTTCTCAAGGCCCTTTAGATATTCCCAGGTGATATCCTGAGGTTGAAAGACAATTTCTTCCTGAGGAGCAGGCTCCGGTGATATCTCTTCACTCTCCTCCACCACCAATTCCGCTTCGTCCGCCTGAAGATCGAAGTCTTCCATCGTCTCTTCTAACTCGCCCTCAGCGTAGGGAGCGGGTTGGATGGGCGGAATAGGGGCCGCGGACTCAGCAAAAAGGGTTGAGGATTGAACGGGCTCAAGCGTCAACTCCTCTCCTTTTTTACTTGTTGCCTTGTTGTTCTTCACAGTATCTTACCCCTTTCATCTTGGAACAAAAAACCCTCTCCATTCTTAGTCTCTGGAAAGGGTGGATTTATTCAATTTCTTCTTTACCAAAAAACCCTTGCCCGCTTGAATGGCCCTTTCTCTACATGCGGAGCCTATCTTGACCTAACGCACTCCTTCTTTTATACTAATATACTAAGGTAAGAAAGCTTTGTCAAGGATTATTTTACTATTAGTTATTCATTGTTTTCAACTAGTTATACATTACGAGGACGATATTCCTACATTCATATAGGATTAATTCCGCTCTTCTTGTGAAAAAAATAATAAATCCACCCAGGTTGAATCGACGCCTTCGAGCCATGGAAAGATGAAAAGAATCCCGCCTTCTTAGCGCTGAGAAAAAAGTGTTGGTTTTTGATTTGACTTTGGCTGGGGTCATCCTTTATAAAATTTAAATTCGGTCATTATTCCTGCATTTTACTTTTCCGAAAAGGGGTTTGAAAAAATGTCTACGGGATTCGTAGATCTTCACCTTCATACAACCGCTTCCGATGGAGTTCTGAGGCCTTCGGAAATCGTGAGGTACGCTAAGACGAAGGGACTTCGAGCGATAGCAATTACGGACCATGATACCGTCGAAGGATGTGAGGAGGCGCTGGCAGAAGGAGGGAGAATCGATTTCGAGGTGATTCCGGGAATTGAAATCAGTGCTGAGCATTCACCCGGTTCGATGCACATCTTGGGATTTTTTCTCGATATCGATCACCCGCTTCTGAAGGAGAGGCTAAAATATCTTCAGAAGGCAAGGGCAGAAAGAAACCCGAAGATCACCGAAAAGTTGAATCAGTTGGGAATCGATATCACCTTCGAAGAGGTGCTGAAGGCCTCCGGGGGAGGGCAGGTCGGCAGACCCCATTTTGCCAATGTACTTTTGGAAAAGAAGGTTGTCAGAAACTTTCAAGAGGCCTTCGATCGGTTTCTGAAAAAAGGCGCCCCGGCCTACGTGGACAAGTTCAGATTTACGTCAAAAGAAGCTTTACATTTTATCAGCGAAGCAAGGGGGGTTGCCGTGCTGGCTCATCCGAATACCCTTGGGATGAGCCGATACTCAGAGCTGGAGAAACTGGTTCTTCAATTAGTCGATGAAGGGCTTCAGGGGATTGAAGTCTATTATCCTGAACACTCTCGGGAAGAAATAGCCCTGTATCGATCGCTTGCCGAAAGGCACGCCCTCCTGACGACAGGAGGGACGGATTATCACGGAATGGAAAAAAACGGGCTGGACATCGGAGTAGGAAGAGGAGACATGAAGCTTCCTTATTCTATTGTGGAGAGGATCAAGGCGGCTCGAAGCCGGTCCTTGTCGGGGAGGTAACGACGTGGTCGTCTTTTTGTTGATCGCCACGGCCCTGTTATGGGGATCGACTCCCATTCTTGAAAAAATTGGCCTGGCAAGGGTGGACCCCCTGATCGGGGTTACTATCCGAAGCGCCGTTGTTACGGCCGGCCTTTTTTTGCTCGCCCTTCTGATGGGCAAAGGCAAAGCCTTAGTGGAATTGAATGGGAAGAGTCTTCTTCTCTTTGGCGCAAGCGGCGTTATGGCGGGTCTTCTAGGGATGTGGACTTATTACAGCGCCTTGAGAATGGAGGCAACCTCGAAGGTTGTGCCGATTGCAGCCAGCTATCCCTTGGTAACTGCCCTTCTGAGCGTTTTAGTTCTCAAGGAAGGAGTAACACTCCACAGGGTCGTTGGCACTGCACTCATTGTCTCAGGAATCTGGCTGGTCAAATAAGGATTGAAAGCGGAAGGCGGTAATCGCCACTCTCTACTTCGAGGAAATGAAATGAGGAGGAGAAGATGAAGAAGCGCAAGAAAACGAATCGTTTGAAGGCGGCCCTGAAGAGAAAGAATGTCAAACACTGCTTGATGAAGTCTAAAGGAGAGAGAAAGTATCCAACGTAATAAAGAACGCTAAGCGCTTGGCGCATGGCAAAGAACGCATCTTGTCTTGATGGTGAATCCACCGTTGCCATCATCACTGAAGAACTTCATACAATGAGTTTTGAATACCCTAGCCTCGTCTTATCAGACCCGGAAGGAAATATTTTTGACCATCCCTCTCTGAAGCTCTCAGGTCGATCCGGAGACCGGTTTCTCCTTCCCCCTCCGTCGGAATTAGTATCCCTGCCCAAAGGGAGTCAGTTGTTTAGTTTGCCCAGAAGGATTCCGATCGGCTGGGATGAAGAAAAAAGATCCTTTATCTCTTTGGGAAAAGCGAGATCAGGCAAGACCGAGGCGGAATTTGCGGCGGTCGCTGCGTTTCTGCCTCCAGGATATATTCGGACATTCCTTCCTGCTACCCAGCGGGGTCCCAGAGCGCCCATCCTTCCGCTCTGGGCCTACACGGCTGTGGGCTGGAAAGAAGGAAGGTTTTGGGCTACAGGACTCCAGATTGACTCTAATCCCCATTGGCATCCAAAATATTTTGAAAACGATGGCCTCTTAAAGAGGAAGGTACAGGCCTTTTTTAAGAGTCGTCCTAAGAATCGTCTCCTTCGGCAACTCTCCAGGTGTGCCTTGGAATACCACTGTTTTGCGGCAAAAAATGTTTTTTTTCGAAGATGGGAATGCCCCCTGCCAACCTCCCCTTCATGCAATGCAGCGTGTTTAGGTTGCATCTCTCTGCAGCCCTCCGAATGTTGCCCGGCCTCGCAAGAGAGGATCGATTTTATTCCGACGGCAGACGAGGTTCTGGACGTTGCCTTGCCCCATCTGAAAAAAGCAGAGGATGCGATTGTCAGTTTCGGCCAGGGTTGCGAAGGGGAACCGCTGATCCAATGGAGGCTTCTCGAGGATTCGATCGTAAAGCTTCGGGAAAAAACGGACCGGGGGACGATCAACCTTAATACCAACGGAAGTCTTCCGAAGCCCCTACAGAGGCTTTGCGAGGCTGGGCTCGACAGCGTTCGTATCACGCTCAATAGCCCACATTCAAACTACTACAGACGGTATCACAGACCTAAGGGCTATTCGTTCGGCAAAGTGGTTGATTCTTTGGTTGCGGCCAAAAACAAAGGGGTCTATACTTCAATCAATCTCCTCGTTTTTCCAGGGTTCACAGATAGAGAGACAGAAGTGGAAGGATTGATTGAACTGATCAGGGAAACGAACCTCAATCTGATCCAGATGCGAAACCTAAATATCGATCCTGACTTTTATCTCAAGGCCATGGGAAGCGGTGAGGGGATGGGGATTTCTAAGATGATTGCTATTCTGAAGAAGGAATTTCCTTCTCTCCAATTCGGCTATTTCAACCGCACCAGAGAAACCTTTTTCGGAAAGTAGAGGATAGAAAGTGGAATGTGGAACGTAATTATTATCCACACGTTATTTTGTTTTCCCACACTTCACTATCCACTTTCAGATTTTTCAGCAATAAGACTGGCCACTGCCTTTTTTCTCCGGCCTTCCCTGAAGATTCCTTCGCGGTAGAAAAGGATCCTGAAATCTTTGAAGCGCCAGAGAAGTTCGTTGGGCTTTAGAAAATATTTTGCTTGCTTCGGTCCTCCCGTCCCGAGTTTCCTATGCTCAAGGAGATAGGTTTCGAAGATCACCTTTCCTCCTTCTCTCAGCCCTTTCTTTATCCTCGGGATCAGACGCCGTTTGAGAAAATAAAAGTTAATAATAAGGTCGTATCGTTCTCTTGTTATATAATATTGATTGAGATCAACGAGAAATGTGTTAATTTTGACTCCTTTTCCCTTGGCTAATTTTTGGGCTTTCTTCAGGCCCTTCTCAGAAATATCCACCGCGTCCACATCAAACCCATTTTGAGCCAGAAAGACGGCGTTCCTTCCTTCGCCCGCGGCGATATCAAGGGCTTTTCCTCTCGGAATGAGATGGATATGTTTTTTCAGGAAAGAGTTGGGTTCTTTCCCAAGAGCGAATTCTTTCCTCCCGAATCTTGTGTCCCATCTTTTTTGATCCGCTTTCAAAGCACCTCCATTTTTGCGTGGCACTTGGCAATTTTACAGGAAAAAATTTTTCTTGACATTAAAAAAGTTTGAAGGTATAAAGGTCTACATATGTAGACCATACCCCCCCCGCCACCCTCTCCCCTCAGGGGAGAGGGAAAGGGTGAGGAGAAAATCCAAGGTGGAAAAAATGGAAAATAAAAAAGGACTGACACCCGTCCAGGAGAAAGTTTTTAATTTTTTGAAAGATCATCTGCAAAAAAAAGGTTTTCCGCCGACTCTCCGTGAGATTGCTTCTCAATTCGGGTTGCAAGGGCCAAAGGCTCCCCAAAAAACCCTAAGTATATTGGAGAGAAAGGGTTACATCCATAAAGTCCCCGGAGGCTCAAGGGCAATTGAAATTTTAGGCCACCCATCTGTCCATCTTACCCAAATCCTCTCAGTTCCCATTGTGGGAAGAGTGCAGGCGGGTGAACCCATTCTCGCTGTCGAGAATATCGAAGGCTACATCAGCCTCGACCGAAGTATTGCCTCATCAGAAGATGTTTTCCTCCTTCGGGTACAAGGGGATAGCATGATTGATGCGCACATCCAGGACGGAGATTTCGCTCTAGTGAAGCCGCAACCAAATGCAGAAAACGGTGAGATCGTCGTGGCCTTAATCGAAGATGAGGCCACAATCAAGAGGATTTTTCAAAAGAGGGATTTGATTCGGCTTGAACCAGCGAACCCAAAGATGGAGCCCATTGTCGTCAAAAAAGGAGAAAAAAAAGTTGCCATTGTGGGAAAAGTGATAGGGATTTTTAGAAAACTGTAATGAAAGGGTTCAAGGATTCCAGGGTTCGAGGGTTCCAGTAAATTTCACTTGAACCCTTGACTCCTTGATCCCTTCATTGAGATTATGGACTGTATCATTCTTCACATCGATATGGATGCTTTTTTTATTTCGGTGGAGCAGAGGGACAACCCTTCGCTCCGAGGAAAACCTGCTGCGGTTTGCGGCTCTCTTTCTCGAAGCGTGGTCACTTCAGCCACCTATGAGGCGAGGCCTTACGGAATTCGGGCGGGGATGTCAACCCAAGAGGCAAAAAGGCGCTGTCCCCAATTGATTCTTGTGCAGGGAAACCATTCGAAATATACGGAAACCGCTTCCCGAATCTTCTCCATCCTGAAAGAATACACACCCTTAGTGGAGGTTGCCTCCATTGACGAGGCCTATCTCGATATCACTCAATCCCTGCTTTTGTTCCAGTCTCCTCTCCACATCGCTCAATCGATCAAAGATCAAATCCGTGAGAAAGAAGAATTGACCTGTTCCATTGGAGTGGCGCCGAATAAACTCATTGCCAAGTTGGCGAGTGCTCTGAAAAAACCTGATGGCTTAGTTGTCATTCAGAAAGGAGATGTTGAGGGGATCTTGAAGGATCTTCCGGTCTCCAAACTGTATGGGATCGGCCCGAAACTGACAGAGGAATTAAACTCAATAGGCGTCTTTACCTGCGGTCAACTGGGAAGATTTCCGGTTCCGGTTTTATCCAAAAAGTTCGGTGTGATCGGCGAGAGGCTTCATGAAATGGGATTGGGAATAGATGATAGTCCGGTCGTTCCCTTTGACGAGGAGGAAGATGCGAAGTCGATCAGCCATAGCGTCACACTTGAAGAGGATACCTCTGACCCAAAACTCCTGAGAAAAGTTTTGCTTCAACTTTCCGAAAGGGTCTCCAGAAGGATGAGGAGGAAAGGGTTTTACGGGAAGAGGATCGCCGTTACTGTACGTTATTCAGATTTTTTTACCTTCTCAAAACAAAAAACCCTTTCCAAGTGGGTAACGAGCGGTAACGAAATATGCCAGCAAGCCTTCGAGATCTTTGGATCGATCTCCCATCCGAAGCCGATTCGTCTCCTCGGAGTGGGCGTATCTCAGTTGAAAAAGGAATGGTACCAATTGGACCTTTTTGAGAAGAGAGGGAAGAAAGATAATCTCCTCAAAGCGATGGATCGAGTGAACGAGCGATTCGGAGATTGGACGCTGACCTGGGCAGAACTTTATTAAGACCCCATCAGCATACCCCGTCGTAGCCGTCCCGTCTTGGCGGGTGGACGGCTAATCCCAGATTCCTATTCTTGCAGGGCGGAAAGCAGTTTTTCGGCTTGGTATTCGGATTTTTCTTCGGCCTTTTGCCATGCCTGAATGATGGAGTAACATCCTTGCAACTCTTCGATCACGGCATGGACAGGGCGGAGAGGGTCGGAGCCGATGGTCAGTGCGGCCACCATCATCAGCCACCACAGCAACTCCTCAAAGGCTTCTTTATTGAACCACCAGATATCGTTGCACTGGTTTACCTGCAAGAATTGTCGCACCTCGCCGTCCTTCAGCAATCCTTTGAATATCCCATAAGCTTGTTCCTGGCCGGATGGCTTCGACCCAAACCATCCTTGATGACTCGTAAGCCATTTGATGACTGTCAATGAATTCCCTGCGGCAGCTTCTTCCATCCCCAAATCCCTGAGAACAGCGAGGATTGGTTTCCTGAATCCCCACTCCTCAATCCAGGCATGACTCTGTCCCGCAAAGTCCCTTTGATTGACCACCTTTCCGAGAGCATGGACAAATAGCCAGGCGAAGAGGGTTGCCCAGGTGGTTGTTAAGCCGGTCAGCTTCTTGTGCAGGTATTCTGCGACGGCTTTGACTCCTTTTGGTTGGAGGTATGGGTAGCGACTGGTGAGGATAGGTAGGTATAGGATGGCCTCCAATTTGCGGCGAATCTCTTGAATGATCGCCATCCCATCTTCTCTTCCTCCACTGAACTTCTTGGCTTCTTCAAGGAGGCGCCCCATTTTCTTCTCTATCTCTTCCATCAGTTTTTGATCGAGTTGGGCCTGGGGTTGAGTGATGCGTGCCTCCATTAAACGACGAAATGTATGCGCATTAATCAATTCCTTAAAGGCATTCTGAAGGGGCTGCAATAGCATTTCTTTCAATACCTCGTCGATACTGGGTACGCCACGGCCATTGAGGCTGTCGGCTATTTGCGCATAGTGATGCCATTGATTATCCCGGACTTCTCTAAAATCGATGAAGACGTGATACTTGTAGGCACCCAGCTCCACATACAGCCCCCTTTTGCACAATTCCTCGCTGCTGCGAATGAATTCCAGGCCGGTTGCATTGTCGCGGAATACGGAGAAATAGGCTTGATCATTGTGCAAGCCGAGGCCTTCTCCTAAATCTTTCTGGATGAGTGTACGTTCATCCCCGTTACCCACCTTCACCGAATAAGCGACGGAGGACCGAACCCATCCTCGTGCGGACTCATATTTGTTGTGGTAGATGATGAGGGATCGCTCATCGCCGGATCGGTTGGAGTAAGCGAAGACATTTTCATTCACGTGGCCCTCCGGCGCAAAAAAATCATAGAGCAGGAAATTCTTTACATCTGAGAAGTGACGGCGGCGCTTCATGAGCGGAAAAAGCTCTCTTTCATGCCGCTCGATCAATTCCGGGTCCGGTTGTTCATCCCATTTGGCATATCGGTATTCCATTCCGTATTTCTCGTTGAAACCTTCGATCTGGCCATGAGCGAACATGGGGAGTCCGGGCATCGTGACCATCATGGTGCATACGCCGAAGTATTTGTCTCCCTTCCCGAATTGAGTGACAGCAGTCTCTTCGTCAGGGTTACTCATGAAATTGACAAATCGTTTGAGGACCTCGGGGTTGAATTCGAGAGTATTTTTCATCACGGAGCGATATTTGGCGTTTTCTTCATCTTTCAGCATATTCATGAAGGCACTGTTGTAAACGCGATGCATTCCCAAGGTTCGGACAAAGTATCCCTCCAACAGCCAAAAGGCCTCGGCCAGCAGTAACGTGTCAGGCGCTTCCCGAGCCACCCGATCCACCACTTGACGCCAGAATTCTTCAGGCATAAACCGGTTGAATTGTTTTTTCGGCATGCCGTGTTCCGCCCGGGAGGGAATGGCGCCGCCAGTACCCGGTTCCGGAAACCACAAACGCTGATAATGCCGTTTCGTCAGGGTCATGGCCGCATCGAAACGGATGATGGGAAATTTTCGAGCAACGCTAAGGATCGTTTGAATGACCGCCTCTCTCACGTCGACGCTTAGGTAGTTCAGCTGGGCCGTATCGTTCCAGGGCATGCGGGTCCCGTCATTGCCGTGATAGATGAATTTTTCCGTGCCATTTCTACGGTCCACCCTTTTGAAGACAACCGCTGCATCGCTCCGGTCGAAATAGTGATCTTCAAGATAAATCCCCACCTCCCCGTGCCACGAGAGATCCGGCCCGCCGAAGCGATAAGCGGGGAAAGGGCTGTAATCCAGGGAAATGAACCACTCGGGATGTTCGATCGTCCACCTGGAATCAATTCCCACATGGTTGGGCACCATGTCGCTTGCCATGCGTATGCCCTGTCTCCAGGCCCGGTCTTTTAAGTTTTGAAAGGCCTCTTCGCCTCCGAGGTCGCCCGCGATCTCGTAGTCGAACAGCGAATAAGCCGAGGCCACTGCATCGGGATCGCCCATCTGCTCTTTAATTCTTTTGGAGGCGAGGCTTCTTTCCCACACGCCGATGAGCCACAAGCCGGTGAAACCGGAATGGGCCAAGAGGTTCAGTTCCTCATCGGGAATTTGATCGAGCCGGTAGATGGATCGCCGATACTTTCTGGAGAGCTGATGGAGCCACACATAAACATTCTTTGCCATCAGAACAAGGCTCGGCATCCAGTCGAGGTCGGAACTAAAGCGTTCCGGTTCCTCCTCCATCCCAAAAAATTGATAAACCTCCGCAGGCGCGCGACCCCAAAAGGCCATTCTCCGCCATTCCGCGATTTCCTCTTCTTTGATCAAGTCAAGACTGCTGAGAAGTCGTAAGAGATAGGGACCCAATAAATAGCCCCATTTTTCACGGATGTATTTCAGCTGCCCCGAAAGTGAGCGGGGAGCGGCGAGCGCAGGACTTCGAAGCATATCGACCAGGTTCTGATGATCCGGGCCGAACAAAGGCTGATGGTCGAAGAAAGAAGGGAGGGCGTCGATGATTTGCGGGTAAGACGTATCCTTTTCCAGTCCGGCGTCATCGAACAACTCGATGAAGGGACCAAAGGCCGGATTCACATTGGCCAGCCAGAGCATGAGCATTTCTTCCAGTACGATCAGACGGTGAGGGGTCCCCGCTGTTTCTCCTTCCAAATACGTATGGAGATCCACTTCATGGCGATAGACGGCCACCGTTGGAAATTCACCGGCAAATTTCCGAAGAGCTTGATCCACTTTTTGTTTGCCCAGGGTCTCATCGAGCCAACTCAGGGCCTGCTGCGCCACCTGCGCATTCTTTTCGATGCGATACAGGCCTACGATGTAATGAAGGATTTCGTCAATCAACCCCATCGCATTGATCTGGCCGGCTCTGACGGCTTTGTCGGGGAAGACGACCAAATCCCTTTTTTCATTCATTTTCTGGGCGAATAATCTGGCCGCATGAAAGTTTGGGAGGATGACATTTCCGCTGAGGGAAAACAGGGAATCGTCAAATTGGTAGTCATCCCTTGCCTTGCGGGAGATATGAAACTCCATCACCACAGTGTCTTGTGTGTGTGTCATATCACCCAATATAGGCCATTCTCCTGCCGGACTCAAGGGGAATGATGATGGCAGGGTATCGGCTCACCGAGGCGCGGATCGTATCTTCCGATCGAGCCCCGCACCACGCATGGTCTTTGGAAATCTTATGAAGCGGATGATCCAAAATTGTAATCGGCAAAGGTAACTTTCCTCCGTTGCAGCACAACCTTTTCAATGTTCAAGACATGCATGTAGTTAATGGAACAAGCTGAGGTATCCGCTATAAGATTTTCTCTGCCCCCGCGTGGCGCAGGGCTCGATCCCGTTGAGTTTCCACGCCAGAGTGAGGCATTACGTATAGGGGGAGAAAATAGTAAAAGAAAAAGAAGGGAAGATATCGAAAATCATGTGGGGCTAATAAGCTTTTCACACCGATTCCGGCGATTCGAGAACCAGGGCGTGATCGGATCCTATTTCATCATAATGAACCGGGCCAGTTGCATCGTGTGGCAGAGCATCCTGCCCCAGAAAGGCGAAGAGGTCTTACGCCCGTCCGGGTGGACAAAGCAGAAATGTTTACACTTGATGTCCTGCAGCCTCTTCGAAAAATCGGCCTCCGGGTTCTCCGAGTCGAGTGGCTTCGAGAAGTAGCCGGGGATGTAATACCCCAGGTCCGTGTAAGTGCCTGTCGTGCTCCGGGAGTGTGCTTTTAGAAAGTCGGCAAAAGTCTTTCGGGAGGTCACCACTCCATACGTGTCCGGGTAAATCTGCCACGGCGCTCCGGGTTCCATCTCGATGGAGAGGGCACGCAGACAGTTTCGTCTTCCGTACTTCTTCACGATCTCCTTTCGCATCCGGTATGTGTCCTGGATCAATTCCTCATTCTCCCCGGGTATACCGTAAGTGAAGAAGACCTCCACATTCACCTTCTTCGAGGTAATGTAGTCAAGCATGTCGTGGTATTCGGCATTTGAGCAGAAGTATCCTTTGTTGCGATGTCTGATTTCCTCATTTCCCGTCTCGGGTGACAGGGCGATCACTCTGAAGTCTTCCGAAAACGTCTCGGCGAATTCGTCCACAAACTCTTTCGAAGTCACGCCGGTCGCCTCATGCATCCAGCCAAGCTTCTTGGCCAGTCCCTCCGCACGGATGCGTCTGAAAAGCCCCACGAAGTAATCCTGATTGTCGGGGGTCGGGTCGAAAACAGTGTACATGGCCTCGTATCCGTAGGAGAGTGCCTGTTTGATATCGGCGATGACCGCATCGTGGGGACGCCAGACCACCTTTTTTCTGCAGGAGATATACTCTTTCTGCGGGGTGAAGGAACCGCCGCACCAGGTGCAGTTGAACGCGCAGCCCCTTCCCACGCAGAGCGGAAAGAGCTTGCAGCGGGCGGTGAACATTTTGAAATTTAATTGTTTGGATATTCCCTTGACCACGATAAACGGCAGCGACACGTAATCGACATACGTCCTGTAGTTTTCGAGAAGCTCCATATTAGCGAAGCGGAGGTCGCTCAACATCTTCTCGTCAGCGCAGTAGGTTGTCTCGTTGAAGATGACCTTGCCCTCTGCGTTTCTCCATGTCAGGTTCGGCACGCCGCTGAAGTCCCTCTCTCCTGCCCTTACTTTCTTAACTACTTCAAGAAGCGGGAATTCTCCATCGCCGCGAATGACGGCGTCGATACAGTTAAAATCGCGTATGATCTCGTCGTGGAAAAAGCTTGCTGTAGATCCACCAAGGACAATATAGGCGCTCGGATGGATCTCACGGATTTTCTTACATGACTCGATAACGTCATGCGCCTGGTAGTGCCAGTGCAGCGAAAGTGCGATCACGGGCGCAGGCATGGCCTTCAGACTATCCTGGAGCTGCCACAACTCATGGTCCATCTTTTCCACTCCCTGATGAA
>Ga0335081_10009233_pt1 | contig 15857 bp, 15 predicted proteins | sample Lox_Sample_35_FD_206713 | JGI IMG/M metagenome (GOLD analysis project Ga0335081, IMG submission 206713) | Soil microbial communities from Loxahatchee National Wildlife Refuge, Florida, United States - Lox_Sample_3.5 | ecosystem: Environmental > Terrestrial > Soil > Wetlands | place: USA... | reverse complement strand
TGAGACGACAGTAAGCACGCACGATACGTAGTCAAGCCTAAACACAGCAAAACACCTCCAGGATTATTCTGCCCGGAAACACCGCCTGGTTCTGTGATCTCACTCCCTTCCCGACGTAACGATGGTAACTGGCCTTCGGTGCTTTAGAATCGAACGTTTACATACCCAGGAGCCTGCCTATGAAAGTCCTCACCGAATACCTGAAGTTCCATACTAAGACCCATCGTGCCTATGTCCACATCACGCCGCAGGTTGAAAGCGCTGTGACGAAGAGTGGAGTCGAGGAAGGTATGGTTTTGGTCTCCGCCATGCACATCACGGCGGGAGTCTACGTCAACGACAACGAACCCGGGCTAATCGAAGACATTGACCGCTGGCTCGAAAAACTGGCTCCCTTCAATCAGGACTACCACCATCATCAAACCGGCGAGGACAATGGTGATTCCCATTTGAAAGCCCTTCTCATCCACCACGAAGTCATCGTGCCTATCACGGACGGTAAGCTCGACCTCGGCACCTGGCAGCGCATCTTCTATGCGGAATTCGACGGCCAGCGCGATAAGCGGGTCATCGTGAAAGTCATGGGTGAGTAACAAAAAGGTTACATCGCCGCCCGCCTCGACCCCAACCGGTGTCTGCGCATCCACTGCTCCAATCGTGAATGCGCCGGATCAAAGAACTGCGGCTATCGGGCCCGCCTGCAGCAACTCATCACCAGCGTGGAAGCGCGATCCCGCTATTGCTGAAAACTCTCGATCGTGGCATCCGCATTGGTGAACAGAGAAATAAACTCCGTCGGCGAGATCATGTAGAAAATCTCTGATTCACTTCCGTTCACCGTGATCGTACCCCTGCCGTTGTTGGGTGGGGCAGGCAAAGAATAAGTACCGCCGCTATTCAGGTTCTGCCCTAATCCGCTGCTGGTGCTGCTGTCGGTGGTGAAGTTTACCGCGCTGACGCCATCCGCCACGGCAACATCCACCTGCGTACTCGCGCCCGTACCCGGCAACACCGGCGCAACCGAACCGCCGGCGTATGTTCCCGACAAAGACGCAGCCGTAAACGGTCCCGATTGATTCTCCATGAATCCGAAGGTGACGTTGGCGTCGGTTCCCATCACGAACGCCTGATTGGGGCTCACCAGATAAAGCACGTTCTCGGCGCACGCCGTCCCCGAATAGGTAAGCGTCGTGCGTCCGGTGGATGGGTCAATGTTGCTGTAGGTGCCCATGCAAGACAGCGATGACAAGGTGCCCATATTCCCGTTGGTGCTCCCGGTATTCTCGTCGGTGTTCACGGTGAAGTTCCCGCCTCCATCGCCGCTAAATACCCCTACCTGGCTCTGCGCGACCGGGCCTGAGCTATCGATGGCGCTTGTTTGCAGCACGCCGGCGCCACTCAGCGAGGATGAGCCAAAAGGCACTGCCTGCTGCAGCATCGATCCGCTGAGCTGTCCTGCGGCTTGGTCGATCTCCATGAAAAGCAGTTGCGTGGCCGACACAATATAAAAGCTATAACTTGTGGTTCCCTGCCCGGCAATACTGATCGTCGCCGTCCCTCGTCCGCTGGAAGAACTGATGCCCGTGTATGAGCCAGTGAATGCAACGTTCTGGGTTACGCCGGCATCATTCGCGTCCAGCAAACCGTTGGTGAAATGGCTCACGCCATCCGCTTGCATGGCGCCCGCTTGAGCAAACCGCGCGCCGGCCGCATCCGCCCCGGAAAATCCGAAAGCATAGTTGCCGACAATCTGCGCTGCTGAAAAGGCGCTTGTACTCTGCTTCAGCAGCACCCCCGAATTCCGCGTGCCTGTTCCCGTTTTGTCATCGAATTCAATGATCTTGGCATTGCCATTCGCCGTCACCGCCATTGCGAAGCTGAGCGGGATAGTAAGTGCCATGGTTCCCAGATTGTTGGATCCGATGGCATAGGTGCCGGTGAACATCTGGCTGACCTTCGGACCCGTGGGATCATTCGTGTCCATGATCCCGTTGGAAATGGTGCCCGCCCCATCGGCCACAAAACTCCCCGCCGCTATGAAGCGTCCGTTGGGACTAAAGCCGCTTACCAGAAAAGCATAGTTGCCCTTCAATTTGGCGTTGTTTGCCGTGCTGGGATTGATGGTGATGCTCAAGTCCGCGCTTGCGGTTTGCGGTGTCGGAGTGGTGGAATCGGTCACTTGCACCGTGAAATCCGAAGTCCCTGCCGTCGTGGGAATACCGGAGATCACGCCGCTGCTGCCGGTCAAGGAGAGTCCGTCCGGCAAGCTGCCTGCCGTGATCGCCCAGGTATATGGCGGCGTGCCGCTGGCCGCCTGCAACGTCTGACTATAGGACACACCCACCGTGCCGGCTGATAAAAACCGCGTCGCCACTGACAATGGCGGCGGTGGATTAATGGTGATGCTGAGCGACTGAGTCGCTACCGTCCCGCTGGAGTCCGTAACCTGTATGGTGAAGCTCGAAGTGCCCAATGCCGTGGGCGTGCCGGAGATGACGATCGAATCCGTGGTACTCGGGGCCAAGCTCAAGCCCGGCGGAAGATTCCCCGCCGTTTGTGCCCAGGTAAACGTTCCGCTCGCGCCGCCCGCACTGATCACGCCGAAATAAGGGACTCCCAGCGCTCCCACAGGAAGTGATGTAGTGGTGATCGATAACACCGCGTTGACCGTAATCGACAGTGTTGCGCTAATCGTGGTGTTCGCGACCGACGTGGCCGTGACCGATACCGTGGTGTCGGCCGCCAGTCCGACCGGCGCTTGGTACGTCACTGCCGTCTTGGTTGGGTTGAGCAACACTCCGCCCCCCGAAAGGCTCCAGGTAACGCCTTGGTTGCTCGGGTCGTTGGCCACCGAGGCGGAGATGGCCTGCGACTGTCCCTCATTAATCGTAACCGTCGATGTGGCGCTGGGGCTGAGGGTGATGGTAAGTGCGGAGTTCGATGAACACCCGGACCACGTCAGCGCGCTGGCCAAACCTGCCAGCCCAAAGAGCACTCGGAGTCTGAATTTTCCCACGGCCTTCCTTCTCACTTGCAGAAAGTCTGATGGTATAGATGCGCGTCGCCCACACGGCGGCAGCCAGCCCAGGTCGCGGAAGATTGCAGAAGAGTTGACCGGACCGGAAAGCATGCACCCTCAGGCGCACCCCTGAGTCCTGCTGCAATCCGCTAGAACGAGAATAACACTTGCAAGTCAATCCGGCGATTGGCCCCCGCCGAAGAATACGGACCGCCCGCCAGAGCGTTGGACTGATCAAACAGAGGTGAGCTGAGGTTTCCCACTGGCGGCGCCAAATTCAGCCGGTTTAATACATTCCTTGCCGATACCGTGAAGGTCAGGTTATAGCGCCGGTCCGTAGTCGCAGCTCCGCCGAACATCCCTCCACCCCCGCCGCCCCCAGTGAGTCCCCGCCCACCCAGGCCGCCACCCGGCCCACCACCGCCTCGGCCTCCGCGCCCTCCCGGTCCGCCACCGGAATCAGAGCCCCCTCCCTTGGTTTCTTTGCCGAAACCAAAAGTCTTACTCAACCGCAAGTTTAGAGTAAACAGCGTCGGCCCGGTACCGGTGTTGACCGGCAGAATCGCTTCGCCTGCAGTCGGCAGTGTATTGAATGTACCTAGCGGCGTGCACACAGTCGACGAACTCTGGTTTGTGACGTGAGGGCATGTCAACGCCGATACGATCCCCGGCCGGTCATTGAAAATTGAGTCTCCGTTCACGTCCTGACCCGTAGTGATGTCAAACGGCGATCCCGACGTGATCAGCATGAACGGGCTCAAACGTATTGCGTACGGAAACGCAAACGTACCGGCAATCAGACCACGGTGCCGGACGTCGAACGGCGACCGGCCATAATCGGCCATGGGGTCATACTGGTTTGTCAGGAAACTGGCGCTCGCTCCCACGGCTCCCGAGCCAAACGCGTTCAGAGCGCCAGCTCCTCCTGTGCCCAGATCACTGTTTGAGTAGTTCAAACTGTAGAAACCGAAAAGCGAAACCTTCGTCCCCACGCTGATGCGGGAATTCACAATGAGCTGGTTCTGCCGAAAAACCCCCTCCGAATCGTATTGGTAAATATTCTCCGTACCCCCCAAGGGCCGCACTCCGCTGGTCGGATCTTCGGGATTAAAGGTTCCCGGCAGTGGCGCATTGATGTTTCGCAGGAACAACTGATGTTCACCCTGCGAATGAAGAAAGGTGACGGCGGCAGTTCCCCGCTTGCCCAGTTGACGTTCGAGACTGCCCGCGGATTGCCATGTCTGCGGCGCCCGCAGCCCCGGCGAAATCTGGTAAATCGTCGGCGAGACCACAGAACCCGCAACCGGCAGGGTGGGAATGTTGGGATAGGAATTTGGATTTGCCACCAGGATCTGCTGCTGCGTCACCCCGTCTAGACGCTCCGCCTGCAGCACGGAAGACGAGCCGAACCGCTCGTAGAACAGACCTGTTCCCACTCGCAATACGGTCTTGGGCGTGGAATTCTTCCCTCTTCCCAATCCCCAGGCCAATGCCGCGCGCGGAGCCCAGTCCCCATGGTCATGAATATCAGTCTGCGTCTCAAAGCGCAGACCGTAACTCAACGTCAGGTTGGGCCGGATGCGCCAGTCGTCCAGTACATACAAACCTGCATCGACCAGCGTAACCTCGCTCAGCGCCTGCCCCGTGGTAATCGAAAACTGGCTGGCGCCGCAGTCCAGCGTCGGATTCACCGAAGTTGCCGCGCACGCTGCCCGGCTTTGGGCGGGGGTCAAGTCATTCTGCAGCCCCAGCGCAGTGGTTTGAAACGCGACAATTGAGGGAAACGTATACATCCCATTAAAATTTGCGTTGGAGCTGTTCGAGTCGGTCCCCGCCCGCAGCCGCCCACCAAACTTGATCAGGTGCGTGCCATGCACGATCGACGTATAGTTCTGCAATTCATAGCGGTTCTGATTATCCCCGAACTTCCCTGTCGAATTGCCGCCGTCGCTGAATGCTCCCACTACCGAAATGGTCGGCGCCGTGCTGAGGGCCGTCTGATTGGTCTCATCGCGCACGAATTGAAATCTTGTCTCGTTCACGATCTTCGTGCTCACAATCTGGGTGTCGCTGACCTGGAAGGTATGTTCGATCTGAGTGGAGTCATACGCTTGCGACACCAAAGAAAACTCGCCAACCCCTTCGTTGTCTTCCACGTTGCGAAAAAACTGGTAGCGCGCCGTCAAAGTATTGTTCTTGCTGATCTGGTAATCAATCCGTGGTCCCAGGTTCAGCCGGCTCCGTGGATTCGGAACCGCATCGTTGAACGGTGCCGGGTTGAAATTCGGATCCAATATCGTCGCATTCACGATGTTGGAATCGTCAATGTTTCGCCCCTCCACGGAGAAGAAAAACGAAGCCTTCTTGCTCAACGGTCCGCCAATGCTCGCGTTATAGAGCACGGAATGGTATGCCGGGACTGGCGCAAAAGGATTCGACGTATTAAACGAAGAGGCATTTCCATCCACCATGACCTGTCCGTGAAACTTATCCGTCCCCGGCTTGGTAAAGATTTCGATCCGCCCGTACCCCAGCTTGTCGTACTCCGCTGAAAACGGGTTCTGATTGATGCGAATTTCGCGAATCGACGCCTTGGGCGGAAGTTGCCCGGCGGTGAAACCGTCGATGTAGATTTGTCCGCCATTCGGGCCGGCCGACGGCCCGGCCAGTGCTTGCAAGTCCTGCAGCAACTCATCCGGATCGTCCGGCAGCGCCTCCAGGTCCTTCCCCTTGATCACCAGTGCACTGGCATTGTTCGCGGATTCGGTGCTGACGGTTGCGCCCTCCTCCTGCACTTCGACCTTCTCCGGCTTCACCGCGATTTCCAGCGCCACATCGAACTGCTTCGCCTGGCCAGCACCCAGGGTCACACTCTGTCCGGTCGATTTCGAGAAGCCCTTGGCTTCCGCATTCACCGTATAATCGCCGGCCGCCAGCCCCTTGATTTCGTAACTTCCTTGATTGTCCGTAACTGCACGGCTCGCCGCCCCACTGGCCGGAGTTGCGGTTACGGTCGCCTGCGGAATCACCGCGCCCGAAGGATCGGTAACGCGGCCATGCAGGCTGCCGTTCTGTGCCAACGAGCGACATGGCGCAATCACCAGCCACAAGCATGCGGCCCAGCCCGCTCCCCGTACACTGCCAACTTTCATCGAGACTCCGAACCCTGAGGAACATCCCCGACTATCGCCCCTGTCACGGATTCGCTCCTCCGACGTCTCCGCCTCCGGCTCCGCTCAGGTTCCACGGCGACAAAAGCATCGCAGCCTGTCCACGCTTGGGCGATGCCGTCAAAATCGGCTCCACTCCGGTCAGCAGAGTGATCGCGGTCGGCGAGCTGGTTTCTGTTCCTTCCGTTGCCACAATCATGACTGCGCTTCCTTTTTGCAGGTCGGCGATGGTCACCGCCGGCAGCCGGCTCAGCATTTGCTGAAAATCTCCGCGTCCTCCCGGCCGCTGCCCGCCATTGCCCGCACCAGCGCCCCTTTCGCCTGGTTTGGCCGCCAGCGCTTGCCCCGCTCCTGGCGCCTCTTCTGCGGATCCGCCTTTCAGCCGCGTCGCAATGCGCTGCGCCATCATCGCGGGCAACTCCCGTAGCTGCGAGTCCCCACCGATCTTCAGCACCACCGGCTTCTTGGTTGCCAAATCCATCACATGGATCTCTTGTTTAGACGCATCCGTCGAGATCACTGTCCCGGCAACGTTGCGAAATGTCCCGAAAACGATCTCCGCCGCCGCCAGTTCACTGCCATCGGCGTTTTTCGTGCCGCGTGCGCGCAGCTGATCGCCAATCTTGATCTGATCCAGCGTGCCTGACTTGGCGTCGTCGAATTTCACCGAGTCCGGCGCATAACGGCGGATGACAGTTTCTTTCGACACCTGCACCGTCGCTGCCTTACTGCCCGCCAAGGTAGAAAGCGAAATCGTGATCTTTCCATTCGCAGCATCGATCGCGGTAACCAGCCCGCCAATCCCACGCTTCTGCCAGTCGTCGCGCTCCTGCTGCTGTTTGGCAGAAATATCAGCCGCCTTCATTACTATGATCGAACTTGCAAGCACCGAGTTGCCATCGCTCGACGCCGTTCCCCGCGCCAGAATCCTGTCGCCGGCCTGCACGTCCTCCAGCTTCGCCGGTGCGGAGTCTTTCAAGTCTTTTTGTCCGGGAGCCGTCCGCACCATCCGCGTGGAATCCGCAACCACCACGTTCACCGTGGCCCCAGCGTCGGTGGTGATGGTGATCACGTTCCCAGCAACCGTTTTCACGGTTCCCACCGGCTTTACAACCGCAGCCGAGGGCGCCTGTGCGGAGCCGCTTCCGGCCAAAACCAACGCCGCCACGCCGATCATCGCCAGCCGCTTCGATGCCGACACCACAAGCCTTCTCAATGTACGCATAGGATTCCCCACTCCCATCAAATCAAACTCCCCCTCGAATCCCATAGGATATTCGACCACGAGCCGCACCGGGTAGTGGTAAAGAAACGTCAACCCACTGTAAAGTTTGTTGGGCCCGCGTCAAAATACTCCCGCTGCGGTAGGATTGCAGAATCCATAGTCCGTGCGCAGTTGGTCTCACAAGATGAGAGGAGCCAGAAAGATGACAAACACCACCATGTACCTGAGAGTTGTGGTGATCGCTTTCCTGATGACCGGAACCGTACTTCTTTTTGCGGCAGACGCCCAGAAACCGGTCAGCCAGTGCGTCAAAGGCGTGATTAACTCTCGGGAGTGTTGGGTAGGTCTACAAGTATCCGGCAATAGCGTGGTCGTCACGCCTTCAGATGTCGCGATGTATTCAGACACCAAGCTCTCGTGGAAGCGTATCGACTCACCGAATCCATCCGACAAAGCTGACTTTGCCGTCGATTGTTCGAGCGACGACTGTACTCCATTCGGCGGCGTCTATCATTTCGATCAATCGAGCGCCGCTCCCACAGTCGATCCGCTTCCGCCCTCCCATTTCGAACGCTGCAAGTACAAGGTGACGATTGGCAACCTGACAGTCGATTCCCAGGTAATCGTCATCGGAGGACAAATACACCACCCCAGTTCATGGAAAAAACGTCTAGGCGAATGGTAGCTCGCGGCGTCTTGAAGCCCCGTCGTCTCTCTCGCGCACTTTTCGGAGGGCGGACCACGGCGGGTAGTGCTGCAACGATACGGCAGTATGGGTCGATTCCACGCTCTACTACCAGGGGTATTGTTGTAAAATCCAAGCTCATTTACGCACCGGGCGTCTTGCTCGCGGGAAGTCGATGATCACCGGCAAGCTCCTTCACTAAGTGATTGGAAAGATGGAGCGGGAGACGGGGATCGAACCCGTGACATCCAGCTTGGGAAGCTGGCGTTCTACCGCTGAACTACTCCCGCTCACACCGTGAGAACCAAATCATAACACGGGAGTTGCTTCCGGAATCTCATCCATTCCCATTCTCGGCAGCCCCCGTTGACGCCCCCGTTTTGCTACTGAACTGCCTCGGTTTTGGGCAACATGCGCCCAAGCATACGACCCTGAGCACCGATTCTCTCGGAATCCATGTGCGTGTAGATGAGCGTTGTGGCAATCTGACTTTGACGCAGCATCCGCCGCACTACGTCCGGGTTCCGTCCCTCGGAGATCAAGAACGTCGCCAGACTGTGACGGAAGTTGTGGAATCCGAATCGGGGTTCATCTTCGTTTATGATCCCGAGTCTTACCGCAGCTGGCCTAATGTAATCGGCTACCATCGTGCTTGCCGTCCTCGGCTGCTTTCCTCTCAGCTTGAGGGACGGAAAAACCCAATCCTCATCCTTGGCATAGGGGGTTTCCTTCCGCCAGCTTTCGAGGATTGCGGCCAGGATTGGGTGCATCGGAACCGGAGCTTTGCTGGCCTTTGACTTTGTCGGCCCAATTCTGCCCCTCACCCAAGCACGCCGCACACTGATCTGGTTTCTCTCCCATTCGACATCCAACCATTTCAGTCCGAGGCATTCCGAGATTCGACAGCCGGTAGCCGCGTCGGTGATGACAACTGTGCGTTCGTACAGCGGCAGGTTCTCCGCGATAGACCACGCCTGCTCCGGCGTCACTACCACTGCTTCGTAATCACTTCCGGCTCCGACGCTGACCCAGTGCATGGGATTGCATTCCTCCCGGCGCGGAATTTTGTTGATTTTCTGCCCGTACCTGTAGATCGCCGACAGGAGGCTCCTGACTTTGGGGCGGATGCCCTTTGACAGGCCATCGATCCAGTTCTGGATTTCAAGTGGCTCGATCTCCTTAGCCACATGATCTCCAAATCCCGGAACGATGTAACTCTTGACAAGCTGTTCATGCAGGTCTTTCGTCGATTCCGCCTTGTCCTCCCCCGTCTTTTTCTTTCCGTAGGCGAGGTACAGGGCAGTGATTTCACCCAGTGTGAACTGGTGCTCCAACGGCTTGCCGACGAGCCTGCCCAGCCCGCGCTCCCCGACTTTAGTCCAGCCTTCCGTGTCCGACATGTCGGCTGGCCCTATCACCTTGGAGCGTTCCCGGCCTTCAGCCGAAATCCAGCAAAACACCAATTTCCCTCTCTTCCTCCTGAACCATCCCCGTGATTCCTTAGCCATCAGAATTTTCCTTTTCTGGCTACTTGGGGACTGCCGCAGCCAGTGTACTTGAGGCGGAACCGTGGCCAGTAGCCCTTCCCGATGCTTTCTTCGAACCCGCAGTTACGACCGCATCGATTTCGCTCAGGCGATACCGCCATGTCCTCCGGCTTGTGCCTACCCCAAGGGCGTGTCCGGGAAGGACACCCCGCCGCGTCATCTCCAAGGTCTGACGGTGAGTGATGTTCAGATGCGCTGCTACTCTGTTCGCGTCCACAAATGGTTCACGCGCATCTCCGGCCCTCTCGACAATGGTCGTCACCAGTTAGCCTTCCGTATCTTCAGTCGTTTTCCGTCGCAGGTCTTGACATGCATCATTGCCCTGTCCGCGGCAAGCTCGTCTTCCATTTCGATAAGCACGTAGGCCGGTCGGACATCCACCTTCCAAACCTGTCCATAGGGCCAAAAAAGTTCCAGCAGTTCGTTCGCATCGGTTCTCTCAGGGTAGCCAGTGACGATCAATTTGTTGTTCATCGGTGTATGCTCCTTTGACGATCCAACAGCTTTCCTGCAAGATTTTCCGTTCGGGAAATCCACTCCACCTCGACTTCCAAGTTCCGGTCATGGATCAAGCTCTTCGCTTCATCCAGCAGTTTCTTGAGCCTGGGTTCGTTGACCCGGAACTTCCCGCTGAACTGGTTCGCAACCAGGGCGCTGTCGGTGAAAATCAGCACGGAACTGCCACGGCTGACATACTGCAACACGCCGATCAACGCCCTGTATTCCGCTTCATTGGACGTGAGTCCATCGAGCCGCTCGATTTGTTGCTTATCCTTGTCCACATAAATCCACGCCCACCCGGAACCTGTGCCATCCGGCCCTTCACCAGACCCGTCGATGTAAAAGTGCTTCAGATGCTTGGCACTTATTCCCGTCTTCATCCGGTGTCCTCATGTTTCCTAAACAGCTATCTTGCGACCCCTTCTGGAGCGCGACACCCCTTTTTCTGACTGGGCCTTTTCTGCACTATCCATGATTTCGCAGCATTCGGTAGCATCGAAGTGCTTCCTCAGACGGGCGTGCAACAAATTCAATTCCAGGTTGAATTTAGAAGCTACCTTTTCTTGCGCACAGTGAACTGTGTAGAAGGTGGCGGCGTCCAACACAGAGTTGAAGAAGCAATTTTCAGTGTCTTCCGGATCACTCGTCCACCCGTTTCTGGTCAGGATGCAGTCCTGGCATCGCACAATCCAACGCAGGCCCCTAGGCGCGGTCTCCACGATTTCGACTGCATCGAATTCTTCTTCCAACAGCTCGTCATAACTCATGTGTTTCTCTCCTTTTTGTGGGTTACTTTTTCCGTCGTGCAAAACTCTGGTGAAACAGCATCTTCGGCAACTCGGCGCTGGACACGGTCACCGAGTGCCCGACTTCTGATCCATCCTGGTTTACCGCCACTCTTTCTTTCCCGACCCTTACATCCCATTCCGCCTCCACTATCCCTCGTCCGATGTAGCGGCCCAGGTAATAGGCGGCTGGTTTCTCAAACGGCAACACCCTCGCAAATCCAGCCCTTCGATTCAGCCATCCAGCAATTTTTTCCCGTGGATACCGATCCAGGCCTTTGCCCGCTAGTAATGCATGTTGGTGGAACCTGCCATTCAGCGAACCCAGTTGATCAGCTACCACGAAATCAATCCGCTCCCCAAGTTTCTGTTCCAGGTGCACGATCAAGGCGGCGAAGACGTGGTGCGCAAATTCCGGATTTGGTCTCCCAGAGCCACAAGTTGGGAATCCGCGCTTCCACGGATACGCAGAAACCGTGCGAAAGGTCAGGGTTATGAACAGAACCCACGTCCCAACGCATGTCCTAAGGCCAAGTCCATCCAGCCATCGTCCCTGCAAATCAGCGATGCAGCGGCAGCACCTGCAACCGCTTTTATGCAATTCGTGACCCGAACCCGGACTCGATCCTTGACTTGATCTCTTCAACCTTTTCCCTCTTCTTGAACGCAATTTGGGGAATCAAGACACGGCCTACACTATTCCTGGCGGCTCACAGAATCACGTTGAGGTAAGGGAAAAGTTTTCGGAGGAATTGATAGCAACCAGGATAAGAGGGCTGGGTGGGAACTGGGTGGCTAGCTCAGGGTAAGGCTATGGCGCCGGCGAGGTAAGACGACTACCCATTCGCAATCGACTCTTCGCTACCGAAATCATCTTCTGCACATTGTTCTTTGTCTCGGGGCATTGGTATGCCGCGACATAAGACACACCGCCGTAGCTCCGCTTCCAAATCTCCCCGAACTCTTCCTTCCAGCGCTCGGGCATTCCGAGGGGGACGCCCGTAGGTTGCACTAGCTTGAAGTCCAATCGTTTGCAAATGTCCAGGTCGGAAAGACCCTCCGCGGCGGCCAGTTTTATTTCGTAGTCTCGCACCAACACGAAGGAATCCTCACCGATCCTAATCGCCGGTGGCCGTTCCACATTGGGAGCGTCAGCGAACGGCACGGTCAAAAGGAGTGGTTCGATTCTTGAGATCTGTCCTTCGATCTTCGTAAGGTCTCCACGCAACTTGGCCCTCTGCTTTTCTAACCGAGCAGCACGCGCTTTCAGTTGCGTGTCGAACTTTCCTGCGCGGTTCCGAACCTTCGCGTAGAAATTCAGGAGGCAAAGTGGGTTCCCGAACTCGCTCAACTCACTTTCCACAACCATGAGGTCAACCGATAGCCGCTTCCTGGTCTCCTGCAATTCCAGCAACTCTTCCAGTTTTCCCTGTTTCTCCAGCTCGATGTACCTTCCGCTGATCCCCACCAGGGATACATCCAGTAATTCGTCCTCACGGCCATCGTTCGCTGGAATCGCTGGCTGTCTGGCTAGTTTCATCCGTCGCGGCATTAGATACGATTTTGAAGGGAACCGAACCAGTTGCGCAAGGGTCAGGGGAAATCCTTAAAAGCCGACTGCAGTACCCAGAAAACACCGTCGCGTAACCCCGCATTTGACCTGTGGCGGGTCGGCGTCCCCATGGCTTACTTCCAGTACCTCTGGCCCATGGCAGGACTTGTGGCGAAAAGGTGGTGAAGCCCAGCACTCCCCATTCCCAATCTTCAATGACACTTGCCCGCACTGCCTGCGTTGAAGATTGCTTGAATCTGGCTCTGGCTAAGCACCGTTGAGTACAAACTGATCTCGTCCAAGACGCCCGGAAAAAAACCGCTGCCGGCGTTCCACTGGCCCAAAAATAGATTGGGTACCACGTTGAAGGTGCCACTGAACGCAGCTGACCCGACTTGAATATGCATGGGAACCTCAGCACCGTTGAGGTACACCGCCAACGTTGACGTATTCGTGTCGGCCGTAGCCGCGATGTGTTGAAATTTTCCGAACTGAATCGTGCCGGGTTGCGAGAAGAACACCGAAGTGCCCGTCAGGGTGGTGCCGATGGTTACGGCCAACGTGCCATCTCCTCCCATGAGTATGTTGAAACTCTCCGCAACACCCGGGTCGGTTCGTGCATAGAAGTAGGCCGCAATCCCAACTGGAATCGGGTTCGGGTTCGCCCACAGTTCAACACTTTGGGTGGTCGTGATAGAGTCCAGCGAGATTGAATCGGGTACGTTCACATAGCCAGTTGGGCCGCCGTCCAGATAAAACGCCTGTCCCACTTCTCCCGGCCCAAACGTCACGCCCCCTTCCAACACACCGGGATTTGCACCCGTAGCGTCCTGTGCATTGTCTTCCCCCCGCCACCAACTGACGATCCCCGGTGGAACGAGCGCACAGCCTGCGTTGGAAGTAATCCTCGTCGCAGTAAACGTCCCGGAATCTCCATTGAAGCAATCGCCCGCTGTCCCAGGAGCTTGATATGTTCCGGTGATGGAGTTTCCATCCGGGGTCGCGGTGCCGGTGAGGGACACACTTTGTAAACCCGCAATCATCAACGTCAGCGTGACGCTCGACCCGCTTACCGTACCACTCAACATTCCCGATGCAGCGCACGGCGAACCGCTGATGATACTCATAAATCCGGTAATCTGGTTACCTGTTTGCATGAAGGTGCCTGAAAGGAAGGTGCTCAGACCCAGTATGGAGTCGGTGCTCGCTTCCCATTTCCCAGCTAGATTGAGAACCGTAGAAGTGACCCTCGCGGCAGTAAACGTTCCCGAATCTCCATTCGTGCAGCCGCCCGATGGGGCTCGGTAGGTTCCGGTGATGGAGTTTCCATCCGGGGTCGCGGTGCCGGTGAGGGACACACTTTGCGAACCCTCCATCAACGACAAGGTCACAGTGGAACCACTTATGCTGCCATTCAACGTTCCAGAAGTTGCGCATGGGGAATCGCCGATGCTCATGGTGCCAGAAATTTGGGTACCTGTTTGCGTGAAGGTACCTGAAAGGAAGGTGTCGAAACCGAGTGTAGAGTTGGTACTGGCTTGCCAAGTCCCAGCTAGATTGAGAACCGCTGCGCTCTGAGAGCTTCCGCTTCCCCCTCCCCCACAGCCTACCGCCAGCAATGCGACAAATATCGAGATCAGGCTTGCCCCGTGGCCGGAAATACGTCGCATAACTCCTCCGGTACCCAAGGAAATGTGTCTATTGAATCGCCATCATCCGCTGAGAACTGATCGCGAACCAGCTCGGGGGAGACAGCGGAAAACGGATGAGACCGATTCCAGCGACGAATTGTACACCTGCTCGCTGGCAATGCAACGATATTCGATTTTGGGATACCGATCTACATCCCTGTAAACACTGCTTCGTAAGCAACCGAGGCAGCCACTGAAAACCAAAATCTACATCCGGGAATACAGACTCTTTCTAAAACGGCTCCGGCAGGCACGGGAGGACGCGCACCTCACCCAAGTCCAAGTCGCCAAGTATCTGTCCAGACCCCAGTCGTTTGTCTCGAAGTCAGAGTCGGGTGAGCGCCGGGTTGATTTTGTGGAGTTGCAGCATCTGGCCAGAATCTACAGGAAGCCGCTCTCATTTTTTGAAACCCGCTAGCGGTTCCCATGTTCAAGCCTCGGCGCTCATTGCAGATGCCGCTGAATTATCTGTTTCAGTTCGACGATAGCCCCTTTCAGCGCACGGGCCGTCGTCCTCTCGTCCCTCTGTCCTGAGCCTATTCAGTTCAGCCTGCATCACACTGACGTGGGTAGTACCCGGCGTTTTTGCTGGTAACATCGCTCGCGTCGCGGATGCAATGAGATGCGGGAGGTAACCAGGCGGAGGGAGCCGGTCGCCGTAATGGGGGTCACGGAGCTGCGAACTACTTACACTGCCCCTGATGTTTGTCACACCAGGAGTTGACGGCAGAAAAATCGAACATCTTTACCTTCTCTCCGGTCAGCTCACGGAAGGAAAGAAACGCCAGTGTCACGACGTTCAGGTCATCATTATTTCTGATCGCGTACACAACGTTAGCCAGGGGTGTCCCTGTTGGTTGAGGCTGTCCCGGCTTCGCCCAACGACCACTGAGTAAACCCTGTGCGCTGTTCGTGCCAGTCTGCTTAACTGAATCAGCCCAAAAGTCCTCGTAGTTTTTCGTTGTGGTGTTCAGGGTAGCTTGAGCGAATTCGCGAACGTACTTGTCGTGAGCGTCCCGCGCGATGCCCATCAGGTCAATCAGACTTACCCTACTCCCGCCGTGAATTCGTGTCTCTAATTCAGAAACTCGACCGATAAGAACGATGCTCTCTTCAATTGGCTGAATCTTCGATGTGAGGTGCTGCTCAACCACGTTGTCCGCAATCGCGTTGACCTTTTGAGCGACCATCTCGTCGGTGACCGCGCTGATTTTCTCTTTCGCAACGTCCTCGACGAGTTTCTTGACATGTTCTTCCTCGAAGGCTTTCTTCACTGCGTCGCGTGACTCATCTGTGGCGACGCGAATAGCTTCGTCCTTCGCATCTTTGCGTATGTCTCGAAGGTTGCTGTAGAAAAGACCACCGGCAATCACGAACAAGCCTCCAGCGACCCAGACGAGATTCTTGAAGAAGCTGAGCAACTCGCGATAGTGCTTTTCAGCATCGACGAAGGACACTGGCGGTGGTGGTGTAGTCGGCAGAGGTTGAGGCTGTGGTTGAGGTGGTGGCGTTGGAATCGTTCCCATATGGCCGACATGATACACCGCGAAGGGTGGTCACACTTCGCATGACCGTGACCAGGGTTTCTATCCGCGAACCTACCCGCGCATACCAACAGGCTCTGGCGCACCCACGGCGAGTTCCTTCACACCTTTGACGGGGTTTTTGCCCCATCAAGAAAG
>Ga0335081_10009232_pt1 | contig 15858 bp, 12 predicted proteins | sample Lox_Sample_35_FD_206713 | JGI IMG/M metagenome (GOLD analysis project Ga0335081, IMG submission 206713) | Soil microbial communities from Loxahatchee National Wildlife Refuge, Florida, United States - Lox_Sample_3.5 | ecosystem: Environmental > Terrestrial > Soil > Wetlands | place: USA... | reverse complement strand
CCCTGCCACAGCAGCAGCCACGGGAGCCCCGGCAGCGGCCAGCCGGTGAGCATCAGCATCGCCCACACGCCCAGCGGTGCCCATCACGGCCACAAGCCCTGCCGTAGCGCCAGCCACGGGAGCCCCCGCAGCGGCCAGCCGGTGAGCATCAGCATCGCCCACACGCCCAGCGGTGCCCATCACCGCCACAAGCCCTGCCACGGCGCCAGCCACGGAAATGCTCGGCCGGTCGGCATCGGCTACACGCCTCGCAACAGTAGTCACAACAGCCGCATGCCGTGCCACTGCGGCCATGGCAGTGCCGGGCCGGCCGGCCTGGGTCGCACGCCTGGCCGTGCTCGCCGCGGCCACGCGCCCAGCGGCACGGTCTACCACCCCAACACATCGGTGAGTACCAACCGCTCACCCCAGCTCCAGCAGAGATCGGGGGCGCCAACTGAAACCCAGCTGCCGTCAACCAGGACCAGCAGCGAACTTCCGACCACCGGCGCCAACATCGGGGCCCTTGTCGCGCTGGCGGGCATAGCCCTGGTCCTCGGCACTGGCACGCTCTCGGTGACCCGGCGCAGGCCGCGAAGGATGTTTACCAGGGTGCGCAGGGTGAAGTCGACGCTCCCGTAGCTGCTCGCAAGTGAGAGGACGGCGTCCACGTTTCGCCGTCCCTGCGGTGCCGGAGTCAGCGGTTCATTCGCCGCGCTGCGGTGCTGCCGTCGGCAGGAGCTTGGATCGCAGACGCTTCGCCCGTCCCGGGGGCGCGGCCCGGGACGGGCGAAGCCCTCTTGTACAGCGTATTTGAGGAGCCGGTGCCGCACGGGTGGGGGAGTGCGGCACGATGCTTGGCGTCCAACGGCGGTCTCGGAGCCGCGCAGGGTGCTGGAACGGCGAAGGCGCTTGTAAGGGCACCGAGGTGCCCCAGGCGTCAAAGGGGCGTCGCAGGAACGGTGACCGCCCCACAAGAACGGTAACAGCGCCGCAGACACCAAGCTCCGTTGCAGTAGTCGCGCCACGCCGCGCACGTAACAGTCCTGCACTGTTGGCCACGTCGGCGGCGCCGTGGAGTCACATGGTCAGGACCGGGCGTATAACCCGGCGCCGCAGGGTCGCTTTCCTGCTGCCGTCCGCGAACAGCAGGACCCGGGTGAGTTCCCAATCCCCGTACTCCGCGTGATCCGTCAGTACCTGCCGTGCGGCGTCCCTGGACAGCCCGCGCGGCAGGTACACGACAAGGTAGGAGTACTGGGTCATCTAGTCTCATTCTGCGCAGTTGGCACGGCCGCGCAAACCCCTGCCGCAATACGGGTAACGTCACCTAGTCCGTCGCGGCGTCCGCGTCCCCTGGCGGTAGGCGCAGTTGGAACGTACGCTGCAGCGCGGAGGGTTACAGGACAATAACAGGAACAGCAGCGGCAGGGGTGGACGACCGGGCCGCGGTGGCCACACGCTGTGTGGGGCATGCCGAAGCGTGCCGCAGGCAGCCATCCCAGCTGGATGTGAGGATTAGCGAGGGTGCCAGATAGCAGACCGGGTGCCGTGAACGGTGCCAAGCGCGGAACGCGGCTCGTCATCGTCGAGTCGCCGGCCAAGGCCAGAACCATCGCCGGGTATCTCGGCCGCGGTTACGTGGTCGAGTCGAGCATCGGCCACATCCGTGACCTGCCCGACAAGGCGGCCGACATACCGGCGAAGTACAAGAAGGAGCCGTGGGCACGGCTCGGCGTCAACGTGGACGCAGGGTTCGAACCGCTGTACGTGGTGAACCCTGACAAGAAGCAACAGGTCGGCAAGCTGCGGAAACTGCTCGGAGAGGCAGACGAGCTACTGCTCGCCACAGACGAGGACCGCGAAGGCGAAGCCATCGCGTGGCATCTGCTCGAGGTACTCAAGCCGAAGGTACCTGCCCGCAGAATGGTCTTCCACGAGATCACCCCCGAGGCCATCGCCACCGCCGTCGCCAGCCCGCGTGAGCTCAACCAGGGACTTGTGGACGCCCAGGAGACGCGGCGTATCCTCGACCGGCTCTACGGGTACGAGGTCTCGCCCGTCCTCTGGAAGAAGGTCATGCCCAGGTTGTCGGCGGGCCGCGTCCAGTCCGTCGCCACCCGGTTGGTCGTGGGGCGGGAGCGGGAGCGGATCGCGTTCCGGCGTGCGAGCTACTGGGACCTCGAGGCGGTTTTTGGCACCCACCGCAGCGACGCCGACCCGCCGGAGTTCGCCGCCGCTCTCGTCGCGCTCGACGGCCGCCGTGTCGCGCAGGGCCGTGATTTTTCCCCGGCCGCACAGCTTAAGACCCCCGATGCCGTGCATCTGGACGAAGCGGACGCGGCCGGACTAGCGCAGCGGCTTAGCCGGGCGGATTTCGCCGTCCGATCGGTGGAAAGAAAGCCCTACCGGCGTTCGCCCTACGCTCCTTTCAGGACGACGACGCTTCAGCAGGAGGCGTCGCGCAAGCTTGGCTTCTCCGCCAATTACACGATGTCGGTCGCCCAGCGGCTCTATGAAAACGGGCATATCACCTACATGCGGACCGACAGTATCCAGCTGTCCGAGACGGCGATCGCCGCCGCCCGCGCGCAGGCGAGGCAGCTATTCGGCGCCGAATACATTCCGGATGCGCCGCGCGTTTACACGAGCAAGGTAAAGAACGCGCAAGAGGCGCACGAGGCGATCCGCCCGGCTGGTGACGAGTTCGCCACACCCTCTGCCAGCAGGCTCACCGGCGACGAGTTCCGGCTTTACGAGCTGGTCTGGAAGCGCACGGTTGCCTCGCAGATGAAGGACGCGATCGGTGAGTCGGTGTCCGTCCGGGTGGCCGGCCGGTCGAGCGCGGGGGAGGATGCCGAGTTCGGGGCATCCGGGAAAGTCATCACCTTCCACGGATTCCTGAAGGCGTACGTCGAGGATGCCGACGATCCGGACACCGACCGCGAGGACACGCAGCACCGCCTGCCGCCTCTTGCCGAGAACGACCCGCTGGCGGTCATCAGCCTTGTCCCTGCCGGGCACACCACCCGCCCTCCGGCGAGGTACACGGAGGCGACCCTGGTCAAGGAACTCGAGGACAGGGAGATCGGCAGGCCATCTACCTACGCGTCCATCATCGGCACGATCCTGGATCGCGGCTACGTCTTCCGCAAGGGCACCGCACTCGTCCCCTCGTTCGTCGCGTTTGCCGTGATCACGCTGCTTGAACGGCATTTCGGGCACCTGGTCGACTATGACTTCACCGCCCGGATGGAGGACGTGCTCGACGAGATCGCCCGCGGTGAGGCGGCCCGGGTGCCATGGCTACGCCGCTTCTATTTCGGCGAGAACGGTGGCAGCGGCGAGGAAGGACTGAAGGAACTCGTCAGCGACCTTGGTGACATCGACGCGAGGGAGGTGAGTTCCTTCCCGCTGGAGGGAACCCAAATCGTCGTGCGGGTCGGCAGGTACGGCCCGTACCTGGAGCGCGATGGGGAGCGGACGAATGTCCCCGAGGGTACGGCCCCCGACGAGCTGACCCCGGAGCGGGCCGAGGAACTGCTGGCACAGCCGAGCGGTGATCGGGTCCTTGGTGCCGATCCGGAGACTGGGCGGACCATCGTGGCCAAGGTCGGCCGCTACGGGCCGTACGTGACCGAGGTGCTCGACACTGGCGGCGAAGGTGCCGCCGGGAATGTTAAGGTGGACGCCGACGGTGCCGCTGGGAAGCCTTTCAAAGCGGACGCCGACGGTGCCGCCGGGAAGCCCAGGGCAAAGACCACCAAGCCGCGGTCGGCCAAACCGGCGGTCGCGAAGCCACGGGCCGCTTCGCTGCTTAAGACCATGACGCTCGATACGGTTACGCTGCAGGACGCACTGCGGCTGCTCACCCTGCCCCGGGTGCTCGGTGAGCTCGACGGCGAGCAGGTCACCGTGCAGAACGGGCGCTACGGGCCTTATGTGAAAAAGGGTGCGGATAGCCGGTCACTGGAAAGCGAAGAGCAGCTGTTCACGCTGACACTTGCGGCGGCGAAGGACCTGTTCGCCCAGCCGAAGACCCGTGGCCGCGCCCGCCGCGCCGCCGCGCCGCCGCTGCGTGAGCTTGGCGATGATCCGGTGACGGCTAAGCCTCTTGTGATCAAGTCGGGCCGTTACGGCCCGTACGTGACGGATGGTGAGACTAATGCTTCGCTGCGGAAGGGTGACGAGGTGGAGTCGATCACCCTGCAGCGCGCCTCCGAGTTGCTGGCCGATCGGCGGGCGGCCGGACCGGCCACCCGGCGCGGCAGGTCCCGGGCCTCTTCCGGATCGTGACCAGTACGCTCTCGCCAGGACCGCCCTGCCGCTTGATCTTCCGGATACGGTGGCGCAATGATGCACCGCGCTTCATCCAACCTAGGGCGGGGCGGCGTGCTGTCCATCAGGCCGTTCCGCCGACTGTGGGTCGCGCTGGCATTGTCGAGCCTCGGGGACTGGCTCAGCATCCTCGCCCTGACGGCGCTGGCTTTCCAGATCACGAAGGGCAACGGCTTCGCGGCACAAAGTTATGCGGTTGGCGGGGTCTGGATCGCGACGCTGCTTCCCGCGCTCCTCCTCGGCCCGCTCGCGGGGGCGGTCGCCGACCGGCTGGATCGCCGGACAATCATGATCGTCGGCGACGTGGTGCGCGGCCTGCTCTACCTCTCCATCCCATTGTTCCCCAACCTGACCTGGATCTTCATCGCGAAGTTCCTGGCCGGATGCGCTTCGCTGTTCTGGACGCCCGCCAAAGACGCCTCCGTGCCGAACCTCGTGCCGCCCGACCGGCTTGAGCGGGCCAACCAGCTCAGTCTTTTCACCACGTATGGCACCGCCGCGGTTGCTGGAGTGGTCTTCGGAATGCTCGCCCTGGTGAGCGACGCGCTCGGCAAAATCGCACCATTCTTCACGACCAATCCAGTTGATCTGGCGCTCTACTTCAACGCGGCAACATTTGGTGTCTCGGCGCTCACTATCTTCTTCCTCCGCCAGATCCCGAAAAACCGGGCGGGTGTCCGCGGTTCGGCGCCGTCGGTGGCGAGGACGATCTGGGAGGGCTGGCGATTCCTCGGCCAGACCCCGGTCGTGCGCGGCCTCGTCATCGGCATGATTGGCGCATTCGCTGCCGCCGGTGTCGTCGTCGGGATAGGGCGGACCTACATAACGGAGACGCTGCATGGCGGCAACGCTGGCTGGGGGCTGGTCTTTGTCGCGATCTTCATTGGCCTCGCCCTGGGCATGTTCCTCGGTTCGCGCATCCTGAATGACTTCAGCCGTCGGCGGTTGTTCGGGTTGTCCATCGCGGCCGGCGGGATACCGCTCGCGCTGATGGCCCTGATACCGAATTTGGCCATCCTTACCGGGCTGGTCGTCGTCCTTGGCGCACTCGCCGGAATCGCCTACGCGACCGGCTACACCATCATCGGGCTTGAGGTGGACGACCGCCTGCGGGGTCGCACGTTCGCTTTCCTCCAATCCGCCATCCAGGTCATTCTCCTTGCCGTTGTGGCCGGCTCGCTGTTCGTGTCGGCGGGAATCACGGCTGCGTTCCACGGCGCGACCGGATCGGACACCCTGCGCGTCGGCGACGTCGTCTTCAGCAACGTTGGCGACAACGTGCTGCTGCTTCTCGCCGGGGTGGTCGCTGTGCTGCTCGGCGTGGTCTCCTACCGCCGGATGGACGACCGCCGCGGTATCCCGCTCATCGCGGACCTGCTTGCGGCGATCCGTGGCGAGCAGATCGCCGTGGGGGAGCCCACGCGCCCGCGCGGCCTGCTGATCGCGCTCGAAGGCGGCGAGGGTGCGGGCAAGACCACGCAGGCAAGACTGCTCGGCATCTGGCTCAGGGACCAGGGATACGAGGTGGTCGTAACGTACGAGCCAGGCGCCACCAAGGTGGGGATGCGGCTCCGTGTGCTGTTGCTCGACAAGTCACAGGTCGGCCTCTCGGCGCGCGGGGAGGCCCTCATGTACGCGGCGGACCGGGCCGAGCACGTGGCCTCGGTGATCCGGCCCGCCCTGGACCGCGGTGCGATCGTCATCACCGACCGCTACGTCGACTCCTCGCTCGCCTACCAGGGAGCCGGCCGCCAGCTCCCGGTCGAGGAAGTTGAGCGCCTGAACCACTGGGCGACCGGCGGCTTGACACCCGACCTAACCATCTTGCTCGACCTTCCCCCGGCCGCGGGCCTGTCCCGCCATGCCCTGTCAGCCGACCGGCTCGAATCCGAGCCCATTGCATTCCACGATCGGGTGCGTCAGGGATTCCGTGCGCTCGCGGCCGCCGCGCCTAGCCGCTATCTGGTGGCGGACGCGACGTTGCCGCCCGAGGACATCAGCTGCAAGATCCAGGAACGGATAAGGGAGATCCTGCCCGACCCCGTGCCGGCCGTGGCTGAGGCCGTAACCGGCAGCTTCCCGGCCGTGCGGGACTGATCGCGATGCGCCTCGCTTGTCCTCAGTTCCGTGATCGGGATGGAGTCTCCGCGACTGGGATTGGAAATGCGCCGCGATCATGGAAAGCGGGTGGGTCATGAGTGTCTTCGACGACCTGGCGGGCCAGGACCGGGTGGTCGCGGAGCTTCGCCATGCCGCTGCCGCTGCCGCCGCGGTCGGCGGCTTGAGCAGCACGGCAGGCGCGGAGAGCCCGGGAGGCGCGGAGAGCCCGGGAGGCGCGGAGAGCCCGGGAGGCGCGGAGAGCCCGGCAGGCGCGCAAAGCCCGGCAGGCACGGAAAGCCCGGCAGGCACGGAAAGCCCGGCAGGCACGCAAAGTCCGGCAGGCACGCAAAGCCCGGCGAGCCTGGATGGCGCGGGTTGTGCCGGGATGGTCGGCGCGGCGAACCCGGCTGGCGCTCGTGACGCCGCGAGCACCAGCACGGCGGCGAGCGAAGGCAGAGCCGGCATGACGCACGCCTGGCTTTTCACCGGCCCGCCCGGCTGCGGCCGGTCCGTCGCGGCACGGGCCTTCGCGGCCGCCCTGCTCTGCCCCGATCTCGGCTGCGGGCACTGCGCCTCCTGCCATCAGGTGCTCGCGGGTACGCACGCCGACGTGCTCCTCGTCCGCCCGGACGGGCTGTCCTATGGCGTCAAGCAGACCAGGGACCTCGTGCTCCGTGCCGCCACCGCACCATTCGGCGGCCGGTGGAAGACGATCCTGTTCGAGGACGCCGACCGTGCCACCGAACAAGCCGCGAACGCCTTGCTCAAGGCTATCGAGGAGCCGCCGCCGCGGACGGTTTGGCTGCTGTGCGCGCCGTCCCCCGACGACCTCGTCCCGACGATCCGCTCCCGGTGCCGCCTGGTCACGCTGCGGACCCCGCCCGCGAGGGCGATCGCGGCCATGCTGACGACGCGGGATGGCGTCGACCCGGAGCAGGCGCTGCAGGCCGCGTGCGCGGCTCAGGGGCACATCGGCCGTGCCCGTCGGCTGGCCACCGATCCCGATGCGGCGCGGCGCCGCGCCGACGTGCTTGGCGTGCCGTTCAGTGTGGACAGCCTCGGCCCAGCGATCGCCGCCGCCGCGAGGCTCATCGAGGCGGCCGACGCGGAGGCGGCGGCGGTCACGGCCGGACTCGACGAACCGGAGGAGACAGAACTACGAAAGGCATTCGGGGAAGGCTCGTCGGGCCGGGGAGTCACCAAGGCGATGCGCGGCGCCGCAGGTGCGTTGAAGGAACTTGCCGACAGGCAGAAGTCCCGCGCCACCCGGCTGAAGCGGGACGCGCTCGACCGTGCGCTCCTCGACCTGGCCGGGTTTTACCGGGACGTGCTCGCCGTACAGTTCCGCGCCCCCGTCGAACTGGCGAACTCCGACATCGAGGACGGCGTCCGGCAGGTGGCTGCGGCGACGACACCGGAGTCGACCCTGCGCCGGATGCAGGCAATCATGCAGTGCCGGGAGCGGATCGAGGCCAATGCGCATCCGCTGCTCGCGGCCGAGGCCATGACGCTCGCCCTGCTCACCGGCTGACACCCCCCGATCCCGAACGGCCGCGTGCTCTGCGCCTGCGGCGAAGGTGGCGTGCACTGGCTGGTTCGGCCAAAGACGCGGTCGCACCACCTCGAGCGTGCGACCGCCTGGTGCGGGTTGCCATCGCAACCCTCCAGGACGTGGTCTACGGAGGGAGCGCGCACCTACCTGCGCGGGAACGCCCGCGGAACCGGGAACCTCGGCGGAATTAGGCGGAGCCTGCCTGTTAGCGCCCTGCGCGGCAGCCGTTAGGGCTGTATCGGCGGCCACGTCGAAGGCGAACTCACCCACCCGGGCCGTAGGCTGGATGGATGGGCATGATGATGGCCGTCAGCTTCGAGCGGTACGGTCGGCTGTACTACCTCGATCCCGGCCCGCATACGCCCAAGGTCGGGGACAAGGTGCTCGTTCCCACGGACGCGGGGCCCGAGGTGGCCGAGTGCGTCTGGGCGCCCCAGTGGGTGTCAGAGGATATCGGCGGCCTGCCTTTGTGCGCTGGGCTGGCCGGTGCGGACCACCTGGCGAGGGACGACAACTGCCGCACCAGGCGCGCAGAGGCCCGCCAGCTGAGCAAGCGGTTTGTGCGGACGCATAGGCTGCCCATGAAGGTGACCGCGGTCGATTTCCTGGACCGCGACAACGTGTTCGTGATCTATTTCTCGGCGCCGCACCGGGTGGACTTCCGCGAGCTCGTCCGCGATCTTGCCCGTAACCTGCGTGCGCGGGTGGAGCTGCGCCAGGTTGGGCCGCGGGACGAGGCCAGGCTGCAGGGCGGGATCGGGCCGTGTGGCCGCGACCTTTGCTGTGCGACCTTCCTGAAGGACTTCGAGCCCGTCTCGGTGCGTATGGCCAAGGACCAGGATCTGCCGGTGAATCCGATGCGGATCGCGGGTGCCTGCGGGCGGCTGATGTGCTGCCTGAAATATGAGCACCCGCTCTATGCGGAGTTCCGCGAGCGGGCGCCGCGGCTCGGTGCCCAGGTGGATTCACCGCAGGGGACCGGGACCGTGGTCGGCTGTAACGTGCCGTCCGACCGGGTCCTGGTGAAGCTCAGCGAGGACGGCCGCAGGTGCGCGTGCAGCAGGGCGAGCGTGTGCGGGCCAAGGCAGGCGTACGAGGGCGCACACGGCGCACACGGCGATAATCCGGAGGTTCCGTGAGGAACGCGCGCCCACGGTTCGGCCGGATGACCGCTGTCGTCTCCGCGGTGATCACGGCTGCCGTCGTCGTGGTGGCCGGCTGTACGGGTGTCAATGAGGCGCGCGGGTCCGAGGGCAGCCCCCCCACCCCCTCGGGTTCGTCTCCGCCGTCGGTCACCATCGCCTGGTACTACCACCAGAAGCTCGGCTGGCGGCCGTGCTCGGCCGGGTTCCAGTGCGCGCGCCTGCTCGTGCCTGTCGACTACCAGCATCCAGCGGGCCGCCGGTTCTCACTGCCGGTCGTGCGGGTGCTTGCGACCGACCGCGCGCACCGGATCGGCTCGATCGTGCTCAACCCGGGCGGGCCGGGCGGGTCGGGAGTCGAATATGCCATGCAGGCCCGCAGCGTCCTCGCTGCCCCGGTGCTCGCGCGGTTCGATGTCGTTGGCTTCGATCCGCGGGGGGTCGGGGGGAGCCAGCCGGCGATCCGTTGCATGACCGGGCCACAGCTCGACCAGTATCTCGACACCAATGACGATCCCACCAACCCGGCCCAGCTCTCCACGGTGATCGCCGAGAGTAAGTTCTTCGCGCAGGCGTGCGAACGTGAGGCCGGTCCGCTACTGCCCTACATTGGCACGGCCGAGGCTGCCAGGGACCTGGATATCCTGCGCGCCGCGCTCGGTGATCGCAAGCTAACCTACCTGGGCAAGTCGTACGGGACCTATCTCGGCACGTACTACGCTCACCTCTTCCCGCACAATGTCCGGGCCCTCGTGCTCGATGGCGCGCTCGATCCCGCTGACACCGCGATCGATCAGAACATCGTGCAGGCGAAAGGCTTCCAGGTCGCGTTCAGGTCGTTCGCGGCGGACTGCATCAAGCGCCCGGACTGCCCGCTCGGGTCTGGTGACTCTACCGCCGCGATGAACGCCGCGATCACGAAACTCCAGGACCTGCTGAACCAGGCCGGGCGCAAACCACTTGCCAACAATCTCGGCGATGGGCGCCCAGGAAACGAGGCGCTCGTCATGAGCGGCGTGCTTTCCGCGCTGTACAGCAAGGCGTACTGGCCGCTGCTGCGCACCGGGCTGGCGAACGCTTTCGCTGGCGACGCGACGGTGCTGATCGAACTCGCCGACGCGCTGATGGAGCGGAACAGGAACGGGACGTTTTCGAACCTTGCCGAGTCGAACATGGCGATTAACTGCATAGACCGCCCATGGCCGCAGGCGCTGAGCACGTGGAGCGCCGCCGCGTCGACCGCGCAGCGTGACGCGCCGCAGTTCGGGAAGGCGATCATGTGGGGAAGCCTGCCGTGCGCGTACTGGCCCGTACGCGGCGCGCCGGTACCTGCGATGACCTCAACCGGCGCCCCGTCGATCCTGGTGGTAGGTACCCTGCGCGACCCCGCAACGCCCTATCGCTGGGCGCAAGCGCTCGCCCGCGACCTGTCCTCAGGTGTGCTGCTCGGCTGGAATGGTGACGGTCACACCGCGTACAAGATGGGCAGCTCGTGCGTGGATACGATCGTGGACAGCTACCTGATCGACGGCGCCGTGCCGAAGAGCGGAACCGTCTGCGAGTGAGAAGCAGATCACCTCTGTTGTCGCGGGTGGGCGCTGTGCGGGCGGGCGGGTGGCTCAGCCGGTACACTCGTTGCGCGCTGTCGGCCCTGTCCAGCCGCAGCCGCGCCGCCTTAGCTCAGTCGGAAGAGCGACGCACTCGTAATGCGTAGGTCCAGGGTTCGATTCCCTGAGGCGGCTCCAGCTCAGAGGCATGATCGTCCCACTTCGGCGGGATGCGTGGAATGAAAAGTGGAATGAACGGCCCTGAAGGGGTACCTTCGCGGCATGGCGAGGGGTCACGTAGAGCGACTTCGCAGCGGCGGGTACCGGGCCGTCGTGTACGCGGGCATTGACCCGGTCACCAGGAAGCAGCGCTACCTGAAGCAGACGTGCCGCGACGAGACGGCGGCCACGATCGCGCTGGGCGGCCTGCTGAAGCAGGCCGAAGCGCAGCGTGTCCCGGACCGGGCGGCGACTGTTGGGCAGGCCTTCCAGCGCTACCTGGAGGTGGCTGACCTGGAGGTGTCCACCCGGGAGGCGCACGAGGGTTACATCCGGCGCACCATTGGCCCGGTACTGGGGGATGTGCCGCTGCGCAAGCTGCGGACGGACACGCTGGACGCCCTGTACGCGAGCTTGAGGAAATGCTCCCGGCTGTGCTCCCGGCTGCGCCGCACCGAGCACTACGCGGACGGCGAGCACGCCTGTGGTGCGCGGTGCGGGCCACTGCGCGATCACCGCACGACCCGTCCGCACACGTGCGACGGGCGGTGCCGCCCGCACCAATGCAAGGCGATGGCAGCTGGGTCGGTTGTGCGAATCCACGCGATCATCTCCGCCGCGTTGAGCCTGGCTGCCCGCTACGAGTGGATCGACCGCAATCCCGCGGAGAAGGCCACTTTGCCGCGCAGCCGCAGGCGAGGGCCGGATCCGCCCAGCCCGAAGCTTGCGGCCCGGCTGCTCAACGAGGTTTGGCAGGAAGACGAGGAGTTCGGCCTCTACCTGTGGTCGGCCATGACGACCGGGGCCCGCCGCGGCGAGCTGCTCGCCCTGCGTGAGAACCGGTTCGACTTGGACAACCAGGAGGTGCGCGTCTCGCGGAACTACCTGGTAAAGGCCGGGCAGCAGATCGAGAAGGACACAAAGACCGGCGAAGGCCGCCGTTTGTCCCTGGACCCGCTGACCTGCGAGCTGTTCCGGGAGCACTTCCGCCGCCGCCGCGCCGCCCTGGCGCCGGTCGGCGTGGAGATCCCGGCGGACGCATTCGCGTTCTCCCCGGACCCGGGCGGCGCCCGGCCGTGGAACCCCGACACCATGACCCACCGCTACGAGCGGCACGCGCGTAAGGTCGGTATCACCAGCCCGCTGAAGGAGTTGCGGCATTACTCGGCCACGCAGCTGCTCTCCAACGGGGTCGACCTGCGCACGGTCTCCGGGCGGCTCGGGCACGCCGACGGTTCGACCACGCTGCGGTTCTACGCTCAGTTCGCCCGCCCCGCCGACCAGCACGCCGCCGACATGTTGTCCGGCCAGCTCCATGGGCTGCGCAAGAAGGAACGCCTGCGGGAGCTATTCAGCGAGCAGGTACCCGGTATGGACCAGGTCGGCCTGGCCAAGCTAGCGGCTGTTCTCGCCTCGCAGGCCGGGCTGGATGAGCCGACCGCTGTCGCGTACCTGGCCGAGTTCGCCGCCGAGCGTGCACGGGCCGCATCCTGCTGACACCCGGGATCGACGGTCCAGGCTAACTGGCATGGGCAGCACTCGTTGCCGCGCCCGAGGCGTCCAAGCGTACCGGCGCTATGCGACCGTCAGGGAGCATCAGCTCGCTTCGCCTGTAGCCGTCGCCCTCCCCGCGAGGCGCGCAGTACCTGCAGCCGTGCGACGTAGTCATTAGTCCGAAGTTACGCGCGCCCAGCGCATCAGGAGGTGATTGTCCAGCGGTCATGGCCTGATCGGAAGCTCGTCGTCGCCTGCCGGTGAAAGTCCGGTCCGGGTAGTCGCCAGGGAGCCCGGTAGCACTTCCTCAGGATGGTGTGAGGGCATGGTGGTGGATTTCCACAGGGTTGTCCTCTGGTGATCCACAACCATGCTCGGTGAGGCTGGTCGCGTCCTGCCGTCGGCCCCGGCCTGGCTCTCCCGGTAGCTGACCGCGTGCCTTGCGTGTCTTGAGCCTGAATCGCCGGCCGGGGCTGACGGGAGGACGTGCACGGCCGGGTCGGAGCCCAGCGTCGAAAGCCACATTGGTGGGAGCAACTGAGCGGTCCGTAGCGTGAAGCGAAGCCTGCCGCGTCGTTGGGGAACATGACAGTGCCGAGCCGCGGTAATCACGGCGAAGGCCATGGAAGCGGTGAAGACCCTGGAGGTGCAGCCGCGAGGGACTGTCCGGCGTACGGGGCACGGAACGTTCAGAAGGTGGTGGCGGGAACTGGGGAGGCCCTCCCCGGCCGAAGCGGGACTGCGGTGCCCGCGGATCAGCGGTGCCCTATAACCGGTGAGGAGCCGGGAAGTGGGAGGCGTGCCGGGAGGGAGTCGGAGGCGGCTGGGCTCCGACCCGGCCCGTTTCCAGGCCCGGCCGCCAGCTGGCGCCCGCTTGCTGCGCGCAGGGTGTGCGCTTCTGCTCAGGGTGCGGCGTGAGGTCATCTCGTCCGGGCCAAACGGCTCACTGCGATCACGGACCATTGCGTTGCCAGCGGTGACCTAGGTCACTTTACGTAAAGGCCCCGCGACGGTTCAGTTGTGCCATGTTCCTCTCAGATCAGCGCGTGCTCCCAGTTAGCCTCGGCGCTGCTCGGGCGCGGCTGGAGAATCTTGTTCATGGCGGCTGGCTTGGCGGAGCTTCGGATGCTGTCTACCAGGGCGGCATTGATTACCTGCTCCGTGCTGTGCCGCTTGGCGACTTGCCGGGTGTGGCCCGGCTGGTGCGCGTTCAGTTTCTGGATCCGGTGGACCGGGACAACGTGGTGACTGCCGGGATGCGCTGGGAGGCTTTCGGCGTCACCGGCGGATTGTTCCCGGTGCTGGACGCCAACATCACGTTGGCCACCGAGGGCGACGAGCGGACCCGGATGACGCTGGCCGCCGTATACCGGCCTCCATTTGGCGCGCTGGGCGTGCTCCTGAATAGGGTTGCTACCGCGACGATCTATTCTCTGATGACGCATTTGGCCAGTGCTTTGGAGGGCATTGCCCCGGCGCCGGGTGATGCGGGCGCGCCTGTGTGGTGTGAGCCCGGGCTGGAAGTGCCTCCTGATAGAAGTACGAGGCCCGCTTGAGGTTGGTCGTCCGCTCCTACCTATCCTAATGGCGCCGAACCGAGTCGCGGCCAAGATCACGCGCAAGGGTGGCCGGATCTCATCGGGCGTGACGCAAAAGCGCCCTGCGCGTGAATCTTGCCTGGCTTCTCCAAAGCAGTGACTGCGTCCGTATCCATTCATCCCTGAAGACATCCCAGGAGCTTGGAAGTCAAGCGGCGGGCTTGATCTGTTCGCGGTGAGACCAGGCGGTGGCCTCGTCGTAGAGGGTGCGAGTTTTCATGCATCCGTGCAGGATGCCGACGAGCCGGTTCGCGATCCGCCGCAGGGCGTCGTTGCGTTCGATTCCGTGGGTGCGGAGGTCGTCGTAGAACGCGCGGGCGTCGGGGGCGTCCAGGTCATCGAAGGCTTCCAGCGCGGCGGAGAAGTATTCGCGCAGCTGGTGCCGCAGCCGCTGCACGTGCCGGGTGCGCTCCCAGATCAGGGTCTTATGCGTGCAGGCCAGCACCTCCACCCCTTCCGCGTCCGCGCTGTCACCCGCTACCGGGCGCAGCTGGTGGGAGTCGGTGCGCACCATGTCCGCGAGCATGTGCGCGTCGCCGCGGTCGCTCTTGGCGCCAGACACGCCGTGCCGCTCCCGGTACCTCGACGCCTGCAGCGGGTTCACGGCGTACACCGTGTACCCGGCGGCGACCAGCGCGGCCACCCACGGGCCGCGGTCGGTCTCGATTCCGGCCAGCACCTCCACGCCCCCGGCGTCCTCGCTCAGGTGCTGTCCGATCAGCTCGTGCAGCCGGGCCATCCCCGCCACCCCCTCGGGCAGCCGCGCATTTGCCAGCACTTGTCCGCTAGCGTCCATCACCTCCACGTCGTGGTGATCCTGCGCCCCAGTCATCACCCACGAACAGCCGCATCGCCCCTCCCGGGTCTGTCAAGTCTTCGGCCCTGTCGCACTTTCGGTGGTAACAGTGTGTCAGGATATGCCACGATGAGCCATGTGTGTCATGGTTGCTCGCGTGTGGCATAAGTGGGCTTGTGGAAGTAGTGTTCTCCGGGTTGTCGTCCTTGGTCATTGAGGACGTGACGGACCTGGATGGCGTGATCGCGGTCCGGGCGCGAACAGCGGGCGGGCTGGTGCCGTGCCCGCAGCGCGGCGCCGGGACGGGCCAGGTTCATGGGTATTGCGGGCGGACGGTCGCGGACGTGCCCGCGGACGGCCGCCCGGTCGTGGTGCGGGTCCGGGTGCGGCGGATGCGGTGCCCGGTCCCGGACTGCCCGGTCCAGACGTTCCGGGAGCAGGTCCCGGGCGTGCTGGACCGCTACCAGCGGCGGACCACGCGCCTGGCAGGCCGGGCCGGTGAGGTGGCCCGCCGGTAAGCGGGCCGTGCGGGGGCCGGGCCGCTGACGGCGCCAGGAGTCCCGGTTTCCCGTGATACCGCCCTGCGGGTGCTGCCGCGGCTCCCGCTGCCCCAGGTCAGCGTCCCCCGCGTGCTGGGCGTTGACGATTTCGCGCTGCGCCGCGGCCACGTCTACGCGACCGTGCTGATCGATGCCGAAACCGGGGAGCGAGTCGATGTCGTGGCGGGACGTAAGGCTGATGCGCTGGAGGAGTGGCTGCGCGAACACCCTGGCGTCGAGGTCGTGTGCCGGGACGGGTCCGGCGCCTACGGCGAGGCGGTCCGCCGGGCGCTGCCGGGCGCGGTCCAGGTCGGCGACCGCTGGCACCTGTGGCACGGCCTGGCCGAAGCCGTCCTGAAAGAAGTCGCCGCACACAGCTCCTGCTGGGCGGCCGCCGGGCCGCCGCCCCGGGGCGGCAAGCAGGCCCAGACGACAGCCGAGCGGTGGCGGCAGGTCCACGACCTGCCAGACAAGGGCACTGGCCCGCTGGAATGTTCACGCCGGCTCAGCCTGTCACTGAACACGGGCAAGCGCTATGCCCGCGCCGCCGAGCC
>Ga0335081_10009231_pt1 | contig 15858 bp, 14 predicted proteins | sample Lox_Sample_35_FD_206713 | JGI IMG/M metagenome (GOLD analysis project Ga0335081, IMG submission 206713) | Soil microbial communities from Loxahatchee National Wildlife Refuge, Florida, United States - Lox_Sample_3.5 | ecosystem: Environmental > Terrestrial > Soil > Wetlands | place: USA... | reverse complement strand
GACCGGCGATCCGGAGGGGGAGGTGCTCGTGCACCACGCACCGCCTGAACGGGAGGATCTCGAGAGGCTGCTCGTAGGCCTCCGCGGCCAGGTCGAGCTGCCGATTCCCGCTACCTCGGCAGTGAAGATCGGCGGCGAGCGGGCGTACCGGCTGGCGCGGCGCGGGGTCGAGGTCGAGATGCCGTTGCGCCGCTCGGAGGTGTACGCGCTCGATGTCATCACGTATTCAGGCGACAGGGTGCGGCTCCGCCTCCACGTCGGCTCGGGGACGTATGTCCGGTCGATCGCGGCGGCGCTGGGTGGGCACTGCGTGAGCCTGCGGCGAACGGCAGTCGGCCCGTTCGGGATCGAGGAGGCCGACCCCGATCGGCTCATCTCGGTCGCCGAGGCGCTTGGTCGGCTTCCGGAAGTGGCTCTCGAGCGGGTACCTGAGCCCGTACGGTCGCAGGTGCTGGCGGTCGCCGACACCGAGGGCGGAGCGCTCCTCGGTCGAGCGATCCCTTCGGCGGGGGCGGGGCCGTGAGAGTCGCGCGCTCGCCGACGGAGCTCGAGCGGCGCCCACGTGCCGTGGCGATCGGCACCTTCGACGGTGTGCATGTAGGGCATCAGGCGGTGATCGAGCGGGCCAGGAGCGCCGGCGTGTGCCCGACGGTGGTCACGTTCGATCCGCATCCGAGAGAGGTGCTCGGGTACGAGGTCCAACTGCTCACGACGACCGAGCGCCGGCTCGAGCTCTTCGAGGCGCTCGGAGTCGAGGAGACGCTGGTGGTCGAGTTCACGCCCGAGGTGGCGGGGCTCACGCCCGAGGAGTTCGCGAGCTCGTATGTCGTGTCCATCGGCGCGGAGCGCGTCGTGGCAGGAGAGGCGTTCCGGTTCGGGCGGGGTCGCAGCGGGGGGCTCGACGTGTTCGCGAGCCTCGGAATGGCAACCGACGTGACTCCGCTCGTCCCCGACGTCTCCTCGACGCTGATCCGGCAGCTCGCCGAGGTGGGAGACGTTCGCGGCGCGGCGCGGCTCCTCGGGCGACCGCTCGAGGTCGAGGGCAACGTCGTCTCGGGTGATGCGCGCGGCGGCACGCTCGGCTATCCGACCGCCAACCTGCGGATCGGGCATTCGCTGCTCGTTCCCGCGTTCGGCATCTATGCGGGGTCGGCACGCGGACACCGGGCGGCGATCTCGATCGGAGTCAACCCCCACTACGGAGGCGCAGAGCGCAGGATCGAGGCGTTCCTGCTCGACTTCGAAGGCGATCTCTACGGCCAGCGCGTCGTGGTGGAGCTCTGGGAGCGCCTTCGCGACGAGGCGGCATTCGAAACCGAGGCCGAGCTGATCGCCCAGATCGGGCGCGACGTCGCGGCGACGCAGGCTGCGACCCGCCCGGGCTCCGGGGCGCCGTAGACGCGTGCAGTAGTCTCGACGGCGTGTCCGAGAACCAGGCCGGAATTCGCGCGGTAGGCTCGCGCACCGCCGGCGAACATGCGGCCTCGCTGCGAGGCCTCTTCACCGCGGCAACACCGATCTTCCTCTGGTCGCGGCTCGCCATCTGGGCCGTGGCGCTGATCATCCTCGCCTGGTTCCCGATCTCGGCTGTGACTCAGTCGACGCCGACCGTGATGGTGCACTCGGGGGCGACCGACTTCGGTGCGGGGCTCTGGTCGCGCTGGGATTCGGGCTATTTCGAGGAGATCGCGCGCAAGGGCTACGGGAACGACGGCACGGCGGCGTTCTACCCGTTCTATCCGTCTTCAATGGGAGTGGTGGGTCGGGTGCTCGGCGGCGACTACATCCTGGCCGGGCTCCTGCTCGCACTGGCGGCGTGCCTCGTCGCCTTCGAGCTCCTCTGGCGGTTCGCGCACGAGCGCCTCGGCTCCGACGCGGCGGCGGAGCGCACGGTCGTCTACCTGGCTCTCACGCCGATGGCGGTCTTCCTCGGGGCCGTGTACTCGGAGTCGACCTACCTGATGCTCGCCCTGGCCGCGTTCCTGCTCGCCGAGCGACAACGGTGGTTCCTCGCATCGAGCGCCGCCGCATTGGCCCTTCTCACACGACCGACCGGAATCGCCGTCGTCGCCGCGGTCGCCGTCCTCGCCTGGCCCAACAAGCGCGCGCTCGCCTGGCTCGCCCTCGTCCCCGTGTCATTCGCCGTCTACCCTGCCATGCTCGCGGCGGAGTTCGGCCAGCCGTGGGCGTTCCTCACCGTGGAGAAGCTCTGGTCGCGCCACCTCTCGCCGTTCGGGCCGCTCGGTGGGCTCTGGGACGGCGTCAGCGTGCTCTGGCGCTATCCGTCGGACCACCACGTGGTGGCAGTGAACGTCGAGAACCTCGTCTTCACTGCCGCCTACCTCGTGCTCCTGTGGCTGGTCTGGCGCTGGTGCACGCTCGCCGAGAGCGTGTTCGCGACCATCTCGCTCCTGCTGCCGCTCTCGGTGCCCCGTTCGGGGCATCTCCCCCTGATGTCGATGCCCCGCTTCGGGCTGATCATCTTCCCCTTCTATCTCGTGCTTGCGCGGCTCGGAAGCACGCCGAGGCGGAATGCCGCCATTCTCGGGGTCAGCGCGCTCCTGCTGGGGGTCGAGGTGGTCAAATGGGTGACGTTCCAGTGGGTCTCTTAGGCTCTCGGCCGAGACCTTGGACCGATCAGGCGCAGAGAGCGCCAGCGAGACGGTCGAACGGGCAGATCAGCCTTGACCCGCATCCCTCGCGAAGCTCGGTTAACAATCCTTCGCCACGACGGCAAACCGGTGTCTGACACCGTTTGGACTTCCGGTGGCTGCCTCGTGCGCCCTTTGTGGACGCGGCTCGCCGGGCGGTGTCCTCCAAGAGCGAGGCAGGGGCGACTCCTTGCCCCGGAGCCCTTTCGAGGTGAAGCTCAACGGGCGGCAATTCCCCGCGACGACAAGCGATCGGGCAACGCAAGCCCTGTCGTTGACGGCGATCGAGGCCTGCCGACCACGATAACCGCGACGGTCTGCCGTCAACGTGGGTTCCCGCAGATTTTCCACTTTCGTTTCAAACTCGACCCACGTTCAAGACTGTGTCTGACACCGCTGTTCAGGTGGCCCTCGCGAGCGGTGCTGGGATAGGCCGGCGAGGTTTCTTCTAGTCTGAGGCTGTGGGCGTCCTCGACGGCTGGCGGCTGTGCCCGCGCTGCGGGCACGAGCTCGAGCAGCGACACGGCCCGCATCTCGGCTGCCCTGCCTGCGGCTCGAGCTACTGGGCGAACTCGGCGCCCGCCGTGCAGGGCCTGCTCGTACGCGACGGCAAGGTGCTGATCGGCCGCCGCAAGATCGAGCCGCGGAAGGGCCACTGGGATCTGCCCGGAGGCTTCCTCGAGGAGGGCGAGCCCGCCCTCGACGGCCTCAGACGCGAATTCCTCGAAGAGACCGGGATCGAGATCGAGCCGCTCGAGTGGCTCGGAACGTTCGTCGATCCGTACGACGCGGCGTACGTCCTCAGCCTGTCGTGGCTCGTCGGCGGTGCGGGAGAGCCGGTCGCCGACGACGACGTCCAGGAGCTCGCGTGGTTCGGGCCCGACGAACTACCGGCGGAGATGGCATTTGCCAGTCAGAACGTGATCCTCGCCCGCTGGGCCGCGCGGCAGGGGCATGATCCCTAGACGAGTAGTTCAGACGTCGAGCGCGAGCGTGAACGTCGGCTTCGGCGTCGTGTCGGGCAGCCGGTGCTCGTCGGAGAGACGCCGAATCGACGTCCCGGTCGCGAGGAACTCGGTGGCGTGCTCGCCCCACACGTGGTTGTAGACGAGGACGTTCACGCCGACGATCCCGTTCGCTTTCGCCTCGACCGCCTCCGCCTGCATCCGCGAGAGTGCGAGCTCACGCGCCTCGTAGATCCCCTGCGTGAAGATCAGCATCTCCTGGTTCTGACCTGCCTGGCGCAGCGATTGCATGATGCTCTGATGCGCGATGTGGTAGACGCACGTCCCGAGCACGAACGAGACCGGTACGGCCCCTGAGGCAAGAAGGCGGAAGAAGTCCTGAGCCGACAGATCCGAGGTGAAGGGGCGACCGTCCGGCGTGCGATGGGCGCCGCTCGAGCCGACTGCCTTGACCGCCGTGCCGGTAGCGAGGAACTCGAGCACGTCCTGGCCCCAGACGTAGGCCTGCATCCGCAGCTCGACCCCGACGACCCCGTCGGCGCCGAGGTGCTCCGCCTCGACCTCCATCCGCGACATCGCCAGCTCGCGCGCGTTGTACATCGCCTGCGTCAGCACGGTGAGCTCCATGTTCTGGCCCCATTTCGACGGCTGGAGCCCGATGTGGTAGATCGACGAGCCCACCACGAAGCCGAGCGGCTCGAACCCCGCCTCGCCGAGCAGCGCGTACTCGGAGACCGAGAGGTCGGAGGTGAAGACTCCGGCGGGATCCGCCCCCGCCGTGTGGGCGAGCCGGCTGTCCGCGGCCTGCGGCTCCCACGCTGCCGTGTCCTGATCCGGGCCCTTTCCGAAGAGCGGCATCGCAACCTCCGATCGTTCTCGGCCCGACTCTACCTGTGCCTATTCGAGCAGCCGGGCGAGCGCCACCCGTCCCTGCTCGCTCGTCTGAGCCTCCGTTACGAGCGCGTGCGACAGACCGTCGATCCAGTCGCCCAGCTCGAGCTGGTCGGTGCGGAGTGCGATCCCTCGGACGATCGCCTTACGCACGCAGGAGACCCGGCCCGAGTCGTGCTCGAGCTCGAAACGCACATCACCGAGCGGGACGACGATCAGCCGGACGGGCTTTGGCCCGTGAGACAGCCTTCCGCCCTTCCGCTCGACCTCGACATGCCCCGGAAACGACGCCGATAATTTTGTCGCGAGCGCCTCGACGAACGCCTCGATGTCGCCGGAGTCGGCGCGAAGCGACGCGGCGACCAGGTCGAAGTCCGGCTGTTCCACCGCGCTGTCAGCGCTCGTCGATGGGCACGAACCGGCGGACCTCCTCGCCGATGTACACCTGCTTCGGCCGGGCGATCTTCTGCTCCGGATCGGAGAGCATCTCCTCCCACTGAGCGATCCAGCCGGGAAGGCGGCCGAGCGCGAACAGCACCGTGAAATAGTCGACCGGGTAGCCCATCGCCTGGTAGATGAGGCCCGAGTAGAAGTCGACGTTCGGGTAGAGCTTGCGGGAGACGAAGTAGTCGTCCTCCAGCGCGATCCGCTCGAGCTCGAGGGCGATCTCGAGCTTCGGGTTGAGCCCTGTCTCGGCGAAGACGGAGTCGGCAGCCTGCTTGATCAGCGTGGCGCGCGGGTCGTAGCTCTTGTACACCCGGTGGCCGAAGCCCATCAACCTGCCCTTGCCCTGCTTGACCTGCTCGATGAAGCCCGGGATGTTCTCCGGCGTCCCGATCTGGTCGAGCATCCGCAGCACCGCCTCGTTGGCGCCCCCGTGAAGCGGCCCGTACAGAGCAGCGATGCCTGCCGAGACCGCCGAGAACGGGTCGACGTGCGACGAGCCGACCCCGCGGACCGCATTCGTGGAGCAATTCTGCTCGTGGTCGGCGTGCAGGATCAGCAGCGTCTCGAGCGCACGCTGGAGGACCGGGTTCGGCTCCAGCCGGCCGCCGATCTCGAAGGTCATGTTGACGTAGTTGCCGACGTAGTCGAGATCGTTCCGGGGCAGCACGTAGGGGAGCCCGTGCGAGTGCCGGAAGATGTAGGCCGCGATCGTCGGCAGCTTCGCGATCAGCCGGACGCGCTGGAGATGGCGGCTCTCCGAGTCGGAGATGTCCTTCGCATCGGGGTAGAACGTCGAGAGCGCACCGATTGCGCCGAGCAGCATCCCCATCGGGTGGGCGTCGTAGCGGAATCCCTCCAGGAACTTCGTCACGCTCTCGTGCACGTAGGTGTGGACTCGCACCTCGTCTTCCCAGCGCCCGAGCTCATCGGCAGTCGGCAGCTCCCCTTCGAGCAACAGGTACGCAGTCTCGAGGAACCCCGCCTGCCCGGCGACCTCCTCGATCGGATAGCCGCGGTAGCGGAGGATGCCGGCGTCGCCGTCGATGTACGTGATCGCGCTGCGGCACGCCGCGGTGTTCAGGAATGCCGGATCGTAGGAGACCAGCCCCCTGAGGTCAGTGGCGCGAACCGCGCCCTCGACGATCGGCACGGTATAGGTCTCGCCCGTGCGGTTGTCGGTGATCGTGAGCGTCTCGTCGCCCATGCTCGAGACCTGAGCCTAGCCGTGGGGGGAGGCCCCCGGAAGGTGGGAAACCCGAAATGTTGCGGGCCTGCGGCTCAGGGCGACGGCGCTGCAAGTCTGGGTTCCGCGCGTGCAAGCGGGCCCGAAACCCGCTCTGTTGCTATGATTTTCGAGACCGCGGACTCGGCCGTGCGCGTTCTTCCTTGCGCGGCGTAGCTGGGCCGTAGGCGATTCACTACCAGGAGGTTGAAGATGGCCCTCAGCAAGGAAGCCAAGCGGGAAGCCACCAAGCGATTCGGCAAGTCGGAGACGGACACGGGCTCGCCCGAGGTCCAGATCGCGATGCTGACCGAGCGCATCAACGGCCTCACCGAGCACCTGCGGACGCACGCGAAGGACCACTACTCGCGTCGCGGGCTACTGAAGCTCGTCGGCCGGCGCCGCCGGTTTCTGAACTACCTGCAGAAGAAGGATCTCGAGGGCTATCGCGCCCTCATCAAGGAGCTCGGCCTGCGCCGCTAGCTTCGTAGCCCCAGAGGAGGGTGGAAGTTTGAGCGAGCCTCCGTTGCGTCCGGCGGGGCTGACTCAAACTCCCACCCTTCACTACGTACCGTGGAGGAATAGAGAGATGAGCATTGTCGAAGCCGAGCAGCAAGCGGCGCCGGTTTCCGTCACCGTGTCGGTCGGCGGCAAGGACGTCACCTTCGAGACCGGCAAGCTCGCCAAGCAGGCCGACGGCGCCGTCGTCGTGCGCTCCGGCGAGACCATGGTCCTGGCGACCGCGCAGGGGCGGGCGGAGACGCGTGAAGGCGCGGACTTCTTCCCGCTCACGATCGACGTCGAGGAGCGGATGTACGCCGCCGGGAAGATCCCAGGCGGCTTCTTCAAGCGCGAGGGACGGCCCACCGAGCGGGCGATCCTGACCGCGCGCATGATCGACCGTCCGATCCGGCCGCTCTGGCCGAAGGGATTCCGCAACGAGGTTCAGTGCATCGCCACCGTCCTCTCGGCGGACATGGTCACCCCGCACGACATCCTCGCGATCAACGGCGTCTCGGCGGCCCTGATGGTCTCGCCGATGCCGTTTCTCGGCCCGATCGGCGCCGTCCGCATCGGGATCATCGACGGCGAGCTCGTGGTCGACCCGACCCTGGCTCAGGCCGAGGCAGAGAGCGAGCTCGATCTGATCGTCGTCGGCACCAAGGAGGGGCTCACGATGGTCGAGGCGGGTGCAGCCCAGGTGCCGGAGGTCAGGCTGCTCGAGGCGCTCGAGCTCGCCCACCGCGAGATCGTGAAGCTCTGCGAGGCCCAGGAGGAGCTGCGCAGCCGGGCGGGCAAGCCAAAGTGGCTCGACTCGGGGGTCACCGAGCGGCTCGAAGCCGCTCACGGCGAGGAGATCGCCGCTGCGATCGCCGCCAGGGGCCTCCACGACGGCGGGGCGGTCGTCGATCAGCTGCTCGAGCAGGAGGCGGGGACGCTGAGCATGAGCTCGACCGAGGAGGACGTGATCCGTGAGCTCCAGACGCGGATGTCGCTCGGGATGATCCTCGAGAAGAAGCGCTCGGCCGCGGTCGAGACCGCAGTTCGGGCTCAGTTCGAGTCCGATCTCCGGGCGCTCACCGAGGCCGAGCAGGACTCGAAGGAGCTCAAGTCGGCCAAGCAGCACGTGCTCTACGACCGGATCGTCGAGACGGTCGAGCTGCCGTTCCCGGCCGCGCCAGAAGGGGCCGACGCCGACACACGCGACGGGATCACGAAGTCGTACGTCAGGAAGGCCGCGGAGTCGATCTACAAGGATCTCGTTCGCAAGAAGATCGCGGTCGAGAAGCGGCGCCCCGACGGGCGCTCCGAGACCCAGATCCGCCCGGTCACCTGCGAGGTTTCCGTCAGCCCGAGGACGCACGGCTCCGCGCTCTTCACCCGCGGCCAGACCCAGATCATGTCGCTGCTCACCCTGGGAACCGCCAAGGAGGGCCAGCGGATCGACGACCTGTCGCTCGAGAAGGACCGCCGCTACATCCACCACTACAACTTCCCGCCGTTCTCGGTGGGCGAGACCGGCAGGATGACGGGCCCGCGACGCCGCGACATCGGTCACGGCGCACTCGCCCAGCGGGCTCTCGAGGCGGTGATCCCGGAGGCGAGCGATTTCCCGTACACGATCCGGGTCGTCTCGGAGACGCTCGAGTCGAACGGCTCCTCGTCGATGGGCTCGGTCTGCGGCTCGACGCTCGCGTTGATGGACGCAGGTGTTCCGATCAAGGAGCCCGTCTCGGGGATCGCGATGGGCCTCGTCAAGGAGGGTGACGACTACGTCATCCTCACCGACATCCAGGGCGCCGAGGACCATCTGGGCGACATGGACTTCAAGGTCGCAGGGACGCGCACGGGAATCACGGCCCTGCAGATGGACATCAAGATCACCGGGGTCTCCCGCGAGATCATGGAGCGGGCGCTCTCGCAGGCCCGGGAGGCCCGCGAGGCGATCCTCGACCGGATGCTCCAGGCGATCGACGAGCCGCGCACGCAGCTTGCCGGCCATGCGCCGCGGATCTCGACGATCCAGATCAACCCGGAGTACATCGGCATGGTGATCGGCAAGGGTGGCGAAACGATCCGCTCGCTCGAGGCCGACTACGACGTGCAGATCGACATCGAGGAGGACGGCACGATCCTCGTCTACGCCACCTCGGGCGAGAACGGCGACGCCGCGATCGCCGCGATCAACGCGCTCACCAAGGATCCCGAGGTCGGCGACGAGTTCACCGGGAAGGTCGTGAAGACGACCGACTTCGGCGCCTTCGTCGAGCTGAAGAAGGGCACCGACGGGCTCCTGCACGTCTCGAACGTGGGGCCGGGCCGCGTGAACCACATCGAGGACGTGATCCAGCGCGGCGACGTGCTCGACGTCCTCGTCCAGGAGGTCGACAAGGCCCGCGGCCGGATCGGCCTCAAGCTGGTGCAGAAGCACGAGAACGGCGGTATGGTCTCGCCGGAGGAGCTGATCGAGCGGGCCAAGGACGCCCCGCCGCGGCCGCCGCGCGAGGATCGGCCTCCGCGCGACCGCGATCGCGGGCGCGGCGGCCGCCGCTAGGAACCCGGCAGGGGGTGTGGCGCGTCTTCGGCGCCACACCCCCTGTCCACGGCGTCACCTAGAGGCTGAGGACGACCTCGCCCATCGAGATCTGCGGCGGGCTCGCCGCGACCTCGGGCATGTTCTCTCTGATCCAGTCTGCTGCGACGGAGTTCGATTCCTCCGCGCCGGACCGATCGTCGGCGACGGTGATCGAGACCGTGCCGCCGTCGGTGCGGATGAGGTAGTAGCCGCGGAGACCCTGCACGGGGCCGATGACCGCCTTGATCTCGTCCGCCCGGCTTGCGAGCTGGTCGGCGAGCTCGACGTTGCCTCCGTACCAGCGGAGTGTCGCGTACATGTGCCTCCTTCGCTCGAGGTCCTGGCTGCGAGCCGAGCGTAGCTAGTCCGAGGAGAGGATTCCGTCGCCGGGAACCCGTCGGACGAGCGCCTGCATGACGGTCCAGCGGACGTCCGGAAGGTCTCGAAGGAGCTTCGAGAAGCTCGCCCGCGTGATGACGAGCACGCGAACGGGCGTCCTGGAGGTGACGGTCGCGGTAGTTCGCCGGTCGGCCAGCAAGGCGATCTCGCCGAAGAAATCCCCCTTGCCTAGCGTGTTCACCTTGCGCCCTCGACGCCGGACGTCGGCCTCGCCGTCGAGCAGGACGAAGAACTGCGACCCGAGACGATCCTCTTCGATCAGGACCTTTCCGGCCGGGAGATCCAACCCGTCGGCGATCCGAGCGACGGCCGCGAGATCCTTCTTGCTCATGCCGTCGAAGAGCGGTACGGCCTTCAGCGCGACGAGCTTGGGGTCTTCGCGGGCCATCGGCGAATCCTAACCGCCCTCGACGGACCTCCCGGCCAAGCCCGAGAGCATTGACACGGGTGAGCTGTCAAGCGAGTCTTGTCGCCGTGAAGTATGTCTGAGCGCCTCGGCGGGACCGTCACCTTCCTGTTCACCGACATCGAGGGCTCGACGAACCTGCTCAAGCAGCTTGGCCGGGAGCGGTACGGCGAGCTGCTCGCCCGGCAGCAGACGGTCTTGCGGGGGGTCTTCGCGGCCAAGGGCGGGGAGGAGGTCGATACCCAGGGAGACTCGTTCTTCGTCGCCTTCCGGAGTGCCTCGAACGCCGTAGCCGCCGCGGTCGCGCTCGAGCGACAACTGGACGAGGAAGAGTGGCCCGGAGGGGTCGAGGTTCGGGTCAGAGTCGGCATCCACACCGGCGAGGCCGCCACTTCCGGCGAACGGTACGTCGGCTTTTCGGTCCACCGCGCTGCGCGGATCGGCGCAGTAGCGCACGGCGGCCAGGTGCTGGTCTCGTCGACGACCCGGGAGATCGTCGAGGACGACCTCCCGGAGGGCGTCTCTCTCCGCGACCTCGGCAGCTTCCGGCTGAAGGACGTCGACCGGCCCGAGCGGATCTCGCAGGTCTCCGCCGAGGGCCTCGAGGTCGAGTTTCCGCCCTTGCGGGGCGCCGAGCGGGTCAAGACGCCTGTGCTCAGACGACGATCCGTGCTGGCGGCGGCTCTCGTAGGTGTCGTCGCGGCGGCGGTGGCGGTGCCGCTGCTCGCGCTCTCGAGCGGCGGCTCCGGCAACTCCCACTCTTCTGCCCGGCTCGGCGGGAACTCCCTGGGCGCCGTCAACCTCTCGACCGGCCAGCTCACCGCGGCGGTGGCGTTCGGCTCTTCGCCGAATGCCGTCGCCTCGGGAGCGGGCTCGGTCTGGGTTGCGCTGTCGAATCGCGGTGTGGTCGAGAGGATCGATCCGACGACCAACACCGTCCAGCAGACGATCGTGGTCGGAGGCGGTCCCGCTGCGATCGCCGTCGGCGGCGGGTTCGTCTGGGTCGTTCAGAGTCTGGCCGGATCGGTGGTGCAGATCGACCCGAGGGCAAACGGAGGGCAGCGGGTCGCGACGATCCCGGTTGGAAACGGACCCTCGGGGATCGCCTACGGGCTCGGTGGGGTGTGGGTTGCGAACTCGGTCGACAAGACGGTCGTGCGGATCGACCCTGCAACCGGTGCCAGAGGGGCTCCGATCAGCGTCGACGCGGGGGCAGATGCGATCGCCGTCGGCGACGGCGCCGTCTGGGTGACGAGCGCCGCCGCCGGGGTGCTCTCGAGGGTCGACCCGAGGGCCCGAAGCGTGAGCGGCACGACCAGCGTCGGCAACCAGCCCGTCGCGGTCGCGACCGGTCCCGGGGCGGTCTGGGTCGCCAACAGCGAAGACGGCACCGTCTCGCGCATCGACTCCTCGACCGGCCATCTCGTCGCGGTCGTTCCCGTCGGGAAGGCGCCGAGCGGAGTCGCCGTCGCGGTCAACGGGAGCGTCTGGGTCTCGAACGAGCTCTCCGGCACCCTGTCCGAGATCGACCCGCAGGCCGGCAAGGTCGCGAAGACCGTGGCCGTCGGGGGGACACCGCAGGGGGTGGCGCTGAGCGGGAACACGGGGTACGTGCCCGTGCAGGAGTCCGCCGGTGCCCACCGCGGCGGCACCCTGACCCTCCTGATCGCCAACCAGACGGGCATTTACACGAACCCTCTCCCGCACGCTTTCGACCCCTCATCCGGATACGGAACGTGGGAGCTGAACACCATCACCAACGACGGCCTTCTCGGCTACAGCCGCGCGGGCGGTGCCGCGAGCTACAGCGTCGTTCCCGACCTGGCGGTCGGACTGCCGACGGTGAGCGACGGAGGCAAGACCTACTCCTTCCAGCTTCGTCGCGGGATCCGCTACTCCACCGGTGGGACGGTGCAGCCGGCGGACATACGCCGGGGCATCGAGCGCGCGCTGCTCGAGAGCCACGGACAGACGCCCGGGGGCTACATGGAAGACGTCGTCGGCGCGAAGAGCTGCCTCGGCGCAGACACCCGTTGCGACCTCTCGAGGGGGGTCGTCACAAGCGCAGGCTCCAACACCATCACCTTCCACCTCTCGAGCGCTAACCCCGACTTCCTCTACCAACTCGCGTTGCCGGCCTTCGTCGCCGTTCCGGCGAGCACGCCGGTCGACGCGAGGCTGCCGCTGCCGGCCACGGGGCCGTACGAGATCGCCTCCTACCAGGCGAAGCCGGGTGTGGTACAGCTCGTCCGGAACCCGCACTTCCATGTCTGGTCGGTAGCCGCGCAGCCGCCCGGCTATCCCGACCGGATCGTCGAGCGTTACAACTACACGGGCGCGGCGGCAGTGCGGGCCGTGCAGCAGGGGAGAGCCGACATCACCGCCGACGGGCCCGACCAGACCTGGCTCCCGGCGCTCGCCGCGTCCCTGCAGACCCGCTACTCGAGCCAGTTGTACGTGGGGCCGCTCCTGGCCACGCTCGGGCTCTGGCTGAACACGAGGCTGGCACCGTTCAGCGACGTCCGCGTTCGCCAGGCGCTCAACTACGCCGTCGACCGCAGCAAGCTGGTCGCGATCAACGGCGGCAGCATCGAAGCGCAGGTGACCTGCCAGTTCATCACCCAGAACGTGGACGGCTACAAGGCCTACTGCCCCTTCACCTCGAACCCCGATACCACGGGTACCTACCACGGGCCCGACCTCGCCAGGGCGCGGAGGCTCGTCGCGGCGTCGGGTACGAAGGGGCAGCCGGTGACGATCTGGTTCTACGACATCCCGGTCGGGCGCCGGAACGGCGCCTACTTCGTCTCGGTGCTCGAGAGCCTCGGCTACAAGGCCCGCCTCGTAACCGTTCCGCACACCGGTCCCACCTGGGCCCCGGACCGGCAGGCCGGTGTCGCCGGCTGGGGCGCCGACTATCCATCCGCAAACAACATCTTCTCCGAGAACTTCACCTGCGAGTCCTACACCGGGAACCCGAACACGAACTACAACTACGCCGGATTCTGCGACCGACGCATCGACGCTCAGATCGCGCGGGCCAGAGCGGTGCAGGTCAGCAATCCGTCGGCTGCCTCGGCGCTCTGGGCCGCGATCGACCGCGAGGTCACGAACGACGCTCCCTGGGTGCCGATGAAAGCGGCGCTTTCCGCCGATTTCGTCTCACACCGAACAGGCAACTACAGGTTCTGTTGGCTGTCTGCGTCGACCGGCTTCACGGGCGCCTGCCTCGATCAGCTCTGGGTGCGCTAGCGGCTCCACGTACCATCCCGCCGTGGAGACGTGGATCCAGACCGAGCTCGACTCGGGCGAACGGGTGATCACCGAGCGCCTTCCGCACGTGCGCTCGGCCACGATCGGTTTCTGGATCGGCGTCGGCTCCCGGGACGAGACCGAGGCCAAGGCCGGAATCTCGCACTTCATCGAGCACCTGCTCTTCAAGGGGTCGAGCCGCTTCAACGCGCTCGAGATCGCCGAGATCTTCGACGAGATGGGCGGCGAGCTGAACGCCGCCACCTCGCGCGAGCACACCGTCGTCTACGGCCGCGTCCCCGAGAGCCACGTCGAGACCGCGCTCGACGTGATGGGCGACATGGTGCTCTCGCCGCTCTTCGACGACCTCGACTCGGAGCGTGAGGTCGTGCTCGAGGAGATCGCGATGTACGAGGACACCCCCCAGGACCTCGTTCACGATCTGATCGGCGAGGCGGTCTTCGGCCCGCACGCGCTCGGACGCCCGGTGATCGGGACGGCGAAGGTGATCTCGAGCGTCACCCGGCGCGCGCTCCGCACCTACCACGGGTCGTTCTACACGCCGGCGAACATCGTCGTCGCCGCGGCCGGCGCGATCGACCACGACGAGCTCGTCGGGCTCGTCGAGGGGCTGGTCGCGAGGCGGGGCGGGACGACCGCCGGCAAGGCACGGATCAGACCGCCGCTCGTCAAGATCCCGAAGCCGGGGCTCCGCTTCCAGCGCAAGGACACGGAGCAGTACCACGTGTGCATCGGTGCGACCGGCGTCTCGCGGTCGGATCGGCGTCGGTTCGCGGCCTCGATCCTCGACGCGATCCTCGGTGGATCAGCGTCCTCGCGGCTCTTCCAGGAGATCCGCGAGAAGCGCGGGATGGCGTACTCCGTCTACAGCTTCCTCTCCCAATACGCGGACACCGGGCAGATCGGGATCTACATCGGGACGCGCGAGGACAACCTCGCCGACGCCCTTGCGATCACCGCCGAGCAGATCGCCGACATCGCGGCCGGCAACCTCAGGGCGGGCGAGCTCAGGCGTGCCCAGGAGAACATCAAGGGGCGGCTGCTGCTGTCGATGGAGTCGACCTCCGCCAGGATGACGCGGCTCGGAAAGTCTCTCGTCACGGACTCCGAGATCCTCTCGCTCGATCGTCTCGTCGCCGAGATCGACAGCGTCGATGCCGACGCCGTCTGCGGGCTCGCGGCCGAGCTCCTCGACCCGGAGCGGCTCTCCGCCGCCGGAATCGGGCCCAGCGAGGACCACTTCCTCGGCGCGCTCGAGCGCGCGACCCCTGCGCTGGCCCACGCAGCGTGAAGATCCTCCTGAACGGACACAAGCCGCCCTCACCGCAGATGGGAAAGGTCGGCTCGGTGCTCGGACCCGCGCTCGAGGAAGCCGGCCACGAGCTCGTGTTCGCCGAGTCGGATGCAGACGCGATGATCGACTTCACGGCTCCGAGCGCAGTGGTGCCGAACATCCTGCGCGCCCTCGCCGTCGGCGTTCCCTGCATCGTCGGGACGAGCGGCTGGGATCCGGAGGACGTCGACGGCGCCGCCCGGGAGGCCGGGCTACCGGTGTTCTACGCGCCGAACTTCGCCCTCGGGGCGGTGCTGATGATGCGCTTCGCCCGCGAGGCCTCGAAGCACTTCCCGGCGGCGGAGATCATCGAGCTCCACCACGCGACGAAGCTCGACGCGCCGTCGGGTACTGCCCTCGCCACGTCGGCCGCGATGCAGGGCGAGGTGCCGATCCACTCGGTCCGGCTACCCGGGCTCGTCGCGCACCAGGAGGTGATCCTCGGCGGCCGGGGAGAGACCCTGTCGATCCGACACGACACGAGCTCGCGCGAAGCGTTCGTTCCCGGCATCGAGCTGGCGCTGTCGAAGCTCGGCTCGCTGGCTCCGGGAGTCACCGTCGGGCTCGAAGCGCTGCTCTGAAGCTCCGCGGGGACACGATCGCCGTGGCCGGAGTCGAGCTCACGCTCCTCCGCCCCGACGAACCGGAGGGGCTCCTCGACGAGGAGGCCTTCGCGATCGACGAGTTCATGCCGTACTGGGCCGAGCTCTGGCCGTCGAGCCTCGCGCTCGCCGGAGCGCTCCCCGAGCGTCTCGCCGGAGTGCGGGTGATCGAGCTCGGCTGCGGACTCGGGGTGCCGTCGCTCGTCGCCGCAGCTCGCGGAGCCGAGGTGACGGCGCTCGACTGGGCCGACGACGCTATCGGGCTCCTCCGCGAGAACGCCGATCGCAACGGGATCGAGCTCGAGGCGGTCACCGGGGACTGGCGCACGTTCAGCGGCTGGTACGACCTCGCGCTCGGCGCCGACCTGCTGTACGAGGCCCGGAACGGCGCTGCGCTGCTGCGCGTGCTCCCGCTCCTCTCCCCGGAGGTGCTCCTGGCCGACCCGGGCCGCCCATACGCCCGGGACTTCTTCGAGCGCGCTACGAACGGATGGACGGTCGAGGAGCTCGGCGATCTCGTCTACCGGCTCACACGAGCGACTCGAGCAGGTCGGCCAGCTCGCGGGGGTGAGTGAGAAACGGCGAGTGACCCG
>Ga0335081_10009230_pt1 | contig 15858 bp, 12 predicted proteins | sample Lox_Sample_35_FD_206713 | JGI IMG/M metagenome (GOLD analysis project Ga0335081, IMG submission 206713) | Soil microbial communities from Loxahatchee National Wildlife Refuge, Florida, United States - Lox_Sample_3.5 | ecosystem: Environmental > Terrestrial > Soil > Wetlands | place: USA... | reverse complement strand
CTACCCCAACCATTCTTCCCGTCAAGATTACGGAAGTACATGTGCCAAAGCGACGCGCGGCGCCCTAGTTTTCGCGCGCGATGACGACTACTTCTTCGGCGTTCTGCATTCACGGGTTCACGAGCTTGGGGCGCGTTCGCAGGGTAATGTCGCTTGGAAGGGGCACGGCTTCGGCCGCGCCGGAACCCACGCTTAATTCGGGTGCGCTTAATTCGGGTAATGTCGCTTTAAAGGGGCACGGCTCCAGCCGCGCCGGAACCCACGCTTAATTCGGGTGCGCTTAATTCGGGTAATGTCGCTTTGAAGGGGCACGGCTTTCAGCCGTGCCGAAAAGCGTCTCCTATAAGAACCAGGGGCTTTAGCCCCTGAGGTAATCAAATTCCTCGGCGTGGCGAAGCACATCGCCCATACCCGGAGGTCATCATGTCCCCCACACGCAGCCTGATTCGCACGGAAGTTCGCGGGCTTGATCTCTCGCTCGACGGCGCTTCGCTGTCGCTCTCCCTCGCCGGAGAAGACCTGATCGCCTCCGTTCCGCTTGACAGTGAAGCCGCCGGGCGCCTGCATCTCGAAATGGCGAAGGCGCAACTATGGGAATGGAACCAGCTCGAGGAGCTGAAGTCGCGCGCGGAGTTGCGTTACCGCCGCTATCTGTGTGCGTGGCTGGTTATGTGCCTGGGCGCCTTCAGCGCCTACGTCGGCTACCCCGGCTATTACCTGTGCATCGCGTTCTCGCTGCTCTCGGTATTTCTGTGGTGGCGCGCCGGCTATGAGGAGCAGAGGGCCGAACGCGCGGCGCAGGCGCAAAGAAACGCCTTTCGGCCGGAGTGGAGCTATCTGCGCGAGCGGCTGGAGGAATCCGGCGCCGACGGACCGGAATGAGCCCTCGTGCCGCGATGAGCTGTTCGGGTACTGCGGGCCTTATCTCGCGTCGCATTTGCGGGAGACGCAATGATCAGGTCCGCGTTCCAGACCATCCTTCACTCGCAAGGCGGCTAGTCCTTGGCCATGGCGTAGTAGCCTTGGCGGGCCTGCACCTTGTAATCCTTCGCCCTGATCTGGATCTTGCGGTAGCTGCCGTCCAGTTTGGTATTCGTGGGCGTATAGCCGATGTTGTACTGGCTGCGCAGCTCGTTCTGGATCTGGTCGAAGGCCTGCTTCAGCTTCTCCTGCTTGTTGCCCACTTCGATGACGCGGCCTCCGGTCTGCTCGGCCAGCTTGCGCATGTCGGAGTCGCCGCTGTAACCGAAGCCGCCGTAGAAACCGCGATCGGCGATCAGGATGACGTAGCAGATGGTATCGGCTTTCTGCGCCGCCTCGATGGCGTCCTGGATGCGCAGACGGCTGCCCTGGTCTTCGCCGTCGGTGAAGATGATCATCGCCTTACGGCCGACTTCGTTTTTCAGCTTTTCGTCGGCGCCGAGATAAATGGCATCATAGAGCAGGGTGCCGCGCGGCGTGGTGGGAATGGGACCGCCGCCCAGCCCTGGCGGGCCGCCGCCCATTCCGGCGTTGATCTGCATTTTGTTCAGCGCCCGCGTCAGGTCGTGGACATTGTTGGTGAAATCCTGGTCGAGGTCCACATCCACGTCGAAGTTGATGACGAAGGCCAGGTCCTTGGGGCGCAGCACGGCCCGCAGGAACTCGGCGCACGACTCCTGTTCGATGTCCAGCACCCGCGTCTGGCTGGCGCTGGTGTCGATCATGATCCCCAGGGTCAGCGGCTGGTTCGACTCCGCCGAAAAATATTTGACGGTTTGCAGCTTGCCGTCCTCAAACACCTGGAAGTCGCCCTTCGTCAGGTTGGGAATCAGCATCCCGTGCTTGTCCTTCACGTTGAAGAACAGGTTGACCACGTTGACCTGCGCCTTGAAGGTCTCCATCGGCTCCTGCTCCTGAGGAGCCTGCGATGACTGGTCCTGGGTGGTGGACTGGGCCGGCGGGTTCTGGGACTGCGCCGCCAGCCACAGGCAGCAGCTCAGCGGCAGGCACAGGAGGATGAAAAACTGGCGAAAGCGGTGCAGCAGCATAGCTACTCTTCCGGTACCGGGCGAATCCATTGTAGTGCACCCAGGCGGGACGGGCGATGAAAGCTGCCTCCAGGCCCGGCTGCGTTTATACTGGGCAGAGTTCGGGGTTTCCGGCAGACGGACCAACAGCCCATGTTCGTTAACTCTGCGAGTTTCGTAATCCGGGGTGTCTTTCTTGCGGCGGTTCTCACGCTGGTGGCGATTTGCGCCATCGGCCAGCAGCAGAAGCTGCCGGATGCTCCGGTGCCGCAGAACAATGCCCCGGAGCAGAACGTAAACGTGCCGGGCAGCCCCCAGAACCAGTCCCCGTCATCCAATGCAAACCCGGAGCAACCCGCAAATACTCTCCCGGCTGGCCAGCAGCCCGCTGGCGGGCAGACGAATCCGCAGCCGCCGCCTCCCGGATCGCAGGAGATCAGGACGGTCCCGCCGGGCAGCGTCGCCAGGACGGGCGGCAGCGGTCCCGATGAGCTGCTCACCCTGACCAAAACCGTCAACTTCGTCATCGTGCCGGTTACGGTGAAGGACAGCGACGGCAAGATGGTGGACGGGCTGCTGGCCCAGGACTTCAGCGTGCTGGAAGACGGGACGCCGCAGAAGCTGACGTTCTTCACCAGCGATCCGTTTCCGCTCTCGGCCGCGCTCATCGTCGATCAGAGCCTTCCCGATCCCGTCCTGCGCAAGGTCAACCAGACCTTCGCGGCGCTGGGAGGCGCCTTCGGTCCCTTCGATGAAATTGCGGTATTCACCTACGGCAACACGGTGAACAAGCGTCAGGACTTTGGAAACACGACGCGCATGGAACTGGCGCTGCAGCGTATCCGGGACGAAAGCGGAGCCAACGCGGGAGCTTCGGTGGTCGGCGGCCCGTTCGGCTCGGGGCCCCAGACCAACAACAAGCCGATGCCAGGCGCCTCCCAGGTCATCACCCCCGCCCCCGAGCATCACGTGCTGAACGATGCTATCCTGATGGCCGCCCAGGACCTGGCGCGCCGCACGCCCGCCAGCCGCAAGATCATTTTCATCATCAGCAGCGGCCAGGAGTATGGCAGCCGGGCCAGCTACGCGCAGGTGCTCAAGGTGCTGCTCACCGACGGCATTGCGGTATACGCCATCGGGGTGGACACGGCGGCTCTGCCTGTCTACGGAAAAGTTGCCAAGGCGCGGATGCCCGGCTTCGGCTACAGCAACATCCTGCCGCGCTACGTCAACGCGACCGGTGGCGATGTGCTCAACGAATTCTCCCGCGAAGCGATCGAGAGCGCCTACCAGCGCATCACCATGGAAGCCCGCAATCAGTACACGCTGGGCTACAACACCGCCCAGGGGCCTTCCAGCAATTATCGGGATATCGAAGTGCGGGTGAAGCGGCCCGGCCTGGAGGTCTTTGCCAAGCACGGGTACTATCCCCTGCCGCCGCAGCGGGAGCCGTCGCCGCCCCCTGCTCAGCCGGACAATACAGGTCAGACACAACCGCCGCCGGGAGCCAGCAACTAGAGTTGCGCCGGCTGGCAGCCGGAGCCCCATCCCGGCAATCGCGCCGGCCTTTACTTCCTGTCCGGCGCCGTACCGAGTTCGCGTCCGCGGCCCGTGGCCGTGCTCTTGCCGCTTTTGGTGGCCGCGGCGGCGTGCGCCGTCGCCTCCGGACCGTAGCGCTCCAGCAGCACCGGAACCAGCGCTCCCTCCGCCTCCTTGACGAACGTCATCTTGCCCTTGCCATCGATGTCGATGCGGATGAAGTCCCCCAGCTTGACCTGGCCGGTGGCCACCAGATTGGCCAGCGGAAACACAATATTGCGCTCGATGGCGCGCTTCAGGTGGCGGGCGCCGTAGCGCAGATCGGTACCTTCGCGCAGCAGGAACTCCTTGACCGCGCTCGTGCAACTGAAGACGAACTGATGGTTGCCGGTGGCCTGCAGGATTCGCTGCTGCACCATGCCCAGCTCGATCTCCAGAATCTGTTCCAGGTGCTCACGCCGCAGCATGCGGAACACCACCACCTTGTCGATGCGGTTCATGAACTCGGGCGAGAACTTGCGGCGCGCCGCCTCGACCGCCGTGCGGTCGATCTTCTGGTCGAACCTGGCGTCCATCTGCGCCGGCGTCTGGGCAAAGCCCATCGTGCCGTTGATCATCTCGTTCATCTCGGCGGCGCCCAGGTTCGAGGTCATCACGATGACGCATTGCGACATATCGACGCGGCGGTTGTCGCCCAGCGTCAGCGTGGCCTTGTCGAGGATACCCAGCAACAGCTGCCATAGCGCATCCGACGCTTTCTCGATCTCGTCGAACAACAGGATCGAGAGCTTCAGCTTCTCGGTGTGCCACTGGTTGAGAGCTTCCTGGGTGAGCAGCGGATGCGTCTCGCGGTGGCCCAGATAGCCGGGCGGCGAGCCGATCAGCTTCGCGATTTCGTGCGAGTGCTGGAACTCCGCGCAGTCGATCTTGATGCAGGCATGCGTGTCGCCGAACAGCGACTCCGCCACCGCCTCCACCACCCGGGTTTTGCCCGAGCCGGTGGGGCCGAGGAAAAGCAGGTTGCCGACGGGACGTCCCGGCGGGTTCAGCCCGGCCAGGAACATCTGGTAGATCTCAGCCATCTTCTCGACGGCCGCTTCCTGACCGACAATCTTTCGCCGCAATGCCGCTTCGAAGTCCAGCGCTTCGCTGCTGTGGCGCGAGGGATCCAGAACTGCGTTCAATCCGGTCTTCATGATCGCTGCCAGTTTCAAGACCCGGTCTCAGCCCGGAGCCGACCGGTGTCTGTGTGATGGATTACAAGCCCCCTGAGTTGTTTTGGCCCATGTCCCCAGGTTTTTACGATGTTCCCGAAGTGCTACTTTCCATCCTCGGTAATTGGATGTGCCGGAGTGCCGGAACGACAGCTTACTGAGTAGTTAACTTTGGCAAACCTTTGGAGACATATTGCCGACACTTTGGCGAGAAATGGCAGGGGCGAGCTGTTGCAGGCGAGATGGTTTGGCCAGAGAAGCCGGCACTAATAGGCGACGGAACGGCGCTCCGACCGTCCTTTTAGTAGTCCAGTTGTCCTTCGAAAGACGGGATCTCGCCATTGTGAATAGCAGTGCTCCATTCATCGAGCTTGCCCCTGTCGAGCTCCCAGAAACGTTTGCAAATCGCGAGGTACTCCAGCACGGTCTGTGATTCGCCCTTGTCCAGAAGTTCCTTCGCCAGCGTCATGCTGGGGCCGAAGCTGTCAAGCTGCGGTGATCCCGGAGTCCGGCCCGACTGCAGGAGATAGGCGTCCGCCCCCTTAACGTCGCCGCGGCGCAGCGCCAGGCGGCCAAGGACGAAATTGCCGTAGAAGATGGCGTTCCCGTTGTTCCAGTCCTTCGGATAATCCGGCGCCATCTTCAGAAGCTCCCGCGAATATATTTCAGCTTTCTGTAAGTCGCCGGCGTTAAAGGCGCGCTTGGCGAGGTCGGGAAGGTTGTAGCAGCGATCACGTTCACTCGCACCTGCGCTGGCATTCTCGAGTGCCGCGAGTTGCTCCTGCGGTGTAGCGGGAGGCATTGCCAGCCTTGCGAGCAGCGGCCGCAGCTCCGCCGCGGCAGACTGAATCCGCTTTGGATCTGAAGTGGCGACTGCCGCATTCAGGCGCTCGCACGCCTGGCCGGCGCTGGCGAAATTGTCGCTCGTGCTCTCGTTGTCGCGCCGCTCCCGAGCTTGCAGCGTCAGCTTCACAATGCGGCACGACCTGAGCGAGGCCTGGATATCATCGCTGCTTGCGGTCTGCTGGGCGAGCAGCGATGAGAGAGTCAGCAGCGTGATCAAGCCGCCGAAAGCAACCAGCTTGCGAGGACAGCGCATATCGGAATGCCTCCGGCGGGAGTCAACGCGCAATTCCGGTCATCTACAGGAGAGTCTCAGCTCACGGCACCTCGATCAGCTCGATCTTGCCGTCCTTGCGCCGGTGCAGCACGTTTACCTTGCCCTTGCCGTCGCGGAAGACGAAGACGTCGCGGTCGCGAAACTCGCATTCCTTCACCGCTTCCTCCACCGTCATGGGGCGCAGGGCAACCGAGTCGTTTGAGCGTACCAGGTGCGCTTCCGTGGTGCGCGCAATGGCCGGGAACTTGTGCACTACCACGGGCACGGCGGTCGCCGAATTGGCCCCCACCGCCATCGTCACCTCCGCAGCCGCCTCCACCGGAGCTGTCCAGCTCTTGTCCTTGGGCTTGCGATGGGTGTTGCGGCGGCGGCCATTGTGCCGCAGCACCTGGGTCTCGATGTGCTCCAGCGCCTGCGTTACCGCCACCAGCATGTCCGCCGCTTCCGCCAGCCCGACCAGATGGCCGCGCCGCCGCTTGACGGTGATCTCCGCGATATTGCGGTGCTTTTCCGCCGTCAGAATGACTTTGCTCTTGATGTTGTCGCCGAGAATCCTGCTGAGTTTGCCGAGGCCCGATTCCACCTCGTCACGGATGGCGGGAGTGATTTCATACTGCCTGCCAAAATATTCTACGGTCATTGAGCTCCCTTCTCGCCCCAGTTTGCCTGTCGGATCTTTTTCAGCCGCGCCGCTCTTCACCCGGCCGGCGTCCGTTCAGCCCGATCCCGGCCGCGCTATCGCCAGCCGGCACCGGCGAGGCGCCAATCTAACCGCTAGGTTTTGACTCTGCGCTGGTGGGTGCTCGGGATGCGCATGTCCTCCCGGTACTTCGCGACCGTGCGGCGAGTGACCTGGATGCCCTGCGACTGGAGGATGCGGGTGATCTGCTCGTCGGTCAACGGCCTGGCAGGATCTTCTTCCTCGATGAGCCGCTTGACCCGGCGCTTGAGGATCAGCAGCGAGGTGCCACTGCCCTCCGGCCCGTTCACGCTCTCGCTGAAGAAGTACCGAAGTTCGAAGACGCCTTGCGGGGTATGAGCATACTTGTTGGCCACGGCGCGGCTCACCGTCGAGGGGTGGACGCCAATCTCCTCGGCGACCTCTTTGATCATCATCGGCTTCAGATGATCGATGCCGTGGTCGAGAAACTCGCGCTGCCGCTCCAGGATCGAGTAGCACACGCGCAGAATGGTTTGCTTGCGCTGCTCGATGTTCTTGATGAGCTGCATCGCCGACTTGTAGCGCTCCTTGACGTAATTGCGCACTTCCTTTTCGGCGGCGTCGCGGCTCAGCAGCCGACGGTAGGAGGAATTCAGCCGTAGCTGGGGGACCTCCTCGTCGTTCATCACGACGATGTAGTCGTCGCCTTGCTTGGTGAATGCGACATCCGGCTCGATGAGGCGGGTTTCGACCTTGTTGTAGCGCAGGCCCGGACGCGGGTCGAGGGTGCGGATGAAATCCATGGCCTGCATGACCGCCTCTAACGGGCGCGCCATGATCTTGGCCACTTCCTTGTAATGCTTGTTCTGGAGCGCGTGCAGGTGCTGATCGACCAGCACAATTGCGTCGTCCAGGGCTTCCAGTTCGGCGAGGTGGTTGCCGTTGCTGTGTTTGCGGTTGACGCGCTTCAAGTCGTGCAACTGCGCCAGCAGACACTCGCGCAGATCGCGCGCGCCCACGCCGATCGGGTCCATCTGCTTGATGAGGTCAATAGCTTCGCGCAGCGCGTCACGACTGAAGGGGACGCGGGCCGGTGCGGTGCGTGGTGGAACCAGCGTCGGACGAGATATCGGTGCCGCGGATGTCGTTTCTTCCTCCGCGACGGCGACGCCACCGTCAGAGATCTCCGTTTGCGCGCCTTCGTCGGCTTGCGCCACAACCGGTATCGCGGGCGCTTCAGTCCGCTCCTGTGAGATCGCGGGTCGCGGTTCACTCCCGGAGCTTTCTTCTTCCGACAAGCCCAACAGCTCGTCGTCGGTCGCGAGCAGGTAGCCTTCCTCGTTCAGGTTCCCGATCACCAGCTCGGCCGCGCGATAGACGTCTTCATTGACGTGCAGCGATCCCAGTTGCCACATCAGGTGGTCGGTCAGGGTGCTGGGCTTGGAGAGGAAATTCTCGAAGGAAGGCTTCTCGGTGTCTTCCATCTCGATCGGGGTGCGAAGCCCGGGATCGAGATACTCGCTGAAGAACGAGCCAAAATCGATTTCTTCGAAGGGATCTTTTTCTTCGGCGGTTGTGGCCGGCTGCGGCTCCTGCTGAGTAGCGGAGCTGTCGCGCTCCATCTTCTCTTCGCGGGCGGAAATTTCATCCAGCAGGGGAACGGAATTATCCAGTTCCTCGAGCACCGGGTTCTCCGTCAATTCGGCGTTGATCATGTCGGCCAGCTCCAGCTTGTTGAGCGCCAGCACGCTGACCATCTGCACGAGCCCAGGCGTCAGAATCTGCTTCTGGGAGACTTTGAGGTTTAACTTGGGCTGCAATAACACCATGAACGGAACCCTGAGGAGCGTTGCCCCTCGCACAAATTCTAAACCAACGAGAAGCTCTCGCCTAAGTAAACTCGCTTCACTTCCGCATCATTTCCGAGCTGCTCCGGCGTGCCCGTCCGGAAAATTCTTCCCTCGTTAATAATGTAAGCGCGATCGGTCACGGACAATGTCTCACGTACATTATGATCCGTAACCAGCACTCCGATAGCACTCGCCCGCAAATCGGAGATGATTTTCTGCAAATCCAATACCGCGATGGGATCGATTCCGGAAAAAGGCTCATCCAGCAAGATGAAGGACGGCGAGATACACAAAGAACGCGCAATCTCCACCCTCCGTCGCTCACCGCCCGAGAGCGCATAGCCTCGGTTCTTGCGAATGACCCCGAGTCCCAACTGATCGATCAACCTCTCCATGCGCTCGCGCCGCTCGTGCCACGACATCGACTGGGCTTCCAGTACCGCCAGGATGTTGTCCTCGACCGTGAGTTTGCGAAAGATCGACGGCTCCTGCGGCAGGTAGCTGATGCCATGGTTGCGCGCCCGCAGGTACATCGGGACGCCAGTGATGTCCTCGCCGTCAATCAACACCCGCCCGGTGTCCGACGGAATGAGCCCAACCACGATATAGAAGCTGGTAGTCTTGCCCGCCCCATTGGGCCCCAGCAAGCCCACTACCTCGCCCTGCTTGACATGGAAACTGACGCCGTGGACGACCCTACGACCGCGGTAGCTTTTCCCGATCTCTTCAGCCGATAAAGTCTGCATTTACTTCGTGGTACGAGCGCGTGTGATGGTGGGAGAAGCAGGCTTACTCTCGACTAGCACCCTATCATCGTGACTGTAGAAAGTCAACGAATCGCCCCACACCGTGCCGTGTTCGGCATCAAAAATGCTGGGCGATTTGCCCGTCAGCAGATACTTGCCGTTGTCGGCGGTATATACCAGCCGGTCGCCCACTGCACGCCGGTTGGGCTGCGTGACCACGACCCTTCCCGTCGCCACCATGTGGTCGATCTTGCTTGGCGCATCGGCGCTCGGCAGAGACGGCCCCTTATGCTGCGCCGCCTTGCTGCCCGGCTCCGTCTGCTTCAGGTAGATGTCCAGTTGCTCCGTGCTGACCGTGCCGGTTGTCGTGCGGGCGAAGACGTTGCCGCTGTAGCGCGCGCGCCGCTGCTCATCCACGTAAGTCAGCCTGTCGGCGGTGACATCCACAGGCGTGCGCTTGCCGTCCTCGGACTGCTGGACAAACAGGCTGGAGACTTTCTCCGGCTTGTCCGATTCGGCGATGAGCGCGCGCTTGTCGTTGTCGAAATCGATCTTGGGCGCGCGTACCACATTGGCCGTCTGCCATAGTCGCACGTTGCCGGTGTAGTGGGCGACGGCCGGCTGCTTGAATGCGGCCATGTGCTGCGCGGTGACATGGATGGGATCCGAGGTCGCCAGCAGGGCGCCATCGGGCTGCGGCTTCAACTCGCTGTAGGTTGTCTTCACGTCCTCATCGGCGATGCCTTCGCCGGTCTGGCGGTTCATGCGAATGTGCACCGCAGTCATCGTCATGCCGCCGTCGATCACGCGCGGCGAGCCGGTGAGCACCAGGATCTGGTCTTGTGGAGTGTAGGTCGCGGTGTCGGCAAAGGCCGCGCGGCCTCCGGTATCAGGATTCGGCGACGGCTCGCGATACTCGAAGTGTCCGCTCTGGATGAGCTTTTGCACGCCGCCATCGACAGCAAACGTAACATCAAGCCGGTCTGCCGTGCTGGTCTTGTCGGGCTCGCCGGGCGTCTGCGACACGATGCGCGAATCGGGCCAGCCGTGCAGACTCTGCAAGCGGTTCTTGTCGTCGAATGTTGCGTGGAATTTGCCGGCGGTGGCCACCGTCGTGGAGTTGCTGCCGCCCATCTCGTGATCTTTGCTCGCCACGCTGGCAGGCTTAGCGGCGGCGGGCCTGGGCAAGATCGTGATCGCAGCCTTACCGGCCGTGTCGCCGCTCTGGAGCTGGTTGCCGTTCTCGAGTTGGAAGTCGAGTTGATCGGCGACGATCTCCATTGGCTGGCTGGTGCTGCCCGTTTTACCCGGTTGCGGGTCCTGTCTCATGCGGGCGTTCTTCACCATGTGGAATTGAGACGGCTCATGCTTACCTACGAAGTCGATGATGAAGCTATCCGCCGAGCCGTGGGCCAGGCTGGCCCCGTGCGTGTCAAACCTCGCGCCGCCGGAGATGGTTGCCTGCCGCACCTTGTTCTTCGCACCCATGTTGAGATCGCCCCGCGGCCCGAAGACATCGATGACCGAGGGCCCGCGGCTTTCCACGTGGACATTGCCTTCCATGGTGGCGTGGTGGACGGTGTTGTCGTCGGCGAACAACAGCGTTCCCTTGTCTGCGGTCAGGGTCTTGTCGGGCTGCTCGATCTCCACATTCAGCAGGACCGCCCGCCGCGGCTCTTTCTGAATGCTGCCCGAGTCGCCGGTGATGGTCGCGGGATTCTCGCCTCGGGTGACGATGCGTACATCGGACTTCAACTGCATCTCGTTCTGCTTGGAATCGTAGTAAGCACCCTTGAAAGAGCCGGTGGCTTGCTCGGTCTGGAAGTTCACAACGTCGTCGGTGTGCGCGAGTCCGGTCTTCTGATTGAAGGTGAGCGAGCGCGTCACCAGGTGCAGCGGGTTCTTTAGCTCTTCGGGCGGCGCCTGATCGGGTCGGCTGGGTCCTTCGGCATTGCCTTCGAGGTCGATGTGTACTTCGCCCATCGCATTGATGTCGCCGCTCTCCGGGTCGTAGGTGAACTGGTCGCCGTAAATCTGGTCGTAACGATCATGCTGGCGCCCATAGACCACGATGTGCACGTTGCGCAGTTGCGCGTGGCCTCCCTGCCGGAACTGCACGGCCTTGGAGGCGCGAATAGTGAAGATGGTGCGCCCAGCTTCGGACTTGGAGAGCGAGAAGCCGTCGCTGGTCTGCTGGATATCGACACCGAGTTGCTGTGGGACATTGTGCAGGACCGGCTTGATGCGCGAGCGCGCAATCCAGTACGAGAGGGTGACGGCGGCCACCAGCACACACACCCCCGCCACCATCCACTTGCGCACTTCGGCCAATGACTGGAACATCTGCTTCGATATTACGCCAAGGGGAGGGGCTAGGCTTCAGCCCGGCAATTTCCGCTCATACATTTACCTTTGTGGTTCCTCTTCTCCGGCAGCGTCGTCTCTCCGCAAGGCGTGCCGCTCAAAACAGTTATAGTGGGGCGAATGGCCGAATTTGCGGGCACTTCGTGCGGTTTGCATGGCGCGTAAAAGCTCATCGCTGGTCTCGGACGAGGAACTCGAAAGCAGGGTGAGCGATGCTGCGGGCCGCTCCCGACTAGTCGAGGACTCGCCGCTGGACGCGCGCATGCTCGACCTCGAGGACGAGGCTGAGTCGCCATTTCTGCGCGGACAGAAACGCGTTCCGGTGCGTCGCGGGCCGTTGCCGCTGCCGCGCAATACTGCTGGCCGGCTGAAAGTCGCGCTCGTCCTCATCGCGATCGCAGTCGCCTTCGCCGCCGCATGGATGGCGCTCGCGCGCTACGCCACGCAGTCCTGGCGCTTTCGTCTTGACTCCAGCGACAACATCACCGTAGCGGGCACGCGCAATGTCTCTCGCGCGCAAGTGATGGACGTAATGGCCGGCGACATCGATCGCAACATCTTTTTCGTGCCGCTGGAGGAGCGCAAGCGGCAACTGGAGCGGATTGCCTGGGTCAAGTCCGCCGCCGTCATGCGGCTGCTGCCCAATCGCCTCCAGATCGCCATCACCGAGCGAACGCCCATCGCCTTCGTCGAGATTGATTCGCATATCGCGTTGATCGATGCCGCCGGCGTCATCATGGAACTGCCGGCGAACCTGTCCGTAAAATATTCGTTTCCTGTGATCGTCGGCATGGCGGAGTCCGATCCCCTCTCCACGCGTGCCGCGCGCATGAGGATTTATGCGCAATTCATCAAGGAGATCGACTCCAGTGGCGCGCACTACACGGCGGACATCAGCGACGTCGATCTTTCCGACCCCGACGACCTGAAGGCGACGGTCACCGATCCTAAGGGCGCGGTACTGGTGCATCTCGGCGCCGCGAATTTTCTCGAGCGCTTCAAGGTTTATGTCGCCCACGTGCAGGAGTGGCGCGCGCAGTTCCCGAAGCTGGAGTCGATCAACCTTCGTTATGACCATCAGGTGATCGTCAACCAGGATGCCGCAGGCGCGCCTCCGAAGACGACGGAGGCCGCTGCCGCTGCGACCAACTCTGCGGCCACGATCCCTCCGGCGGAAGATGACGGGCACAAGAAGGCCGTGCCGAAGAAGAAGAAGAACAGGAAGCATTCGTAGACCATGGGTAGTCAAAGCGAGAACCTGCTTACGGTAATCGATGTCGGTAGCGCCAAGACCAGCGTGATCGTGGCCGAGGTGAACGACTACGCGCTGCGTTATCGCGGCCACAGCATCTCCGATTCGCGCGGCATGCGCAAGGGCGTCATCGCCGATCTCGACAAAGCCGTCGCTTCCATCAAAGAGGCGGTGGAGGAAGCCGAGAACGCGGCGCAAGCGCCGGTGGAGCACGTCCTGGTGGGCGTTGCCGGCTCGCACATTCGCGGCGTGAACAGCCACGGCGGTATAAGCTTGGGCGCGCGCTCGCGCGAGATCAGCCGCGACGATGTGCGTCTGGCGGTGGAGAAGGCGCGCAGCATCAGCCTGCCCGACGACCGCGAAGCCCTGCATCTGCTGCCGCAAGAGTTCATCCTCGATGGCCAGGGCGGCGTGCGCGACCCCGCCGGCCTGATGGGCCGCAAGCTGGAGGTCCGGGTCCACATCGTGACCACGAGCGCAACCGCGACGCAGAACGTTGTTACCGCGGTGAATCGCGCCGGCATTCACGTGGATGACACGGTCTTCGAGGCGCTGGCCTGCGCCGACGCGGTGTTGCAAAGCGACGAGCGCGAGCTGGGCGTTTGCCTGGTCGATGTAGGCGCGGGCTCGACTGACCTCATCGTCTACTACGAAGGCGTGGTGATTCACAGCGGCGCGATTCCTGTGGGCGGCGACCATTTCACCAACGATGTTGGCGTGGGCCTGCGTACGCCGCTGCCCGACGCCGAGAGCATCAAGAAGATGTTCGGCTGCGCCATCGTCACGCGCATTCCTGAAGCCAACGAAATCGAAGTGCCGTCGGTCGGCGATCGCCCCTCGCGCCTGATGCGGCAGCGCGAGCTGGCGGAGATCCTGGAGCCGCGCAGTCGCGAGCTGATGGAGTTGCTGCGCGATCATCTGCGCCAGGCGAGCGTCGCCGATCTGCTGGGGGCAGGGCTGGTATTCACCGGCGGCGCGTCGCGGCTGAACGGCCTCCTGGAGGTCGCGGAAGACATCCTGCATCGCCCTGTGCGCCACGGCTACCCCGTGCCGATAGCTAAGTTGCCGTCGGAGCTGTTGGAGCCGGAGTTCGCGACCGCGATTGGTATGGTGCTGTACGGCCATCGCGCGCGGCAGGCCCGCATGAATTTGGATCGCGGGCTGGGCGCGAAGATCAGGGCGCTGTTTGCGAAGCAGGGGGTGTAGCAGGGAAACTAGCCGCAAAGCAGCGGGATGAAGTTAGGCGGGGGCGGCAGCCCCCGCTCCGGCGGGAAAGAAGGCGAACTCGATTCGATGTTGGAGCCGTAGCTATGACCCGTGTATCTGAGATGCATAAGAGATGGTTGAAGGACCCGAAATACCGCAAGGCGTATGACGCTCTGCAAAAGGAGTTCGTGCTGCACAGCGCGAGAACAGCAGATCCTTCGACTGCGCGTCCGCACGACTCGCAAAAGCGGCGAGTCAAAAAAACACCGCGGACGCTCCGCTCAGGATGACAACTCAAATAACGAAACAGGTGGTGATTTTGGCTGTGCGAGGTACCCGATGATTGAAGATTTCAACGACAAAACCCGGCAGGAAAACGACATTCGCATTCACTTCAACGAAGAGCTGCTGAACACCGCGAAGATCAAGGTGATCGGCGTGGGCGGCGGCGGCGGCAATGCCGTCAACCGCATGATCGAATCGCACCTGGAAGGCATCGAGTTCGTCGTCGCCAACACCGACCTCCAGGCGCTGAAGGGATCGAAAGCGCCAGTGAAGATTCAGCTCGGCGTCAAGCTCACCAACGGGCTGGGCGCGGGCGCCAATCCCGAGGTCGGCCGCAAAGCCGCACTGGAAGACGCCGACAAGATCATCGAGGCGCTGGAAGGCGCGGACATGGTGTTCGTCACCACCGGCCTCGGCGGCGGCACGGGCACGGGCGCTGCGCCGATCATCGCGTCGCTGGCCAGCGAGATGGGCGCGCTCACCGTCGCGGTCGTCACCAAGCCGTTCGCCTTCGAAGGCAAGCGCCGCCAGAACCAGGCGGAACGCGGCCTGCAAGAGCTGATCGATTCGGTCGACACCACCGTCGTGATCCCCAACGAGAAGCTGCTGGCCGTCGCCAAGGACGCGGGCTTCTTCGAGTCGTTCCGCGTCGCCGACGACATTCTGCGCCAGGCGGTGCAGGGCATCTCCGACATCATCACCATTCCCGGCATCATCAATCGCGACTTCGCCGACGTGAAGACGATCATGGCGGGCATGGGCTACGCGGTGATGGGCACCGCGACCGCGAAGGGCGAAGCTCGCGCCACCGCGGCGGCGCAGGCGGCGATTGCCTCACCTCTGCTTGAAGCCGGCGCCATCGACGGCGCGCGCGGCATCCTCATCAACATTACGGGCTCAAGTTCGTTGCGGCTGGCCGAGGTGAACGAAGCCTCGACCATCATTCAGAGCGCCGCGCACGAGGACGCCAACATCATCTTCGGCGCCGTGCTCGACGAGAAGATGAAGGACGAGGTGAAGATCACCGTGATTGCGACGGGGTTCAAGGAGGTGCGCCCGCGGCGCGATCATTCCGAGTCGGCATCGGCTTTGCACAACGTGCGCGCAGCCGCTGCAACCGGACACACGGCAGCGACCGGTGTGAACCCAACCGCCCCAAGCCCACACGCTCCTGCGAGTATGCAGGGGGCGTATGAAGTGGCTTCGCACCAGAACCCGCCGCCCACTGTCCCCGAGCCGATCAGAGCGGCCACGCGGGAGCCTGCCGCGCCCGCGCGCCAGCACTCGATGCCTTATATCCCGGATAATCTCGACGACATCGACTCCGAAATCGTGCGCCACGCCGAGCCGCTGGAGGAAACTCTGCGCCGCCAAAACGCCGCCCCCGAGCCAATGCAAACCACCAGCAGCAGCGTCGACATCCGCTACGACGCGGACGATCTGGAAATTCCGGCGTTCTTGAGGAAGCGAGGAGAAAGCTAGGTTGCCCGGCTCTAGCGAGAGCGCCAGGCATTCGTGTCAAGAAAATTCAACGCTACCCGTGTGCTGCGCCGGCGCCGCTCAGCTCGCGCACAATCGAGTTCACGAACTGCTTGGCGTCGCCGAAGAGCAT
>Ga0335081_10009228_pt1 | contig 15861 bp, 14 predicted proteins | sample Lox_Sample_35_FD_206713 | JGI IMG/M metagenome (GOLD analysis project Ga0335081, IMG submission 206713) | Soil microbial communities from Loxahatchee National Wildlife Refuge, Florida, United States - Lox_Sample_3.5 | ecosystem: Environmental > Terrestrial > Soil > Wetlands | place: USA... | reverse complement strand
TTCCATGCGCCGGACGTGCCGTTTTACTGGGGGCGCGGCGACGGGTGGGTAGCGGCGGGGATGGCCGAGATGCTGCGTTCGCTGCCGCAGGATCATCCGCGGCGGGCACGCATCCTGGAAGGGTATCGCAAGATGATGCGGTCGCTCCTGGAGTTCCAGGGTAAGGACGGCATGTGGCGGCAACTGATCGATCAGCCCGCGGCGTGGCCGGAAACCTCGTCGACCGGCATGTTCACCTTCGCCATGGCCACCGGCGTGAAGAACGGCTGGCTGGACGCGGCGACCTACGGACCGGCGGCGCGCCGGGCCTGGATCGCGCTGGTGGGCTACATCGACCAGAACGCCGATGTCACCAGCGTGTGCGAAGGCACCAACAAGAAGAACGATCTGGAGTATTACCTGACGCGCTCGCGGCGCACCGGCGACTTCCACGGGCAGGCGCCGGTGCTTTGGACGGCCTCGGCCCTGCTGCGCCAAGGCCAAGTACTCCATTTCAAAGGTTCGGTCACGTATTTCGGACGTCGGTGGCGCAGGCCGTTGGCCTGCGGACCCTGGCAGGCGAATCGCCCGCCCCACCTAAGCGTAGCGGCATTTGCACCTGCGCATCCGCTCCCTGACGGTCGCGGCTCAGAAACGGCCCCCTACCGAGCCGCGACCGTCAGGGAGCGGTTGTGGCGCACACAACGCGTTTCCCTGCCTTAAAAACACAATGCCGCGGCGCCCGCGATTCCCGCGTCTCCGCCGTAGCGCGCCAGCACCAGCGGGATCTCCCCGGCGCGCTGGTTGATGGACCACTGCCGCAGATCGCCCCGCATCTTCTCGAAGAACGAGCTCATCAGTTCGGCCACGCCGCCGCCCGCCACCATCACGTCCGGCTCCAGGATATCGACGATGTTGCCCAGCCACACGGTCAGCAGGTGCGCGGTCTCCTCCAGCACCTCCCGCGCCACGGCGTCGCCCTCGTGAAAGGCCTGGCCCACATGCTCGGCGCGCACCTGCTCCAGGCTCCCCGCCAGTTCCACGATGCGCGAAGCGCCGGCGTCCTCCAGCTTGACCTGTGCCCGCCGCGCGATGTTGGGCCCCGAGGCCAGCGCTTCGATGCAGCCCGGTTTGCCGCAGCCGCACCGGGGGCCCCGGTAATCGATGGTCATGTGCCCGCCCTCGGCCGCGCTGCCCGTGCGCCCGTGGTAGATCTTGCGGTCGAATACGATGCCCGTGCCGATCCCCGTGCCGAGGATGGCGAAGAATACGTTGCGGTAGCCCACCCCGGCGCCCCAGATGGCCTCCGCCAGGCCGGCGGCGTTGGCGTCGTTGTCCACCCGCGCCGGAACGCCGAAAGCCTTCTCTGTTTCGGCGGCCAGGGCGAAATTCCGCCAGCAGGGAACGTTCGGCGGGTTGATCACCACCCCGGTCGCGGGGTCGAGCGGCCCCGGCGCGCAGATCCCGATGCCCTTCACCGCGCCGCGCGCCGCGGGAACCTCGGCGAAGATGGCGTCGATCGCGCTCTTCACCGCCGCGAACCCGGTGGCGGCGTCTCCGGTCGCCACCATCGGCACGCGGGTCTTGTGGGAGATCTCGCCCTGCGCGTTCACCAGCGCGGCGGCTACCTTGGTGCCGCCGATATCCACCCCAACAGTCATGTCTTCAGGCATAGCTCACGATTTCGCAAACGACAGCACCACGATCGCCAGCACCAGCACCGCCAGGCCGCTGTACATCACCTGCAGCGGCTTGGTCCCGCTGCCCTTCCATTCGCCGGTCACCACGCCCCAGATCATGGCCGTGATCACGATCAGCGACATGAACGCGGGCCACGCCACCACGATGCCCAGAATGTTGTTGGACACCCCGTACATCACCGTGCTGCCGAACCAGCAGAAGGCCATGATGGCGGCCAGCAGCCAGTAGATGCCGGTCCCCGCCAGACCGAAGCGGTTGCCGGTCTTGTTCTTGGAAGCCAGGTAGATGCAGTAGATCAGGTTGGGTACGCCGCCGGCCATCATCAGCGGGAGCCACGTGGCGTTGTTCTTCCACGTGGGGTCGGCGCCGTGTTGCTCCGCGATGGCGGCCAGGTCGCTCGCGTATTGCAGCCCCAGCCCCACCAGCGCCGATCCCAGCCCGCTGAAGGTGCAGAACAGCAGGCCCTTGCCGATGGAGGGCTTGCCCTTGGGCCCCTGCCCCAGCGCGGCCTCGCGCGCGCGGCCCGCCTTGGCGCAGATCAGCACCCCGGCGATTACCAGCGCCACGCCGCCCATCACCGCCAAACCTTTGGGGGAGGATCCCGAGAAGGCCGGATCGACGAACAACGGAATCAGCGCGCCCACCGCCGCCGAGATACCCAGGATCACCGAGAAGGCCAGCGCGATGCCCACCGCATCCACCGCCAGGCCGAAGAACACCTGCGAGATTCCCCACCCGGCGCCGCAGCCGGCCGCGATGGCGATGGGTCCGGAACCCGCCTGGGAGTAGACTGCGCCGAGCGACGGCACCGTCAGCCAGGCCAGCAGCGGCGGAAAGATCCCCAGCGCGAAAATGGTCCACGCCAGCCAGGTATTCTCCCAGGCCCACTTCCTGGTGAACTTCATGGGCAGAGTGAAGCTCCCGTTCATGGCCCCCGCCAGAACGAGCAGGAAGATTCCAAATGCACTCCCGTTCATGAGTTCCGTCCTTTCGTTTGATTCCGCATGATAGCACCGCGCCGGTCTGCGCGAACCCGGCCAGGCGTCGCCACCAGCGGCGACGCGGCACGCCACGGGCGTGCGCCACCGCCCGGCGCGAAATCACTCCGCAGGATAAATGCCGAACACCACGCCGCCCCCGAAGGGCTCGAGATTGATCTCCTTCAGGCACTGGCGCGCCTTGACGTCATACAGCGCGATGCGCGTGGGACGGTCGACATCGCGGAAGCCGTGCTTCAGCCAGTTCAGGTTCTCCATGAACTGCGTCTTGCGCACGCGGGTGAAGCCCACCCACACCAGCCGGTCGTCGAGGGGAAGCAGGCCGCGGCACCAGCCCAGCGGTCCCTGCGGCCCGTTGATGGCGTTGAGATCGATCACCTCGCGCACCGCCAGCGTGCGCCGGTCGGCGATCACCACGTTCCCGTTCACCGTGGTGAAGTAGATCCGGTCGCCGCAGACCAGGCCGTCGTGCGGGCGCTGCACCGCGATGTCGATGCGCAGCCCGGGTTCGGTCAGGCACACCGCGTCCATCTGGTTGAACCGCGTGACCCAGATCTGGTTTCCCAGCCGGAAGACGAAATTGGGGTGGGACTGGTGCGGCTTGGTGCTGTGCACCATGCGGTAGTCCACATCGGGGGAGAAGCGCCCCCAGGGATCGCCGCCCAGCACGTTCCAGCGGCGCAGCACCTTTCCCCCGCGCGCTACTTCGACCACCATGTCCAGGCCCGTCGAGCAGACCAGGAAACTACCTTGCGGAGTCGGACAGACATGGTGCACGTCATTGAAGCACGGGATGGAGATGTAGTCTTCCATGGCGAACCCCGGCAGCCGGCAGGCGAAGATCTCCGTCAGGGTGCAGAGGTACAGCCGGTCGTTCAGCAGGGTCCCCGCGCGGAAGCTCACCGAGCCGTTGGCCACCGGCCAGGCGTCCGGCGGGCTGACGTACTCGACGCAGGTTTCCACGGCCCCGCTTTCGCTGTCCACGCGGAAGAGCAGCGCCTTCTCGTAGAGCGTGCTCTCGGGGAGGTCCTTCAGCAGGCGTTTCTTTTCCCGGCCGCTGGGAACATAGAGCTTCATACGCCCGGCTATGCCGGGAACCCTTCACTGGCGGGGCTTTTGCGCCGCGGCAGGAAACCGGCGGCGCCCGAGAGCCACGCCTCGAATTCCACCGGCGCCAGCTCGGGGTGATCCGTCAGACGGGGCAGCAGCAGCGGATGCGAGTGGCGCATCGCCATGCCCGACTCGCAGGTGGTGGCGCTGACCACCCCTTCGGCCTCCAGCCAGGGCAGAAACTCGGCGCGGTGGAACCCGCACGGATAGCAGAAATGGCGCGGCTGGACACCGGTCAGGCTGTAGATGCGCTCGCGGTTCTCCACGATCTCGCGGACGAAAAGCCCGCGATCGAGCGGCGTGCGGTGGCGGTGGGTATGCAACTGGAAATCCACGCCGGCGGCGGCCATTTCGCGAACCTCGTCGGAGTTCATGATTTGAAACAGACGCCGCTTCACCACGTCCTCGTAGTCCACCCCCAGCCGATCCGCCAGCCGACGGGCCAGATCTTCTTTCGCGGGCGTCGACGGGTCGTTCTCCGCCACGTACCGCAGGAGCTTCAGCTCGACCACCCGCCGGGCTGCAAAAGGCTCCAGCTCTACGGTGGCATCGTCGAGACCGGGCACGCCCCGGCAATCGAGCGGCCGCGACCTCCCTTTCCACAGCAGATAGTAACAGATCAGGGGAAAGATGGGCCGGTTGTAGCCGCAGTAGTAGGTGGTGAGGTACACCGTGAACGGATAGCCGAACCGCCGGAAAACGGGCCACGCCTCGCGGTAGCAATCGTAGCCGCCGTCATCCACCGTGATGGCCACGCTGCGGGGCGGGAGCGTGCCCTCGCGCAGCCGCCGCACGCCATCGTCGAGGGGTATGACATTGGCCTCGTGCCGGCGGAGCAGCTCCATGCGCTGGGCCAGCTCCGCCGCGGAGATGTAGAGCTGGCTGTTCCACTCGCGCTCGTCGTGTACGGCGATGCCGTGATAGCACAGAATCAGCAGCCGCTGCCGCCGCCACCGGCTGACCGCCACCGCACCCAACAGGCCCGCGGACCGCGATACGCTCAGTACCTTTCTCTTGCACGTCTTCAGCACAGTCCCGGCCAGCCCTTGATGCCCCGCGCGAACGAGCGCCCATTTTAACACCCTCGGGCCAAACGCGCGAACCGCCTGGACGACGATTTCACCGCCGCGGCGCGGAGGCGCTGAGAAAACGGGATCCTTCCTTCGGTTTTCTCGGCGTCTCCGCGCCGCGGCGGTGAAATCGGGATTATGAGCCCTTCCCGTACCCCAGTGTCTCTCTGCTAAGCTAGGAGCAGTGGACGCCCAAAACCCCGAACCCAACCTGCCTGACGTGTCTCCGGACGTCAATCTCCCGGCCGAAACCGCCGAGGGACAGCTTGCGGCGGTGACGGCCGAGCGCGACCAGCTCGCGGCGGAGCGGGCCGAGCTCCAGGACCGCCTGCTGCGCGTCCGCGCCGAGTTCGACAACGCGCGCCGCCGCAACGAGCGCGAGCGGTCGGAATTCCTGCAATTCGCCGCCATGGACCTGGTACGCGAGCTGGTGCCGGTCCTGGACGATTTCGAGCGCGCGTTGAAGGTGGAGACGGCCGACCGCGACTACGCCAAGGGGGTCGAGCTGATCTACCAGCGGCTGTCGGAGACCCTCAAAAGAATGGGTTTGGAGCCGATGGAGACCCAAGGCCGGCCGTTCGATCCGAACCTGCACCAGGCGGTGGAGCGGGTCCAGACCGAGGACGTACCGGACCAGTCCATTCTGGGAGAGTTTCAGAGGGGCTATAATTTCAGAGGAAAGCTCCTCCGGCCGGCCATGGTAAGGGTGGCGGTCAAGCCGTAATGTGTTGAATCCAGTGGCGAAAAGAGATTATTACGAAGTGCTGGGCGCCGGCCGGGACGCCGGCGAGCAGGAGATTAAAGCGGCCTACCGTAAGCTTGCCCTAAAGTACCATCCCGACCGCAATCCCGACGATCCCGACGCCGAGGAGAAGTTCAAGGAATGCTCGGAAGCCTACAGCGTTCTGAGCGATCCGCAGAAGCGCGCCACCTACGACCGTTTCGGACATGCGGGCCTGCAGGGCAGCGCGGCGGCGGGCGGCTTCAACCCCGACGCGTTCGCCGATTTCAGCGACATCCTGGGCGATTTCTTCGGCTTCGGCGACCTCTTCGGCGGCGGCCGGAAGCGCGGGCGCGCGCAGCGGGGCGAAGATGTCCGCTACGATCTGGAGCTGGGCTTCGAAGAGGCCGTTCGCGGAATGAACGCCGAGATCCAGGTGCCGCGCATGGAATCCTGCGACCGCTGCCGCGGCGCGGGGTCCGAGCCGGGAAGCGGGCCGAGCACCTGCCCCACCTGCCTCGGCCGCGGCCAGATTCTCTACCAGCAGAGCTTCCTCTCCGTCCGGCGCACGTGCAGCACCTGCGGCGGCGCGGGGCAAATCATCCGCAATCCCTGCGGCCAGTGCGGCGGCCAGGGATACCAGCAGGTGCAGCGCAAACTCAAAATCAATATACCGGCGGGCGTGGACGACGGCACGCGCCTCCGCCTGGCCAACGAGGGACAACCCGGCGCCCACAGCGGCCCGCCCGGCGATCTGTACGTGTTCCTCAAGGTCAAGGAGCACCCCTTCTTCGAGCGGCACGAACGAGATCTGCACTGCACCATCCCGCTGAACCTCGCTCAAGCCGCTCTGGGATGCGAAATCGAGGTGCCTACGCTCGATCAGCCCCACAAGCTCAAGATTCCCGACGGCACCCAGAGCGGGGCGCAGTTTCGTCTTCGCGGCAAAGGCGTGCCGGCCCTGAACGGCGGCGCGCGCGGCGATCTGTTCGTTCACGTGGAGGTGAAGATTCCCACCCGGCTCACGCGCGAGCAGCGCAAGCTGATGGAGCAGTTGCGCGAGACCCTTCCGGTGGACAATGCGCCCGCGGAGAAGGGCCTGTTCGAGAAGGTGAAGGACTACTTCGGATAGCCGCCGGCGTTATTCTTCTTCTTCAACTTTCTTGTGCTTGGGCTTCTTCCGCAAGGACTTCGGCTCGATCGGTCCGCCCGCGGGAATGCGGCCCACCCGCTCGCGGGCGATGGCTTTCACTTCCTTGGCCAGCCTGAAGCCGCTCTTCTTCTTCTTCTTAGTCCTGCGTGCCAACCATCCTCCGCACCGTGGCCACCAGCATCTCGGGGCTGAAAGGCTTGTGGAGAAACCCTACACGTCCCGGCGCAGCAGCTTCGATGGCGCTCAGGTCCACGAGATACCCGCTGGCGACCAGCACAGACAGGACCGGGTTGGCGCCGAGCATCCGCCGCGCCAGAGTCTCAAGCTCCGTTCCCGCAAGGCTGGCGTCCAGAACCGCCATGGAAAACGTCGCCGGGGCGACCTCCAGTTCCGACCAGCCTTTCTCGGCGCTGGCGGCCGTCGTGACGGAGTAGCCCAGCCGTACCAGGTAGCTGCTCATCATTCGCAGCAGCGACGGCTCGTCATCGACGATCAGGATTCGTCCGGAGGCGTGATCCATAAAACGCGGCGGTTGTTATGATCGCCCTATGAGATTCTACACGGAATATCTCACATTTAAGACGCAAAAGCACCGGGAATATGCAAACATAACAGAGCCAATTCAAACCGCGCTGCGCAAGAGCGGCATCCAGGAGGGCATGATCCTGGTGTCCGCCATGCACATCACGGCGGGCGTGTGGGTGAACGACGCCGAGGACGGTCTGATTTCCGATATCGACGAGTGGCTGGAGAAGCTGGCTCCGTTCCGCCAGGACTACCGCCACCACCGCACCGGCGAAACCAACGGCGACTCGCACCTGAAGAGCCTGCTGGTGCTCCACCAGGTGATCGTCCCGGTGACCGCGGGCAAGCTCGATTTCGGACCGTGGCAGCAGGTGTACTACGCCGAGTTCGACGGGCGGCGCGCCAAACGCGTCATCATTAAGGTGATGGGCGAGTGAGCCTGAAAGGGAATCGCCGGCCGGGGCATTCCCAGCATGGAGAAACCTATGAAACGCGTGTTGCTTTTCTTGTTCTGCGGCGCGGCGCTGGCAGCCGCCGCCGACCTGCCGGTGAGAGTGGTGGTGCTGTACAAGCATGGCGTGGGCTTTTTCGAGCGCGCCGGCACGCTGGCGGCGGGGGAATCGGCGCGGCTCGATTTCGACGCGGCGGAGATGAACGACGTGCTGAAATCGCTCACCGTGGAGGAACCGGGAGGCGGCCGGATCGCGGGACTGCGCTACGATTCCATGGACCCGCTGAGCCACGTGCTTTCGCGGTTTCCCTTCCAGATCGGCAGCGCGCAGCCGTTGAGCGGCATGCTCGACCAGCTCAAGGGTGCGCGGCTGGAGCTGCAGTTCGGCAACACGGCGGTGAGCGGCGTCATCGTCAATGGCCGCCTGGTGGCGGGCAGCGACAAGCAGCCGGAGCGTGAACAACTCACCCTGCTGCTGGACGACGGCGACCTGCGCACGGTGGACCTGAGCGCCGCGGCCAGCATCCGTTTCAGCGACGCCAGATTGCAGCAGCAGTTCAAGGATTACCTGGGAGCGCTGGCGGGCGCGCGTTCCAAAGACAAGCGCAGCGTGTACATCGATTCCACCGATGCCCGCGCGCGCGAGATACGCGCCAGCTACACCATCCCCTCGCCGGTGTGGAAATCCAGCTACCGCCTGATTTTCGGCGCCTCCGGCCAGCCCGTGCTGGAGGGTTGGGCCATAGTGGACAACACCACCGGCGAAGACTGGAGCAAGGTGCAGCTTTCGCTGGTATCGGGGCGGCCGATTTCGTTCGTCAGCCAGCTCTATGCGCCGCGATATGTCACCCGGCCGGAGGCGGAGTTGCCCGACGATACCGCGGCCCGGCCGGTGGTGCATGAGGGGGGCTATGCGGCTCAGATGGGCCAGCTCGCGGGGGGTGTTGGCGGCGCGAGGAAGCAGGCCATGGCCATGCCGGCCCCGCCGCCGCCGGCGGCGATGCCCGCGCCGGTGAGGGATGCGGCGGAGGGAGAAGGTATGCGGATGTTCGCTGCCCCCAGCTCCATCGTGGCCAGCGCCTCGGCCGAAGCTCTGGGCGAGCTGTTCGAATACCGCATCGCCCAGCCGGTCACCATCCGCAAGAACGAATCGGCCATGCTGCCGTTCCTCCAGCAGTCCATTGACGCGCGCAAGCTGCTGATCTATTCCGACCACACCTCGCAGCATCCCACCAACGCCGCGGAGCTCACCAACTCCAGCGGCAAGACGCTCGACGGCGGCCCCATCACGGTCTACGACGGCGGCGCCTACGGCGGCGAGGCGCTCATGGAGACCCTCAAGGCCGGCGACAAGCGGCTGATCAGCTACGCGGTGGACCTGGGGACGCGCATCACCGAGGCCTTCGGCAGCAAACAGGCCGTGGTGCGTGAGATCCACGCCAGCCGCGGCATCCTCACCACCAGGCTGGCCGCCGAGGAGACCCGGACCTACTCCATACGCAACGTGGACCAGAAGGCCAAGACCCTGATCCTCGAGCACCCCCTGCGGCCCTTGTACACGCTGCTCAACCAGAAGCCCGCGGAGAAGACCGCCAACGCCTACCGTTTCGAGATCCAGCTCGCCGCCGGCGCCTCCCAGGAGTTTCCGGTTTCCGAAGAGCGCGTGTTCGACCAGACCTACGCGGTCAGCACCCTGACCCCCGACCAGATCCTGACGTACGTGCGCAACCGCAGCCTGAGCGACGCCGGGCGCGCCCAGTTGCAGCGCATCGCCGATCAAAAGACGCAGGTGGCCGAGACGGACCGCGCGCTCGATGAGGCCACCAGCCAGATCAACGATCTGACGAACGACGAAAACCGCATCCGGGAGAACATCTCCAGCCTGAACAACGTGAGCGGGCAGCAGCAGCAGGTACAAACCTACGCGCGGCAGCTCGACGCTCACGAGCAGCAGCTCGCCGGCCTGCGCGACCGCCAGGCGGAGCTCAAGCGGAAGAAATCGACGCTGGAAGCCGCACTGGCCAAACTGGTCGACTCCCTGTCATTGTAGTGGCCGGGCATGCCCGGCCAAACGCCGGCTGAAAGCCGCGTCTGCCTGAAAAGGCCGCTCCACGACCGGGCATGCCCCCTTGCCCCCCTAAACCTTCTCACCGTTCCCGCCGATAAGACTCCCAGAACCCGCACTAAGGAGGCGGCGAGCGATCATGCGTCCGACGATCCTGACAGCGATACTATCGATGGCCTGGCTGGTCACTCCCGCGAGAGCACAGACCTGGGACCCCGGCTCCCGGCTCGGCGACTTCGTCTCCACCCAGAGTGAAGGCCAACTGAAGATCGGCGCCGAGCAACGCGTGCGGTACGAATCGCACACCGGCAACAGCTTCGGAAAGGATCCCGACCTGGCCGATGCCCTGGTGCGCACACGCTTTTCGATGTCGTACCAGCCGGTCAAATGGCTGCGGTTTTCCGGCATGCTACAGGATTCCCGCGCTCCCTGGTACGGCCCCAACGCCCCCGCCACCCTCCGCGACCCGGCCGACCTGCAGGAGGGCTACGTGCAACTGTTTCCCGACTCCAAGACCGGCTTCGGCATGACCGTGGGACGCATGATGCTGAACTACGGAGAAGGCCGGCTGATCGGCACGCCGCAGTGGAGCAACGTCTCGCGCACGTACGATCACGCGCGCGTCTGGTATGCCACGAAACGCGCGCGGGTGGAGGTGCTGATGGTGTCGCCGGTGAAGGTCCGCATCGGCGAGTTCAACCGGCCCGTCGTGGGGGACCGGATGTGGGGTACATACAATTCCTTCCCCGGCCTGTGGAGAGACGCGTTGCTGGAAGTCTACCTGCTGCGGCGCGACCAGAACCGCGAGGGCGGCTTCACCGGCGGCAGCCAGGCTGCGGGGACCGACCGGCTGGGCATCAACACGCTGGGGTTCCGCTTTGCCGGGCCCCTGGAGGGCGGGGTGAAATATAGCCTGGAGGGCGCGCTGCAAAACGGAAAGGTGGGCCCCGCCTCGCATCGCGCCAGCGCCTGGTTCTCGTCGCTGAGCCGCCGCTGGACGTTGTCCGGCAAGACCCTCGATGTTTCCGGTGAGTACAAGTTCGCTTCCGGCTCGCGCAACCCGCAAAGCACCACCGCCAGCCGCACGTTCGACCAGCTCTACGCCGCCAACCACGACCGTTTCGGACACCAGGATTTGTTCGGCTGGCGCAACATTCACAACTTGCGGTCCCTGGCCACCTATAACGTCACCAAGGGCCTGGCGGTGAATTTCATGTACAGCAACTTCTGGCTGGCGAGCGCGGTCGATTCCTTATACAACGGCTCCGGCAAAGCCATCGCGCGGTCGGCCAGCGGATCGGCCGGTACCCACGTGGGGCAGGAGACCGATGTCTTCGCTACTTACAAGTACCGCCACTTCCAGCTCGGCGCCGGCTATGGGTTCCTGTTCACCGGCGAGTTCCTCAACAACACCACGCCGGGCGTTGCGCCGTCGTACGTCTATCTGTTCCACACATACACGCTCTGACCAGCGCAGGAGAAACTGAGATGAGAACGCAGATCAGACTCGCTTGGGCGAGTGTCTTGGCAGCCGCGTTCCTGGCGGCCATGGGTTTCGGCCAGTCGTTGTCGCCGGGCAAGGAAAAAGTGGCCGCCAAGGCCAGGCAGCTCCAGAGCTGGAGCACCGACCCGGTCATCGTCTCCGCGGTGAAGGCGTTCAACGCCAACCCGCCCGCGGAAGCGCGGGGCATGACCAACGAAAAGTGGAAGCAGCTCACGCTTCTGGATCCGCTGGTGAGGTCGTTCACCAAGGGGGTGCTGGGCCAGTATCTGAAGAGCAAGCAGGACGACCAGATGTCCGAATGCTTCGTTTCCGGCGCGGACGGCGCCAAGGTCGCGTTCCTCTCCAAGCCCACCAACTGGTCCCACGCGGACAAGGACAAGCACCGGGTGCCCATGACCGGCAAGACGTGGATCGGGCCGGCCGAGCAGGACGAGTCCACCGGCCAGGTGCAGGTGCAGGTAGGTCTGCCGGTGCTGGACGGCGCCAGGCCCATCGGCTCGATTGTGGTCGGCCTGAAGGTGTCGAAGCTGAACTAGCGTCCGGCGGAGAACGGAGACCTGGATATGAGGAACTTGAGCGTCGGGCGGCAACTCGCGATCCTGTTGACGGCCTTTTCAGTCAGCATGATCGTGGGGACGGTGGGTTCATGCTACCTGATGTACCGCGACGCGTCCCAGTCTCGCCTGCTGAGCGAAAAAGGAAATCTCCAGAGTGAGGCTCTCTTCACCCTGGTTACGTTGGTGGGTGACGTCCAGAGCACGGCGCAGCACCTGACTCGCGAGAAGGATCTGGACAAAGTGGAGGAATTGACCGGCCGGGCGCAGAAACTCAATCAGGAGGTGTCGGTCGAGATTCAGGGGATTGGCGACGGCGAGATTGCGTCGGCCTTCGAGATGCTGAAACGGGCGAACGAGAAAAGCGCGCAGTGGTTGCTCCACGGAGACGCGGCCCTGGCTCAAGAGGCGCTCATCGAGGAGTCCAATCCCGCTTTTGACCGCCTGCTGGCCGCCATCGGGAAACGCCAGGGGGCGTCCAACCTCCAGGAAGCTGACTCGCAGACCGAAGCGGACCAACATAGGAAGCGAATCCAGATTGTCCTGTTGGCGGCGGGCGCGGCCGCCCTGGCGGGGCTGGTGGTGTCCGCAACCGCGGTCGTGCGGCGTATCAACTCCAGTCTGAGCCAGGCTGTTCGCCAGCTGCGCGTGGCGTCCGAACGCACCCACGCGGCGGCGGGACACGTCTCCTCAGCCAGCCAGTCCCAGGCGCAAGGAGCTTCCGAGCAGGCCGCCTCGCTCGAGGAGACTACCGCGGCCTCGGAGCAGCTCAGCTCGATGGCGTCCAAACATCAGGAGCACTCCGCTACCGTGGCGCGGCTGATGTCCGAAACCAAGTCCCGCTTCTCCGAGGCGGAGCTCGCCTTGCAGGAGACGGTCTCCTCCATCGGCGAGATTCACGCGGCCAGCGAGGGCGTCTCCAAGATCATGAAAGTGGTGGACGAAATCGCCTTTCAGACCAATATCCTGGCGCTGAATGCGGCCGTCGAGGCGGCCCGCGCGGGCCAGGCTGGAGCGGGGTTTTCCGTGGTGGCGGACGAGGTCCGGAACCTGGCACAACGTTGCGCGCAGGCGGCCCGCGACACCGCCGCGCTTACCGAGGGGTCGCTCTCCCGTTCCGACCAGGGCCGCCAGAAAGTCAGCCAGATGGCCCAATTGATGCAGGCCATCACGGGCGATGTTGCGCGCGTGGCCGGATTGATCGACGAGATCGACCGCGGCAGCCAGGAACAAGCCCGCGGCAGCGAACAGATCTCACGGGCGATGAGCCAGATGGAGCGCGTCACGCAGCAGGCGGCCGCCGGCGCCGAGCAGGGCGCGGCCGCGGCCGCCGAGCTGGGCTCGCAATCGGAAAACCTCAACGCCATCGTCTCCCGGCTGGCAACCCTGGTGGAGGGGCGGCTCCGGACGACGCCTACGTGACGTGAGCGCCCTGGGTTCCCACGTAGAGCGAGTAAAGCGACTGGCTGGCCGCCATGAAGAGGCGGTTGCGTTTGGCCCCGCCGAAACAAAGGTTGGCGCAGATTTCCGGCAGCAGAATCATCCCGAGGCGTCGGCCCTCGGGCGAAAAGACGTGCACGCCGTCGTAGCCCGGGCCGCCGTTGGCGCCCGCCCAGATATTGCCATCCACGTCGGCGCGGATTCCGTCGGCCAATCCCCCGCCCTTTCCGGGCAGCACCATGTTGGTGAATTGCCGGCGATTGCGGAGCCGCGTGTCGACCACATCGAACACCTGGATATCCCTGGAATCTCCGGTGTCGCAGACGTAGAGCTTCTTGTAGTCGGGCGAAAAGCAGATGCCGTTGGGCTTGTCGAGCTCGTCGGTCACCATTTCGACGCGCGCGGTCTTGGGGTCCACCCGGTAGACAGCTTCCTTGATTTCCGGTTTCGCCTGGAAGCCTTCGTAGTTGCCGAGAATGCCGTAGGGCGGGTCGGTAAACCAGATGCCGCCGTCGGGATGGACCACGATATCGTTGGGGGAATTCAGCGGCTTGCCGTTGTACTGCGCGGCAATCACGGTCACGCTGCCGTTGTGCTCGTAGCGCACCACGCGCCGGCCGGCGTGCTCGCAGGAGAGCTGGCGGCCTTCGAAATCGAAGGTGTTCCCGTTGCTGTAACCGGAAGGGCTGCGGAACGTGCTGACGTGACTGTCCTCCTCCGTCAGGCGGAGCTGGCGATTGTTGGGTATGTCGCTCCACACCAGGTAACGGCCCTGCGCGCACCAGGCCGGGCCTTCAGCCCACTTCGTTCCGGTGTAGTGGCGGTAGATGGCGGCGTTGAAGACCCTGTATTTGGCGAACCCTGGGTCGAGCGCGACGACATCTGGATCGGGGTAGCGCACCGGCTGGGCGTTGGTCCAGTCGCGCTGCGTCTGGGCGGCGGTGGGAACGGCCGCCGCGGCCAGGGCCAGGAAGGAGCGCCGCGCAAGGCGGGGCGAGGAGTGGGACGCGGTGGAATGCATCGCCGCCATTGTAAGCCATCGGGCGGCCTGCCGGCGCCGGGAATTATAATCGATTGCGTTGCACACGGAGAAACTGAAGACGGCGGCGGCGGCTCTGGCCCTGTTCGGAGTCAATGCCCTGGTCACCGCCCGGCTCTTCACCGTCGACTACACGCGGCAGATGGGCTCCATTGAAGCCTCATTCATCAGCCTGGCGCGCTATATCCGCAACCACTATCCCGACCTGAGTTGGTTTCCCCTGTGGTACGGCGGCGTTCCTTTCCGGGATGCCTACCCGCCCCTGCTGCACTTCGTCGTCGCGGCAGTTGCGGGCGCGGCGCGGATTTCGCCAGGCCTGGCGTATCACGCCGTCACGGCCACGGTCTACGCACTGGGCCCGGTCACGCTTTTCTGGGCGGCCTTGCGCCTGGGGTCCACGCGGACCGCGGCCTTCCTCGCCGCGTGGCTGTATTCGCTGGTCTCACCAGTCGGCTGGCTGCTTCCCGGGCTGAGGAACGCCACGGGCGGTTGGTTCGGGCCGCGACGCCTGATCACGCTGGTGAGATACGGAGAAGGTCCGCACCTGACTTCGCTGCTGATACTGCCGCTGGCGATCGGGCTGCTGCACGTGGCGCTTGAAAGACGACGCCCGGTCCACTATGTCGGGGCGTCGCTGGCGATGGCGGCAGTGGTGCTCACCAACTGGATCGGCGGATTGGCGCTGGGGCTCGCGGTGGTGTGCTACCTGCTCGCGGGCCTGGGCGGCGCGCCGCTCCCGGCGTGCGCGCGGACCGCGGCCATCGCGGGCTACGCCTATGCTGTGGCGCTGCCCTGGGTCGTGCCGTCGACCATCCAAAACATCTGGAGGACCGCGCCGTTGGTAAGCGGCCCGTTCCGGTCCGATGCTGTGCAGCGCTGGTCGGTCGCGGGGTCCGCCGCGGGACTGCTGGGCATCGCCTGGCTGTTGAAGCGGTGGGGAATCGAACCGCGGGTTCGTTTTGGCGTGCTGTTCCTGTACGCGACCGCGGTCATCACGCTGGCGGCGGCATACCTCAACGTCCAACTCGTGGTACAGCCGCACCGCTACCAGCTGGAGGTGGACTTGGCCATGTGGCTGGCGGTTGCTCTGGCGGCGGGCGGTCTCCTCTCGCGGCTAGCCGGAACGACGCGCGGCCGCGCGCTTCTGGGATGCGTGCTGGCAGCATCGGCGCCGCTCGTGATGGCTCAGCGCAGGATGGCGCACGACCTCGAGCAAGCCATCGACATCGGCAGAACCATTGAATACCGGGTGTCGCGATGGTTCGACGGACACATGCCCGGCCAGAGAGTGTTCGCTCCCGGAACCATCGCCTTCTGGATGGACGCATTCAGCGAAACGCCCCTGCTCTTGGGTGGAGTGGACCAGGGCATTCGCAACCCCATGGTGATGCAGGTCCTCGGAGAACTGTATTTCGGCGCCCGGGGGGAGGCGGCGGTCGCCTGGCTGAAGGCATTCGGGTGCGAGGCCGCGGTCGGCGGCGATCCCGGCAGCCGCGAAGTCTACCACCCGCTCTCGAATCCCGCGAAGCTTCACGGCCTGCCCGAATTGTG
>Ga0335081_10009227_pt1 | contig 15863 bp, 9 predicted proteins | sample Lox_Sample_35_FD_206713 | JGI IMG/M metagenome (GOLD analysis project Ga0335081, IMG submission 206713) | Soil microbial communities from Loxahatchee National Wildlife Refuge, Florida, United States - Lox_Sample_3.5 | ecosystem: Environmental > Terrestrial > Soil > Wetlands | place: USA: Florida... | reverse complement strand
TGATCTGCAGGGCCTTTTGGAACTGGACGATGGCTTCGTCCACGTTTCCTTTCTGGATGAAAGCGTTGCCGAGGTTGAGGCGGGCTACCGCGTAGTCGGGTTTGAGTTGCAGGGCCATTTGGAAACAGGCGATGGCCTGGTCCCTATTTCTCTCTTGGAGAAAGGCGTTGCCGAGGTTGAGGCGGGCTTCGGCGTAATCGGGTTTGATCTGCAGGGCCATTTGGAACTGGGCGACGGCTTCGTCCACGTTTCCCTCCTGGAGGAGTGCGTTGCCGAGGTTGTAGCGGGCTACCGCGTAGTCGGGTTTGAGTTGCAGGGCCATTTGGAACTGGGCGACGGCTTCGTCCACACTTCCCTTTTCGAGAAGCACGTTGCCGTAGTTAACGTGGGTGGTGATGTTGCCTGGAGTACAGTCGAGCGCGTGAGTCCAAAGCGATTCATCGTTCCGCCAATACGAGGTTTGATCATGCCCGCAAACCATCAAGACCGCCAGGATTGCCGCGGCAATGCCGCCCATCGTTCCCCGGGGAAGGCGCCAGCCGGCGCTCCATTTCGCCACCCCCCATGACGCCAGCACCGTCAAACCGATCTGCGGCAGATAGGTGTAACGGTCCGCATGCGCCTGTGCTCCCACCTGCACAATCCCGATTACCGGAACCAGCATTCCCAAATACCACAGCCAGCCGAACAAACACCATGGCCGCTTACGCCTTGTCAAAACCGCGCCGATGGTGATGGCCAGCAACAACGCCAATGCTCCAAAGATTTCCCAAAGCGCCGGGCCGTTTTCCGGGCGGGGATAAAATACAGCCAACCCAGCCGGATAAACCATCTGCCTCAAATAGACAACGTACGAAACCAGGGCGTTGCCGATGCGCTCTGAGAAGGGCAATGGCTCCATGGCTTCCTTTTGTGTAAAGAGCGTGATCACGCACGCTATGCCTGAAAGGAGCAACAGCGGGATTTTTTCAGAAACCAAAGGCTTAACCGCCAGTCGCCAGCCGCCAGTCGCCAATCGTCCAAGCGGCCAGTAGTCCAATAACAGCAGCACGAACGGGAGCGTGACCAACATCGGCTTGGACATGAGGCCAAGGGCGAAGAACAACACCACCAGCCAGTAGCAAGGTGACAGGTGACAGGTGACAGGTGACAAGACTGAATTCGTTCGTGTCGCTTGACACTTGCCCCCGGTTGCCTCCTGGGCGTAACGCGCATACGCCCACAGCGTGAGCATGAAAAAAAGCCCGCTCAACACGTCCTTCCGTTCCGCTATCCAGGCCACCGACTCCACGTGCAACGGATGAATGGCAAAGACCGCCGCCACAAAGGCGCTCCTCCAAAAAGCGCCGGTCATTTGCCCCAACACCAGGAAAAGGACAACCACCCCAGCCGTGTGCAACAGAACATTTGTCAGATGATATCCCCCGGCGTTCAGTCCGTGGAACTCGTAGTCCAGCATGAATGATATCACCGTCGCCGGGGTCCAATTAAAGTTCACGCTGTGGGTGAACGCCCAAACCACTCCTTTCCAGCTCAGGCCGCCGGGGACCGCCGGGTTATTGGCAACGTAATCGCCGTCGTCGTAGCTCATGAACCCGTAGCCGAGGGTCTGTCCGAAAACCAGCCACGTCATCGCCGCCAGGACGATGCAGACCCCGACAACCTTCCAGCGGTCGGCTTGTCGCTTTGCCCTATCGTTCATTTGCTGTCCGGCCACTTTAATCAAGACCGGCTTTGATTCCACGTTTTAAACTGTTCGCCAGACCCGGAATGCCGGCTGGTGGCGGAATGTTCGAAATGCGGAGAACGAGCCGGGAAGCGGTTTTTTTCTCCGAAATTCGGGAGGCTCTGCGTTCTTGTCGCGTACAATCATGACAAAAGGGCGAACCGATGTCGGTTCGCCCTACGGGACAAACAGCAATTAATCGTTCGCGCTTAGCTTAAACGACGGCGCAAGGCAAGGATGGAGCTTAAAAGGCCGAGACCGATCAGACTGCATGTAGCCGGCTCCGGGATCGGAGTGATCTGAACATTGCTGAACTGAGCGGCACCCGTGTTGGCATTCAGCAGAAAGCCCACCGCGTTGAACGACGCGACTCCACTGCTCAGGCCGGCGGTATCGATGTAACTTCCACCGTCGGAAAAATGGCCGGTTCCGTCCGTCTCTATGAAGGACCAGGAAATACCAACCTGATCCGCAGCAAGACGAGTCAAGGTCAGGTCAAAATTGAACGTGCCGTTGCCCACGCCGGTCCCCGAAAAGGTCTCTCCCGGGTTGCCGGTGGGGGAATACGTCGCACCACTGCTGAGCCAGGCATTTCCACCCGTGCCATTGCGCCCCCACAAAACCGCGGCGCCGCTGGCATCGGCCACATTGCGCGGTGAAGCGAGGTAACCCAGCCAATTGCCGGTGCTTGCCCCGGACCATAGCCCGCCACTCAAAGTGCCCGGACTATTGCCGTTGAGATTAAACAAGCCAAAACGGAACTGAATATTCCCCGGCGCATTTGCCAAAGCCACTGTCCCCGATAAATCCAATGACACTCCGACGGTGCTGAAGTCATAGGAGAAGCCTGAGGCGCGTGGCCCGGCGTTACCGGTGGGAGTCGTCACACTGAAACTGCCGGGCACGCCTTCTGTAAGGGTGGCATTTTGCTGGCCAGTGTCCAATCCCCAACCGCTTATCAGATCTGCCGAGGCGTTGACGGCGAGTAAGCCCGCCATTCCCGCCGCCAGTCCCGTTGTCAATAATTGCTTTTTGTTCATAGGATTTACTTGATACAGTTCTTGTTTCAACTCCGGGCATTGAAATTTAACATCCCAATTCCCGGTGTCTTAACGCTGATATTTGAGAGATAGTATCATGGCAAGCGGAGATTTGCCTATTACCCGAAAGGGTAAAAATGAAGACATTGCGCCGGGAGGGATTTTGCCGCATAATGCCTTTATTCCGTTAAAAATGCGCGCGCCTTTACTCGCAGCCGGTTTGGCCGGGTTGCTCTCGATCAGCTTTTACTCCGCAGTGGCAACGGGTGGGGATACGCCGCAATCCTCGACCGGCGTGTTGATCCATGCGGCGCAAGTCCGCAGCCTGGGGGTGGCGGAGACGACCAGGCAACTGCCGGTTTCGCTGTCGGGGGTGGTTATAGATACCGCTACCGTCGCCCCCGACCGGTTTGCCGTTATTCTGGCGGACCAGACGGCGGGGATTTACGTGCTGACGCCGCCGAATGCCCGAGATATTCTCTCCGGTTTTCAGCGGGGGGACTGGCTACAGGTCAACGGGGTGACCGGTCCGGGCCAATTTGCTCCCATCGTCATCGCCAACGCCGCGCAAAAGTTGGGAACCACGAACATCCCCGCGGCGCAACCGGTCACGTATCAGCAGTTGATCACCGGCGCGCTGGACGCGCAATGGGTGGAAATCAAGGGCGTCGTCCACCGGATTTTTGAGCCGGCGCCCGGTTCCGAGGTTGGCCGAATCATCATTGCCGCCGATGGCGGCCTGTTGCCGGTACGGTGCGTCATGCAGCCGGGCGGGCCAATTCAAGTGGATTCGGAGGTGCGCGTGCGCGCGGTATGCTATTACCAGTTCAACCAGAAACGCCAGGTCCTGAGTCCGGTCCTGCAAGTCCCAGGCGACGTGCCGGTGCTCGTGGAGAAACCGGCGCCGGCGGATCCGTATTCCGCGCCCTTGCGCTCGGCGGTAACCCTGTTGCGGTTCTCGCCGGACAACCTCTACGCGTATGCCCATCGCGTTCATCTCCGCGGGGTCGTCACTTTTGCCCAGGCCGGTTCATACGTTTGGATTCGCGACGGAAATTCAGGATTGCGCATTCAGACTCAACAACGGAACAAGGTGCAGCCCGGCGATATCATTGATGTGCTGGGTTTCCCGACGTTCGGCGCTTATCCGCCGGGGCTTGAGGATTCTGTCTTTCGCAAAGCCGGCTCCGCGCAGCCGCCCGTCCCGCTCGCGCTCACCAATTTCGACGAAGCCTTTGACCATGAAGACGACCTCGTGGTCCTGAATGGAACGCTCACCCAGATTCAATTTGTGCTGGATGGAGTGGCCTTCACCCTGGACAAAAACGGGAGGCTCTTCAAAGCCGTTTTGACCATGTCCCTCGCGCGGCAGGCTCGCTCGAATTGGGAAGTGGGCAGCGGGATCCGGGTCGCGGGTATTTGCTCCCTTGTCCATGATGACACCCGGCCTTTTGCGGGGGTCTGGTCGCCCCAATCCTTCCAGATTCTGCTTCGGTCGCCTGCCGACCTGACGATCATCCAGCAGCCGCCCTGGTGGACCCTCAAGCACGTGGCCATGCTGCTGGGCGTCATCACGGGCGCCCTGGCGCTCCTGACCGGCCTGGTGGTGACGTTGTCGCGTCAGCGCCTGCGCGAACAGGAACGCCACCGGCAGATGGCCGAGGCCGAATTCGCCGCCATCCTGTCGGAGCGCAATCGCCTGGCGCGGGAAATCCACGACACCCTGGCGCAGGGCTTGACCGCCACCTCGGTCCAACTGCGGCTGGCTAAAAAACATGTCAACGGCGCTTCCGAAGCGTTTGGCCGGCATCTCGACGCGGCGCTGTCGCTCGTGCGTGACAGTTTGCGGGAGGCCCGCAACTCCATTTGGAACATGCGCGCCCACGTTTTGGAGACTGGCGACCTCTCCGGCGCTTTGCAGGGCATTCTGAAACAAATGGCCGACGGCACGGAAATCGCCAGCAGCCTGAATGTCACCGGCCGCGTGCGCCGGCTTCCCCCCGTCGTCGAAAACAATGTCTTGCGCGCCGGCCAGGAAGCCATCGCCAATGCCATTAAGCATTCAGGCGCCAAACAGGTCAACGTCACGCTGGAATTTGAGGAAAAGCGATTCCGTCTGCGAGTGACCGACAATGGCCGGGGATTTGACCCGCACAATCCTCCACCAAGTGACGGCGGTTTCGGATTGATGGGAATGCGCGAACGGGCCGCGGAGATGAATGGTGAGTTGAGCATTCGGAGTGCGCCGGGGGAAGGCGCCGAAATCCAACTGTCCATCCCGCTTTCGGGCGCGTGAAAACCTGCGCCCGGCAGATGGCATTTTTACTCGAACGGGTAGATGACAAAGTGAAAATTAGCTGGATAACATGAAGCGAACTTTGAAAAAACCAAACGAGATAGGCGTCATGCTGGTGGACGACCACCCGGCTTTCCGCAAAGGCATGGCCGCGCTGATCGAGAGCGAACCGGATTTGCGGGTCGTGGCCGAAGCCAGCGACGGTTGCGGGGCGTTGGAGGTTTATCGCCAGAGCCGGCCGGACGTCGTCCTGATGGATTTGCGCCTGCCGGGCATGGGCGGCGTGGAGGCGATTATGGCCATCCGGAAGGAATTCCCCGATGCCCGTGTGATTGTCCTCACCACGTTCGACATGGACGAGGACATTTTCCGCGCCATCCAATGCGGGGCGAAATCGTATCTGTTGAAAGACACGCCCGATGACGAATTGGCCGGGACGATTCGCGCGGTCCATGCCGGCAAGGAGATTCTGCCGCACAAGGTGGCCGAGCGGCTGGCCGCGCGCCGGCAGCGCCCCGACCTGTCGCAACGGGAAATGGACGTGCTCCAACTGCTCACCAAGGGCCGCAGCAACAAGGAAATTTCGGCCTCGCTGTTCGTCACCGAGGACACCGTCAAGGCCCACATGAAGACCTTGTTCACCAAACTCAACGTCAAGGACCGCACCGAAGCCGCCATCAGCGCCATCCGCCGAGGCATCGTTCATCTGGAATAGGACCGCCTCGTGGAAGCAACCAACCGGGTTGCCGGTTAAAGCGGCTTCCCGCCGCGTGTTGCCGGGCTGGATGGAGCGTAGCACAGTGAAGTTGATAACCCGCTTGTCTTCGAGGCCCGTTTCAGTGATTTTTCCGCTTCCCGAATATGCGAACGCGCATTCATGAGGTTTTCCGGCTGACGGGCGTTTTCGTTTTGCTGGCTGCCACACTCCCCGCCGCGCCGACCCGGGTTGCGTCCGGGCGAATCAACCGGCACGCGCTCGTGACGCGGCACAACGTCATCCTGCACCGGTTCGACGCCGATAATCCACTGTCGGTCGGCAATGGCGGATTCGCCTTCACCGTGGACGCGACAGGGCTGCAAACCTTTCCCGAAGCGTTCGAGCACACCACGCCACTCGGCACGTTATCGGACTGGGGCTGGCACACGTTTCCGAACCCGGACGGCTGGAGCATTGACACGTTTCAATTCAACGAGTTCCCCGATTTGCACGGACGGCTCGTGCCCTATGCCGATGTGCCGGGGAACAAAATGACGCCCCAAATCAAATGGCTGCGCGCCAATCCGCACCGGCTGGACCTCGGCCAGATCGGATTCGTCCTCAAACACGCCGACGGTTCGCCGGCGCGGACGAACGATCTGACGGACATCGAACAAACACTGGATTTGTGGGACGGCGAAATCGTCAGCCGTTTCAAATTCGACGGCGAGGTTGTGAAGGTCGAAACGATTTGCGACCCAGACCAAGACGCGGTGGCAGTGCATGTGGAATCGCCATTGCTGAAATCGAGGGGACTGGCGATTCAAATTCATTTCCCGTACGGCACGGGAGAAACGATAACGGCAGATTGGAACCATCCGGACGCGCATAAGACTGTTCTGAACCAGCCCCGGCCAAATCAGGCTGAATTCTTTCGCAAGCTGGACAACGACCAATATTTTGCCGCGGCGGCTTGGACCCGCGGCGCTACGCTGACCAATGTGGCAAAGCATCAATTTGTAATTCGCTTCGCAGTTGGAGCGCCGAGCACCGCCTCGGCGCGAACCGGCAGCTTTTCCCGTCAAGCCGAGCCGGTGCTCGGCGCTCCGGCGAACACGCTCGAATTCGTCTGGGCGTTTGCACCGACCAGATTGGCCGCAAAAAACCTGCCGTCGTTCGGAGAAGCAAAACAGGCGGCGCGAAAGCATTGGAACCACTTCTGGCAAACCGGGGGCGCGATTGATTTGTCCGGCAGCCAGGACCCGCGTTGGTTCGAACTCGAACGCCGCATCGTCCTGTCGCAATACCTCACGGCCATCCAGGATGCCGGCCGATATCCGCCGGCGGAGACCGGGCTGACTTACAACACCTGGGAGGGCAAGTTCCACCTGGAAATGCACTGGTGGCACGAGGCGCACTTCGCGTTATGGGATCGCCTGCCGCTGCTGGAAAAAAGCCTCGGCTGGTATCAAAAGATTTTACCGCGCGCGGAAGCCACGGCGCGCCAACAAGGCTACGCCGGGGCGCGCTGGCCGAAAATGACCAGTCCCAGTGGCGCGGAATCCCCGTCGCCAGTCGGGCCGTTCCTTGTCTGGCAGGAACCGCACCCGATTTTCTACGCTGAGCTGTGCTGGCGCCAACACCGTGACGCCGCGACGCTGGAGAAATACAAGGACATCGTTTTTCATACGGCGGATTTTATGGCCAGCTACGCGACCTGGGATGAAGAGACGAGGCGCTATGTGCTCGGTCCGACGTTGCAGTGCGCGCAGGAAATCTTCCCGAAGAACCACACCTTCAACCCGACGTTCGAGCTGACTTACTGGCGCTGGGGATTGGAAACGGCACAACTCTGGCGTGAACGCTTGGGCCTGCCGCGCGATGAGAAGTGGGACGCGGTCTTGAAGGACCTGGCCAAACCGCCGGTCGGCGACGGCAAATACCTGTTTACCGAAACCACGCCGGATTGTTACACGAACCCGAAATGGAACGCCGACCACCCGGCGGTGCTCGGTGCGCTGAGCTTCGTGCCCGGACCGGGCATTGACGCCGAAACCATGCGAAGCACGCTGGACTGGGTCTGGGAAAACTGGAACTGGCCGGACACATGGGGCTGGGATTATCCGATGATGGCGATGACCGCCGCGCGGTTGGGCGAACCGGAGCGGGCGGTGGATGCGCTGCTGCTGGACACGCCGAAAAATCATTACGCACTCAACGGCCAGGTTTATCAGCGGCCCGGCCTGACCATTTATCTGCCGGCCAATGGCGGATTGCTTTACGCCACCGCCCTGATGGCCGCCGGCTGGGAGGGTGCGCCGAACCGGAACGCGCCCGGTTTTCCGGCCAAAGGCGAATGGAACGTGCGTTGGGAAAATCTGCGTGCGGCACCGTGAGATGATTTGTTTCCAAATGCACCGAAGGATCAGTTGAAACGACCGCCCTCACCCCGGCCCTCTCCCCCAGGAGAGGGAGAATCGTTTGTCAGCCCTTGAGCCGTGAGACGGGTTGCGAAGTCGTGCGTCTCGCGCCCGTTGAAAGAAATCGGTGTGAGCAGATAGCACGGAGCAAACATCCACCGCTGCGACTTTGCTCCCCTCTCCCCGGGAGAGAGGGCCGGGGTGAGGGCGAGCGTAATCTCTGGATCACATCGCCGCGTTGTTCTCGGGGTTCGGCAGAGTCAAATCCGCCTCGCGCAACGTTGTGTCGGCTTCTGAAGCGATGATAAATCCACCATTCAAATCCACCGAAACCACCGCGCCCGGTTGGCCTTGAGGCAGATTGAAAACCAACGTGTCGGTGCCGCTGCCGGAGACGTAATCGGCGACATCCCCGCCTTTCAGCTTTAACCGCGGTTTGCCTTTTACCGTGACGCTTTCGTTGAAGGCGAGTGTGACTCGACCTCCAGCGATGTTGACGGTTTGTATCGCCGGACCGGCCGTATTTTCCGGATTCCACGTGCCGGCAAACGTCCACGCGGCGGTGATTTGCTTCGGTTTGGGCGCGCCGGGCGCGGTGGAAAGATTGTCGGTAAACCAGTGATAGTCGCCGCCGTCGCGATGACAATCGTAAAAATACGAGCGCTCGCCCCAGCGATTCGATTTGTCCAGGTCCTGGTTTCTGGCGATGTCACTTGCGCCGGGCGTGCCGCCATCGAGCGGGTAAATGACGCGGAAAGGCGGCTTGTCAATCATCGTCTTCGAAAACCGGCAATCCAGGAAATAGAACTGGGCGTCGTGGTGATGCCGTGCCAGGTTCCACCCCGGGGCGCCGTCAAACCGGCAGTCCCGCAACACGAATTTCATGTCTTTGTCCCGGGAACCGTCGTGCCAGACCGCGGCGGTATTCTTCATTTCGTAAAGCGTGCAGTGGGTCAGGTAACACCAGCCGCGCGGACAAACAAAATCCACCGATCCCTCCAGCCGGCAATTCGCCTGATAACAACGGCCGCGATCGCCCCGCCAGAACGAAACGGTGTCCGCCCCGTGGCTTAACACGTCGCAATTCACCACCACCGCCCGGTCACCGGTGCCAAGAATCGTAAAGGCGTGCGGTCCGATGATACCGGCAGTGTTCTCCGCGGTGAGGTTCTCCAGAACAAAATCATTGGCCTGGTTCAGGTTAATCACCGCCGGGCCGAGTTCGTCCGGCTTTTTATTGAAGTCCGCGTCCAACTGGGGAAATTCGATGCGAGTACCCCGGCGGCTCTGCCCGCGCAACGTCACGAACGACGCGTCCACGCGGACCTTTTCGCGGTAAATGCCATTCTTGATGAAGATCACCATCCGCTCGGTGTTCGTTTTCGGAATAGACTGGGCCGCGGCTTGAATCGTTTTGAAATCGCCGCTGCCATCGGCCGCCACGATGAGGTCCGGTTTGGGCACGGCGCCGGCAAACACGGTTGAATCGGTGGAGGTCAACAGCGTGACCAGCAGGAAGATGCGATTCATCCGGCCAGCATATCCATCCGCAGATTTACGGTTCAAGGAAAAGGAATGTCCTTACCAGACGGATGTCTCGCAGGCCCCGAGGTCAGGCGCGGAGCCATTAAACGGGTTGCCCAGATTGGCGCCCTTGTCCACCAGCCGTCCGCCCGGCACCGGGCGCAGAAACGGGTTTTCCGGCAGGCCGCCGTCATCGCGGCGCGGCGCCATGGCCCACGTATCATCGGTGCTCAGGAAGTCGTTGGTATTCACATTCGACAGTACCTGCCAGGTATTGGACATCTGGATAGCCGGATAGGTGGCGGTGCTGCCGATGGTAACGGAACCGATGGCCACGTTGTTCCTTACGACATGGCTGCTTTGAAGCACTCCGTATTGGGAACCCAGATGGTTCAGATTGATGGCGCCGCTGCCATTATTCCAAACGGTGTTTTGATCCACCGTCTGGCCGTCAGCATTGTTGTTCTGGTCAACCCCCCATGCCGAGTTGCCAAACGACAGGCAATTCACCAGCCGATGCGGCGTCCCGGTGCCGTTGCCGCCAAGCTTGAATCCGTTGCCATTGCCGTTGAAGGAACTCGAGTTCCAGATATTGGTCGCGGCCCGGAACGCCCAGCAGTTGGTGATGAGCACCGGTTGCGTCCCCATCCACAAATCCCAGTTGTCGTCGGAGTTTTCCCAGGCACGACAGCCGCTGAATACGTTCCCCGGACCGAGGCTCCATTTGGCGGTAAAGCCGTCGGCATTCCCGCCGACCGGCGCGTCATAGCTGCGGATGGAATCACAGTTCAAGAACAGGTTGCTGCTGGGGGTGGCCGTGCCGCCGTTGCCGCCGGTGATATGGAACCCCGTGTTACGGGCGCCCAGGCTGACACAACGCTCGACGATGTTGTTGCTGCCGGAAATAACGATGGAATTGTGGCCGGCATTGGTCAATACCAGGCCGTAGAGCCAATAAAAGTTGCCACTGATGGAAAGGCCATCCGTCCCGGTGCTTTCGCCGGAACAATCCAGCACCGGCCTTTCACCCGGATAAGCCCGGATCCGGATTGGCTGCCCCGCCGAGCCCATCTTCGTCAGGGAAATCTTCGAGGACACGGAATAAGTACCGCCCCGCACGTAAACGAGATTGCCGCTGGTGGCAAGGCCCGCCGCTTTGGCGAGGGTGAGAAAAGGTTGGGTGATATTCGTCCCCTTGTTGCTGTCGCTGCCGTTGGTGGCCACGTAGTACGTCGCCAATTCCGCGCCCCCTTCAAACAACCGCACTTTGGGGCGGACAAACCACACATTGGTTCCCGGCAACAAGGTGGTGAACAATTCCCGGACCGAACCGGGCGGGTCGGCGGGCAGGGAATTGGTCGTCGTCCGCAGCCACCACGGACGAAACCATTTCACCAGGTCGGCGGACAAATAAAGATCAATTTGCGCACCGGGCTGATGGCCTTCCCGTTCCAGAATTTCCACCTGAAAGATGCCATTGCTCCCGCTGACGCCACCCGAAAGCGGCTGCACCGTCCCCGCGATGCCGCCGGGCGCGAGCGGGTCGGTGCCGAAGGCAAATTCGACCACATTCGGTTCACCGTCCGCATCGGGATCCGCCAGCGGGTCGCCCAAGGCCGGATTGTTGGTGAAGTGGGCCGCCGCCCAGTTGGTATAATATTGGGCGGCCTCCGACGGAAATAACATCACGATCCAAAAGCTGAATGCGACGAGGCAGGATTGAAATAAAAAGGACCTTTTAAGACCGCCAAGGCGGGTACGTCTGATGTTCATTGGGTGCCGCAGTCTAACACATGCACCCGCAAAATTCAAGAATTCGTGGCGGCGGGTAATGTCCTGATTTGAAAATTCAGGATTACAACTTGAACCAGCGTGATGGTTCAGAGGGATCTGGATTAACCGGAGGCAATTCAAGCGCCTTTTGTTGGCCCCTGAAACTATCACCGTCTCCCGGGTCGCATATTTTCAACGGTGGATTGCCGATTTGACCACTTCACTTTACAAGGTTGTCAGGATGAAAGACATTTTCATGTCCGCCCGGCTTTGTCGTGGCAACGGTGCGGCCATCACGGACACGACGCAATTCGGCTGACGGATTTCGCGGCAAACGGCTTGACTTGGGCTGGTTCCGGTCCCAGTCTGGCACCCATCTCCGCCGTGAACATTTTGCATACGCAGGCAACAAAAACTGTCGCGTGCGCCATAACCAGAAATGGCGATTGCCTTTACTAACGCATTTTTCGGATAGTTTCCCGTTCACATGAGCAGTCACATCGAAAAATCCTTCACCCTGGCCAAAGAACGTTACGCCGATATCGGCGTGGACGTGAGTCGCGTGTTGAAAAACCTGGAGAAAGTGCCCGTGTCACTCCATTGTTGGCAGGGCGACGATGTGGGCGGGTTTGAAAATTTCGGCGGAACACTCGGCGGCGGACTCGTCGCCACCGGCAATTATCCCGGTAAGGCCCGCAGCCCGCAGGAACTCCGCGCCGATGCCGAGAAGGCGTTTTCACTTATCCCTGGCAAGCACCGCTTCAATTTGCACGCGTTTTACGGCGATTTCGGCGGCAAAAAGGTGGACCGCAACCAGATCCGGCCCGAACATTTCCAGAGTTGGATTGACTGGGCCAAATCCATCGGCATCGGCCTGGATTTCAACCCGACCTGTTTCTCGCATCCAAAGGCCGCCGATGGTTTCACGCTGTCGCACTCGAACAAGGCCATTCGCAAGTTCTGGATTGAGCACTGCATCCACAGCCGCGAAATCGGCGCCGCCATGGGCAAGGCGCTTGGCACGCCCACCGTCACCAACATCTGGATTCCCGACGGCATGAAAGACACGCCCGCCGACCGGCGCGGTCCGCGCGAGAGGCTCGCCGCGGCGCTGGATGAGGTGTTCAAGAAACCGTTGGATCCCAAACACAATCTCGATGCCATCGAAGGCAAACTGTTCGGGATTGGCGCGGAAAGTTACACCGTGGGCATGCACGAATTTTACCTCGGTTACGCCGTCAAGCACCAGAAACTCCTCTGCCTCGATGCCGGCCATTTTCATCCCACCGAGAACATGGCCGACAAGATTTCGTCGGTGCTCTGTTTCGTGCCGGAAATCCTGCTGCACGTCAGCCGCGGCGTCCGTTGGGACAGCGATCATGTTGTCATTCTGGACGATCCGTTGCTCGGCATCGCGCAGGAACTGGTGCGGGGCGATTATCTGGGCCGCACACACATCGGGCTGGATTTCTTCGACGCCAGCATTAACCGCATTGCCGCCTGGACCATCGGCGCGCGCAACATGCTCCGAGCCCTGTGTATCGCTATGCTGGATCCGATCGACAAGCTTAAGAAGCTCGAGCTGGCGGGCGACTACACGTCGCGTCTGGCGCTGATGGAGGAGGCCAAGTCACTGCCCTTTGGCGCCGTCTGGGATTATTACTGTGAATCGAAAGGTGCGCCCGCAGGCGACGCCTGGCTGGCGGAAGTGAAACAATACGAAAGAAAGGTGTTGAGTAAGCGGCAGTAAAACGAATTTCTATCGAACCACAACCATTTAAAGCCGATCCGACTGAAACTCGCATGAAACCAAACCGCAATCCGTTTCTGTTTGCGTTCCTCATGGTTGCCTCTCTGTTTTTCATCTGGGGGTTTTGCCATGCCATGCTGGACGTCCTCAACAAGCACTTCCAGAATATCCTCAACGTCAGCAAAGGGCAGTCGGGTCTTGTCCAGACGTCTGTCTTCGGCGCGTATCTGCTCGTGGGGTTCCCTGCGGCATTGCTGATTCGTCGCATCGGCTACCAACGGGGCATCCTGGTGGGATTGGTGATTCTGGCCACCGGGGCGTTCCTGTTTATTCCGGCCGGGTTGGTGTTCCAGACGTTTTGGTCGTTCTGCCTGGCCCTCTTCATTCTCTCCTGCGGTCTCGCGTGCATTGAAACCGCCGCCAATCCCTACGTGACCGTGCTCGGCCCGAAGGAAGGTGCGGCCGGGCGCCTGTCTGTTGCGCAGGCATTCAACTCCTGTGCGTATATTCTCGCGCCATTAATCGGCGGCTACCTCCTCTTCCGCCACAAAGCGGAGGCCGGTGCGCCCGTGGATTTTCACAATCTCATCCTTCCCTACGCCGTCCTGGGCTGCGTGGTGCTTGTTATCTTCGGAGCCTTCTCCTTCATCAAATTGCCCGGCATTGACGGTGACAACAAAGCCGAGGAAGTCAACGACACCTCGGTTTTTAAAGCCCCCTTGTCCCGCCAACCACATTTCAAGTGGGGCGTGTTCACCCAGTTCCTTTACATCATCTCGCAGATCGGCATAAACGCGTTTGCCGTTAACTACATTGTGCAAAACGCAATTGTTACCGACGCGGCCGGAACGACCTCCACAGCTCCGCTGTTCACGTGGTATAAATCGCTGACGCACGCGCTCACGACCGACGAGACGGCCGCCTACGTAATCAGCTTTGTCGCGATGCCTCTCTATGCGATCGGGCGCTTCAGCGGTGCGCCCATCGCGAGGGCGATCAAGCCCCATCTCCTGCTTGCCATCTACGGCATTGCCAATTCCATCGTCATCCTGCTGGCGATCGCTGACATCAAGATGGTCTCGTGGATGATCCTTCCGCTGTCCTGGTTTTTCATGTCCATCATGTTCCCGTTCATCTTCGCGATGAGCGTGCACAATCTCGGTCAGCAGACCAAAATCGCCGCCTCAGGCCATGTGATCGCCGTTGGCGCGGCCGGCTCCATTTCCGCAGTGTTGATGGGCTGGCTTTGGGATCGCTATCACAGCGTGGGAATTTCCTTCACCCTGCCCTTGGTCGGCTTCATTGCCACGACGATTTACGGCCTGGCGTATCCGCGTTTGTTGGAGAAATCGGGCCAGGCGGCATGACCCGGCCCACGCTATCGCGGCCATGAACTCCAGTTTCTGGCGGTTCATCATCGGCTCCGGCAGTTATTTCAAGAGCAAACAGCAGTTCGTGGTGCAAAGCCGCGCATCGGATAAAATTGAAACCGGGCGCAGCAGGGATGAGCAAGCGGCAAGCTGCAACCTTGGACGCAGTTGAGGCAGGCTTGTCGAAGACCCGGACAACCGGGTCAGCACCCGGCTCATTTGAGGTTTGCAGCTGGCCCCTGATGATTTCGCGGCGCATAAGTCACCAGGAGGTCATTGAATCCAATGACATCGTTGACCGAGGACACATTGAACAATGCGCCTCCTCCCAGAAACCCGACCTGGTCAAAAGCCGTGGGTGTGGTCAAGGCGGACGCGTTGGTGTAAACCCCCGAGTAAATGTAAGTATTGGGCGCCACGCCAGCCAGTTTCCAACTGACCCTTTGTGCCTCCGGGGACAACTGGCTGACGGAAAGTGAAAAGACATATGTGCCCGCGCTCCAGTCGCGATTATATGCGGTGGTTTCGGAGTCGGGCCAGGTGGTGCTGCCGGTGGAACCTGACCCATAATTGCCCGGGTTGGGATTGTTCCGCACATACAAGCCGTTCGTTGCGCTGTCACCGGTACTCGTGGGGTTGCCGACCAGGTAGCCGAGCCAATTCGTGTCCGCCGCATTTTTTCCCTGCAGGAAAAGACCGAATCGAAACTGCAGGTTTCCGTCGGGATTTACATGTCCGGCCAGCGTGACCAGTCCGCTGAATGTAATCCGGTCCCCGGGCCGGGCCAGGGTCAGGGTCGCGCCAATGGGCGAGTTCACGTAAAGCGAACCGCGCATGACGCCGTTGTTCACGAGCGACGGATTGATGGAGTTGGCGCCGGACAACACGTAGTTGGTGTCAGGACAAAACGGATCAATCATCCAGTTGGTCAGGAGATAAGTTTGTCCTTTGACCGAGATTGCCGTTGCCAGGACCGATAGCATGGCCGCCGCCCGCAACCCACACTGGAATCTCCGGATTTTTTTCATGCGTTGATCATGTTCGTTTCTATCTGAAAGATGCGATCCGCTGGTTTGTCTCTCGAACGTGTGAACCTAAATCAAATTTTCAAACCTGTCCACAGCGTTTCTGCGGGAAACCGGGAAAGGCCAGGCCCGGTCCGTCTGAACCCGGCTTGAGCGCCGGCCGCCGGGCTTTCGTGACCCGCTGGACAACGCCGGTGATTCAGCCAAGATAGTCGCGTCAGCCGTTTGGATGAAACGTCTCC
>Ga0335081_10009226_pt1 | contig 15863 bp, 15 predicted proteins | sample Lox_Sample_35_FD_206713 | JGI IMG/M metagenome (GOLD analysis project Ga0335081, IMG submission 206713) | Soil microbial communities from Loxahatchee National Wildlife Refuge, Florida, United States - Lox_Sample_3.5 | ecosystem: Environmental > Terrestrial > Soil > Wetlands | place: USA... | reverse complement strand
AGGAGAAACCCACCGCCACCCGGAGCGTCGAGCGGCATCCGGTGCTCGACTATCCCGCGGCCGCAGAGTCGCCAGCCGAGCAGGGCGCCGGCTGGCTCGTCTTCGCGGCGATCACCCTCGGTCTCGGTGGAATCCTGGGACTGATGGCGGGGATCGTTGCGCTGGCCGACTCGTCGTTCTATGTCGCTGGCGCCCATTACGTGTTCGGCACGCTCAATACCTGGGGTTGGATCGTCACGGCCACCGGCGCGGTCGCGCTGGTCTCGGCCCTGGCGGTGCCGTCCCGGGCGCAGTGGGCACGCTGGTGCGGAATCGCCGTTGCGGCATTCCAGGCGGTCGTTCAGCTGTTGTTCGTCCAGGGCTACCCGACGTGGTCCCTGGCGATCTTCGCCGTCGACCTGCTGGTGATCTACGCGCTCGCCGCCCATGGCGGCAAGCCCGCGAAGACCTGATCGAGAACCCATGTGGGCGGCCGCGCCACTCGGCGTGCCGCCCACGGTCCCTCACCGGCGGGGCGACGAGCCGTCGTCCGCGGCCCGGTTACGGCAGCCTGACGACGGGCAGCCGTGCAACGACGACTCCTCCGACGTGGACCCAGAGGGGCTGAACCCATGGATACTCACCTGCCGGAAGGGTTGCCGCCGTCGGCACGACGACGCTGGTCGCGGCCGTCTCGCCTCGACTCCCGTTCTGCCGGGGCGGGCTGAACCGGCCCATCGCCGACGCGACACCCACCCAGGCGAGCAGAACGACGAAGGCAACCTGCAATGCACGCCACAGACGCATGACGCACCTCCTTGTCGAACAACAATCGTCGCGCGCCGAGCGCGCCGGCGCATCGGGGTCGCCCCTGATCCCGGGACGATGCAAGGTGGACTGCCGAGCAGCCGGACGTCAGTCGAGAGGCCTCCAGAGCCGTTCGTCGGGATGCTGGTAATGCGTATGCGTGAACGGTCTGACCAGCGCATAGACCGCCCAGGCGACAACCGAGATCACGAACAGCAGAACGACGATCAATGCAATCATCACGCGCCTCCTTCAAACGGTTCGTCTAGCGTCGATCTGAACCGGCGCACCGGCATCGGTGGAAGACCCTCGTCCTGCTTCGGATAATTCCGACCTGCCGTCGCGGGCGCGCGGCCGCAGCCCGCACCAACGAGGACGGTCGGGAAGCGCCGGCGTGACTCATCGGCATCGGACACGAATCACGGTCGGTCGTAGGTCGCGACACGCGTTGTGGCAGGCGCGGTGGCTGTGCGCCCGCGGTCCGTCCGCGAGCCGAGGACGACCTCGACGCTCACCGGGCCCCCATCCGCCCGCGAAGGCAGCAGGTTGCCATCGATCTTGCGACCTTCCACCGTGAGCGAGGAGACACCGTGGCCGGCACCGTTCGGGTTCCGGACCTCGATCTCGTAGACCGTGCCGCGGAAGCGCCGCGTGACGTGGAACGAGTCCCACGAGCCCGGGACGCGCGGGTCGATCCTCAGCCCGTCGTAGTCGGGGACGATGCCGAGCAGCCCCTGCGCGCCGCTGACGAATGCCCACGCCGCGGTCCCGGTCAGCCACGAGTTCTTCGCTTCGCCTGGCGTGGCCGCGTCGGGACCGGCGATCGTCTGCGCATAGACGTACGGCTCGCAGCGGTACGTCTCGATTCGCTCCTCACGCGTCGAGGGGCAGATCGCGAGGTACGACTCGAGCCCCCTCGCGCCGTCGCCGAGCAGGCACCAGCAGAGGGTGATCCACGGATTCGTGTGGCAGAAGACGCTGCCGTTCTCCTTGTAACCCGGCGGGTAGCTCGAGATCTCGCCCAGCTCGACGCGGTAGCGGCGATACGCCGGCTGGAGCAGGACGACACCGTCGGGCGTCGTCAGCCGGTGCAGGACGCTGCCGAGCGCCCGTCGTGCCCGTTCGTCGTGCGCGCCGGCGCCGCCGAGCACGCACCAGGCCTGGCTCTCGACGAAGATCTGCCCCTCGTCGCAAGCGCGGGAGCCGACGGGTCGGCCGCCGGCGTCGAACGCCCGCAGGTACCAGTCCCCGTCCCAGGCTTCCGCCTCGACTGCTTCGAGCAGCTGCGTGCGCTCGCGCTCCAGCCGCGACGCGTCGTCCGGCCGGCCCAGGTGCCGGTAGAGGCCTGAGAGCTCGCGCACCGCGTAGAGGAAGAGACCGGCGATCATCACCGACTCCGCGCCGGCGCCCTCCACGTCGCCCGCGGTCTGGAACGACTCGTTCGGCTCCGTGGAGAAGCAATTCAGGTTGAGGCAGTCGTTCCAGTCCGCATGGCCGATCAACGGCAGGCGATGGGGCCCTCGACGTCCGAGCGTGTACGCGACGCTGGTCTCGAGGTGGTGCAGGAGATCGTCCCTGCTCCCAGGCAGGTCCGCGTAGCCAACCGATTCCGACAGGATCGACGTATCCCCCGTCTCCTTGACGTAGGCGCACGCCGAAACCACGAGCCAGAGCGGATCGTCGTTGAAGCCGCCACCGATATCGGCATTGCCCTCCCGCGTAAGCGGTTGGTACTGGTGGAAGCACGTACCGTCGGAAAGCTGTGTCGACGCGAGATCGAGGATTCGCCGCCTCGCCTGGCCGGGCATCAGGTGGACGAAGCCGAGAATGTCCTGGTTCGAGTCGCGGAACCCCATGCCGCGGCCGATCCCTGTCTCGAACAGGCTCGCGGAGCGAGACAGGTTGAACGTGACGAGGCACTGGTACGGGTTCCAGGTACCCAGCATCCGCTCGACGTGTGGGTCGGGGCACTGGACCTGAAACCTCGAAAGGAGGTCGTCCCAGAAGGCGCGCAATCGCTCGAACGCCTCGTCGACGACGGCGGGGTCGGCGTAGCGGTCGAGCACCGCGAGGCCTGCCGGTGTGCCGCCCTCCTCGGCGTAGGCGAGCACGAACGAGAAGGTTTCTTCGGCCCCGGGATCGAGGTGCAAGTCGACCTGGTGCGAGCCGATCGGATTCCAGCCGTGCGCGACGCTGGACGTCGCCCGACCTGCAAACGGTACCGCCGCCTCGTGCAGGCCGTTGTGGATGCCGACGAACGCGTCGCGAGAGGTGTCGTAGCCGGCGACCTCGCGCGTGCAGCCGAACAAGGTCACGTGCTTTCGGCGCTCGCGGTGCTCCGTCGTGTGAAAGAGCGCCGCACCGCCCCGCGCGATCTCGACTTCGCCGATCGAGTAGGTTCGCTGGTAGTTGGTCATGTCGTTCAGCGCCTCGTAGAGGCAGAACTCGGCGTAGGAAAAGAGGCTCAAATCCTTTGCCTCGACTCCCACGTTGCGCACGGTCGTCCGCCAGATCTCGACGTTCTGGCCGAGTGGGACGAAGAAACGGAGCTCCACTTCGATTCCGTCCCTCACGCCGCGGATGCACGTGTAGCCCAACCCTTGTCTGCACTCGTACCGGTCGAGCGGCGTCTTCGTCGGCTTCCAACCGGGATTCCAGATCGAAGCGCCGTCCTTCACGAAGAGATACCGGCCCACGGAGTCGAGCGGCACATCGTTGTAGCGGTACCGGGTGAGCCGTCGCAAGCGCGCATCACGCCAGAACGTGTAGCCGCCGCCGGTGTTCGTGCAGAGGCCGAACAGATCGTCTTGACCAAGGTAGTTCAGCCAGGGCAGCGGCGTGTCCGGCCGCTCGATCACGTACTCTCGGGCCGCGTCGTCGAACACTCCGTAACGATCGGACGTCATCTATACGGTCATGCTTCGGCGACCGCCCGGGCGATGTCGAGGGTCGAGATGACACCCAGCGGACGACCGGTCCGACTGTCCACGACGCACAGATGCGCAGTGCCGGAGGAGCTCATCATTCGGGCGGCCCGGTCCAACCGTTCACCGGGGAAGACGGTCACGAGCGGCGTTACCGCGCTCTCACCCGCGGTTCGCTCGTCGATGACCGGTAGCGCCGCAACGAGGTCGAGATCCGAAACGATCCCCCAGAGCTCGACCGTCTCGTCGTCTTCGACTCCGTAATCGAACACCACGACGGCGTGGACCTGGTTGTGGGCCATCAACGAGGCCACGGAGCGAAGAGGGACGTACGGCGCGCATCGGACGATCCTCGGGGTCATCACGTCCGCGACGGTCAACGAATCGACCGACGCGTGCGCGTTGCGTTGCAAGGCCGTCGCGTCATCCTCGGCACGTGCGCTCGCCGGGAGAGAGGGCCGCGACGATGGGCAGATGTGGGGGACCGAGGTCATGGCCACACCATCCGCACCGACACCGATGCCCGCATCGGGGAAATCACTCCGCGGCCTGCGGACTAGTCCGCTGGGACCCTTCCCCGCGTCGGTCGGAGCCCGGTGGTGCGAGCCCTCCTGAGCGTTCGGGTCGCCGAGCCGGCCACCAGTTCCACCGGCCGAGAATCGCCATCAACGAGGGGACGAGCAGGATCCGGACGATCGTCGCATCGATCAGGACGGCGAGGGCGATGCCGACGCCGATCTCCTTGACGATGATGATCTGCGAGGTGGCGAAGGCACCCACCGCGATGCAGAAAAGGAGCGCCGCGGCCGTGATGATCCGGCCCGTGCGCTCGAGCCCGACCGCCACTGCCTCCCTGTTCGAGATACCAGTCTCCCAGGCCTCCTTGATCCGCGTCAGCAGGAAGACGCCGTAGTCGGTGGCGAGACCGAACGCGATTGCGAACAGGACGACTGGCTCTGTCAGCTCGACCGCGCCCTGGCTCCGGTAGTGGAGCAGCCCTTCCAGCCGCCCGTCCTGGAAGACGAAGACCAGGATCCCGAACGTCGCGCCGAGCGTCAGGACGTTCATGACGAGCGCCTTGGCGGGAAGCACGAGCGACCGGGTCGCGGCCCACAGGAGGGCGAACGTGGAAACGACGAGCAGGAGCCCGGCGAGCGGCAGGCGGGCGGCCAGGGTGTGTCTCTGGTCGAGGTACTGGGCCGTCGAGCCCCCGACGAGCGCGTGCCCCGGCAGGGTGCGCATCGTCTTGACGAGATCCAAGGATGCGGAGTCGAGGAATTCCCTGCCCGACGAGGCCTGGACGAGCCAAATGCCTGGCCCGAGCCGGCGCGGGGGCCGGACAAGAGGCGCCCGGATCGCCGCGGCGTATCGGAGGGCCCCGGTCCGTGTGCCACGGACGACCGCGTAGGCGAACGGGTCGGCGGCGACTCCGAAGTCCTTCTTCACTGCAGTGTCGACGACGCGGGCGGACATGGTCGGCGGCAACACCGACGCGTCGACACCGGTGAAGCGGATCGAGAGAAACGGGACGGCAAGGACGAGAAGAAGCGCGGTCGCGCAGAGGGCGACCGGAATGGGCCTGCGCATGAGCTCCCGGGCGAGGCGGTACCAACCGCCTCGCTCGCTGCGCGCCGTCCGCTCGGCGGCAACGCGCCAGCGCCGCGGCGAGAGCGCGTTCACCCGAGCGCCGAGGACTGCGAAGAGCGAGGGCGCGACGAGCAGCGAGATGAGTCCGGCCAGCGGCGCGAGAACCGCCCCGGCGATCCCCATCGAGCGCATGTAGCCGAGTGGGAAGACAGCGAGCGTCGAGATCGCTGCGGCGACGGTGACGCAGCTGAACGCGACGGTCCGGCCGGCCGTCGCCACGGTGTGCCGGACGGCGTCGGCGCCCGGACCGAGCCGCGCGAGCTCCTCACGGTATCGAGAGACGAGTAGCAGGCTGTAGTCGATGGCGAGGCCCAGCCCCATGCCGGTCACGACGTTGAGCGCATAGCTGGAGACAGGGGTGAACTCGTTGACGACGCGGAGCGCAAGTAGCCCGCCGAGAATGGACAGCGCGCCGCAGCAGATCGGTAACAGCGCCGCGACCACGCTCCGGAACACCCACAGCGAAAGCAGGAAGAGCAGTGGAAACGCGACCGCCTCCGCGAAGGTCAGGTCGTGCTGAACCTGATCGTTCACTTCGGCAGTCGCAAGGGCCGTCCCGCCCACCGCGACGCCGCCGAGTTGGGTGAGCCGGCCGTCGACGCGACCGGCGGCCGTCCGCCAGAGGCGCTGAGAGGTGTCGCCACGGGCGTAAGCCGCGACGAGAGCCTCCGTGCCGTCGCGCGACAGTAGCGGCTTCGCGATGAGCGGAAACAGCGGCTCGGAGCGGATCGTCGCAACGACGTGCGCGACCCGCGCGGCGGTTGGGCGCGCTACGAGGACGAGAAGCTGCGGAGTCGCCGAGTGCCCGGACGCGACTTCGACAGCCCTTTCGGCCTTCAGACTCTGACTCCCCTGCGCAACGAAGTCATTCGAGCCGCGGCCGAGCAGGCCCGGTGTCTGTACCCCGAAGACGACGCCCAGACCTGCGAAGGCGGCCGCCACCGTGAGAACGCGCCACGGGGCGCGAACCGCAAGACCGGCTACGGCGCGAAGCAGCACGAGCACTCCCGGAGAGCCGTCAGAAGAGCTTCCTGATGCCGGCCGAGGTCGAGGTCTTGCAGATTCAAGCCACGGTCACCGTGCGAGCACCATCGAGGCCCCGCTTGCGGGCGTCGGGTTGAATCGTTCGAAGGTCCAGCCGCTCCAGACCACGAGCTCCCGCCCGGTCCAGGCGATCGCGCTCCCGGTCCGCGTTGCGAGGGGGGAGACGCCGGTCGTGCTCGTCCGCCGTCGCCACGACTCGGACTTCGGGTCGTAGATCTGAAGACCGCCGTCTGCACAGGCTGCGACGAGCCGGTCACCGATCCAGGCCGTCTGGGTATCGGTGCCGTGCGGAAGCACACAGGGCGCTCGTGGCCCGATCCGCCAGCGCCCGGTCGAGGGTCGGTAGCCGAGAACACGCAGTGAGCCCGGAATCAGCGCGCGAAAGATGACCGTGCCCCGCGTCCACGCGACCGGGGTCAGCGATCCGGCGGCACCGGCACCGAAGGACGCTGAGAACGGAGGCAGTCCGAGCTCTCGCTTCCGGTCTGTCGCCGGGTCGTAGGCGACGACGACGGGCCGCGTTCGGCTGCAGGCGCTGCCAAGCTGCGGACAGAGCGAGAGCTTCCCGGCGACGATCGCCTCGTGCCCGTCCCAGACGGCCCCGTTCGGTCCGCCGAAGAGGGACAGCCCGTGCAGCCCGTGCAACGTGCGCCAGCGGCCGGTCGCCGGGTCGAGTGCGGCCGCGACCGGCGTCGCGGCCGCGTCGCCTCTGTAGCCGCCGATCACGAGCAGTTCCTTGCCCGTCCAGAGATTCGCGTTGCCTTCACGCGGCCCGAGCGGGCCGGCCGCAAGGCGGCGCCATGTGTCGCTCACTGGGTCGTACGACGCAGCGGCGGCCGGCCCGGCCGGGCCGTTCCCCGTCCAGACGACGAGACGGCGACCCGTCCAGACGGCACCCGCCCCGACGCCCCCAGGGGGTACGGCGATGACTCGCCAGCGACGCGTCGCGGGCTCGTAGGCGGCGCCGTCGGCAGGAAGCCGTGCGGTGCCGGTCCGGGTTCGCGTCACGCCGCCCGCGATGACGAGCTCACGACCCGTCCAGACAAACCCTTCCCCGAGCCGACCGGCGACCGGTGCCGGCGGCAACGGCCGCCAACCACCGACCGCCCGAGCGAGCGACGACCCGTTGCTGCTGACGGGGCCGCCGGTGGCACCGAGGACGACTGCCGGTAGGACAGCCACGACGACAACCGCCGGCCCGAGCTGCGCGCAACGCGATCGCAGTCGGGCCGCGCGGTCCCCGCGAAGCGCCCTCCTCATCGCCATCGACAGGTGCAGTCCGAGCGCGGATGGTGGCAGACAGGGCACCTCAGCGTCCGCCAGAGCAGCTGCTTCTCGCCGAGGCCGGCGACGACCATGAGCAGGCTCGCAACCATCGCAACGGCGGGAACGGCGAGGCTGAGCGCAGCGAGGATGATCATCCCTGCAATCGTCGTCCCTCGCCCCCGCGCCGGCCTCGTGCCAGACCCCGACGGCCATGCGGGTTGTGCGCAGATGTCCAACCGGCCCGTCCGCGTCGACGCGGGCGAGTGCGCCACGACCGGCCCTCGGGGCGTTGTCTAGGGGCGGTCTCCTGGCGCTGTGGTCAGGGTTTTCCCGGATGACGACCCTCGGAATCGACCGGAAGACTCTGTGAGCGACGCGAGGGCCTTGCAAGAGAGCGAGGTGCGATGGCAGAGTCGGCCCGCCGAACCGGAGTCATCGTGGACGGCCATCCCCTTTGGTTGAGATGGCTCGAGCGCTCCTTGAGGCAGGCGGGCGTCAGCGTGATCGCACGCTCGACGTCGCCGGAGCACGGTCTTGCGCTCGCCCAGGAGCACTGCCCGGACCTCCTCGTGATCGGGAGCGAGCGCCCACTCGACGAGACGTCCTTCCTTGAGGGCCTCGTCAGGCTCCGCAGATCGCTGCCCGAGCTGAGGACCGTGGTCGTGTCGAGATGCCGCCGTGAGTCGACCATTGCAGCGGCCTTCGACTCCGGGGTCGACGTCTACTGCCTCCGCTCGACGAAGTCCGATGATTTCGCTGCGGCAGCACGGCAGGCACTCGACCGATCCATCTTCCTGCCCTTGGCGGCGGCGCCACACCCCGCCTCGGCTCCGCGACCGCAAGCGGCGGGCGACCCCGATCACATCCTGACGAGGCGCGAGCGGGAGATCCTCGCACTCGTCTCCGGCGGACGAACCAACCGGGAGGTCGCTCGCCTGCTGTGGCTGACCGAGCAGACCGTGAAGTTCCATCTCCGCAACGTCTATCGCAAGCTCGGTGTCCCGAATCGTGTCGAGGCGGCCCGCTGGGCGCATCGTCACCATCTGCTCGACGGCGGCTCCGTCCCGGATCGCCCGGCACCGGTGGTCACGCCGGGGCCGATCGTCACCGCGAGACCGGTGGCGTGCAGGCCGGTGTCCCCTCCGCGACGGCCGGCCCGCCGCAGGTCCACACGCCGGCTGGAGTGCTCGCCCGGCCGTGCCCGCGGACTCTGAACTGTCATCGCCTCGGCTCCCAACTGAAGAAGCGAGTCGCGAGGAGAAGACCTGCAATGCCCCAGACGGCGACGACAGCGACGTCCGTCCAGTGGAAGGGGGTCCCGACGAGGCCTGCCTGCATCCCGAGTGCGAAGTGGCGCACGGGGAAGATTCGAGCCACCCACAGCACCCAAGCCGGCGTGCTGTTTCCGAACGCGACGAAGATCCCCGACAGGAACAGCACGGGCATGATCGCGAAGTTGACGATCGGAGCGGCGGCATCCGCGTTCGGAATCACCGCAGTAATCGCGAGCCCCAGCGAGCAGAACGCCGAGGCACCCACCACCAGCATCACCAGGAACCGGAGCAGCATCGCGCCGTGCGGGATGCTGCTCCCGTAGGCGACATGGCCGAACGCGGCCGTCAGCGTCACGAGCAGCACGGCGATCAGCAGCGCGTGGACGACGCGGCTCACGATGAAAGAGACGGATGGAAGCGGTGTCCCGTCCAACCGCTTCAGGAGCCCGGAGTCACGGCCGTAGGTCATCGCGAGAGCGATGTTGTTGAAGCACGCCGTGATCACGCCGAACGACGCCATGGCCGCGACGTAATAGGTCGACTGCTTCACCGCGATCGAGCCGATGTGAACCGTTCCGGTTCCAAGCAGCGACGTGAAGATGATCAGGAACATCAGCGGAAACGCGAAGGTGAAGAACGCTCGCGCGGGGTTACGCCAGTACGCCTTGTTCACGTACCACACCTGGTCGAGCGTCAGCTCGAGCGCTCTCATGCCCCGTCACTCCCGGCGTCTGCGCCGTCGATCAGAGCCAGGTAGACGTCCTCCAACGACGGCCGCGCCACCTCCAGCCCTTCGAGCGCAACGTGCCGGTCGAGCGCCCATCCGGTCAGTTCGTTCAACACGACCACCGGGTCGTCGACGCTCGCCTCGACGAATCCCGCCGCGTCGGGAGCGCTGAACGGCAAGTGCGCCGGCGGCATGCCGTCGGTGAGGCGGTAGCGGATCCGGGCCCGCGCCCGGTCGCGGAACGCGAGCGTCGAAGGCGCACCCTCCGCGAGGACGAGGCCCGCTGCGATCACGATCACGCGATCGGCCAGGTACTGCGCTTCGTCCATGAAGTGGGTCGTCAGCACGATCGTCTTCCCCAATGAGGCCAAGTTCTTGATCGCTTCCCAGGTCTCCCGCCGTGCCGACGGATCGAAGCCGGTGGTCGGTTCGTCCAGGAACAACAGATCCGGGTCTCCGACCAGCGCGATTGCCAACTCCAGCCGCCGCTGCTGCCCGCCCGACAGCCGCACGACCCGCTCGTCGCGCTTCCTGGGCAGGCCGACCAACTCCACCACTTCGTCGACGGATCGCGGGCGCGGGTAGAAGCTCGCATACATCCTCAGCGTCTCGGCCACCGTCAGATACGGCTCCACGCCGGTCGACTGCAGAACGATCCCCAGCCGCGGTTTCAACCGGGCACGCTCCGACCCCGGGTCACAACCGAGGACGCGTACCTCACCGCCGTCGCGAGGCCGGTACCCCTCCAGGATCTCGACCGTCGTCGTCTTTCCGGCGCCGTTCGGCCCGAGCAGCGCGAGCACTTCACCCGTCGCGATGTCGAAATCGACTCCGCGAACGGCCTCGACCGCGCCGTACGCCTTGCGCAGACCGCGCACACTGATCGCCTGCCCGGCCTGCGTCTCGACGGCAGCAATCTCCGGGCCAACGGTCGCGACCACACCAGCTCCTTCTCGGTCGCGGCAATGATCGCGCGCGCGCCGCGAGAAGGCATCGGGTTATCCCCTTCGGACGTCTCGGAAAAGGCGCAGACCGACAGGCCGGCTCGGAGCTGACCCTCTATCCGTAGCCGCCCAGACGGACCTGTGGTTCCACACCGACGCGCCCGGGACGGGTCACCCACGGTGAGGGAGCGAGCATCCCCAACGACGGGCGTAGCAGGCTCGCGACGAGCGACTTAACGTGCAGCTGTGTGGCGGAGACGAGAAGCAGTCGGCGTCGCCGCGCCTGCGGTCCCGAAACTGAGCGCTCAGCGGGAGCAGGAGCTTCGCGAGCTGCTCGAGGTTTCACGGAGACCTGAAGTGAGGCTGCGTACGTCGCAGATCGAGGCTCTGTTGCAGTGGCGGGGAACGCCTGCGGAGGACGTCAGACGGTTGGAGTCAAAGCTCGACGCGGACGAGCCGTTGATGGCCCAGCGCAACGCTGACGCCCAGCACGCCTGACTCGTAGCAGTCACGCGCGAACAGCGCACCGGTCGCGGCGCCTTCGGCAGCAACGACGACCTCCTCTGGATCCAAGAGCCACGGCGCGTGGCCCCGGCAAGGCCCGGAGCCACACGCTGTCCATCGACTCGCACGGGCAACCATTGGGGGCGGTTGCCTTCGAGAAGGCCCTTCACGGCCCTGAAGCCGTTCAGGGCGGCGGCGATGGAACCTCGTGATCCGGCGCAATGCCGGCGTAGCCGAGCTGAAGCCTCTGGCCGCACACGCTGCACTCGCCGGTCCAGTCACGACCGGAGAAAACCGTGGTTTCCAACCTGACGGGCTTGCCGCTTCCGACACACGTCTGTTTCCCCGTCTCGGGTTCGCGCATCGCGTCTGATCCGACATGAACTGCTCTGGGGCCGCAACCTGGGTTTCTACGGATCCGCTGACGAACCACGGCGGCCCCGAGCCGATGTCAAACCTCTCCGCCTAAACTTGCGATAGGTCGACTAACCGCCGCGCACGACTGCCTCGAACGGAAACCCCCGTCGACGCGGGGGTTTCGTCCGATCGGGGCGCCGAGATTTGAACTCGGGACCTCTAGTCCCCCAGACTAGCGCGCTAACCAGGCTGCGCCACGCCCCGCGACGCGGCGTACGCTATCAGGGCGTCTCCGGCGATCCGCGAAGGTGAGGCAGCGATTCCGCACGACCTGGTGATCGAGCTCGAGAACGAGTCTGGCGCGCTCGCGAGGGCCGCCACCGCGATCAGCGACGCCGGCGTGAACCTCGCCGCCGCCACCTGCATGGGCACGGGCGAGCACGTCGAGCTGCATATCCTCGTTCCGCACGCGGAGGCCGCCCGGCATGCTCTGACGCTCTCGCAGCTCGCCGTCACCCGGGAGCGCGAGGTCGTGGTCGTCGAGGTGGAGGACCGGCCCGGCGTCCTTGCCGACCTCACCCGGACGATCGCGCGCGCGGGCGTCGACCTCGACCTGGTCTACGTCGCGACGCGCAACCGGATCGTCTTCGGGGCCGAGGATCTCGAGGGCCTCAAGGCGGCCCTCGAAAACCCTGGCCTTGCCTCCCCGCGCTGAGCCGGTTCAATACCGGCAAACATGCTGCTAATTAGGGGAAACGGGGCGTTTCTCACGAGCCGCGCGCTTCTCGTTGGCGCGTGTCCCCCCGCTGCCGGCACCGCCGGGCCCTCCTAAGGCAGCTCGCTCGCTCAGAGGGGGAGCCGGTCAGGCGAGACGGGCCCGCGACGTCAGGATCGCGGGCCCGTCTCAATCGCTGCGCCACGGAATAGCGGTGTGCTTCAATCGTTGAAGTACATACAACGACTGAACCATCGAATGAGGAGAATCTCTTGCCCAACCTGCTGCTGATCCCGCTCGAGGACAGCGTCGTCTTCCCGAACATGTCGGTGACGCTGACCATCGACGTCGGTGACGACGAGCGTGTGTTCCTCGTGCCGGTGCACGAGGGCGAGTACGCGAGCGTCGGAACCGTCGCCCAGGTGTCGGGGCGCATGCGGCTGCCCGGAGGCGCCGCCGCCGTGACCCTCGACGGCCTCCACCGTGGAGTCGCCGGAGCCGCTCAGACCGGCCCCGACGGACGCCTGCGCGTCGAGGTCGACGAGCACATCGACGAGGACCCCCCGCGCGTCCAGACGGTCGAGCTCGAGCGCGAGTACCGCGCCGTGGTCGAGGAGATCCTCGACCTCCGCGAGGCCGACCCGCGGATTCGCGAGTTCGTCCGCGCAATCACGAGCACCGGCGCCCTGGCCGACACGTCCGGCTACGCACCAGACATCGGCTTCGCCGACAAGGTGGAGCTGCTCGAAGCGGTCGACGTCGTCGAGCGCCTGAAGCTGTCGCTGAAGCTCCAGCGCGAGCGGCTCGCGGAGCTGCAGGTGCGCCGGCGCATCCGCGAGGACGTCGAGTCCGGCGCCCAGAAGCAGCAGCGCGAGTACATCCTGCGCCGCCAGCTCGAGTCGATCCGCAAGGAGCTCGGCGACGACGACGGCTCCGCTGCCGAGGACTACCGCACACGCATCGCCGAGGCCGGCATGCCCGAGGCGGTCCGGGAGCAGGCGGAACGCGAGGCCGGCCGGCTCGAGCGCATGGGCGACCAGAGCGGCGAGTCGCAGATGATCCGCACCTACCTCGACTGGCTGCTCGCCGTGCCGTGGGGCAAGCGCTCCGAGGAGCGCCTCGACCCCGCGTATGCACGCGAGGTGCTGGACGCCGACCACGCCGGGCTCGAGGACGTGAAGGACCGCATCGTCGAGTACCTGGCCGTGCGCAAGCTGCGCGAGGAGCGCGGCATCGAGGAGGACAAGCGCTCAGGCGCGATCCTCACGCTGATCGGCCCTCCCGGCACCGGCAAGACGTCGGTCGGCGAGTCGATCGCACGCGCGCTCAACCGCGAGTTCGTCCGCATGTCGCTCGGCGGCGTGCGCGACGAGGCGGAGATCCGCGGCCACCGGCGCACCTACATCGGCGCCCTACCGGGCCGTCTCGTACGGGCGCTGCGCGACGCCGGGACGATGAACCCGGTGATCCTGCTCGACGAGGTCGACAAGGTCGGCGCCGACTGGCGCGGCGATCCTTCGGCGGCGCTGCTCGAGGTGCTCGACCCGGCGCAGAACCACTCGTTCCGCGACCACTACCTCGACGTGGAGCTCGACCTGTCGCAGGTCGTCTTCATCGCCACCGCCAACATCGCGGACACGATCCCCGGTCCGCTGCTCGACCGGATGGAGGTCATCCGCTTCGACGGCTACACCGCCGACGAGAAGGTCGCGATCGCGCAGGGCTACCTCTGGCCGCGTCAGCGCGAGCGCAACGGCCTGCTCGAGGACGAGGTCGACATCGGCCCCGAGCTGCTGGAGACGATCGTGAGCGAGTACACCCGCGAGGCCGGCGTGCGGCAGCTCGAGCGCGAGCTCGGGAAGCTGCTGCGCAAGACCGCGACGCGGATCGTCTCGAGCGACATCGAGGCGCCCGTGCATGTGAGCCTCGAACTCGTCCGTGACGCCCTCGGACGGCAGCGCTTCTTCCAGGAGTCGGCCGACCGGACGGCCGTACCGGGTGTCGCCACCGGGCTCGCCGTGACCGGCACCGGCGGCGACGTGCTCTTCGTCGAGGCAAACTCGATGAAGGGATCGGAGGGCCTCGTGCTCACCGGACAGCTCGGCGACGTCATGAAGGAGTCGGCGCGCATCGCGCTCACGTACGTCCGCTCGCACGCCGACGAGCTCGGCGTGGACGAGGACGCCTTCGACGACCGCGCGTTCCACGTCCACGTGCCGGCGGGCGCGATCCCGAAGGACGGCCCGAGTGCCGGCGTGACGATGACCACCGCGCTCGCGTCGCTGCTCACCGGCCGCCCGGTCAAGCACACGGTTGGAATGACCGGCGAGGTCACGCTCCAGGGCCGCGTGCTCCCGATCGGCGGGCTCAAGCAGAAGGCGCTCGCCGCGCACGCTGCGGGCCTGACCGACGTGATCATCCCCGAGCGCAACCGCGCCGATCTCGACGACGTCCCCGAGGACGTCAAGGCCGAGCTCCGGTTCCATCCGGTGATGACGCTCGGCGAGGTGCTGGCCCTGGCACTCGAGCCGGCTCCCGCGCCGTCGGCCAATGCGTTGTCGTAGCTGCAAGCCGATCCCCGAGGAGGTCCGCCGCGCGGCGGACCTCCTCGAGCGGCGCTTCGCCGTGTCGATCCTGTGGGCATCGTCGGAGGGCGCGACGCGCTTCGGCGAGTTCGCACAGGCGCTGGGCCCGGTCCCGCCCGCGACGCTCGCCGCGCGGCTCTCCGAGCTCGAGCAGGCGGGAGTGCTCACGCGCGTGACGGTCGAGGGGCGCCCGCCGCGCACCGAGTACCACCTCACCGAGCGCGGCGTACGGCTCCGCGCGCTCGTCACCGCACTGCACCGGTTCGCCGAAGCGTAGGCGCGGCGCAGCGTAGGCTGCCGCGGCGTGCCTCGCCTCTCGCGTTGGGTGTGGGTCGTCGCCGGCGTCCTGCTCGCCGTGCTTGCGGCTACCAGCACGCGGTACGGCTTCCACCGCGACGAGCTCTACTTCATCGTCGCCGGGTCGCACCCGGCGTTCGGCTACCCCGACCAGCCGCCGCTCGTGCCGCTGATCGCCTGGGCGATGCACGAGCTCTCCCCGGGCTCGCCGTTCCTGCTGCGCATCCCGTCCGCCCTGGTGTCGGCGGCCACGACGATCATCGCGGCGCTCGTCGCGCGCGAGCTCGGCGGACGGCAGCGGGCGCAGGTGATCGCCGCGGCCTGCACGGCGTCGTCGGGCGTCGCACTCGCGGTCGGCCACTTCGTCACGACGACCACCTTCGACCTGCTCAGCACAACGGCACTGCTTTGGCTCGTGATCCGCGCGATCGTCCGGCGCAGCGGCCCGTCCATGCTGGCTGCCGGCGTCGTCGTCGGAGTCGGCGCCGAGGCGAAGCCGCAGGTCGTGTTCGTCGCGATCGCGGTCGTGGCGACGATCCTGGTGCTCGGCCCGCGCTGGGTGCTCCGGTCGTGGTGGACGGCGGGCGGGATCGCCGCCGCGGTCGTGCTCGTCGCGCCGTACGCGATCTGGCAGCAGGCCCACGGCTGGCCGCAGCTCACGGTGGCGCGCAACATCGCGGGCTCGGCCGAAGGCGGGCGGATCGGGTTCGTTCCGTTCCAGCTCGTCATGGTCAGCGTGCTGCTCGTCCCCGTGTGGATCGCCGGACTGGTTGCACCGTTCCGCCGGCCGGCG
>Ga0335081_10009225_pt1 | contig 15864 bp, 9 predicted proteins | sample Lox_Sample_35_FD_206713 | JGI IMG/M metagenome (GOLD analysis project Ga0335081, IMG submission 206713) | Soil microbial communities from Loxahatchee National Wildlife Refuge, Florida, United States - Lox_Sample_3.5 | ecosystem: Environmental > Terrestrial > Soil > Wetlands | place: USA: Florida... | reverse complement strand
GTAGAGGCCGGCTTTAGCCGGGCATCTTGTTGAATTCAATGTGCCGCCCTAAAGGGCGCCGCTACGAAGACCGCTCGAAACGGGGTTTTTCAGCACCCTGCTAGGTATCTCACCACCATGGAGGAAACCATGAACGCCTTCTGCCGACACTCCATCGGCTGTTCGGATGTGGAGTTGATCTTTCATGTGCGCGAACCCTTCCCTCCGGCTTCCTGCAAATCGGTTGCAGTAGGGACAGCGGTTAGCCGCTGCCGCCCGCACCGACCCGTGGGGCGGACTTGGTGCAGTGCGCCAGGAATAGCCTAGTTGATCTCATTCCGCTATTAGCGATCAGCTCTCAGCACGAAAGTCCGGTTCTGATAGCTGATGGCTGATAGCTGATTGCTCCTCCAATGGTCAGTCTTTTCGGCTCGCTCAGGACCAATCTGCAATCGGTATTCCCCGCCCATGCACGTGGTTCGCTCGCACATTGTAGGGGATTCCCCGGTCCCATCCCAGGGTTTTCCTGTATTGACCCCCAGACATGGGTCATCTTAAACTGCGTCATTTCCGAAGGCGTCAGATGGTTTTCGTATTTGAATTCTGCGGCACCGGTGTGTAAAACTTGAATTCCGGGGGGCCAAAAGGGGAATAAGCGCATGGTTTGCAGGGCCAGCGAACCAGTAGCACTTTCCGCGTCGAAGTGTAGCGCGGCTCATCATCGCGCGTCACATCTGGCGCCTCGTCGGTCATCCAGAACCTCCAAGAATACCCGTAACAACTTGACCATATCTCTAATGTTGATCCGGGGCGACGTATGAATCTGCCCGGTAGTACGCGCGACCTTTGAGAGGAGCAGTTATGGGCACACAAGGCATTGGTAGAGCAAAGACGAACGTCGGCGGAGGGCCTTCCCCACGGCAAAGCGAGTTGTTGCATGCGCTCCAAGCGGTGCGCTCCGGGGACTTTTCCGTACGCCTGCCGGGCGATCGGATCGGAATCGAAGGGAAGATTGCCGACACTTTCAACGAGATCGTGGTCGCGAATGCGCGGATGGCGGCCGAGCTCAAGCGCGTGGGCCACGATGTCGGCAAGAGGGGACAGACCAGCCGGCGAGTCAGGTTCGAACCTCTGGGCGGGGATTGGTCCGAGATGGAGAGCTCGATCAACGTCCTGATCGACGATCTCCTTTGGCCAACCACCGAAGTGACCCGTGCTGTTTCGGCCGTGGCCCAGGGCGACCTGCTGCGGACGGTACCGCTCGAAGTCGACGGTCGGCCCCTGGAGGGCGAGTTCCTGCGCTCCGCCAGCATTGTGAATACGATGATTCAGCAGCTTGTCGTCTTTACCTCCGAGGTTACGCGCGTGGCCCGGGAAGTGGGCACGGACGGCAAGCTCGGCGGGCAAGCCGAGGTCCGCGAGGTGAGCGGTGTTTGGAAGGATCTCACCCAGAACGTGAACCTGATGGCCAGTAACCTGACCGCTCAGGTCCGCAACATCTCCGACGTCACGATAGCCGTGGCCAGCGGTGACTTGTCGAAGAAGATTACGGTGGACGTCCGGGGCGAGATTCTGCAGCTCAAGGAAGCCATCAACACCATGGTCGACCAGTTGCGGTCGTTTGCCAGCGAAGTCACCCGCGTTGCTCGCGAGGTGGGTACCGAGGGCAGGCTGGGCGGCCAAGCCCTGGTGCCCGGTGTGGCCGGGACGTGGAAGGACCTCACCGACTCGGTCAACGCCATGTGCGGCAACCTCACCGCTCAGGTCCGCAACATCGCCGATGTGACGACGGCAGTAGCTCGCGGCGACCTGTCGAGGAAGATTACGGTGGATGTGAAAGGCGAGATTCTGGAGCTGAAAAACACCATCAACACGATGGTGGACCAGCTCAACGCTTTCGCCGGAGAAGTTACGCGTGTCGCGCGTGAGGTGGGAACAGACGGGAAACTCGGCGGGCAGGCGCAGGTCCGCGAAGTGAGCGGCGTCTGGAAGGACCTCACGGAGAACGTCAACCTGATGGCCAACAACCTGACGGCCCAGGTGAGGAATATCGCGGACGTCACCATCGCGGTAGCCAGCGGCGACCTTTCCAAGAAGATCACGGCGGATGTACGCGGCGAGATTCTGCAACTCAAGGAGGCCATCAACGGGATGGTGGACCAGTTGCGTTCGTTCGCCAGCGAAGTGACCCGCGTGGCGCGGGAAGTGGGTACCGACGGGAGACTCGGCGGGCAGGCGGTGGTCCCGGGGGCCGCCGGCACGTGGAAGGACCTCACCGATAGCGTCAACTCCATGGCCAATAACCTGACCGCCCAGGTGCGCAACATCGCGGACGTCACCACCGCGGTGGCGCGCGGAGACTTGTCGCGCAAGATTACGGTGGATGTGCGTGGCGAAATCCTCGAGCTCAAAAACACGATCAACACCATGGTCGACCAGCTCAACTCGTTCGCTTCGGAAGTGACGCGCGTGGCGAGAGAAGTCGGCACGGACGGAAAGCTGGGCGGCCAGGCGCAGGTACCCGGAGTGGCCGGCACTTGGAAGGACTTGACCGACAACGTGAACTTCATGGCGAGCAACCTGACGGCTCAGGTGCGCAATATTGCCGAGGTGTCCACGGCCATCGCCAGCGGCGACTTATCCCGCAAGGTCACCGTGAACGTGAGCGGCGAGATTCTTCAGCTCAAGGAAACCATCAACACCATGGTGGACCAACTCAACGCGTTTGCGGGTGAAGTCACCCGGGTCGCGCGCGAAGTGGGAACCGAAGGGCGATTGGGAGGGCAGGCCAATGTCCGTGGTGTGGCGGGCACGTGGAAGGACCTGACGGATAGCGTCAATTCCATGGCCAACAACCTGACGGCCCAGGTGCGCAATATCGCGGAGGTGGCGACGGCCATCGCCAGCGGCGACCTGTCCAAGAAGATCACGGTGGACGTAAGCGGCGAGATTTTACAGCTCAAAGAGACCATTAACACCATGGTGGACCAGCTCAACGCCTTCGCCGGTGAAGTCACCCGCGTGGCGCGCGAAGTCGGGACCGAGGGCAAGCTGGGCGGCCAAGCTCAAGTGCACGGTGTGGCGGGCACGTGGAAGGATCTCACCGACAGCGTCAACTCCATGGCTAGCAACCTGACCGCCCAGGTGCGCAACATCGCCGAAGTGGCGACGGCGGTGGCTCGCGGTAACCTCTCGCGCAAGATCACGGTCGATGTCCGCGGTGAAATCTTCCAGCTCAAAGAAACGTTGAACACCATGGTGGACCAGCTCAACGCTTTCGCGGCAGAGGTCACTCGCGTGGCGCGCGAGGTGGGCACGGAAGGTAAACTCGGTGGTCAGGCGGCAGTGCCTGGGGTGGCGGGCACGTGGAAGGACCTGACGGACAGCGTCAACTCCATGGCCGGAAACCTGACGGGCCAAGTGCGCAACATCGCCGAGTAGCCACCGCGATCGCCAGCGGCGATCTGTCACGCAAGATCACCGTCGACGTGCGCGGCGAGATCCTCCAGCTCAAAGAAACACTGAACACCATGGTGGATCAACTCAACGCTTTCGCCGGCGAGGTCACGCGCGTGGCGCGCGAAGTGGGAACCGAAGGGCGGCTCGGCGGGCAGGCCAATGTCCCTGGCGTAGCGGGTACCTGGAAAGACCTGACCGACAGCGTCAACTCGATGGCCGGAAACCTGACGGGCCAGGTGCGCAACATCGCCGAGGTGACGACGGCGGTGGCCCGCGGCGACCTCTCGCGCAAGATCACCGTCGACGTGAAGGGTGAAATTCTGGAGCTGAAGAACACCATCAACACCATGGTTGATCAGCTCAACGCCTTCGCTTCGGAGGTGACCCGCGTGGCTCGTGAGGTGGGAACCGAAGGTAAGCTGGGCGGACAGGCCGCCGTGCCCGGTGTGGCGGGCACCTGGAAAGACCTCACCGACAATGTGAACTTCATGGCCAGTAACCTTACGGCCCAAGTGCGAAATATCGCTGAGGTAGCCACAGCCATCGCCGGCGGCGACCTCTCGAAAAAGATCACCGTCGACGTGCGCGGCGAGATCTTGCTGCTGAAGGAAACGCTCAACACCATGGTCGAGCAGCTCCGCTCTTTCGCGGCCGAGGTCACCCGCGTCGCGCGTGAGGTGGGCACCGACGGGCGGCTCGGCGGGCAGGGGGTGGTGCCCGGCGTGGCCGGCACTTGGAAAGACCTTACCGATAATGTCAACCTGCTCGCGGCCAATCTCACCACCCAGGTGCGGAACATTGCGGAAGTCACCACGGCGGTGGCGCGAGGCGACCTCTCGCGCAAGATCACGGTGGACGTGAAGGGGGAAATCCTGGAGCTGAAGAACACGATCAATACCATGGTGGACCAGCTTAATGCCTTCGCGGCCGAAGTCACTCGCGTGGCGCGCGAAGTCGGGACCGACGGCAATCTCGGTGGCCAGGCTCAGGTGCCGGGCGTCGCCGGCACGTGGAAGGACCTCACCGACAACGTCAACGTCATGGCGGCCAATCTCACCGAGCAGGTGCGCGGCATCGTGAAGGTGGTGACTGCGGTCGCGGACGGCGATCTCAAGCAGAAACTCACGGTCCGGGCCAAGGGCGAGGTAGCAGCTCTTGCGGAGACCATCAACAACATGACCGATACGCTGGCCACGTTCGCGGAACAGGTCACCAGCGTGGCGCGCGAGGTGGGCGTGGAGGGCCGCCTGGGCGGTCAGGCCAACGTCCCGGGCGCCGCCGGCACCTGGAAAGATCTCACTGGCAACGTGAACCTGCTCGCTGCCAACCTGACCACGCAGGTAAGAGCCATCGCCGAGGTGGCCACCGCCGTCACCAAGGGCGACCTCACCCGGTCCATCCAAGTGGACGCGCGCGGCGAAGTGGCAGAGCTGAAGGACAACATCAACACGATGATCACCAACCTGCGGCTCACTACCGAACAGAACAGCCAGCAGGACTGGCTGAAGACGAACTTGGCTCGCGTCACCGGCCTGTTGCAGGGCCAGCGCGATCTGGGCACCGTGGGACGGATGTTGCTCTCCGAGCTGGCGCCACTGGTCGACGCGCAGCGGGGTGTTATCTACCTGATGACTTCCGACGGCGAACAGCCGGGCTTAAGCCTGCTCGCCTCTTACGCCGGTCCTGACTCGAAGGAGTACGCGCAAGACAGTGTGCGGCTGGGCGAGGGCCTGCTGGGACAGTGCGCGGCCGAGAAGCGCCGGGTGCTGATCACCGATGTGCCGCCCACGGCCGTTCCCATCCGGTCGGGCCTGTTTGAGGCCGTGCCTCGCAACGTGGTGGTGCTCCCGGTGCTGTTCGAGAGCCAAGTGAAGGCGGTAATTGAGCTGGCTTGCCTGAGCACTTTCACCGCGTCTCACCTGGCGTTCCTCGACCAACTGACCGCCAGCATCGGCATCCTGCTCAACAGCATCGAGGCCACCATGAAAACGGAGGGCTTGCTCAAGCAGTCCCAGAAGCTCGCCACCGAGCTTCAGAGCCAGCAAAAGGAGTTGCAAGAGAAGAATGAGCAACTAGCCCAGAAGGCGCAGCAACTGGCCGAGCAAAACGTGGAAGTGGAGCGCAAGAACCAGGAGATCGAACAGGCCCGCCGCGCGCTGGAGGAGAAAGCCGACGAGCTCGCGCTGACCTCTAAATACAAGTCTGAGTTTCTAGCGAACATGTCCCACGAGCTGCGTACGCCGCTGAACAGCATCCTGATTCTGGGCCAGCAGCTCAGCGAAAATGCGGACGGCAATCTCACTCCCAAACAGATGGAGTTTGCCCGGACCATCCACGGCGCCGGCACCGATTTGCTGAACCTGATCAGCGACATTCTGGACCTTTCCAAGATCGAATCCGGGACGGTGACGGTGGACGCCGAGGAAGTGGATCTGGCGAGCCTCCTGGACGCGGTGGAGCGTACTTTCCGCCACGAGGCCGAGAGCCGCGAGCTCTCCTTCGACCTTCACCTGGACCCCCAGTTCAAGCGGGGCATGACCACGGACTCCAAGCGCCTCATGCAGGTGCTGAAGAATCTGCTCTCTAACGCTTTCAAGTTCACCGCGAAGGGCGGCATACGGTTGGCCGTGTCGGCGGTCGGCGGGGGCTGGCATCCCGGACATCCCGTCCTCCAAACGGCCGGGACGGTGCTGGCGTTCGAGGTCTCGGACACCGGTATCGGCATACCGCTCGAGAAACAGAAGATCATCTTTGAGGCCTTCCAACAAGCCGATGCGAGCACCAGCCGCAAGTACGGTGGCACCGGTCTGGGCTTGGCCATCAGCCGTGAGCTCGCCTATCTGCTCGGAGGCGAAATCCAGTTGCGCAGCACCCCGGGAGCGGGGAGCACTTTTACTCTCTACTTGCCGATGAAGTATGTTGGACCGTCCGACGCGATCAGGACGAGCCCCCGCCAGGAAGCGACATCGGGAGTGGTGCGGCTTCCCGCCGTCCGGCTCCCGGAGCGCCCGCCGGAACCAGTTCCGGACGACCGTGACAATATAAAGCCCGACGATGCGACCATACTGATCGTCGAGGACGAGCCGACCTATTGCCGAACGCTGGCGGATCTGGCGCGCGGTTCGGGTTTCAAGGTGCTCGTCGCCATGCGCGGGGTCGACGCTTTGGAGTTGGCGCGCAAGTATCATCCCACGGCAATCTCTCTCGACGTCTTCCTGCCGGATATGCTGGGCTGGACGGTGTTAAGCCAGCTCAAACAGGATCCGGGTACGCGGCACATTCCGGTGCAGATCGTCACGTTGGATGAAGACCGCCAGCACGGCTTGGCGCGGGGCGCCTTCAACTTCATTACCAAACCGGCGACCACGGAAGGTCTGAACGCAGCTCTGACACGTATCAAGGCCTATGCGACGCCGCGGACACGGCGTCTTCTGGTGGTGGAAGACGACAAAGCCGAGCAACTGGGGATCCGGGCTCTTCTCGATCACGACGACATCGAAATCCAAGCCGTAGGTTCCGGCGAGGAAGCCCTGGCGGCACTCCGTGAGCGGTCCTTTGACTGCGTGGTCCTTGACCTCCGTCTGCCGGATATCTCCGGCTTCGAGGTACTGGAGCAACTCAGTCACGACCAAGCCCTGCGCGATCTCCCCATTGTGGTGTTCACCGGCAAGGAACTGTCACCGGAAGAAGACGCGCGGCTGCACACCATTGCCCGCAGTATTGTGGTGAAGGGAGTAGAGTCGCCCGAGCGGCTCCTGGATGAGACGGCGCTATTCCTGCATCGGGTGGTGGCTGACCTGCCGCCGGAAAAACAACAGATGATTGAGCGCCTGCATCGTTCCGACGAGGACCTGGTCGGCAAGCCTGTACTGGTGGTGGACGACGACGTGCGGAACATTTTCGCGCTGAGCAGCGTTTTGGAGCGACGCGGAATGAAAGTGCTCTCCGCAACCACCGGCCAGGAAGCGCTCGATATTCTCGATTCCACGCCTGACGTCTCGATCGTGCTGATGGACATCATGATGCCCGAGATGGACGGGTACAAGACGATGCAGTTTATCCGGAAGAATCCCACCTATCGGCGGCTCCCGATCGTCGCTTTGACGGCCAAAGCGATGAAGGGTGACCGGGAGAAGTGTTTGGAAGCCGGCGCCTCAGAGTATCTGGCGAAGCCCGTCAACACGGAGCAACTGCTTTCCGCGCTGCGGATGTGGTTACATCGGTAGGTGCGAAGAAAATGATGAATGATGAACAAAGAAGCGGGGATCAAGGGTCAGGCGCTGGAGACCGGAGACTCGCGATGCGGCCTTTTCCGCTAGTCGCTAGCTCCTTGTCTCTGGTCGCTCTTTTGTTCATCATTCATCGTTCATAATTCATCATTTCTGGGGGGAGGGCTATGAGCCTCAAAGAACCGGTCAACATACTCATGGTGGACGATCAGCCATCCAAACTGCTCAGCTATGAGGCTATTCTCGCCGATCTACAAGAGAACCTCATCAAGGCCAGGTCCGGAAGGGAAGCCCTGGAACATCTCCTCCGAAGCGATATCGCGGTGGTCCTGGTCGACGTGTGTATGCCGGAGCTGGACGGCTTCGAGCTGGCCTCGATGATCCGCAGTCACCCGCGGTTCCAAAGGACCGCGATTATCCTGGTCTCCGGCGTTTTGGTGGAAGATGTCGACCGCCTCAAGGGATACGATTCCGGCGCTGTCGACTATGTCTCAGTACCCATCGTTCCCGAGATCTTGCGGGCGAAAGTCTCGGTGTTCGCCGAGCTCTTTCGAAAAACAGAAGCTTTGGAGTGCCTCAATAAGGAGTTGGAGCGCCGCGTCGCCGAGCGTACGGCCCAGATTGAAGCGTCGGCGGCGCTCCTGCGTCAGAGCCAGGAGAGGTTGCGGATCGCCCTCACCGCCGGCGGCAGTCAGGGGTGGACCTGGGACTTCCTGACGAGGGAGTTCTCATGGGTAAGGGACGTAGGTGATTCCGCGCCCATGCTTCAATCGTTCGCAGATTTCCTCGCCCTCGTGCATCCCGAAGATCGGGCGGCGGTTCCACGCGCCTTCGCTCGAGCTGTGGACGGCGATGGAGAGTACCAGGCCGAGTTCCGCACCTGGCATAGCGGAGAGGATCGATGGTGGTTGGCGCGCGGAACGGTCATCCGCGATTCGTCCGGCAACCCGCTATCCATCGCCGGCGTCAACATCAACATCACCGCCCGCAAGCGCGCGGAGCAGGAGAGAGTGGTTCTGCTGAAGAATGCGGAAGATGCTCGTCTGGAGTCGGAGAAAGCCAACCGGCTCAAGGATGAATTCCTGGCCACTTTGTCCCACGAGCTGAGGAGTCCTCTGAATGCCATCACGGGCTGGGCGCACATGCTCCGCGAAGGATGATTGGACCCGGCGGCCCAAATCAAAGCCGTAGAAACCATCAACACCAATGCCTTGCTCCAGGCGCGGCTGATCTCGGATCTTCTCGACGTTTCCCGGATCGTCAGCGGCAAGCTGCGCCTGGACCTTAAGCCTGTCCTCATGCCTTCCGTGCTTCAGGCCGCTCTCGACACCATTCGTCCCGCTGCCGAAGCTAAGAATATCCAGATCGACGCGGTGCTGATGCCGGATGTACAGCCGATATCGGGCGACCCCGCCCGTTTGCAACAAGTGGTTTCGAACCTCCTCTCCAATGCGGTCAAATTCACACCGGCAAACGGTCATGTCCAGATCCGGCTGGAACAGGTTGGCTCACATCTGGAGCTGACGCTCCAGGATGACGGTCCGGGTATTCGGCCCGATTTCTTGCCTTATATCTTTGACCGCTTCCGGCAGGGCGACGCGTCGAGCATCCGAATGCACCAGGGGTTGGGGCTCGGACTGGCGATTGTCCGGCATCTACTCGAGATGCATGGCGGCCAGGTTCAGGCTATGAACCGGGAGGATCGTTCGGGAGCTATCTTCAAGGTGGTCTTACCCTCGCTCACGCACGCCGCGGCGGTGGCGACCTCCGGCGGCGCTCCAGAAGCCTACGTGTTACCACCAGACGGTGCTGCCCGGCGGGACTCGCAATCCTTCTTGGAGGGCGTTCGAATCCTGGTGGTGGAGGATGAGGCTGATTCCCGTGAGGTGGTTGCTTTGGTTCTAGAACGGAATGGAGCGGAAGTGACGGTCGCTGCCGCGGCGAGCGAAGGCGTGGGTATTTTAGAGAGAGAGTTGCCCGACGTATTGGTGGCCGATATCGAGATGCCGGGCGAAGATGGCTATAGCCTGGTCCGGAGGGTCAGAGCGTTGCCGCCCGAGAGGGGTGGACGGACGCCAGCCGTAGCGCTCACGGCTCACGCCGGCGCTCTGGATCGTGCGAAGCTCCTGGGCGCTGGCTTCGACCGACATGTGCCTAAGCCGGTTCAGCCTCCGGAATTAGTCGCCGTCATCGCGGCCCTCGTCAGGTCAAACCGGCAGGAAAGCTCCTCCGTTGAGCAAAGGGCCAACGAGGCCTTGACTGTTGTAGAGAATTAGCCGTGGGGGGGACACTTAGTGGGAGCGGGCGCGCGAGGATCGCCCAAATGCATACAATACATATCTTGCTGGTGGACGATTTCAAGGACAACCGGGACCTGTATGAGTACTTCCTGTCACGGAAAGGATCTCGAGTCACTTTGGCGAGCGACGGCCAGGAGGCTTTGGACAAGGCCTTCGAACTTCAGCCGGACCTGGTGGTGATGGATCTTTCTCTTCCGGTACTCAATGGCTGGGAAGCGACGCGCCGACTGAAAGCGGACGAAAGAACCAGGCATATTCCAGTCGTAATTTTGTCGGGTCACGATCTCTCCAGCGCGACGGCCGATCTGGATTGCGCAGGGTTCCTTCTCAAACCGTGCCTACCCGACACGATGATCGCGAAAATCGGTCGGGTTCTCGATAAGCAGGCGAAATCCGGCAGCGCCGCAGCTTCGGCCGGCACCGACGCCCCCGGAGCAACGTAACGTCAGGCGGATACCCCTTTTGAATGGATCGGGGGTCGCCGGCGGCCAACACACCATGGATCGGCCGAATCCTCGCGGGGCCTTATCCTTCGCGAGCCGGCAGGACATCCATCCCGTGGCGAACGGCTTCGCGCTCCATCAGGCGCGTCAACTCCGATTTCGTCTCCTCCGAAAGGCGCGACGGTTTGTAGGCCTTGATGATTCGCGAGGCCTCCTTGGCGGCGCGCTCCCGCAACGTGACTTGCCCTTCCTCCGTCCACCGCGCCCGGTTAGCGCGATCGATCACCGGGCCAGGGAAAGTAATCTCCCGGCGCAGATGGCGGCGGGTGTGGTCAGCAATCAGCAGATGCTTCTCGCGTCGCATTTCCTCGAACAGTGGAATGGATGGAAAGTCCTGGCGCGGCTCGATTCCCCGCAACAGGCGGTGGGTCATGCCGCAGATCTCGTTGTCAACCACGAGCTTCTCCAGGCTCTGGCAGCTTTCAAAATCCAACATGCCGGGGCCCGAGATGCTGTTGATTCCGGATAGGGCTGCCAACGTCGCACCGATGCCCGACTCCAGTCCCGCCTGAGCGTCTAGCTGTTTCGCGTCACTCAGGGCAATGTAACCCTGGGTTGGCATGCCCAGACACTTCCCGATTTCACTGTTGGCGCAATCGAGCATCATCGTTTCCACCGCGCCCATGGGGGTGGTCTCGAAGCGGACATCAAAGATCGCCGGCGAGCCGCCGTACAGGATCGGATGGCCGGGGTTCACAAGTTGGCTGATCACCACGCCGCTCAGGTTCTCGGCGGTCTGCTGGATGAGACTCCCCACCAGCGTGACCGGAGCCATGAATCCGGTCAGCGGCATGGATATTAGCTCCACCGGGATCGACCAGCGCGCGCAGTCGACCAGATTCTGGCTGGTCACATCGCTCCACTTGATGGGCGCGGTGGGGCAGCAGGAAAAGATGGTCAGAGGCTTGGCCCGGAGCTCCTGCTCACCGCCGCGCACCGCCAATTGCAGGTCTTTCATGATCTCGAACGCCTCCACGGTGAAGGCCCCCGTCACCACTGGCTTCTCGCCGTAAAGAAGGCTCAGGTAGAGCCGATAGCTGTCCGAGATGGCGGCGTCCACATCGGCTGGAATCATGGCGGTGCTCTGCGACGCGATGTGCTGCAAGCCGCTAATCAACTTCACGTAGCGGATATAGTCCGCTGTCGTGGGCTTGCGCAATTCGCCGGTCTCACCGTCCAGAATGTTGAGCGCCGTCGAGCCGGGCGTGAAGTAGACGCTGTCGCCCTGAAAGTCGTGGGTTTCGTTGCCCAGAACATCGTAGAGCTTGAAAGAATGCGGAACCGTGGCGAGCGCACGGTCGATAATGTCGCCCGTGAGGCGCACGTTCCACGTGTCGGCGTTCACGTCGGCGCCGTGGTCGGCAAGCAGGCTGAGCACGCTCTTATTGTGAATATCAACCCCCAGCTTCGAAAGCAGCTCTCTTGCTTCCGCGACGATTCTCTCGATCAGCTCGTCTTGCAGCAGTCGGATGGTTGGACGCATTTGGTTTCCTCTATGTGACAGATGACAGGGACAAGTGACAAGGGGGCTAGGGACTAGAGGCTAGGGACTGACGAACGACTCTGGTAGTCCCTAGTCCCCAGCCCCTAGCCCCTGCCCTTTGTTGTTCGTCACTTGTCACTTGTTCACAACCGCCTCGTACATGGCCAGCACGTTTTCCACCGGCACTCGAGCCTGGACGTTGTGGATGGTGTTGAAAACGTACCCGCCGCCGGCGCCGAAGATTCTCAGCCGTTCCTGGACCTCAGCGCGGACTTCGTCGGGCGAACCGAACGGCAGCGTGCGCTGAGTGTCGACGCCGCCGCCCCAAAATGTGAGACGATCACCGAATTCCTTCTTCAGTTCGCCGGGAACCATACCGGCCGCCGAACACTGCACCGGGTTCAGAATGTCGAACCCCGCGTCGATGAAATCCGGTATCAGAGCCCGCACGGAACCGCAGGAATGAATGAACGACTTCCAGGACGTATGGCGATGAATCCATCCATTAACTTGCCGATGAAACGGCTGGTAGAGGTCGCGGTAGGCCCGAGGTGAAATGAAAGGGCCGTTCTGCGTCCCGAAATCCGTTCCGGTCACGAAGACGGCGGTCACCTTGTCGCCTACCACGCCCTGGATCTTTTCCAGGTTCTGCAAGCCGATCTCACACTGGCGCTCGAACACTCGATACACATAGTCGCGGCGAGTCTTGGTGCTGATGTACCATTCCTCGATGTCGCGGATGCCCTTCGGGTGCTTCAACTGGGGCGCCGGGACCAGAGCAATGTCGCCGAATGCTGTGCCGCCAAAATTGGCGAGGATGGCTTTCTCAGTTTCGGAATAGAGCCGTTCGGCTTCACCGCGCAGATACTCGAGGTCCTGATTCGAAATGGGGCCGAACTCTTCGAGATTGTCCTCCACGTTCAGGCAATTGTCGTCAATGGGCGGCTGCCGCACAATGGAGTCAAAATAGAATCCGCCTTTTGGCATACGTCCGCTGGGCGGGACGGAACGGTCGCCCTCCGGATACATCAGGATGTCGCCGTTCGAGTCCGGCTTGATGTTGAAGGCCTCGGGAACCAGCACCGGCGTGCCTTCGAAAGTAGTCCACGGTTTCCAGCCCTCGCTCTTGAACCCGAACATGGTGGTGGCTTTGCCGAAGCCCACCACATCCACTCCGAGCCGCTCCATCAGATCAGGCTTGATCTCGCCCAACATCTGATAGGGCTCGACAACCTTCACTGAAGTCCCGGGTTCGTCAAGTCCAAGGGCCTGGCGGAGACGATACACGGTATCCACCTGCATTCCGGTGACGGCGCTGCCGCCCAGATCCAGTGGCACCCGATCCGCCTCCTGATGCTGAAGGGCCAAGTTAACTCGTTCGCGGGAAGTCATCATAAGTTCTCAGTTCTCAGTTTTCAGTTCTGATTCATACTCAATACTCAGTTTTCACCACTCAGTTTTCAGTGCCCTTTAGCCGGAACGGACCAAACCCACGCCGGCGTCGCTCGAAATCGAGAACTGAAAACTGAGAACTGAAGACTGATAACTATCCTACGCCGCCGGCGCGACGAGTTGTCGGGCCAGTTCGACCGCCGCCACCGCATCTTTGCCATAACCATCGGCACCGATCGATTGGGCCCAGGCTTGGGTCACGGGCGCTCCACCCACGAGCACTCTCACCTTTTCGCGTAGGCCGGCAGCGGCGAGAGCCTCCAGCGCGGACTTCATGTTGACCATGGTGGTGGTGAGCAGAGCGGAGAGCGCGACGACGTTCGCCTGCTCGCGCCGCACCGCGTCGACGATCTTATCCGGCGACACATCCACGCCCAGGTCCACGATACGGAAGCCGGCACTCTCCAGCATCATAGCCACAATGTTTTTGCCGATGTCGTGCAGATCGCCTTTGATCGAGCCGCAGACCACCGTGCCCATCGGTCGCACGGACGGGTCGCCCGCCACCAGCGGCCGCAGGATATCCGTCGCGCCCCGGGCGGCGCGGGCGGCGATGAGCACTTCCGGGATGAAGAATTCACACTCTCGCATCCGGCGGCCGACCTCATCCATGGCCGGTATGATGGCCCCGGGAAAGAATTCTGCCGGCTTAATGCCTTCACCCAGACCTTTCTCGGTGAGTTGCTTGGCGGCCGGGGCTTCGCCGTTGATGATTGCTTCCTTAAGTTCTTCCAGCGTGCTCATAGAGCCATTTCCTCCTGATAGTTGTGTGCGCCTTTCGAGAAGCTCAATTCTTGAACGAAGACATCCTGAAAGTGCGGATCGGCACTGAGGCTGATGTGCTCCACCCGCTGCCTCAGGGCATAGTAAGAGCCGTCGTCACCGTCCGGGCCGTCCATGCCGTCCGCGCCGAAGAGGGCCAGCTTGGCGCCCAACAAAGCCGTGTTGCCCGCAGGCTGAACCTGATCGGGCGGGTAATGGATCAGGCCAATGCGTCGGGCGCTGGAGCGGTTCACATAATTGCCGAAGGCGCCCGCGAGATACAGGCGAACCGGTTCAGCTCCGCCCCAACGCTCTCGCAAAAGATGCAGGCCGCTGGCTATGGCGGCCTTGGCCAGTTGCAGCTCTCGGATGTCGCTTTGAGTCAGCGTCACCGGCGGCCCGAACGGCCATTCGTTGCGCCCGTCCGCGAAGCGTCCGGAAGGCAAGATGATTCCCAAATCGAGCCCGGCAGCCACTGCGTCCACCAGCCCGCTGCCACAGATCCCCTTCGCTTCGATGTTGCCGAGCACGTGGCACTGCACGCGGCCATTTTCAAGTGCCACCTGCGAGATAGCGCCGGCCGACGCTCGCATCCCCATCGAGACGCGGGCGCCTTCAAAAGCCGGCCCCGCCGCGGTGGAAGCGCACAGGATTCTCTCCCGATTCCCGAGGACGATCTCTCCGTTGGTGCCCAGGTCAATCAGCCCAACGAGGTCTCGACTCTCGCCCATCCTCGTGGCCAGCAACCCAGCCAGAATGTCGCTGCCGACGAAGCCGCCCAAGCAAGGCAAGAAGCGAACCGGATCCTCACTCGGGAGGTCCCAGCCCAATTCTCCGGCGTTAAATACTTCCAACCCGGCCCGGCTCGGAACGAAGGGAAAATGAGAGAGCGGTTCGACATCTATCCCCGAGAAGAGGTGATGCATCACCGTATTGCCCACCAATACGATGTCACGAACCTCCTGGCCCGGAGCGCGCGCGGCAAGCAGAAGTTGTCGGACGAGCGCTCCAATCTGTCGCCGAATGAGCTGCTGAAGTTCCTCGAGGCCCCTTGGCGAAAAAGCGAACTCGATTCGGCTCATGACGTCCGCGCCGTATCGCCCCTGGCTGTTCAACGCCGTCCGCACAGCGAGCACGCAGCCGGTTCGAAGCTCCAACAACTGGGCGACTATGGTCGTAGTGCCCACATCCACGGCCACACCCAAGCCCGGGCGAGGCTCAAAATCGAAGCGTGTTTCGTCGGCTAGGATGGCAGCATCCCACTGGCGAAGCTCGATCACCAAGTCGCCTTCCACCGAGCACTGACAGGCGAGACGCCAGCCGCGGGCCAATTCGTCCGGCGAAAGCTGCGCGCGCTGGGCGGCGTTGACTTGGACTTCGCCTTCCAGCACTTGAATTCGGCATCCACGACAACGGCCTTGCCCGCCGCACGGGAATTCCACGCCCTGCTCGAAGAGCGGATCGCGCAGCGGCGAGCCGGAAGGGGCGACCACCTCCACGCCCGTGGGTTTGAGAACGATTCGATGCATTCCCTTTTCCACTAGCCTGGCTCCGTCATTGCACGTAGTGGCGGCTTTACGCCGCCACTGGTCCTTGGCGGGGTAAACCCGCCGCTACCTCAAGGAGCGTGCTCCCGGGCGTATCGTATCAACTCCTGCAGGTTCTCGACGGGTGTGTCGCGCACCACTTCACAGCCC
>Ga0335081_10009222_pt1 | contig 15867 bp, 15 predicted proteins | sample Lox_Sample_35_FD_206713 | JGI IMG/M metagenome (GOLD analysis project Ga0335081, IMG submission 206713) | Soil microbial communities from Loxahatchee National Wildlife Refuge, Florida, United States - Lox_Sample_3.5 | ecosystem: Environmental > Terrestrial > Soil > Wetlands | place: USA... | reverse complement strand
CAGCAGAAGATGAGCGGCCGGCCGGTGACTCCGCTGCATAAAGGCCACGTTGGACTGCTGGCGTGCAGCGGAATGTTGAATGGCTTCTTTGGGGAAGGCGAAACGCGGCACATCGCGCACTGGCGATCAGTCAAGCACGTCGATGAGTTCAATGAGGAAGGCGAAGCGGAGGGCGAGACAATCATTCGCAAGCGCGAACGATTCAGCCACGAACTGACCGTCGCCTATGAAAACGGCCAGATCGTCGAACTGAAGGAAACCAAGGAGGCCAAGCCGGGAGATGAAGAACGCCTATGAACGTTTCGGCAAACTCGCCTATCAGCGACGCACGGAAAAGACGGCCACTAACATCCGCGTTTTCCTGGATGCCTTTGTGGGAGAAGAGCGAGGCAGAGCCCATTTGGTTTCGGTAGTTGGTGGCGACGTGGAGATCGGCGCGCTGGCTGCAGCCTTTGCGAATGGAGACCCATTCACGGTGATAGACCCTTCAGGAGGAGAGAGTATCGTCTCACTGGGCGAAAAGCCGTTATGCTTCCGGGGCTCGATCATGGTTCCCGGACGTAAACGGCCGCTGAGGCATCTTGTGAGTTGTTCTCAGGAGTTGGCGGAAACCACCTCGGACGGGAAACTGCTCCTGATAAGCGACGACAATTCATTCATCTGGTCGTCGCTGGTGAGTCACTATGGCCTGCCCGCCACGCCGGAATGGGGCTCGTGGATGATTTCGCAATTGCAACAGCAGAAACGCATTCAGCCTCTTCCTGGGTTTGGGTATCAAGGTGTGGCGATCAAAGCCACGCGAAAGCACCTGCTGACGCTGCTCGCAAGAGGCCTAAGAAATCGCCAACTCCGTTTTCCAGGCCAGAACGGCCCAGTCGAATGGGCCGCCATCCAGCTCGTCAAGAAGACTGCCTGATTCCCCGCCGGAAAAGCCGCATCCGCGGAATGCCCTGAGAACCGAACATTCACGGATCACCCACGCACCTGTTCCCGGTTTTCCAAGTCGCATCACCGGAGGTCGGGGCGGCTTACTTGAGCCGCTTCCCAACTACGAAAGCGATCTTGTCGAAAATTCGGGCCTCGGGCGTGCCTGGTTCAAGCTGCCCAAAGGCCTCAACGCCGAACATCTGGATTTCTCTTTGGGCCTGCCGCAGACAAGTGAGGTATCTCCCGGAAGAGTAGCCGGGTTGGTTACCTTTCCGGAACCTCACTGCAAAATGGGTGCGATACGCCCTGGCGGCGTTGCTGTCCACCATGAGAAACAGATTTGGAAATAGCCAGTGGAGCGTTTTGGTGGCCCCGACGTGAGACTCGTCCTCAGGATGAAGCGTTCCGGCCAGCGCGAGACCGTCGTAGGCTGCCACCATGGCGGACTCGCAAGCCCGGAAGTCAGCCGAGCTAAGAGAGAGACCCTTAAACGCGCGTATGGCGGGTTGCTTCCGCAAGGCCTCCATGCAATGCCGAAGACGTGGTTCGAGAGTGAAGCGACCCCCTTTGATCGTAATGCCCATGCCAAAGCCTATTAGGCCATCAAGAATCGCCGATTCGAATCGCTGCGAAAGCGTGTCTCCAGCCTCCAGACCTGCCCTATACACTGTGCCAGCGACCGAGTTATAGCGTGCTCCAGCAGGACCGTGGTTGTAATCGATAATGAAACGTCTCGCGTTCCCGTCGAGAAGCGACACAACAACTTGCTCCTATTAGGCCCGTCCACACTGTGGATGCTCTCGCCCTGACGGTCACGTTAGAACGAGCTGTGGCATCGGCTAAAGCGAACGAGAACCTAGGCGGAAAGGACCCTTTGGAAACAGGGGTAGAAGGAGATTTTCGTCACCAAGTGGCCGACTTAGCTTCCTTGGACTGAGATCTCTTGTACATCCTCACTACGGCTGCTTCCAAATCGCCTGGCCCGATCAAGAGATCCTCCCGTTTGGCCCGTTCTTTCACGATCGTGGTCAGTTCATCTCTCTTCGCTTGATCCATGCTCCTGTAGGTCTCTTCGATCTCCATCCGCTGACGTTCTGCTTCGGCTCTTGCTTCGGCTTCTGCTTTGACTCTTGCCGCCGCTTCTTCCTCGCAGCGCCGGCATCGACCGAACACTCCGTGGGAACGGCACCGTTTCGAGCTGAGCAGATCGCTTAAGAACCAATAGGCGATAAAGAAGGCAAGCAACCAGCCCAGCCAGCTCACAGATAGGATTCCTTCCGTCGGTTCTGATTCCTTCAAATATTACCGTTTCTGAAACGGCAGTTACAGCATTGCTGCGCGTGTTGGGCAGCGCTGGACTGTGTTGCTCACCACTGGTCCAGTTGCTCCTCGACCATGTATTCGTGCCCGTCTAGACGGAAACGAAGCGGCCTTTCGTCCGCACCGATCCTGTCCGGAGAATTCCATGCACAACCTCGACACGATTCACGATTATCTCCGAGCCCACAGTGACGAGATCGGGAAACGGATATGTTCATCCTACCCCTCACTGTTCAGCACTGACGAAGAGCCTTCGCCGCTTATCGGGCAAATGCTGCGTACTCCTTATCCAGCACAGACGATGGCGATCATGGGCGTGAGCAGGCGCTGGCAGTTAGCTCGCAACGCCAATGTCGTGGCGGAGTGCGGTGCAGGCAAGACACTGATCGCCCTGGGTAGCATGCTGGTGCATAGTTCAGCCAGGCCGTTCACCGCCCTGGTGATGGCGCCGCCCCATCTGGTCGAGAAGTGGGCTCGAGAGACGTTTTTGACGCTGCCGCATGTCCGGGTGTTCCTGATCGATGACATGCGGAATGGGGGAAATCCAAGAGAGCCGCATGGGATCAACGAAGTCCGCCTGCGGCGGGGCAATATCGTGCGCGAGGGGATGCACACGTCTTTGACGGAGTTGCGCCGGCTGGGACGCAAGGGCTGGCGAAGGCTTTGTCCTGAGAGTGCTGTCTTCTGTATTGGCCGGGAGAAGGCCAAGCTCTCGTACTTCTGGAAGCACTGTTACGGCAGAGGCCGTTCGGGAAGATACCTTGGAGCGCTGACCAACCCGGAAACGGGCTGCCCGATTGAAACGGACGGAGTTCGGCTGACCCCTGTCGATTTCGACAAGAAACGCCTGCACGAGATCATGGAAAACCAGAAGGGCGGGACGACCAAGTACTGTCCGCTCTGGCAAGCAGACGGCAACAAGATTGTCCGCATGGCGCCGGCGGAATACATGGGCCGCTATATGCCGGAGTGGTTCGATTACGCCATCGCGGATGAAATCCATCAACTGGCTGGCGATACCGCCCAGGGCAATGCGCTCGGCGTGCTCAACCGGACGGCCAGAAGGTTCCTTGGACTCACTGGGACGCTGCTCTCAGGCTATGCGGATGACCTGTTCAACACCCTGTTTCGCACCGATGCGAAACGCATGACCGGCGACAGCTACGAATGGGGTTCCGCCGGGCGTGAGCGCTTCACCCACGACTATGGGGTAATCGAGACAATTGAGCGCATTACGGTCGAAGATAACGCCTGCTCGAAGAAGACCAAGAAGACGGTCACGATCAAACGCAAGCCGGGTGCGTCGCCACTGCTGTTCGGCAAATACCTGATGGACCACTGCGCTTTCATCGGCCTGGAGGACATTTCAGACGGACTGCCCAGCTACCGAGAGGAGGTCGTGCCGGTGCCGATGCAGGATCCACTCCGGTCAGCTTACGAGGAGCTCGAAGAAGAGATTAGGGCCTGCCTGAAGGAGCATCGGGGCAACAGCAGCGTGGTGAGCACCATGCTCAATACGCTGTTAGCGTGGCCGGATCATCCCTATGGCTTTGGCACGCTGTACGGGTCCGAGTTCAATCCAGAAACCAAGTGCCGCGAGAGCTTTGTCATTGCCGAGACCGTGGATCTAGACCGGCACCAGACCTACGCGAAGGAGCGAGCGCTGATCGAAGAAGTGAAAGCCCAACTTGCACGTGGCCGCAAGTGCCAGGTGTTTGCGGTTTACACCAACAAGCATGACGTAATCGAACGGCTGGAACAGCTGTTTCGCGCTGAGGGAATACGGGCGGCGATCCTGCGCGCCAGCGTTCCCACTCACAGGCGGGAAGCCTGGTACCGTGAGCAGCTCCGCCGTGGAATCGATGTGGCAATCTGCCATCCCAAGATTGTTGAGACTGGGCTGGATCTGCTGGACTTTCCTACGATCCTGTTTCATGAAACTGGCTATTCACTGCACACGTTGCGCCAGGCGAGCCGTCGGTCATGGCGGATCGGACAGAGACGTCCCGTGGAAGTGAAATTCTTTGCCTACAGCGGGACGATGCAGGAGGTCTGTCTCCGCTTGATGGGCAAGAAACTCCTGGTCGCGCTAGCCATGGAGGGCAAGTTCGCGTCGGAGGGTCTTCAAGCAATCGATGGCGATGATGACATACTCACCGCAATGGCGCGTGAGCTGGTCGAGAACAAGGGAATTGGGGAATCCGCGGACAGCGTGTGGCGCGCTCTTGGCCAATTGCGGCCTTCGTCGTCTGCTTCTTCCCTTGAAGAGCTGGAGGAAAGGCCAATTGACCAAGTGGAGGACGAGGATCCAACAATACTGCCGTTGATGAGTGAATCCATTCGCAATGCTGCAGTCGTGGAAGCTGGCAAGCTGCCGCATGGTTCTTCTAGCAAATCGATTGAGCAAGCCCAGCTGTCGCTGTTCTGACGAGCCCCCCTCTAAGCCGCAATCGGAAGGATGGACGAAGACGCGCGACCCGAACGTTTAAGGTCATCCCGACCGACCAGGGCGTTCTACACTGGCTCCAGCATGCAGATTCCGTGGTACATCGGCTGGCCGATTGTAATTGCGTGCGTGGTCGGCATTTTGTTTATTGCCGCGAGCCGCGCTCCCTATTACCCGATGAAGTATCCAAGCGGTTTTTGGGAGCTGCAGAGCAAGCTAGGCGCCAAGGATGTCTGGCTCCTCACCTCTGATGGCGTCCGGCTTCACGCCTGGTCGGTTATGGCGCCACAGGCTTCTCTCGTCACACTGTATTTGCATGGGACTGCAGGAAACATCAGCCACCGCTTTATGCCAATCCGCGAAATCACCGCCGCAGGCTCGTCGGTTCTGATGCTCGATTACAGGGGCTACGGAAGGAGCGAAGGCTCTCCGAGTGAACACGGCCTGTATGCAGATGCCGATGCGGCATACCGATATCTGCTGGATCATGGGTATAGAGCCCGGCACATAGTCTTGCAAGGAGAATCACTGGGCACGGCCGCTGCTGTGGATCTTGCAGCTAGAAAGGAGTGTGCTGGGGTAGTGCTCGAAGCCGCATTCACGTCAGGGCGCGATGTGGCCAACACGGTTCTGCCCGTCATTGGTCCGCTACTGTTTCGGGGTTTCGACTCGAAAAGTAAGATCGCCACCATCCGCGCGCCGCTGCTGTTCTTCCACGGCGACCGCGACGAGATCATACCGTTGAGACTTGGTCGTCGCTTGTTCGAGGCCGCACCGGAGCCGAAGTACTTCATCGAAATTCCTGGTGCGGGTCACAATGATCTGGTTGAGACAGCAGGATCGAGTTACCGCGAGAGGCTGCATGAATTCTACGGCCAGCTGCAGTAACCGTACCCCTGCCGACCTGTCGGTACCTAGGAAACACATCACCGAGCTGATATGCAAAGGAATCAGCGGGGAGGAGCCTCTAAGTGGATCAACTGCAAGTATTCATTCCACCTCACCGGACACGCAGCATGATCTTTCCTCTGTCATGCGGCGCGCCAGCGAGCATTTCGTATGCGCGCCGCACGTCCTCAAGAGGAAGGACCGAGCCTACTCGTGCCGTGATCCTGCCGCGGTCAAACATCTCATTGAGAGCCTGGAGGCGGGCGGTTGTCACGTCGGCATAGAAGAACACCGGATCAACATCTTTGCGATTCGGCAAGGACTGCTGCGACACCACAGAGATCAGCTTGCCACGCTGTTTCAACGCAGTCACCGCTTGCTGCAAAGTTTCGCCCCCGACGAGGTCGAGAATGGCATCGACTTGCGGAAGTTCGCGCACAGCGTCCGGCCCATCCGAGTGCGCAATGACGTTTGCCCCTAGCTTGCGTAGAAACTCTTCGTCTTTCTGCCTCGCAACCGCAACGACGGTGATACCGGAACTTACTGCCATCTGCACCGCATAGGCGCCGACGTTTCCGGCTGCACCCACTATCAAAACGGTATCACCGCGCTTCGACTGCGCGTACTCGAACATCATTTGAAATGCAGTCACTGCGATCACAGGAGCAGACCCAGCCTCCAGGTCGGTAAGCACGCCAGGTTTGAGGGCGATCATGTTGCTTTTACAGACTGCGAATTCTGCTTGCGCTCCCACGAACTGTGGATTGGTTACACCGTAGACGGAATCGCCGGCACGAAACCCTGTCACGCCATCGCCAACACGCTCCACAACACCGGCAAGGTCAGAACCTAAAGTGAGTGGCGGTTGTGGACTGACCTCACTCCTGCCTTCGCGAATGATCGCGTCCCACGGAGCTACGCCAGCCGTGTACACACGCACCAAAACCTCATCTGGTCCCGGTGAAGGTACAGCGATGTCCTGGACTTCAACAACCTCTGGTCCACCAATCCGCGTAATTCGAACTGCCTTCACTGCAACCTCACAGAAAGGCCAGCAATTCAGTCATCGTTGCCTGCGGTTCTTCCATCGACCAATGCCCCGTGTTCGCCGACAGGATGATCTTTTACATTCGATGCACCGAGCAGCGCTGGTCTCCGTAAAATTGCGCCCAGCATCGTAAGCGCGAAGGATCGAACACTCCTCTTTCACCTGCGCAGTTCACATCAGGCTTCGCGCAGCAAGCGCCCGTCTGAAATGAAAAAACCAACTTCTAAGAAAAATCCAATCACTCACTTGGAGTTACCAATGATCCCCGAAACTGACAAGACCATACTAGGGTCGCTGTCGCGAGCGGCCCGCGGAGGGACATTAGACCCCGAAAGGTTAGCGCACCGCGCTTACGAAATGGGATCGGCTAATTGCCACAAAGCGATCAGCCGCTCATTTTCCCTCCCGGAAACGTTCAACCTGAACGAGCTGGAAAAAGCGGCACTCGAAAAAGCCCTCCAAGTGACCGGAGGCAGTATCCTTGCCGCCGCACAACTACTTGGCATCGGCAAAACCACCGCATATCGAAAGGTGAAGGAATACGGGCTCACCACTGGTGCCGGTGCTGCCTTCTGCCCAAACTGCGGACGCCGACTACCCCGCCACAACCCATTGACGGGCGCAGGCGTATCAGCCTCCTCAACTGCTACTTCTACTCCCATCTCATCGCCGGCCCAGTACGAGTGTCGTGATGTTTCGTAGTTGCCACACGTCACCGCTAGAAGGCATAACGGTAGAACTCATGCCTCGGCACTCTCTTCGATGCTGCCAGGGCGCTCGAAATCAGCCTGGTTGCTTCCGTATGCTTCAAACGACGCAAGGCTTTGATCGCCGCTTGCAGTCTTCCGGGGTCCAATAGCTGAGGTTCGTTCTTGGAGATTTCGCGTAGTGCTTGCGCTGCATGAAGCCGTTCCTCCGAGACGCTGCTCCTCAATCGTTTGTCATAGATGGCCAGCACGTCAGGACACGTCCGCACCAATGCTTTCAGCGCCGCATTGGCTGGCACTTCGACGTACCAATCCTCGTCGTGCGCCGAGAGTTTGATTGCCAGATCAATCGGCACTAGGGCGGGCCAACTGTGCGCAAAATCCATCATGATAGAGGCGGCCGAGGATCGGACGGAGAAATCCGAATGCGCGGCCATGCGTGCCAAATCCCGACGCTCGATGAGCCACGGCGCCAGCCGGGCACAACACTCAATCGCGTGGAGCGCCGACCATAGTAGCGGATCTTCACTGTGCAGATCCTGATAGTTAAGCAACGCACGGAATAATAGGTTTTGCCCATCGGCTTCGGTGTGCTCGATGACTTCAAGTGCCGCCTCTGCGGCACGATCCCAGTCGCCAAGTTTGACGTCGCGAATTATCTCTTCAACCTCTCGATTCCGCTCAAAAATCACTCCTGCCCCCCGAGGCGCGGCAGCGGCACCATCAGTTGCAGTCAACGCAGGATGCAGGATCGCCTTTGCCAGTTCTACCAAGCACTGCTCGGCATCCGCACGTCGCAATTTCGACAGAGGTCGGCCTGGCGAGTTGACCGCCTGGAATTGCTGGAGGTCGTGGATATCCGAGAACAGACATGGTCCGACAATGACCGAGATCACCCGGCACGATCGCTGCCGGGCGCGCTGCAGTAGCGCCGGCAGCTCGTGAGAAGTAATGAATTCCGAGCCCAAGAAATCGGCACTAACGAGCATAATGGCAATGTCGGCGCGACGGAGGGCGGCGTCGACCTGCTGAGCCCAATCATCACCGGGACGAATCATGGTGTCGTCCCACAGCTCTATGTTCCCCCGACCCTCCACCGGTTTCAAATGCACGCGCAACCGCGCCAGCCAGCGCGCGTCTTTGTGGCTGTAGCTAATGAACAAGTTCATGGCTGCATGCTACCTCCCGTTCAGAGATCCCTTCGTGCGTCAGTGCGTTGTGCGACCCTTCGTGGAGTCGGCCATCGAGGGAACGGCCTCGCGGCCCATGTACCGCCACCAGCCCACCACGCCTGACCTATATACCCAGGGTTCAGAATCACAGCCAAGGATATCGATCCAAACACAATGGCTGAACAGGTTTCCCGAACGACACTCTACCACCTCAGGTAGGGGTGCATTGGTACCGGCAGAAGCCGAGCCTCGCCCTGTGAACAACCCGCTCTTTCAACGAGCGGTCCCAATTGGCGCAGATATTTACCACTCACAATTCCTTGCCTTGCGAAGTGCCATGGAACAATCAGATCCGAGCCAGCCGCAACCGTTTTGTGCGGCCGCAGTCAGCGGCTGCAGTAACCATCATGACGTTAAGGCCCAATGTCGCCGCAAGTACATCTTCAGCGACCAAGCTGACCAACTCATCCGGGAGGCGTACCTCAGTCCTCGGGATGGGAGAGGAATGTCGAGCATTCACCTGTTGGCCAAGAGACTCGGCATGCCGCATTGGGCCTTGAAGAAGCGGGCTCGGGAACTGGGATTGGCCCGAACCAAAGAGCTGCCGTGGAGCGAAGCAGAGCTATCCATCCTGTCGCGGTATGCGTGGATGAGTGATGAGCGCATCCGGCTGAAGCTGAAGGCCGCGGGATACACGCGCACTGTGACTGGGATCCACCTGAAGCTGAAGCGAATGAGGTTCAAACGTGACGGAAGCTTCTACTCGGCCAACAGCCTTGCACAGGCGCTGGGGATTGATCCTCATGCCGTGACGCGATGGATCAAAAGCGGGCATTTGACAGCCAAGTTTCGCGGTACCGCAAGAACTGAGCAGCAGAACGGAGACAGCTACCTCATCCAAGAGAAGGATGTCCGCCGTTTCATCCTCGAACATCCCACCGATATCGACCTTCGCAAAGTGGACCAACTTTGGTTTCTCGATCTGGTCACCAACGGGTTAGTGCGCGCCGCCTGAAAAACATCGCCACGTAGTTGCCCTTTACACGAACGAAGACGTCTGTTCGTAGTCGGGTGCCGAACCGCCGGAAGCGGCATAGCTCACTCGGGAGAGCGGCAGACTTTGGTCGTCTGCTGGCTCTCCCGATTTTCATTTGGAGGAAATGCGATGCAAGAGACAAACCTTATCGAGCAGGAGCAGCCAGTTGGGGTCTTAACAACCCCGGCACCCGCTCCCGCTCCCACCATGACGCTGTGCTCCTACGGCACAAAGCTGAGCCGGGAGGAACTTACCCGAGTGGCGACGCCGGCGGCCACAGCAACACACAAACCCATTCCCCATATCGCCGTCGTAGAGAAGCTGATCGAAGCCCTCAGCTTTCGCCAGATAGGTGTTGTCCGGGAGGAGTACGCAGTATCCGCAGACGGCATGAAGATGTTCGGGGTGATGGATCTGAGCTCCGGATTCGACGGGTGCCGCTTCGCCATCGGCTTGCGGAACAGCCACGACAAGAGCTTTAGGCTGAGTGTCACTGTCGGCCTGAGAGTCTTTGTTTGTGAGAACCTCGCGTTTCACGGGGAATACACTCCCGTGCTCGCGAAGCATTCCAAGCACTTTTCGCTCGAAGACAGCCTAGCCATCGGCGTCGACCGGATGCAGAGGAACTTTGGGCCTCTGAAGCAACAGGTCGAGGAGTGGCAGGCCATGCAGTTGTCCACGGCTGCTGCCAAGCTCCTGATCTACCAGGCGTTCATCGAGGACGAATTGGGGTTTCCGAAGCACCTGGCGCGCCGGGTTCACGAGCTGTACTTTCAGCCCGTGTATCAGGAGTTCCAGGCGCGAACCATGTGGAGCCTCTCGAACGCTTTCACCAGCGCTTTTAAGGAGCTGGATCCAATTCCTCAGTACAAAGCCACGGCGAAATTGGCAGGCTTCCTGCAGTCGGTTCGGCCTTCGTAGCGCCCAGCCGAAATATTGGCGTACGGTTCCGAAGTCGTGCCGGCTGTCTTAGCCCACTAGCGAAGCTGGTAGGCGGAGGGCCGTACGCCGCGGGTGTCCATAACTGCGCCACATTGCTGGTTCAGGAGCACAGATCAATACAACTCACACTGGAGCATTCCCTTGAAACTCCGACGAAATGAATACTGTCCGATCCATAGATCGCTGTTCTGCTGCGGTCGTGAGCAGGCTCGCAAGGAACGGAGATTAGGACTTGGTGTTCAGCGCATCGAGGATCCACACCACCCAAGAGGTTATCGCGAGCTACGATCGCCCGCCGAAATGCGAAAACTGCTGAACCGGAAGATCGCCGAGCAAGTCGGCAAATGCGCAATCTGCCAGAAGGAATTTGCCGAATATAGCGACATCGTACCTGACCACAAGCACCCGAAAGGGATGGGAGGAGCCTGGCGAGACGACCATCCAGAGAACATTCAAGCAGCCCATTGGTGGTGCAATTCAGAAAAGGGCTCAGACAGACCGGGCAATTGATGACAGCTCTGTGCACCGCCATCAGAGGCTGCTCGCCAATTTGCAGTTCTTCACCTATGAAGTGTGCCGAACGTGGGCCTCAAACAGGGGTCAAGAACTTTAGCCGGATCCAGAACCAAGTTCTCATAGCCGAAAGCGTTCGCTGTTATCGGCTGAGCTCTAGGCGTCGCGCCCAAAGCCGGCCGGTTCTATCCGGGATCAACATGGCCAGTTCTTGAGTGCACTGACGCGAAACTCTTGGCTGAGTCCTCGAAATAAAGGCTGAAGAAAGTTCTTGATCTTGTAACCACCAACGACGAAGATCAAAGTTGCTCGCCGACGCGGGTGTCCCGGCTCGCATTCCGATCCAAGGAGAGTATGTGCTCGATCCAACTCTGTACGGTCTCTTGCGGCAAGTTGAACAAGATGTAATTGTGTTGCCGGCCATGCAACGGCCGTTTGTCTGGAAGGAAGACCGGATCTACCGGCTCGTTGATAGCCTATTACGCGGCTTTCCTATCGGGGCGGTGATGCTTTGGCGCACCACTACAGTTCAGCGTTTCAGGCGAATACCAAGAGATGTTGATACCTCGATCGCTGAGGTATTCAACTTCGAGAGTTCCGCCGAGAACTCCAACCGGTACCTCGTGCTGGACGGTCAGCAGAGGTTAACGAGTCTATTCGCCGCGTTCAAGGGTACCTATAACCAGAAGCGGCTCCACATCGACATCTTGAGCGGAAACCCTGATGGCAAGGATCCCGGTACCGAATATTTCGTGTCTCAATTCTTGTCGGAGCCGGAGGCCAGAATCCTCAACTCGCAAAACGGAGGACCTAGGCGACACTTCATGCCAGCGAAGGACTTGGTTTCGATCAGCCCTGTCCAGGCTGCCCTTGCAGCCGACAGCAAGGCAAAATCGCTGGGATTGGGGCCGGAAGATGCCACGAGGGTGGCCGACGTTTACATCCGCTGCGCCTCGTTGCTCGGTAGCCACAAGTCGCTGCAAGTGATCACGGTTGATGACGACCAGTCGCACGTTACGCCGGTAGAAGAAATTCTAGAAGTCTTTGTGAGGGTTAACTCCGGCGGGCTTGTTCTGCAGAAATCAGACCTGCTGATGAGCTTGCTCGATCTCAGCTGGAACGATATCCAGCCAGAGCTACAGGGCTTAGTGCGAGACGTCAACGAAGGCCGCTCGGTGAAATTCACGAGGGACGACATCCTTAAAAGCCTGCTGCTTGCTCATGGTGCTGAGACGCGTTTTGATCGCCTGGTAGCCGATCGCAAGAAGGTCGAGGAACTCGCGAAAGAGCTGCCGGCGCACATACCGGATGTCAGGAGAGCATGGCAGCTGCTCGGCGTCGTCCTAACCGATAGTTGCAAAATCCACTCGGAACGGTTCCTGCGAGGTGGACATACTGCCCTCCTGCCCTTCGTGGTTTTTCTCTCCCAGCACGACCCGTTTTCCAGCGATGACAGGAGGAAGATGGTTGCTGGCATCTACTTGGCAATCATGAGCGGAGTGTTCGGGGCGGCAGAAGCGCGCACTGGCTCGTTCACGAGGAACAAGGTGGTCGAGGCGAAAAGCTTCCCGATCGAAGCACTTGCAGCGCTTGTCAGGCGTGAGTACGGTATTAAGTCCCTCGACGAATTGCTCAGGCGTCACCTTGACCTTGCGCTCAACATCGCACATGGCGGCATAACGTTAGACAAGAATCCGGAGGAACTGCAGCGGGATCATATATTCCCTCGTTCGGCGCTCGAGAAGGCTGGGTATCCGTACGAGGTAGTGAACCACTACGCCAATTTCCATTTCCTTCGCGCCAGCGACAATCTGAACAAGCTCGATAAGCCACCGGACAAGTGGTTCAGGGAGCCGGGAAAGAATCTGCCTCCGTACTCGGACAAAGATCTCGAGGAGAGGTTGTTAACCTGGGAGGACTTGGAGTCCGGGGCGTTCGAGCAGATGCTGGAACGTCGGGGCAAGAAGATCAAGGCGAAGGCGGAAGACATCTTCCAGGTGAGCGAGCCCGATTTCAATGCTCTCTTCGCCGAAGAGTCCCCAGCTGTTATGAGCGCCCAGGTTGTCGCTACAGGAGCCACGAACTAGTTGGCGCGTCGATAACTAAACATGCGATTGGGGTGCATGTCGCTGGGCGAATGGACACCGCGCTGTGTAGCATGGACGCCACTGGTAATGCACCATGAGTACGGAGATTCTCAAGCCACTTCCATGTCCTGCTTGTGGAACCCCGCTGGTTCCCGCGCCGTCTGTGAGTCGGAAACCTGCAGCGAAACTTGCAGATTGCCTCCGCAAGTGTGCGACCTGTGATCTCGGGTACTCCAATGCACTGAACGATCCGACCGTCATTCACGGTGACGCAGCTGCGAACGTACCTATTGAGGTGCGGCCCGGTGTCACGTACACCCTTTCAAATTCGCTGAACGTTCGCAATCGCAGGTCAAAGATGGCAAAGTTCGGTTTCAGCACCTCCGAGGACGCGTTAACGTGGACGGCGTTCTCCTACCTGGCAGGGCAAGGCCTGCTCGCACAGGCCCTCCAAGGTATCGCGATAAGCTTTGCCACCTCCCCAGGCGCTTTACTGCTCTGGGGCGTGCCGGTTCCTGCCGCCGATTCTCAAGCGCAGGTTGTAGAGAAGCGCCTGGTGGAGGTGTCTGATCAGCTCCGTGAGAGCCCGCTCTCTAGGTCCGAGCCCGACGTCATAGTCGATTTCGGTTCAGCGGGACTGGTACTGATCGAGGTCAAGCGGTTCTCTCGTAACGAATGCAGGAAAGATGCGGAGATCTTCACCCGGTACCTCAGCGCCAACGTGTTCTTTCACAACCCGAGGCTGGTTGTTGCAAGCGGGCTGTACGAGCTGGCCCGGAACTGGCGGATCGGATGCGAGCTGGCGGGTGGACGGCCTTTGCAGCTGGTAAATCTTGTCGTCGCTCCCCGAGCCGCCGAGACTGCGCGCCTTCAGAAGTTTCAGTCCGGGCTCGCGGTCACCCCGCAGCGTGTCTTCAGACAGGTCACGTGGGCAAACCTTCTGGGCGCGTTCAAAAAGCCCGGATGGCTGGAGATCGCTATTGCAAAGGGGCTTCGCAAGAGTGGCTCAATTGGAAGCGATAAGGGAACCTCTACCGCCGCGCGAGCGTCGACGGCTGAATGTAGCCGTGGCATATCATGCTGCAGTGTCGATGCTCAGACACGCGGTCCAAATTGACTTTCACCCTAGGCTCTTTATGGCGTTCCAACTCGCAGCTTTCGTAGATCGATTCAATGAAGTTTCACTGCAGAAGTTCGGTTGCACATACGACTTCTCCGTCTTAGAAGCTCACTTTCGTGAACATGCGACGGGTAAACGCCACCTGACCGCAAAAGATGTCGGTAAGCTTTTCAGTGCGGACAACACGCCTTTCGCAAAATACTGGCCCAGACCGCACACAAAAGCACTTGAAGAAAAACTTACAAAAGACCGCATCTACGTCGGTCCCCTAAAAGACAACGGCGAAGCGCTGGTGCAGAGACTCTTGCCTGTATTCCATGAAATCGGAACGGTTTCATTGCTGCTGCGATTTGTTCACCCCAGGCAGTTCGGTATTCTCAGCACGCCGGTTACACATCTGCTCCTTGTAACGCGACCGTCGACGGTTGACCTTTACTTGGCATACTGCGACGAACTGGCGCGCTGGTGTGAACACTTTCGGCTCACCTCAGTTGCGCAGACTGACATGGCGCTATGGACTTACGCCGAACTCGTCAAGCTCGCTGGCAACGATTCTGAGGCGGCAAAAGCCCGCCGTCAGTTCGATGAGGATCTATGGGTTCAGAGAGAACGCGCAGCCCAGGTTATTCGGCCGTTCTTCCGACGCTATGGTCGGCTCCAACTTGCACAGATTCTCCTGGACGAAGATCCAATCATTGCTGGAAAAATTGCCGCCGAAGAATATGAGCGATTGCTGACTGTAGCGTCGACCGAGTTCCTCGGGCGTCCATTGCCTCCTAAAAAAGGTGCTCCGGAATGTCTCATTGAGGAACTGGGGACAAAACGCTACATCCGTCCGGAAGATAAGGTGGAGTTGCAACGAGTATGGGATACCCGTAATAAGGTTGTTCATCCGGCAGGCGAGCGCGCACAGCGCGAGGAAGTGGAGGTTATGATAGACCTCATTCAGCGAATCTGTGTGCCCTGGGAGAAAAATCGTTTGCGTGCGAAGGTAACGGTAGCGAAGGTCGAGGGCAGAAAGTGAAGATAACCTCAGTGACTGTGGAGATAGGTTAGCGGATGAGTGCTGCTGCACAACCCGCACGTTTTCTACAGCTCTCCCGGCCCTTGGCGTTCTTTGACCTGGAAACAACCGGTACCGACATTGCTGAAGACCGGATTGTCGACATCGCTGTTCTCAAATTGCTGCCAGGCGGAACCGAAGAAGCTCTGCACAGCTTGATAAACCCAGGCGTTCCGATTCCTCCTTCCGCAACGGAGGTACACGGTATACGAGATGCCGATGTCCAAGCGAAACCGACGTTTGCCCAAATAGCGCCTGGATTGGGGATTCCGGTGAAGGTGAACGATGATTCCAGCGGGAAGCCGAACGGTATTCCAGTGAAGGCGAACAGCCGTCGGAGCGAAGCGACGCTGGCGTGTTCATTGTGCCTAGAAGTGTTCGGCTTCGTCAAGATAGGTGCTCCGCAGGGTGGTCCCGGAGCGAAGCGGAGGAGCTTCGGCGGGGATTTGGGGTGCAGGGGAAAGGGGCGGCCAGTGGAGTGCACCCTTGGGCTGAGACACGAAGTTAAGGGGGTTATCGCCGTTCGCTGAAAAATCATTGTACGGCGAGGTTCGGTTTCGGAAAATCGCTCGCGGCCGGCAAAGCGGAGGCAGGCGCT
>Ga0335081_10009221_pt1 | contig 15867 bp, 16 predicted proteins | sample Lox_Sample_35_FD_206713 | JGI IMG/M metagenome (GOLD analysis project Ga0335081, IMG submission 206713) | Soil microbial communities from Loxahatchee National Wildlife Refuge, Florida, United States - Lox_Sample_3.5 | ecosystem: Environmental > Terrestrial > Soil > Wetlands | place: USA... | reverse complement strand
CGTGATCGGCTATCCGTTCAAAGCGGGCACCGAGGCCACCGCGCAGATCGGCGGGACGAGCTTCGCGCTCTACACTCAGCAGGACGGCGCCTGGATCAAAAACGCGACCGAAGAGGCCAAAATGGTCGATGCGATGCGGGGCGGCGATAGTGCCGTGATCAAGGGTGTTTCCGCCAAAGGCACGCAGTCGACCGATACCTTTGCACTCAAAGGCGTGTCGCAGGCCCTCGACCGCACCGCCCAGGAATGCAAATAGAAACCGCCGCATCGTGCCGGCGCGCCGTGTGCGGGGCGTGCTGAGCGCTCGCGGTTAGCGGGGCAGCCATTATTTAATGTACAGCCTGCGCCCGTTTGGCCCCTATTGATCGCATCTGGATCGCTCACGATGAGTTCCTTGGCCGCAACTGAAACCGCCCCGGCCTTTGTCGAAAAGCGCCCGCTGGAACGCTATGCGGAGCCGGCGCAGCCGTCATTGGTCGGCATGCCGCGGGCCATGCTGGGGCAAGCCTTGGCCGAGGTCGGCGTGCCGGAGGACCAGCGCCGGATGCGCCTGCAGCAGATCTGGCATTGGCTCTATGTGCGCGGCGCTAAAGATTTCGACGCCATGACGACGCTGTCGAAGGATTTGCGCGCCGCACTGGCGCGGCGCTTCACGCTGGCGCGGCCGCCGACCGCGTCCGAGCAAATTTCGATCGACGGCACGCGCAAATGGCTAATCCAGCTGCCGGGAGAGCGCACCGAGAGGCCGCACGAGGTCGAATGCGTCTACATTCCGGAAAAAGATCGCGGCACGCTGTGCATTTCCAGCCAGGTCGGCTGCACGCTCAATTGCAGCTTCTGCCACACCGGGACGCAGCGGCTGGTGCGCAATCTCACCGCGGCCGAAATCGCCGCCCAGGTCGTGGTTGCACGCGACCGGCTCGGCGACTGGCTTGCCGCTCAGCCCGCGGCCGGCGCAAGTGGGGAGAAGGCGGCGGCGCGCGAAGGCGACAAGCGGCTCGTCTCCAACGTCGTGATGATGGGAATGGGTGAACCGCTTTACAACTTCGAGGCGGTCCGCGACGGCATTAACGTCATTGCCGACGGCGAGGGTTTGAGCATTTCCAAGCGCCGCATCACACTCTCGACCTCGGGCGTGGTGCCGAACATCACGGGCGCCGGCGCCGAAATCGGCTCCATGCTTGCGATCTCGCTGCATGCGGTCACCGATGCATTGCGTGACCAATTGGTGCCGCTCAACCGCAAATATCCGATTGCCGAATTGCTGGAGGCTTGCCGGAATTATCCGGGCCTGTCGAACGCGCGGCGCATCACTTTCGAATATGTGATGCTCAAAGGCGTCAACGACTCGCTCGCCGACGCCAAGGCGCTGGTGCGGCTGCTCAAGGGCATCCCCGCCAAGATTAACCTGATCCCGTTCAACCCCTGGCCCGGGACAAGATACGAGTGTTCCGATTGGGACCAGATCGAAAAATTCTCCGAAATAGTCTTCGCCGCCGGCTACGCCTCGCCGGTGCGCACCCCGCGCGGGCGCGATATTCTCGCCGCCTGCGGCCAGCTTAAAAGCGCGAGCGAGAAACTATCGGCGCGCGAGCGCCTGGCGCTTCGCGCCATGGCGATGACCGACTGACGGCCGGCCGGCGCCCATGTCTGTAATCTACCCATGTCTGTGATCGCGCGCATCATGTTGGCGTTTTTCGGCTATGTGCTCGCCTGCATCGCCGCCGCGCTGGTGCTTACTCTTGGCAGCCTTGCCCCGAATTGGAATGAAGTGATGGCGCCGCTTGGTCCTCACGCGGGAGCCGCGGAATCGATCGCTTTGTGGTCGGTCACCGGCATAGCTGCGATCATCATCTTTTCGGTCGGCTTTCTGCCGGCCATGCTGGTGATCGCTCTGGCGGAAGGGCTGGCGCTGCGCTCGGCGGTCGTGTACGGCGTCATCGGCGCGGCGCTGTCGCTTGCCATGGCCTATGGTCTCGATTTTGCCGGCCATATCGCTTCGTCCGAAGGCGATCTCGCCCGCAATCGTGAAGTCTTTGCCGCCGCGGGAATTGCCGGCGGGCTGGTCTATTGGCTCATTGCCGGCCGCCGCGCGGGCAGGTGGAAATGAGCACCTGGAAATGACAGCGTGGAAGTAAGAACATGACACGTGCCGCGCTGATTACGGCGCTTGCCATCGGCTTTGTGTTCGGGCTCCTTTGCGCCGTCGATCCGCAGCTCGATCTCGACCTCGCCGCGCTCGGCTTCGACTCGGCCCGGCATTTGTTCGTCGTCAATGCCCAACCATGGGTGCAGCACACGCGCACGGCGGCGCGGATCCTCATCGCGCTGTTGGCGCTGCCGGCATTTCTCGCCATTGTCTTTAAATTGGTCTGGCCGCATCGCCCTATGCTGATCGAAGCGCGCGCCGCGCTGTTTTTGATCGCGACCTTGGCGCTCGGCCCCGGGCTTTTGACCAATGTCGTTTTGAAAGACCATTGGGGGCGGCCACGGCCGATCGACGTCCAGCAATTCGGCGGCGACTATCGCTTCGAGCCATGGTGGAATCCGCGCGGCAGTTGCCCGGACAATTGCTCCTTTGTCGCCGGCGAGCCGTCCGGCGCATTCTGGACGCTGGCGCCGGCGGTGCTGGCGCCGCCGCCCTTGCAGGCCGTCGCCTATGGTGCGGCGCTTGCGTTTGGCGTAGCGCTCGGCGCCTTCCGCATGGCCGCCGGCGCACATTTTTTCTCCGACGTCCTCTTTGCTGGCGTGCTGATGTACCTCGTGATCTGGACCGCGCACGGGCTGATCTATCGCTGGCCGGCCACCCGGCTGGATGAGAAGACGCTGGAGGACTGGATCGGCCAAAAGGGCGAATGGCTGTTCGGTCTGGCCGGGCGGCTCGCCGGCCGATGGAAAAAAGTCTCCCGATGAGACAGTGCTTGCGCGCAAGCGGCCGGCGCCTATAGTCCGCGCGCGTGAGCAGTTGCCGCGGCTGGGGCGGCTAACGCGATACGGCCTTAACTTTATTGGTTTTCCCATGCCCGCTGACGGCGTGAGCAAGAAAGACGTGCGAAAAGTGGTGCTGGCCTATTCCGGCGGGCTGGACACGTCGATCATTCTCAAATGGCTGCAGACGACCTATGGCTGCGAGGTCGTCACCTTTACCGCCGATCTCGGCCAGGGCGACGAACTCGAACCGGCGCGGCAGAAAGCGCTCACGCTCGGCATCAAGCCGCAAAACATCTTCATCGAGGACCTGCGCGAAGAGTTTGTGCGCGACTACGTGTTCCCGATGTTCCGGGCCAACGCGCTCTACGAGGGCCAATATCTGCTCGGCACCTCAATTGCCCGGCCGCTTATCGCCAAGCGGCAGATCGAGATCGCCCAGAAGGTCGGCGCCGATGCTGTCGCCCACGGTGCGACGGGCAAGGGCAACGATCAGGTGCGCTTTGAGCTTTCCTATTACGCGCTCAAGCCCGACGTCACGGTCATCGCACCGTGGCGCGAATGGGATTTCAAGTCACGCGAGGCGCTGATCGCCTTCGCCGAGAAAAATCAAATTCCGATCGCCAAAGACAAGCGCGGCGAAGCGCCGTTTTCGACCGACGCCAACCTGTTGCACACCTCGTCCGAAGGCAAAGTGCTTGAGGATCCCGCGGGCGAGGTCCCCGGGCATGTTTATTCGCGCACTGAGAATCCGGAGCGAGCGCCGGAGCAGCCAGCTTACATCACGATCGATTTCGAGCGCGGCGATCCGGTCGCCGTCGACGGCAAGAAACTGACGCCCGCCGAATTACTGGCGCGGCTCAACGCGCACGGCCGCGCCCACGGCATCGGCCGGCTGGATCTGGTTGAGAATCGTTTCGTCGGCATGAAATCGCGCGGTATGTATGAGACGCCGGGCGGCACCATTCTGCTCGCCGCGCATCGCGGCATCGAATCGATCACGCTCGATCGCGGCGCGGCGCATCTCAAGGACGAGCTGATGCCGAAATATGCGGAAGCGATCTATTACGGCTTCTGGTTTTCGCCGGAGCGCGAAATGCTGCAGGCGGCAATCGACAAAAGCCAGGAATTCGTCACCGGCCGGGTGCGATTGAAACTGTACAAGGGCAATGTCGGGGTGGTCGGCCGCGAGAGCAAATATTCGCTCTACGATCAGGACCTCGTCACCTTCGAGGACGGCAAGGTCGCCTACGATCAGCGCGACGCCGAAGGTTTCATCCGGCTCAACGCGCTGCGGCTGCGCACGCTGGCGCAGCGGCGGCGGAAGTTGAAGCTGTAATTTTGATAGCTGCGCACGTATGGCAAGACGGCGGCGATGAAAGTGCGCTAGACCTGCCGCTCCACCATCATCTTCTTGATCTCGGCGATGGCCTTCGCCGGGTTGAGGTGCTTGGGGCAGGCTTTGGCGCAGTTCATGATGGTGTGGCAGCGGTAGAGCCGGAACGGATCTTCAAGATTGTCGAGCCGCTGTCCGGTCGCCTCGTCGCGCGAATCCATGATGAAGCGGTGCGCTTGCAGAAGCGCCGCCGGGCCGAGAAAGCGCTCTGAGTTCCACCAGTAGCTCGGGCACGCGGTCGAACAGCAGGCGCAGAGGATGCACTCGTAGAGCCCGTCGAGCTTCTGGCGATCGTCGTGGCTCTGTTTCCATTCCTTCTGCGGTGTCGGCGAAACCGTCTGCAGCCAGGGCTGGATCGAGGCGTGCTGGGCGTAAAAATTGGTCAGATCCGGCACCAGGTCTTTCACCACCGGCATATGCGGCAGCGGATAGATGCGGATCGTGCCGCCGATGTCGCTCATCGCCTTGGTGCAGGCGAGCGTGTTGGTGCCGTCGATATTCATCGAACACGAGCCGCAAATGCCTTCGCGGCAGGAGCGGCGGAAGGTCAGCGTCGGATCGACATTATTTTTTATCCAGATCAGCGCGTCGAGCACCATCGGCCCGCAATCGCCGGTGTCGACGTAATAAGTGTCGATGCGCGGATTGCGTCCGTCATCCGGACTCCAGCGATAGATGCGGTATTCGCGCTGCGACTTGGCGTTCACCGGACGCGGCCAGGTCTTGCCCTGCGTGACCTTGGAATTCTTCGGCAGCGTGAATTGAACCATAAAGACCTCGATGAATCCGGTGCGTTTTCGCGCTATCTCAATACACCTGCCAATACATTCGCTTAGTACACACGCTTTTTGGGTTCGATGTAGGAGACGTCATTGGTGAGCGTATAGGTATGCACCGGACGGTAGTCGATCGTGACCTTGCCGGTTTCGTGATCGAGCCAGGACAAGGTGTGCTTCATCCAGTTCTGATCGTCGCGGTCGGGAAAATCCTCGCGCGCATGGGCGCCGCGACTCTCGGTGCGGTTCGCGGCGGAGTCCATGGTGACGACGGCCTGTTCGACCAGATTGGCAAGTTCGAATGTCTCGATCAGATCGGAATTCCAGATCAGCGAACGATCCGACACCCGCAGGTCATCGACCCCGTCATAGACCTGATGGATAAGCTTGGAACCTTCCTCGAGCACTTCGCCGGTGCGGAACACGGCGCAATTGGTCTGCATGACCTGCTGCATCCTGACCCGCAATTGCGCGGTCGGCGTGCCACCCGAGGCATGGCGGAATTTGTCGAGCCGCGCCAGCGGCCGCTCGGCCGAATCCTTGGGCAGTTCGGGATGCTTGTCGTTCGGGGTGAGAATTTCGGCGCAGCGTAGCGCCGCCGCGCGGCCGAATACCACGAGATCGATCAGCGAATTCGATCCGAGCCGGTTGGCGCCATGGACCGAGACGCAAGCCGCTTCGCCGAGCGCCATCATGCCGGGCACGATGTAATCGGGATTGCCGTTTTTCTTGGTCAGGGCCTCGCCGTGATAGTTGGTGGCGATGCCGCCCATGTTGTAATGCACGGTCGGCAAAATCGGCACCGGGTCGCGCGTGAGGTCGACGCCGGCAAATATGCGGGCGGATTCGGTAATGCCCGGCAGCCGCTCAGCCAGGATTTTCGGATCGAGATGGTCGAGGTGGAGGAAAATGTGATCCTTCTTCGGCCCGACGCCGCGGCCTTCGCGGATTTCGATGGTCATCGCGCGCGAGACCACGTCGCGCGAGGCGAGATCCTTGGCCGACGGCGCATAACGCTCCATGAAGCGCTCGCCTTCTGAATTGACGAGATAGGCGCCTTCGCCGCGCGCACCTTCGGTGATGAGCACGCCGGCCCCGTAGACGCCGGTGGGATGGAATTGGACGAATTCCATGTCCTGCAGCGGCAGGCCCGCGCGCAACATCATGGCGTTGCCATCACCGGTCTGGGTGTGCGCGCCGGTGCACGACGCATAGGCCCGGCCGTAGCCGCCGGTCGCCAGAATCGTCATCTGCGCGGAAAACCGATGGATCGAGCCGTCATCGAGATTGATGGCGACCACGCCGCGGCAGCGGCCATCGTCATCCATGATCAGATCGATGGCGAAATATTCGATGAAGAACTCGGTCGAATGTCGCAGCGCCTGCCCGTACATGGTGTGCAGCATGGCGTGGCCGGTGCGGTCGGCCGCGGCGCAGGTGCGCTGCGCGGTGCCTTTGCCGAAGTGCGTGGTCATGCCGCCAAACGGGCGCTGGTAGATCTTGCCGTCGTCGCGCCGCGAAAACGGCAGGCCCCAATGCTCCAGTTCGTACACGGCTTCCGGCGCATTGCGGCACATATATTCAATGGCGTCCTGGTCGCCGAGCCAGTCCGACCCTTTGACGGTGTCGTACATGTGCCAGCGCCAATCGTCTTCGCCCATATTGCCGAGCGCAGCGGCAATGCCGCCTTGCGCCGCCACGGTATGGGAGCGGGTGGGAAAAACCTTGGTGATGCAGGCGGTGCGCAGGCTAGCTTCGCTACAGCCGACCACCGCGCGCAATCCGGCGCCGCCGGCGCCGATCACCACGACGTCGTAGGCGTGGTCCTCGATCGGGTAAGCGCGGCCGTTAATGGCCGGTGCGGCGCCGCCGTTTTGTCCAGTCTCGGCCATGCTCACAATCCGAATGACAACTTCAATATGCCGTAGACCGAGGCGAGCCCGACGGCGATGGCAAAGAAGGTATTGGCCATCAGCAAGGTGAGTTTGAGTGAATCGTCGTGGACGTAATCCTCGATGATCACCGCCATGCCGATCCGCATGTGGATCGTGATCGACATGACGAACAATAGCATGATGATGGCGACCGTCGGCGCGCCGAGAATTTGCGCCACCGCGGCCTGGTTGCGGCCAAGGACCGTAATGAGAATGGCGATCGCGGCGATGGTCAGCGGCACATTGGCCACCGCTGTGAGCCGCTGATACCAGAAATGCTCGGTGCCGGACTTGGCGGTGCCGCGGCCGAGCACGCGGCCGAGCGGTGTGCGGATATGCAAGGGCCCGGGCATTATGCAATCCCCATCGTCAACATGATGAACAGCCACAGCACGATCGTAATCGTGATCGAGCCGATCAGGCCCGCGGCCGCCAGCCATTCGCGCTCCTTGGGTCCGAAGCCGCGCCCGGTATCCCAGACCAGATGACGGATGCCGCCCAGCATGTGATGGATCACGCTCCAGGTATAGCCGAACAGGATCAGGCGTCCGATCCATGAGCTGGCGAACCATTGAAAGCGGGCATAGGCGTTAGGACTTGCCGCGGCGATGAGCCACCAAGCCAGCAACAACGTGCCGAAATAATTGGCAAAGCCGGTGACGCGATGAACGATCGACATCATCATCGTCAGCATCGGCCGGTAGATCTGCAGATGCGGCGATAATGGCCGCTTGGCGCTTGCGTTTTGTTCGAGCGAATGTGTGTCGGCCATCATGGTCATCAGCTTGGGCAGCGCCGTCGCGGCAGCGCTTGGATTTCCTATCGAATTCACGCGGCCGCCGCAACGCGCGTGCCCGGGGCGCGCCAAATCTGGCTGAACCTAGTGCCGCGATCCCCAACTTCGTACCAGCGTGCCGCAAATGCTTACGAACTTCGGAATTGGAACACTGGGCAGCTTTCGTATTTTGCGAAAATATAGCTCTTTTTTGTCAGTGCAATCAGCAATATTTGAAACCTGATTTCGCAAAATACGAAGGAGGGCGTCCTCCCATGCGTTTCGACCTCGCCGATCTCAGCCTGTTCCGCCACATCGTCGAAGCCGGCAGCATTACGCACGGCGCCGAACGCGCACATCTGGCGCTCGCCGCCGCCTCGACCCGCATTCGCAATATGGAAGACGTGCTCGGCGTGCCGCTCTTGACGCGCGGCCGCCAGGGCGTGACGCCGACCCAAGCGGGCCGGACGCTGTTGGCGCATGCCCGCGCCATTTTGCGCCAAGCGGAGCGACTGCACGAAGACTTAAGCGCCTATGGCGGCGGCCTTGGCGGACAGATCCGGGTGTTGTCGAACACCAATGCGCTGACCGAATTCCTCCCCGAAGCCCTGAGCTCGTTTCTCGCCGCGCATCCGCATGTCAGCATCGACCTCGAGGAGCGGCTGAGCGATGAGATCGTCGGATTGATCGCAGAAGGAGTCGCCGATCTCGGCATCGTCGCCGGCACGGTCGATGCCGGCGCGCTCGAGACCTATCCCTTCCGCCGCGACCGCTTTGTGCTTGTGGTTGCGCGCGGCCATCCGCTCGCCAAGCGCGCCAAGATCAGCTTCGAGGAAGTGCTCGAACACGATTTCGTCGGTCTCGATCGCGCCAGCGCGCTGCAACGGTTCCTGGCCAGCAAAGCCGCCCGTATCGGCCGGCCGCTGCGATTGCGGGTGCAATTGCGCAGTTTCGACGCGGTGTGCCGGCTGGTCGAGTGCAGAGTCGGGATCGGCATCGTGCCGCAGACCACGGCGCGCCGGGTGGCTAAGACCATGGCGATCAAATCGGTGACACTGTCGGATCCATGGGCGGTGCGTGACTTGACCATCTGCGTGAAACGCCGCGACGAATTACCGGCCTATGCGCGGCAGCTGGTGGAGCATCTGCGAGGCCAGGGATCGGAAATCAGGTATCAGGGATCGGGAAAGAGATCTCTTGATCACTGATATCTGATCCTCGTCACCTGGGAATCAGCACCCAGTAATCCAAATCCAGCAGCACCGCCGGGTCGTAGTCGTCGCTGCTCTTGAGCGGAAAATCCGCGCACGGCCGATCGCGCGTGGCAATAGTGCGCAACCGCAGCGCGCCGACATCGGCGCGGCCCGGTAATTCCGCTTTCGCCAGCACCTCCGACCAGGCGAAAACGGTGCTGCTGGCAAACAGTGGCGCAACATGGCGGCCGCCATTGATCGCGGCGATGTGAAACGCATTGGCGAGCCCGTTGAACGACAGCGCCCGCGCCAGCGAAATGACATGCCCGCCATAGATCAGCCGCCGTCCGAACCGCCCCTGGCCCTCAATGAATTGATTGAAATGAATGCGCGCGGTGTTCTGATAGAGCCGGGTCGCGATCTGATGCTCGGCTTCCTCGACCGTGACGCCGTCGACATGATCGATCCGCTCGCCGACTTCGTAATCGCCGAAACGGTCGGCGCTGCCGGCGAGTGCGAAGTCATAGGCGGTGACGTCGATCGGCGGGCAGGCTTCGCCCAGTAATTTGGGATCGAGCGCGGTCGGCAAGCGCGGCACGTGATCGCCCGGCGCCGGCGCCACCTCGTCGCGCTTGCGCACCATGACCCAACGCACATATTCGAGCACCGGCGCGCTGTCCTGGTTATAGCCGGTGGTGCGAACGTAAACGATGCCGGTCTTTCGGCTCGAATTTTCCTTCAACCCGATGACTTCGGATTGTGCGGCGAGCGTGTCGCCGGGGAAGACCGGCTTGCGGAAACAGCAATTGGCATAACCGAGATTGGCGACCGCGTTGAGCGACACGTCCGGCACGGTCTTGCCGAACACCACGTGAAAAACGAGCAAGTCATCGAGCGGCGAGCGCGGGTAACCAATCGCCTTGGCAAACGCATCGGAGGACTGAACCGCAAAGCGAGGGCCGAACAATCCGGTGTAAAGCGCCGCGTCGCCGGTGGTCAGCGTGCGCGGCGTAGCGTGCCGGATGACCTGTCCGACGCGGAAATCCTCAAAAAAATTGCCGGGACTGTTCTTGGACATGACCTTCATATGGTTTCGACTTTCACAAAGCTTGGCTGGCGGTGACCGGCATTCCGCTTGCCCTTGTCCTATTCACCTCTCTTAACCGGCCCGGCGGACCGGGGAAAGCATCCCCCTTTACTGACGGGAATGTGAGGGGAATCGGACCTGCCGTTTTGCTAAAGCTGCGCCGCCGAATGGCCAAAAGTGAAAATGAGCCTCGAAACCGCACCTCATTCCGCCGGCCTGCAAGATCGCGCAGCGACTCAAGCGAGCGACGTGATTCATCCGCGCTGGGTGCGCATCACGCATTGGATCAATGCGCTGGCGATGTTGGCGATGATCGGCTCGGGCTGGCAGATCTACGACGCCTCGCCGCTGTTCGATTTCCTCAATTTTCCGCCGGCGCTGGCGCTCGGCGGATGGCTTGCCGGGGCGCTGTTGTGGCACTTCGCCGCTATGTGGCTTCTGGTCATCAACGGCATCGTCTACGTCACGCTCGGCTTCGCAACGGGGCGATTTCGCCGCAAGCTGCTGCCGATCCACCTGCGCGCCGTGTTCGACGATGTGGTTGCCGCCGTGCGCGGCCGGCTCTCGCATGACGATCTCACCGTCTACAATTCGGTGCAGCGGCTGCTCTATGCCGGCGTGCTCGTGGCCGGCGTCGTTATCGTTCTTTCCGGGCTGTCGATCTGGAAGCCGGTGCAATTCAAGTACCTGACCGTCTTATTCGGCGGTTATGACACCGCGCGCTATGTCCACTTCTTCGCCATGGCCGCAATCGTGGCCTTTCTGATAATCCATGTCGTGCTTGCGCTGATCGTGCCAAAAAGCCTGCGCACCATTATCTTAGGCCGATAGAGGACGGCTCTGAATGCCCCAAAAGCGCAAAGCACCTCCCGGCGTCGATGCCAAACTGCTGATCAAGGATGCGGCGAAGCTATTGCCGCAGCCGTCGCGCCGGCTGTTTCTCCGCGGTGCCGCCAGCCTCGGTTCGCTGGCGATGCTGACCGGCTGCGACATCATCGACGGGCCGACGGCCGAGAATGCGTTGCGCGTCGTGTCGCGGGTTAACGACCGCGTCCAGGCGCTGCTGTTCAGCGCGACGACGCTGGCGCCCGAATTTCCGGAAAGCGCGATCACGCGGCCATTCCCGTTCAATGCCTATTATTCGGAGGACGAAGCTCCGGACATCGACGGCGACACTTATCAGCTCGAGATCGGCGGCCTTGTGGAGAACAAGAAGCCGTGGACGCTTACCGAGCTCAACAGCTTGCCGCAAGTGTCGCAGATCACCCGGCTCGTTTGCGTGGAAGGCTGGAGCGCCATCGGCTCCTGGCAGGGCGTGCGGCTGTCCGATTTCCTCAAACGGATCGGCGCCGATTTGAGCGCAAAATATGTTTGGTTCCAGTGTGCGGAAGGCTATTCCAACACCATCGACATGCCGACCGCATTGCATCCGCAAACTCAAGTGACGCTCAAATTCGATCACCAGACTTTGCCGACCGCTTACGGGTTCCCTATCAAGATTCGCATTCCGACCAAGCTCGGGTTCAAGAATCCGAAATACGTCACCGCGATGTGGGTGCAGAACAACGACGCCGGTGGCTATTGGGAGAACCAGGGCTACAATTGGTTCAGCGGGCTTTGAGGATTTTTGTCGCCGGATAACCAGTACACTGCTGAAATTGTCTTTTTTGCCGCCCGCGCCGGGGCGCGGCTTGCCAAGCGGCGTGACGGTCTTAGCAATCGACCCCTCATTTCACGAGGCGTCCTTCATGGCTCGATACAATCTTCTTCTCCTCGCCGGCGACGGGATCGGTCCGGAGGTCATGGCCGAGGTCAAGCGGCTGCTTGCCTTTTACGGCAAGATAGGCGCCGCCGATTTCGCCATCGAGGAGGACCTCGTCGGCGGCGCTGCTTACGACGCACATCAGGCGGCGATTACCGATGCCACCATGGCGAAAGCGCATGCCGCTGATGCGGTGATCTTCGGCGCTGTCGGTGGACCGAAATGGGACAAGGTGCCGTTCGAAGCGCGGCCGGAAGCCGGCTTGCTGCGGCTGCGCAAGGAGCTCAGACTGTTCGCTAATATCCGGCCGGCGATCGTCTATCCGGCGCTGGCCGACGCTTCGAGTCTCAAACGCGAAGCGGTCGAGGGGCTCGACATCGTCATCCTGCGCGAGCTCACCGGCGGAGTTTATTTCGGCGAGCCGAAAACCATCACCGATCTCGGCAACGGCCAGAAGCGCGCCATCGACACTCAGGTCTACGATACTTACGAGATCGAGCGCATCGCGCGCGTCGGCTTCGAATTGGCACGGCGGCGTCGCAACAAGCTCACCTCGATGGAAAAACGCAACGTGATGAAAACGGGCGTACTTTGGCACGAGGTGGTGGAGGAGCTGCACAAGCGCGAGTACAAGGACGTAGCGCTCGAACACATGCTGGCGGACGCCGGCGGCATGCAACTGGTGCGCTGGCCGAAACAGTTCGACGTCATCGTCACCGACAATCTGTTCGGTGACATGCTGTCCGACGTGGCGGCGATGCTGACCGGATCGCTCGGCATGCTGCCGTCGGCGTCGCTCGGCGAGGTCGATCCAAAGACCAAGCGGCGCAAGGCTATGTACGAGCCGGTGCATGGCTCGGCGCCCGACATTGCCGGCAAGGGAATGGCCAATCCGATCGCCATGCTCGCCTCGTTCGGCATGGCGTTGCGCTATTCGTTCAATATGACGAAAGCGGCCGATCAGCTCGATGCCGCCATCGCGGCGACGCTGGCGAAGGGGCTGCGCACCGCCGATATCAAATCTGAAGGCGCCAAGGTCGTCAGCACCGCAGAAATGGGCGCAGCGATTATTGGCGAATTGGAGCGATTGGTCGGTTGACGGCAATCGGCCGCGGATCGAAATCCGCTCAGTCTTTCCGGAAAACGAGATTGGGCCCGAAATCCTGCGCCAGCCGGAATCCGGCTGCGGTCATCAGCTGGATAGTCTCCTCGCGCGCTTCCAGCACTTCTATCTGCACAATCCCGCGGTTGTCGCGCAGCGTGCGCGCCATGCCGGCGAGCACTTTGCGCTCGTAACGTTCGACGTCGATCTTGATTGCGAGCGTGCGGCCGGCGAGCGCCACAAAGTCATCGAAGCGCACGACCTCGACGTCATAACCTTGTCCTTCCGGGGCGGCCTCCACGATCTGGGAGAGCCCGATATCGCGCTCCGGTCCGGGTACCAACCGAAATCGCCCGGGCTCCGAGCCGAGCGCCACCGGATGGATTTTCAGATTGGCGTCGAGCAAGCCGTTGATCAGGAGATTAGCGCCAAGATGAACGCGATTGCGGTGATCAGGCTCGAACAGGATGGCGCGCGGCACCAACCGGTTCTTCATCAGGATGCAAGTGTAGAGCCCGAGATTGACGCCGACATCGATGAAGACGTCGGGCTTGATCGCGGCGGCGCCGCGCATGAAATTTTTCAGCTCGCCGTGCTCGGCAATCTTGGCGGAGATTTCGAGGCCGCCGACATTGGCCGAGCGCACCAGAAAATCGGCACCGAAATAGCGGCAGATGAAATAACGACCGCGATGAACGAGTTTATTATATGGGCTGTAGAAGCGGCGCCGGATCTTGTTGCGCCAGCGTGACACTAATGTCCCGTTTCCGAAGTTCGTAAGCATTAGCGGCGCGCTCGTGCGAACTTCGGAATCGATAAGGACACTAGCGACTCTGTCCTTGTAGTGCCGCTTTTGAGCCCGAAGTTCGCATCCGAGCGCTCCGCAAACGTCTGCGAACTTCGGGTTCGCGGCACTGGAGCACGATCCCGAAAAGTGGATACCGGTTTTCGGAAAAGGATCATGCTTAAAGAATAAGCTAAAACGAAATGGCGAACCTAAAGCCATTTCGGTTTGGCGTCATTGCCCCATTCCCACTTTGCTCGCGTGTCGGGGCGCGTGGGCGCCGTGGTGAGTACTGCTTAAAACGGCGTGTTTGGATTAAGGCCAGTGCCGTCGAAAGCGCTTGGCAAAGGATGCCGGCCCGCCCCCTGAAAATCCGGTCCATAAAACCAGTACGGCCGGCCGGGGTCGCCGCCGGGCGGCAGGACGTAGTCCTGGAAGGTGCGATCGCCGACCGACACTTCGGTCCCGGTGTCGAGATACGAGCGCCGCCGCGGGATCACGATGACTTTGTTGTGACCGTTGCCGTCAGGAATGATTGTCGTGGTCGGCTGGATGATGGTGCCGCTGACGGAGCGCTCGACGACTGGCTGCGGCGTAGGCGGTTGCTTTTTGGCGGCTGCGGCCGGAATTGCGGTAGCGGCGAGCATCGCGGCGATCAGGCCGCCGAAGGTGGCACCGGTAAGCGCACGCACAACTGAAGACATGGTTCCTCGCTGTCGTTGTTGCCAATCTAGCCTGATTTGCCGGCCGGCAACAGCACCATGAATAACCCTCGCTGCTGCCACTGGTTTCACGCCCTGGCGCCGGCGCCGGTAGGAAAAGGCTGGCCGCCGCATCCTGATTTTGGGTGGAGCGCCTCTATTCCTGGGACCCAGCGTTGTGTTTGCGTGTGTTCTCGCTTAAAAGCGCTTCCGCTCGGCTCCCGCCCGGCGGGTGGGCCGTTTGTTCGGTGGAGAGTTAAGGATGGGTTACAGCGTCGCCGTTGTCGGTGCGACCGGCAATGTCGGCCGGGAAATGCTCGGGATTCTGGCCGAGCGGTCGTTCCCCGCCGATGAAATCGTGGCGCTCGCTTCGCGCAGGAGCCAGGGCGTGGACGTGTCCTATGGCGAGCGCACGCTGAAGGTCAAAGCGCTCGAACACCATGATTTCTCCGGTACCGACATCTGCCTGATGTCTGTTGGCGCGGCGGTCTCGAAGGAGTACTCGCCAAAAATCGCCGCCGCCGGGGCTGTCGTGATCGATAATTCGTCGGCGTGGCGCTACGATTCCGACGTCCCCCTGATCGTGCCTGAGGTCAATGCGGACGCGGCCGCCGGTTTTCGCAAGCGCGGCATCATTGCCAATCCGAATTGCTCGACGGCACAGCTCGTCGTCGCGCTTAAGCCGCTGCACGATCGCGCCAGAATCAAGCGTGTGGTCGTCGCCACCTATCAGTCGGTGTCCGGCGCCGGCAAGGAGGCGATGGACGAGCTGTTCGCCCAGACCAAGGCGGTGTTCCAGATCGATGAAATCGAGGCAAAGAAATTTCCGAAACGGATCGCATTCAATCTGATCCCGCAGATCGACGTCTTCATGGAGGATGGCTACACGCGGGAAGAATGGAAGATGGTGGTCGAGACCAAGAAAATTCTTGATCCCAAAATCAAGTTAACCGCGACTTGCGTGCGCGTTCCGGTCTTCATCAGCCACTCCGAAGCGGTGAATATCGAGTTCGAGCAGCCGATCACGGCCGATGAAGCGCGCGAGCTATTGCGCAACGCGCCGGGCTGCCTGGTGATCGACTCACGCGAGCCCGGTGGCTACGTGACGCCGTATGAGGCGGCCGGCGAGGATGCCACCTATATCAGCCGCATTCGCGAGGACGCCACGGTCGAGAATGGGCTGTCGATGTGGATTGTCTCGGACAATTTGCGCAAAGGCGCGGCGCTCAACGCCATTCAGATTGCCGAGTGCCTGGTCAACCGCAAGCTGATCACAGCCAAGCGCAAGGCGGCGTAGGGACTGGGCTACGTATCCCGGGCGCAGCGCAGCACCAAAAGCGCGGTTACGCGCGTCTTCGCGCGCTATGGTGATGCACTGCTAAACCGGGATCTTTACATACTTCGAGTTTGTTACGATCCCGGATCTGCG
>Ga0335081_10009220_pt1 | contig 15868 bp, 14 predicted proteins | sample Lox_Sample_35_FD_206713 | JGI IMG/M metagenome (GOLD analysis project Ga0335081, IMG submission 206713) | Soil microbial communities from Loxahatchee National Wildlife Refuge, Florida, United States - Lox_Sample_3.5 | ecosystem: Environmental > Terrestrial > Soil > Wetlands | place: USA... | reverse complement strand
CAGCGCGCTCAGATCAGTCCGACCTCCTGGAATTTCGCTTCGACGATTTCCTTGTCGAACGGCTTCATGATGTATTCGTTGGCGCCGGCGTGCAGCGCGCGCGCGATGTGGGCGACGTCGTTCTCGGTCGTGCAGAACACGACCTTGGGCGAGTCGCCGCCCGGCAGCTTGCGCAACATGCGCAGGAACTCGTAGCCGTCCATCTTCGGCATGTTCCAGTCGAGCAGGATCGCTTCCGGGAGCTGGCGCCGGCAAACGTCGAGCGCCTGCTCGCCGTCCTCCGCCTCCACGATCTCGAAATCGAGCCCTTCGAGTATTCGGCGCGCCACCTTTCGGATGACGCTCGAGTCGTCCACCACCAGACAGGTTTTCATCGCGTCCTCTCTTGTTCCATTTTCAATGCGTTATGCCGCCATCGCCTTGCTGCCGGCCTCGAGCACGCGGTCGACGTCCACCACGATCAGCAACTGCCCTTCCAGCCGATGGATGCCGGCCGACACGCGCGCCAGCCGTGGATCGAGATTGATCGGGTTCGCCTCGCGCGCGGCGTCGTCGAGCTTGAGCACCTCGCCGACGCTGTCGATCAAGAGCCCGTAGGATTCGCCGGCGCGTTCGACGCCGATCGCCATGCGCTGGCCTTTGCCCTCGTGGTTTTCGAGGCCGAGCGAGCGGCACATGTCGATGAGCGTGACGATGCGGCCGCGCAGATTGAGCACCCCCGCCACTTCCGGCGGCGCCAGCGGCACGCGCGTCAGCCGCTCCGGAGTGAACACGTCCTGCACGCGCAGAATCGGCAAGCCGAACAGCTGGCCGCCAATCATGGCGGTGACATATTCCTTCAAATTCTGCGGCGCGTGTTCGGTGCTCATGGTTTGCTCACGCGGCCCGGCCGATCTCGGTCTGCTCTTTAAGCGCCGCGATCAGCCCCTGGCGGTCGAATTTGGCGACAAAATCGTGGAAGCCGGCCTGCCGTCCGCGCCCGACCGACTCGGCCGAGATGACGGAAGACAGCCCTATCACCGGCAGGTCGGCGTTGCGCGCGTCGGTGCGTAGCGCTTCGGCAAAGGCAAAGCCGTCCATCTCCGGCATCTCGATGTCGGTGACGGCGACATCGAAATGGGCGCCTTCCTGCAGCATTGTGAGCGCCTGTTGCGCGGAAGCGCAGGCGGTCACCGCATAGCCGGCGGCTTGCAGCACCGGCACCAGCATGTTGCGGAAGAACGGCGAGTCGTCGATCAGCAGCACCGAGCGCGGGCGCGCGCGCTGCGCCTGCTCCTTGCGGCGGAACCAGTCCTCGAAGGCGAGCGGCAGGAAATGGCCGACATCGACGATCTCGGTCGCCTGGCCCTTGATGATGGCCGAGCCGAGCACGCCTGGACTGTCGCTGCCGACCTCGACGTCGAGACGGTCCTCGACGATATCGACGATCTCGTCGACCACCAGCGCCATGGAGCGGCTGCCGTCGGAGAACACCAGCAGCGGCTGCGCGCCTTCGTTCTTCACGCGCACGCTTTCGCTCGGCGTGATCAACGGCATCAGGTGGCCGCGGTATTGGATCATGTGGCGGCCGTTCGACAACTCGATCTTGCGGGCGTCGATTTCTTCCAGCCGCGTGATCAGCGCGAGCGGCACCGCCTTAGGCTGGCTGGAGCCGGCCCGGAACACCAGCAGCGACGTCATCTGCTCGTCGGCGCCGCCGGTCTTGCCGTGGCTGGCATCGGCCGCGCCCATCTGCGAGGTGACTGTGCTGCCGAAGGCCTGCGCGACGCCGTTCGGGTCGACGATCATGATCACCGCGCCGTCGCCCAAAATGGTGTTGCCGGAGAACATGGAGATGTGGCGCAGGCGGCTCGACAGCGGCTTCACCACGATTTCCTCGGTGTGGAAAACGGCGTCGACGACGATGCCGAAGGTCTGGCTGCCGACTTGCGTCACGACAATGAAGCCGCTCGCGATGTCGCCCGTCTCTTCGGCGCCGAGCAGCGTGCTCAGGCGCGCCAGCGGCAACAGCTTGTCGCGCAGCCGCAAAACCGTGGTGTCCTTGATGCGCTCGATGTGGTGCTCGGAGCCGCTGCGCGCGCGCACCAGCTCAATCACGGAGATCTGCGGGATGGCGAAGCGCTCGCCATGCGCCTCCACGATCAGCGCGGCGACGATAGCGAGCGTCAACGGGATCTTGATGGTGAAAATCAGACCGGCGCCCGCCACCGACTTGACGTCGATGGCGCCGCCGATCTGATCGATATTGTTGCGCACCACGTCCATACCAACGCCGCGGCCGGACACGGATGTGATCTTGGCGGCAGTGGAGAAGCCCGGCACGAAGATGAATTTGTGGATCTGCGCTTCCGTGAGCTTGTCGATCTCGGCCTCGGTGGCGAGCCCCTGCGCGATCGCTTTGGCCTTGATGCGTTCGGTGTTGAGGCCGCGGCCGTCGTCGGCGATCTGAACGATGATATGGCCGCCCTCGTGGTAGGCCGACAGCCGGATGCGGCCGTGTTCCGGCTTGCCGGCGGCGCGCCGCTCGGCCGGAGTTTCCAGGCCGTGATCGGCGGAATTGCGCACCATATGGGTGAGCGGATCCTTGATCAGATCGAGCACCTGGCGGTCGAGCTCGGTCTCGGCGCCCTGCATCTCCAGATCGATTTGCTTGCCGAGTTCCTGCGACAGATCGCGCACGATGCGCGGCAGCTTCTGCCAGGCATTGCCGATCGGCTGCATGCGCGTCTTCATCACGCCTTCCTGCAGCTCGGCGGTGACGTTGGACAGGCGCTGCAGCGGCGTCTTGAACTCGGAATCCTCGTGGCGGCGCACGATCTCAAGCAGCTGGTTGCGTGTCAGCACCAGCTCGGACACCATGGTCATCAGTTGTTCGAGCGTATCGACGGTGACGCGGATGGATTGGCCCGAGGCTTTGCCGAACTCTTCGTCGACGTTGATCGGCTCGGGCGCCGCGGCCTTGGCCGGCTTGACGGCGGGCGGCTCGGCCTCGGTTTCACGGAAGGCGTGCTCGAGCTCCTCGGCAGCATCCTTGGTCGGCGCCGCTGCCGGCTTGTCGACCGGGCCAGCCGTCGTGACGCGCTCGACCATGCGATCGAGATCGGCGATCAGATCGGCGTCGTCGCCCTCCGGCTCGCGTTGCTGATGCTCCAGCGAGTCGAGGATCGCCTTGATGCGGTCGATGGCGGCGAGGATCAGCGTGACGGCGTCGTTGGTCGCCGGCAATCCGTCGCGAAACTTGCCCATCAGCGTCTCGGCGGCGTGCGCCAGCGCTTCCAGGCGCGGCAGCCCGATGAAGCCGCAAGTGCCTTTGATGGTGTGGACGAGACGGAAGACGTTATCGAGGATCTTGGCGTTGTTCGGATCCTGCTCGAAGCGCACGAGCTCAACGTCGACCACGTCGAGACTCTCATTGGTCTCGGTCACGAATTCCCGCAGCAGGTCGTCCATGGAAACGCCTTCGTCGACGGGCTTCGGGCCCGTCCGCCACTCTCCGTTCGGAGTGCGGTCAGTGTGGTGGCGAAGCGTTTAATTTTGGTTGCGGATTGGTGGTCCGCGGAGGGATCTTAACCGCTCGTTAACCGCTATCCGACCGCTTATTGAGCGGTGATGACGACCGCCTCGCCTTCCATGACCATGGCGGTCTTGGCGCCGCAGTCCTTCGCCAGCAGGCCGGCATAGAAGGGCTGGATGCGGTGGGCGTCGAGCCCTTCGCCGGCTTCGCCGGCAAGCAGGCTGGCGACCGCCGGCGGAACCTTGGCATTGGCGCCGGCGGCGCTCACCTTGAAGCCCATGCTGTCGCCCGAGCCGATCGGCTCGACCGTGAGCTGGCCGCCGCGCGGAATGGTCTGCCCGGCGATGAGCAGCATGTTGAGCAGCAGCTTGACCCGGTTCTTGGCCAGCAGCACGCGCGGCAGCTTCCAGGCGAGCTTGGTCTTGTCGTCCTCCAGGAAGCCGCGGGAAATCTTCTCGGCGTCGCCGGTGTCGATCTGGGCGCCGGCCGAGCCGGCGGCGCCGAAGGCGATGCGGCAGAATTGCAGCTTGGCCGAGGCGGTGGCGGCGCTCTTTTTGATCAGATCGAGCGCAAAATTCTTGGTGCCCTCGTCCTTCTCTTCCTCCAGCACTTCCAGCCCGTTGACGATGGCGCCGACCGGGCTGATCAGGTCGTGGCAAACGCGCGAGCAGAGCAAGGCGGCGAGGTCGAGCGCTGCGAGCGGCGGTGCGGACATGGGGAGGCTCTCCACGGGGCGTGCAGGGTTTGCGATAACTCCGGCGAATCGCTGTCGCGCCGGATGCGAGGCGTGATACACCGCACGCGCACAACCGCCAAGGACGGAAGGGACCCAGGTTTTGCCTGCCAACTCCGAGATTTCGCCGGCCGAAGCGGCCAAACTGATGGACCAGCTGACCGCCATTGTCGCGCACGCGTCCGCCCTGATCCTCAAGGTGTCGCCGGCGAGCGGGCACAAGCTCAAGGCCGACCAGTCGCCGGTGACGGCGGCCGACGAGGCCTCGGAAGCGGAGATCTTGAAGGGCCTCGCACGGCTGTTGCCCGGCGTGCCGGTCATCTCCGAAGAAATGTCCGGCCGGGTGGCGCCACCCAAGCTCGACGGCAGCTTCATCCTGGTCGATCCGCTCGACGGCACGCGCGAATTCATCGCCGGCCGCGACGAATACACGGTCAATGTCGCGATCGTCACCGGTGGCACGCCCATCGCCGGCATCGTCTCGGCGCCCAAGCAGCATAAGGTCTGGCGCGGCATTGTCGGGCGCGGCGCCGAACGGCTGCGCATGCTGGCCGACGGCGCCGATCAGCCGCAGGCGATCCGCACGCGGCGCTGGCCGGCCGCGCAAGGCGTCGCGGTGGTGAGCCGCTCGCATCTCGATCCGGCGACCGAGGCCTTCGTTGCCAAGCTCGGTCCGGTCGCGCGCAACGAAAGCGGCTCGGCGATCAAGTTCTGCCGCGTCGCCGAAGGCGCTGCCGATGTTTATCCGCGCTTCGGCCCCACCTGCGAATGGGATGTGGCGGCGGGCCATGCCGTCGTCACTGCCGCCGGCGGCATCGTGACCGACCACGGTGGCGCGCCACTCAAGTTCGGCGACGCGGCCGGCAAGTTTCGTGTGCCGGCCTTCATCGCCTGGGGCGATCCGGACAAAGCGAAGTCAGTGCGTTCGTGAATTAGCGTGCGATGCCGCGCGAAACCTCCGGCCATTTGCGCGTCGCGCGCGCGATGACGCCGCCCGGGTCGGCGAGAAACTCGGCGCGCGCATCCTCGCTGTAGAATAAATAAAGCCGCTCGCCGGTCACCGTCCAGAACAGCGGGTGCCCCGGCACTGACGTGCCGCGCGCGATCGCCACCGGGTCGTAGCCGCCGAAGCGCGGGATGTAGACTTCCGGATGGTCGGCGAAGGCCGCGCGGTCGCCCTCGTTGCGGAAGCGCCACACGGCGCCGTTGTTGCGGAACTCGAGCTCGGGGCGGCCGAACTCCGGCTTGCCGTCGGTGAAATAGGCGACCGGATCGAAGCCTGAGAGCGCGAGCCCGGTATTGGGGTTGACCACCAGCGGCTCCGGCGGGCCGGCCGCCACCGCGGGCGCGCAAGCGAGCCCCGCCCAAAGGGCGAGAATAATGCGCATCTTCCGTTGCTGCCGTGGTGCGGTCATAGTCCCAGGCGAAAGTTCAATGATTCGCCGCCACATTACCGCCGTCCGCGTGAGTAACCCGTTAAGCAGGGGCTTAAAGATCCCACCTAAGGAGCCTGCGATGCGCGCCACTCTGCGGTTTGCGGTCCTGACCCTGTGCCTGATCGGCCTCGGCGCCGATCTGGCCGTCGCCCAAGGCCAGCCGCCACCGCCTCCCCCGCCGGCAGCACCCCCGCCGCAGGGCGAGCACCGCGATACTTTCTCCGCCAATGAAATCGTAATGGCCGGACACCAGTTCTTCGGCACGGTGTCGCGCGGACTGGCGCAGGTGGTCGAGAAGGCTTTCAGCCGCTGGGGCGAGCCGAACGGCTATGTGCTCGGCCAGGAAGGCAGCGGCGCTTTCGTGGTGGGCTTACGTTACGGCGACGGCAAACTTTATACCCGTAATGCCGGCGACCGCCGCGTGTTCTGGGAAGGCCCATCGGTCGGTTTCGACACCGGCGGCGAAGGCGCCCGCACCATGATGCTGGTCTACAAGCTGCCGGCGACCGACGCGATCTACCAGCGCTTCGCCGGCATCGACGGCTCTGCCTATTTCATCGGCGGCTTCGGCATGACGGCACTCACCGCCAGCGGCATCGTAGTGGTGCCGATCCGCTCGGGCGTCGGCTTCCGGCTGGGTGCGAACGTCGGCTATCTCAAATTTACTCCGAAGGCGACCTGGAACCCGTTCTAGCGCGCTGCTCTTTATATACGCGGCGGAACCACGTCTTTATGACGCCCTGACGCAGGTCGGGGTTTAGGTTAATCTTGGCAAACGCTGGTAGTACGCACCCCCCCGTGTCATGGTTTCCGCGGGGTTTACCACGGGCGTGGGCTGTCTCGGAGGCGTCGTCTTATGATCGAACCGATCATGTATTTCGGGATCGGCTTTCTCGTCGCAGCCCTGGTCGGGCTTGTCGTCATCCCCCTCGTCCACGGCCGCGCGGTGCGGCTGACCATGCGGCGCCTCGAAGCCGCCACGCCGCTCTCGATGGCGGAGATCCAGGCCGATAAGGATCAGCTGCGCGCGGAATTCGCGATGTCGACGCGCCGCCTTGAAATGAGCGTCGAGCAGCTCAAGACCAAGACTACCAGCCAGCTCGCCGAACTCGGCAAGAAGGGCGACGCTATCAACCGGCTCAAGATCGAGCTCGGCGAAAAGACCGCCACCATTTTCGCGCTGGAAGCGCGCGACAAGGCGCTGCGCGATCAACTGCGCTCGACCGAAGACGAAATCGCGGCCAAGACCAGCGCCATGCACGACGCCCAGCGTGCGCTGTCGGACAAGGAAGCCGACCTCGCCAAGATGATGGGCGATCTCGACGAGCGCTCGACGTTCTCCGAGGCGCAGAAGGTCGAGATCGTCGCGCTCAAGACCCAGGTCGAGGCGCTCAAGGAACGGCTCACCGCGGCGGGCAACGAGGTCAAGGTGGTGGAAGACCGCCGCGAGGCCGAGCGCATCGCGCTCAAGGCGGCGACCCAGGAATTGGACGAAGAACGCGGCAAGGTCGAAAACCTCGGCCGCCGCGTCGGCGAGCTCGAGCAGCATCTGGCGGCGCAGACGACCGAAGCGGAAATTCTCGGCCGCCGCGCACACGATCTGGAAAACCGCCTGGGCGAGCAGTCGCGTCTGCTCACCGAGAGCGAATTCGAATTAAAGCAGCTGCGCGGCGAGATCGAAACCGCGCGCAAGACCGAAGGCGATCTGCGCTCCGCCATCGCCGAACTCGACGGCCGGGCGAATTCCGCCCACGAAACGCTCAAGGCGGAAAGGGCGCAACTGCAGTCCGAGCTCGAGCGCACCCGCGACGAGCGCGACCGCCTTGCCCGCGACCTCGGCGGCATGAAGCGCGAGACCGAGGAAGCCTGGGCGTCCGAGCGCGTCGAGAACGCGCTGCTGCGCGAGCGCATCAACGACGTCGCCGCCGAAGTGGCGCGGCTCGCCTCCGCGCTGGAAGGCCCCAATTCGCCGATCGACGCGATCCTGGCCGCCGAAACCGTGCGCGACCGGGCGAGTGCCTCGACCACCAGCAACGGCGATACCAAGCACGCCGAGGCCTCCTCCTCGAACGGCGACCTCGCCGACCGCATCCGCGCGCTGCAGACCCACGCCTCGCGGCTGCCGCACGGCGATAAGCCGCAATAAGCGGCTTCGCTTGACACGTCCGAGACGCACTCCTTATATCGCCCGGCCTAAACGGCCGGGCGCTTAGCTCAGCGGGAGAGCGTTCCCTTCACACGGGAGAGGTCGTAGGTTCAATCCCTACAGCGCCCACCATTGCCATGTCCGCGTTCCCCAAAGCGGACACCCGCGCGCGGTTGGTTTGTCCGCCAAGTATCAAAAGCCGGCATCATCCGCGCGGCGGCGAGCGAGGACGATGGGCTTCTGTAGCCGGTACGGTTTCGGGCAAAGTAAGGCTTGCGATCACGCCGCGTATAGACTGTCATTTCGCAGTCCGGAAGTTTTGCCCCATGACGTCGCACGATCCACCGGCCGCCGTGACGCGCGTTGTCGCCGCTCACGCAACCTTATCAGGGTTGGAGCGAGAGAGGATTTCCCTTTACCTTGGCGTCTTGGTCTTTCTGCTAGCCTTCGGTGACCCGGCGGGGGGCCTGATCAATATTCCGATCGGCTTTTTTCTCAAGAACAAGTTGCATTTAACGGCGCAGGAGCTCGCCGACTTTCGGCTCGTTGCCGCTATTCCTGTCTATCTGTCTTTTGTCTTCGGATTCATCCGTGACATTTGGAACCCGTTTGGAATGAGAGATCGAGGATTCATGCTGTTGTTTGGAGCAACGACAGCGGGCCTTTATGTTTTCTTTGCTTTCACGCCCATATCCTTCGGCACGCTCCTCGTTGCGAACGTGCTGTTGACCACATCGTTTCTTTTTGTCGCAAGTGCCCAGAACGGCCTGACTTCGACGATCGGCCAACAACACGCAATTTCCGGTCAACTCAGCGCAGTGTGGAACGTCTTTACGTCGATTCCCAACACTGCTGCGCTCCTTCTCGGCGGCAGCCTCAGCGCCATGCTCGAAAGTGAAAACGCCGAACAGGCCGCCCGTATCCTCTTTCTCGGTGGCGCAGCAATCATGGCTCTCGTTGCCGCTTATGCCGCGTTACGGCCACAGAGCGTGTTTGATAATCTCCGTAAGGAACGAATGGGCGCCGTTGAGCCGGCAAAGGATATTCGCAGGCTCCTGCGGCATTGGCCGATCTACCCAGCACTGCTGATCTGGTCTTTATGGAGCTTCGCGCCTGGCTCGGAGACGCCACTTCAGTACTATCTGCAAAACACACTCCATGGCGGCGACGCCGCGTGGGGGCAATGGAATGCCATCACCGAGGCTTCTTACATTCCGACTTTCATTGTATTCAGGTTGCTCTGCCGAAGACTTCCACTGAAAAACCTGTTGTTCTGGGGAACCGTCGTCGCGGTGCCGCAGATGGTCCCATTACTCTTCGTTCATTCGGCGACAGCAGCGTTGATCGCTGCGGTGGCGATGGGTCTCATGGGCGGCGTTGCAACGGCCGCCTATCTAGACCTCATCATTCGATCCTGTCCCGCAGGCCTGCAAGGCACGATGCTTATGACATCTACCGCTCTCAGCGTGATCGTCTCTCGTTTTGGCGATGTCCTCGGCACATTCCTTTATCAAGAATATGGTGGATTCACCGTTTGCGTCGTCGCAATCACGGTTGTCTACGCACTGATCCTTGCGACACTCATGCTGATACCAAAAGATCTCATTATCACCGCCGATGGGCAAAAGCTTCAAATTGTGGGCCAAGCCAAAAGCTAAAATCGCATCGTACAGGCTAGTAACGTTTCCAAGATTGGTACGATTCCTGAACTGGGGCCTTTCCGCCGAGGTCGTAGGTTCAATGCCTACAGCGCCCACCATTCACAGGCCCGCACATCGCGGGGCCTTTTGATTTCTCAAGAATCTTACTCGCGCCCGCGTTACGTTCGTGAAAGCGTGCGGCGTGCCGCAAGCAGCCCAATGGCGGTGATGATGGAGGCGATAACCGCACCCATCAGGCCCGCCGTCGACACCAATACAGTGTTGAGCGCCGCGGAGCCTGCCGCCAGGGCCAGATTGACAAACGCAATCGTTCGATCCCGGCCCAGTGCGTAGAGAACGAAGTGATAGGTATCCGCGATAATGCGCACGAGCGTTGCAAAAATGATCAAGGCGAACAGCGTGAGATGCCCGTTCAACTGCGGCCGTATGCCCAAGTGCAGGAACAGTTGAACTCCGACCCACAGCAAGCCAAACAGCGCCAAAGCCCAGACCAGGACGATACTTTGGAATTGAAACAGCCGCTTGCGCAGCGTGTCGCTGGCGTTGGCCGCGGCCACAAGCGCGGGCACGCGCGGATGAAACGCGCCGTAGACCGTCACGGAGTGCACGACGTTGGCCGCAGACCAGAAGAACACATAGATGCCGGTCAGTTCCAGACCGGCGAAGAATGAGATGATAAATCGGTCGGCATAGAGGGACGTTACGGCGCCGATGTCGGACAAATAGAACGGCCAACTGCGGCGCAAGGCGCCGCGCAGCCAATGCGCGCGCACGCGCAGCAGGCGCCAGCGGCCGCCAAGCAGCAGGCCCGAAAGCACGAGCGCCATCACGACCAAGCCGGCGAGCCAGGCTGCAAGCACCCAGGCGAGCGAGCGGGCCGGCGGATAGATCCAGCCGATCCCGATAATCGCCAGCGGCCACGCGCCCGACCGCAGGAAAAGAGCGACGCTCGACAGCATGACGCGATGCCGCGCGATCAACGGTCCGTGCGCATCGACGCCGAGGTGCTCGAGCAGCAGAATCGGGGCGATGAGAAGCGCGAAATGCGACGGGATCGGCTCGCCGAGATAGGCATTGGCAAGCCAGAAGACAGGCTGCACGACACAATGCACGACCACGGTGAAGCCAAGCCGCGTCCCGGCAAGCGGAACCGCCTGATCGGCCGGCAAATCGATGCATTCCCGCGTCGTCCAGTCGCTCAAGCCAAAGCCGAGCAACGCCGGCACCGCCGTCGCCACCGCGACCAGCAGGCCGTAGATGCCCAGTTCGGCCAATCCGACATAGGTGAGCAGATAGAGCGAGAGCGCGAATTTTCCGGCAGCGCTGGCGCCGCGCAGACCGATCGTGACGACCTGCTCGGCGAGATGTGGATTTTTGGCGATCGCGCGCAGAGCGAGTTTTGCGCGCGCGGCCTCCTCGCCGACGCGCAGATGATATCCCGCACCGGTGTCCCGGAGAGCGCTCCATCGCATGGCGATTGTGCGATTGTCGGACATGCCAGTGCTATGCCCACGCCGGACGATGGGGCCGCCAAGTGCGGCGAAGCCCGTTCCACGCGGCCGGAGCCACGCCTGACACGAGCACGTCCAAATAACGTTCGCGCTGGCAGGTGCCGTCGAGCGTAATGCGCGGAAGCTGCATCAGGCGATCGGCGTCGCCCGGCACGACGACGCCGCTGCGGGTTGTTACCGCCGTCCGGTAGCCGACCTCGGATGCGATCCTGAACTCGCGCGCGCCGACCGCACCGGCACTGCCATACGGGTAGGACAGATGGCGGATATCCCGCTGCAACTTTCGCCGCAGAATTTCGCGGCATTCGGTCAACTCTGCACGAACCGCGGCTTCGGACGCTTTGGCCAAAATCGGATGCGATACCGTATGCGCGCCGATCGTTGCCAAGGGGTCCGCGCAAAGCTCGCGGATTTCATCCCAATTCATGCAGGCCGAGCGGGTCGCTGCGGCCGGATCGTAGCCATAGCGCTTGGCCAGCCGGCCGACGAACGCCTGTTCGTCGGAATGCGTTGGCTGACCAAGAAGCATCTCTTTCAGCACGGCATAGACGTCGGTTTTTTCGCGCGCCGATTTGGCGGCAATGACGCGATCGTCGACTTCGATCCGGTCGTGACTCGCGACGATCGACTCAAGGGCGAGCCACCACAGATTGCCCGTGCCCTCGGCAAAATCGGTGGCAGCGAAGATCGTGTACGGCACGCCGTATTTTGCCAAAATCGGCCGCGCCCAGATCTTATTGTCGCGGAATCCGTCGTCGAAAGTGATCGCCACGAAACGAGTGTCGAACCGTTGTTCGAGCAAGCGTGCGCGCGCTTCGTCCAGCGAGACAAATTCGTAGGAATTGCGCGCCAGCCACGTGATCGTCCGCTCGAGGAATTCGGGCGTGACTTCCAGGAATTTGTTCGGCTGAAACGCGTCCGCCCGGCTGGGCGTCACCCGGTGCAGCATCAAGACCGCGCCGATGCCTTGCGCCAGCGGCCGCAGCAGGCGGTTGGCGCCGCTGAAATACAGCGCATCCAGTCCGGCCTTTCGCAACAGAGGCTTCATGCCGGTCATGAACGTCCCGCCCATCCGTTCGCCGACAGAGCCGCGACACCATAGAAGCCTTTGCTCGACGATTTGATTTTCGCATGCAGCGAGGCCGGGACGAGCAGCAGCAGCAGCGTTCTGGCGAGCCCAGACCACGCGCCGGGCTGCGTCGGCTCGAGATACTTCAATTGGATCTTGAAACGTTCGAGCAGCTGCCGGCGGCGGCGCTTCAACGATATCCCGTCCTGCGAGATGCAAATGTCGACCAGCACCTCCGGAATATTGGCGATTGCAAATTTTGCCGATATACGTCTGAGCAATTCATAGTCTTCCGCCGCGCGATAGCGTTCCGCGTAGAGCCCGACGGCGCGAAGCGCGCTGGTCCTGATCATCGCGCTCGTGTTGATGACCGCCATGTTCGTGCGCATCGCCCTCTTGGCCGATGCGGCCTCGGCGGGTGTGCGCATGACGCAGATCGTCTCGCCGCTGTTTTCCTCGAAGTGCCGGCCCCAGGTTCCGACCGCGGCGACCTCGGGATGGCGGTCGAGAAAATCGACCTGCCTGGCGATGCGGTCCGGATAGCAGATGTCGTCGGCATCGAGGCAGGCGACGAATTCGTACGCGCGATTCAGAATGGCTTTGAGCCCGGCATTGCGCGCGTGAGCGATGCCGCAGTTTTTTTCGAGGCGCAGGACGTGGACTCCGGAATTGTTGCCGAGCACCAGCGCGACTGGAGTCTTGCTGCCGTCGTCGACGACGAAGACGTCGCAAGCAAATGTGCTTTGGGCAAGGCTTTGCACCGCGCGATTGATGAATTGCTCGGCGTTGTACGCGGGCATCAGCACGGCAACTCGCGAACGATTTTCTGGCGACACCTTGTCCTCCCGACTCACGAGCTTGACATAGGATGCGAGCCGCATTCCGAAATAGCCGACTGAATATGAAGTAGCGACCGTCCGAGAACGCTTCAACCGAACAGATCGGCTTCGGTTAAATATCGTGCGCCTTTCTGTACCCGAGTAGTTCAAACGCACGGTTAAGCGGTGAGCGCGAACCGACGCCAGTTAGGCTTAATGCCGGTTAACCTTTTAGTCGCGTATTGTGAATCGCCGCTGCAACGAAGCGGTTATGACTTTGCGATAGACCTGTGCGCCGCGAACAGTTCCATGGTGAAAGATATGAGTCGAACCGACGTCGACGTTGCCGTCATTGGTGCGGGACCGTATGGCCTCGCGACCGCCGCCCATCTCAAATCCGCGCAGGTCGCGACGAAAGTGTTCGGCGACCCGATGTCGTTCTGGCAGCAGAACATGCCGGAAGGCATGAAGCTGCGTTCGCCGTGGGTCGCGTCGCATATCGCTCATCCCAACGACGACTATTCGCTCGAGGCCTACGCGCAGACGCGCGGTTTTGCCCGCTGCGAGCAGATGCCGGTCGGTGAATTCATCCGTTACGGCCGCTGGTTTCAAACGAACGCGGTGCCCGATGTCGACCGCCGCAAGGTCGCTCGCGTCGAGCGCGGCCCGCTCGGCTTCCATGTGTGCCTCGAAGACGGTGACAGCGTGTCGGCGCGTCGGGTCGTCATCGCCATGGGACTCAAGCGCCAGGAATTCAGACCGTCGGCTTTCGACGGGCTGCCGGCGGCCTTGGTGAGCCATACCTGCGAGCACGTCAATTTCGAGCGCTTTCGCGCCAAGCGCGTGGCGGTCATCGGGCGCGGTCAAAGCGCTTGCGAAACCGCGGCGCTGCTGACCGAAGCCGGGGCCGAAGTCGATTTGATCAGCCGCGGCGATGTGCTGTGGCTGGGATCGGATCATCAGGAGGGCATGGAGCACAGCGATTTCGCTTGGGCGCTGCGCAAGATCGTGATGACGCGCGGCGCGGTCGGTCCATTTCCGCTCAACTGGCTCGCCGAGGCCCCATCGCTGGTGCATCTACTGCCGCCAGCGGCGCGGGCGGACTTCAACGAGCGCTGCCTGCGCGCCAAGGCAAGCGGCTGGCTGCGCGACCGCTTCGGCGCGGTACGCATCAACATCAGTCAAAAGTTGCGCGCTGCCCGCGCCGGCGAAGGGATTGCGCTCCAGCTCGATCGTGGCTCCGCGGCCTTCGATCATGTCATCCTCGGAACGGGCTACAAGATCGACATCGCGAAGCTTGGCATCCTCGAAGCGTCGCTGATCGACGAGGTCGCCACGGTCAACGGCTCGCCGCGGCTGCGGACCGGCATGGAGTCAACAGCTGCCGGTTTGCATTTTGTCGGTGCAACTGCGGTGCACAGCTTTGGCCCATTGATGCGCTTCGTCTGGGGCGCTGGCTTTGCCGCCCGCTCCTTGACCAGCGCCGTGACGGCCAATCGCATGCCGTTTGCACGGCGAGCCGCGCCCCGCGGCAACATGGCTCTCAACGCGCGGCCGAGCCAAAGCTCCTAACAGCACATGACGTTGTTTCCGCGCATCACGTCCAACCCAGCCGGCGCGTCGCTTCGACCGGCCCGCGATATGGGTGGGGTGACCGCGTCGACAGCCACTCGGACGTCGACGGGCAATGCTCACGGCGCCTTGGTCATGGGCGGGTCGCTCGGCGCGGTGGCGGTTGCGCGCAGCCTCGGACGGCGCGGCATTCCGGTGTGCTTCCTCAGCCACGATCACCCGATCGCGAGCTTCTCGCGCTATGTCCGCCGCACCGTCACGTGGCCGGGACCCGAAGCGCCGGATGCGCTGGCGTTTCTCTTGAACATCATACGCCAGCAACACATGGAAGGCTGGGTTCTGTTTGTCTGCGGCGATAGTGAGTTACGTTTTGCCTCACAGAACTACACGCGGCTGGCGGCCGTGCTGCGGATGACATGCCCGCCCTGGGACATCGCCCGCTGGGCCTATGACAAGCATTTGACCTACCAGCGTGCGGCAGAGGTCGGCGTCGGCGTTCCCTGGAGCCACCAACCACGCAACAGCGACGATGTCGCGCGGCTCGACTGCCGGTTTCCGGTCATACTAAAGCCCACCGTGCGCGAGCAGCAGAACGCATTCACGCTCGCAAAGGCCTGGCGCGTCGACGACCGCAGCGCGCTGATTGCGCGCTATCGGGAAGCCGCGGCGCTGGTCGGCGAAAACAACATCATCCTGCAGGAGTTGATCCCGGGCGGCGGCCAGCAGCAGTTTTCCTTTGCCGCCGTCTGCAAAAACGGCGTTGCGGTTGCCTCGCTGGTGGCGCGGCGCACCCGCCAGTACCCGATCGATTTCGGCTACACCAGCACGTTTGTCGAAAGCATCGATGCGCCGGACGTTGCAAGCGCTGGAAGACGCATGGTGCAGGCCATACAACTGACGGGATTGGTCGAGGTCGAGTTCAAGCGCGACCCGCGCGACGACGGCCTCAAGCTCCTCGATGTCAACGCGCGCCCTTGGACATGGATCGGGCTGGGGCCGCTGGCCGGTGTCGATTTTCCCTGGCTGGCATGGCAGATCGCCTGCGGGCAGGACGTTGGGCCCGTATCCGGCCGGCCGGGCGTCGCCTGGATGCATGCGCCGCGCGATCTCGTGGCCGCCGGCCACGAGATCTTGGCCAAGCGGCTGTCACTGACCGGCTACTTGCGCTCGATGAAGTGGCCGCTGACTTTCGCGGCCTTCGCCAAAGACGATCCGCTGCCCGCCTGCTTCGAGCTTCCGCTGGTTGCCTGGCGCGTGCTGAGCCGGCGTTACTTCCGCTTCGGCGGATCGCGCGACAAATTCTTCGAGGCGAGCTCGTCGAGATAATCCTGCCAATAGCGCGCCTGATTGCGGCCGAGCTCGAGCAGATAGTCCCAGCCGAAAATTCCAGTCGAGTGCAGGTCGTCGA
>Ga0335081_10009219_pt1 | contig 15868 bp, 12 predicted proteins | sample Lox_Sample_35_FD_206713 | JGI IMG/M metagenome (GOLD analysis project Ga0335081, IMG submission 206713) | Soil microbial communities from Loxahatchee National Wildlife Refuge, Florida, United States - Lox_Sample_3.5 | ecosystem: Environmental > Terrestrial > Soil > Wetlands | place: USA... | reverse complement strand
GAATGCCCTACTTCCATTCAATCGCAACGGCGTGCTATTTCCGCGAAAAATAAAAGATAAGTATTTGATGTTCAGCCGCCCAAGCGATAATGGTCACACGCCCTTTGGCGATATCTATTTGAGTCAAAGCCCGGATTTGATTCATTGGGGGCAGCATCGCTTCGTGATGGGGACAAAAGGCGGATGGCAAAGCACAAAGATTGGTGCGGGTCCGGTTCCGATTGAAACTCCCGAGGGCTGGCTTTTGTTCTATCACGGCGTCCTAACTTCATGTAATGGGTTCGTTTATAGTTTTGGCGCCACACTTTTGGATTTGGATCAGCCCTGGAGGGTGATTTATCGCGGTGCTCCTTATCTGCTTTCGCCGCAAACTTACTACGAATGTGTCGGCGATGTGCCGAACGTGGCTTTTCCTTGTGCAACACTTTATGATCAACCTACCGGAAGAATCGCAATTTATTATGGTGGCGCCGATACAGTGACCGCGTTGGCTTTTGGGAAACTTGACGAGATCCTTGATTTTCTAAAGAGCAATTCGGAACTATAGAATTGCCCTGTTCTTAAGGAGAATAAAATGGCTAATATCGAAGAACTGATTCAGCAAATGACCCTCGAAGAAAAAATCTCCATGCTTGCGGGTGCGGACTTGTGGCACACCGTGGCTGTGCCGCGCCTTGGTATTCCGCAGTTCAAGGTCAGCGATGGACCCAATGGAGTGCGCGGTGCGTGGGGCAGCATGTCATCGCCCTCGGTGGCTACGCCGGTTGGTATCGCGCTCGGCGCCACATGGAATCCCGAGCTCGTCAAGAAGGTTGGTAATGTGCTGGCGGACGAACTCGAAGCCAAGGGAGCGCACATCCTGCTCGCTCCTACCGTCAACATTCATCGCACACCGATTACAGGTCGGAATTTTGAGTGTTATTCGGAGGATCCGTTCCTGAGCGGCATGATTGCATCCGCTTACATCAAGGGGATACAGGATAAGGGTAAAGGCGCCTGCATCAAGCACTTCGTCACAAATGATCAGGAATACGAACGCTTCTCGATGAGCTCTGAAGTGGACGAACGCACACTGCGTGAGATTTACCTTGAGCCGTTCCGCATTGCCATTCGCAATTCCAATCCATGGGCTGTAATGTCCTCATATAACCGTGTTAACGGCACATATGCCTGTGAGAACAATCATACCTTGCTCGACATCCTCAAAGGCGAATGGGGCTACGATGGTTTCGTTATGTCTGATTGGTTTGGCACTTACGATGAAGCGGTTCCCGCTGGCGGCCTCGACCTCGAGATGCCTGGGCCGGCGCGCTGGATGGCGGAAAAGTTTGTCAGGACGGCGCTGGATAACGGCACGCTCACCGAAGATAGGCTCAACGAAAAGGTCCGACGTTTGCTTCGTGTGATCGAAAAAGCGGGTCTCTTCGAGAAGCCTGAACTCCAACCGGAACGAGGGGAGGATAAGCCCCAGCATCGCAAGATCATGCGCGCGGCTGCGCGCGAAGCGATTGTCCTGCTAAAGAATGAGGGTATGCTCCCGATCAAGAATATCAAATCCATTGCTGTTATCGGTCCGTATGCGAACGCCGCGCAAATTCTCGGTGGCGGCAGTTCGTCCGTTTCGCCGCATTATGTCATCACTCCTTTTGAGGGGATCAAAAATCGGGCGGGCAAGAAAATCAAGGTGGATTACGCGCCCGGATGCTTCATCTATAAGAATTTGCCTGCGCCTGCCCCCGAAACATTATGCACAGAAGATGGGCGCATCGGACTCAGCCTGAACCTGTTCAATGGAACCGAATTTTCCGGCGCCCCGGTTTATTCCAAGGTAACTACGCGTGTGCAACATGGCTGGTTCGATCATTCCGTACCCAACGCGGATCAAGAATCCTTCTCCTTGCGCATGGAAGGTCTCTTCACGCCCAAAGAATCCGGCACGCATCTGCTTGCCCTTTCAGGCGTTGGTTGGTGCAAACTATTTCTTGATAATGTAATGGTTATCGATCACTCTCGCGATTCAGACATGGGCAAACAGATCACGGCCGAGGTGGAACTCAAAGGCGGCAAGGCTTATGCCATCAAGGTCGAATATTATTGGAAAGGTGGTCCACGCTGGCGTTCTGTAATGCTGGGTCATCAACCGCCGCGACCATCTGATCCAATTGTGGAAGCCGTGAACCTTGCCAAGAAAGCGGACTTGGTGGTTGTGATCGCCGGCTTGAACAGTGAATGGGAATCCGAAGGCTTTGATCGTGAAGATATGAAACTACCTGGCGACCAGGACAAACTCATTAAGAAAATTGCCAAAGCTAACAAGAATACCATTGTCGTTTTAAATGTTGGCTCCCCTGTAGAAATGCCATGGATCAATAGAGTCCCTGCTGTTCTTCAACTTTGGTACAACAGTCAGGAACAAGGGAATGCTCTTGCCGATGTTCTATTTGGCGATGTTAACCCATCCGGCAAGTTGCCGACAACGTTCCCCGTCCGGCTGGAAGATAATCCTGCCTACATCAACTACCCCGGTGAGAATGGCAGAGTCCGTTATGGAGAAGGCATCTTCGTCGGCTATCGCTATTACGACAAAAAAGACGTCGCGCCGCGCTTCCCATTTGGTCATGGGCTGTCTTATACCAAATTCAAATATAGCAACCTGCGTTTAAGCGCGCAGTTCATCACGCCGAGTGACACGCTCAAAATCAAAGTGGATGTGACGAACATAGGCAAGATCGTAGGCAAGGAGGTGGTACAACTCTACGTGCGCGATGTAAAATCCACATTTGCGCGACCCGAAAAGGAACTGAAAGCCTTCGCAAAAATTGAACTTAAACCGAAGCAAACCAAGACCGTCACTTTGACCCTAGACCGCGAAGCTTTCTGGTATTTCGATGTCGTGAAGAATGCGTGGAATATAGAACCCGGCGAGTTTGAAATTCTCGTAGGCGCGTCAAGCCGTGATATAGGCGAGAAGCGGAGCATTATACTTGAACCTGAACCGCGCGCTTCACGTCTCCATCCAGGCCTTACGGTTAATACTTTGCTTGGCGATCCCGAAGGACGTGCTATTCTTTCAAAATATATCGGCGGGTTCCTCTTGATGGAAGATATGAAAATGGCGGGCGAGCTCACGCTTGAACAAGTGGCTGCCAATCATCCCAATTTTATTTCGCAGGAAGTGCTTGTGAAGATCGAGCGGGATTTGGAGAAAATAAAATAGCCAATTGAATAGATAATTCTATGGAGAAGAATCAATGACATTTACACGCACGCTCGGTCGATCTGGAATTGAAGTAAGCGCTCTTGGTATGGGATGCTGGGCAATAGGCGGACCCTTCTGGGAAAAGGGAACTCCTTTGGGTTGGGGCGAGGTGGACGACAAGGAGTCCATCCGTTCCATCCACTGCGCGATGGATTTGGGTGTGAATTTTTTTGATACGGCTAATGTTTATGGTGCAGGGCACAGCGAACGAGTGCTTGCACAAGCATTGGCGGGCCGGCGCGGGGATGTTGTCATCGCTACCAAGTTCAATGCGGTATTTGATGAGCAAACGCGCGAGGTGATAGGCTCGGATTCGGCACCTGCCGGTATTCGCAAAGCCTGTGAAGAATCCCTTTCGCGACTCAGCACTGATTACATTGACCTGTATCAGTTTCACGATAATGGCTTCCCCGCAAATTATGCCGAACCTATACGCGAGGCATTGGAGGAATTGGTAAAAGAAGGCAAGATTCGCGCCTATGGGTGGAGCACAGATTTTGTGGATCGCGCCGAGGTATTTGCCCAAGGCCAGAACTGCACCAGCATCCAACTCCAATTAAATGTATTAGACGATAATAGGGAGGTCATTGCCTTGTGCGAGAAATACAATCTGGCGGCGATCAATCGCGGTCCGCTGGCAATGGGCTTGTTGACCGGAAAATATTCTTCAACCACCAGCGCCTCCGCCGACGACGTACGCGGCGAGAAAAGCCCTGAGTGGATGAAGTACTTTAAAGGTGGCAGGCCATCTTCCGAATGGCTCCGGAAGATGGAAGCAATACGGGGAATACTCACCAGCAATGGACGGACACTTGCGCAAGGCGCGCTGGCTTGGCTGTGGGGCAGAAGCGAACAAAGCCTGCCTATTCCAGGGTTCCGCACAGTGGAACAGGTCAAGGAGAACTGCGGTGCCATGCAATTCGGGCCGTTGACAGTTGGCGAGATGAAAGAAATCGAAAAAACTCTGGATCGCTAGCTGGGATTTATGGAGACTTGGTTGACTTTCCCAGCGTCTTATAAGAATCTCAACTTCACCATAAATCAACTTGCAGCTCATAGTTTTGGCATGTTGCCGCCCAATAAAATTGTATAATATTGGCGGATGACATAACTCAGGCTTGATTGCCCGTTAATTCTGTAATTAGGAAAAGAATAATGAAGTATGGTCATTTCGACAACGAACATCGTGAATATGTCATCACGCGTCCCGATACACCTTTGCCTTGGATCAACTATCTCGGCTCCGAGGCTTACTTTGGCCTGATTTCCAATACTGCGGGCGGTTATTCTTTTTATAAAGATGCGCGCTTGCGCCGCATCACGCGCTATCGTTATAACAATGCCCCGCTTGATTTTGGCGGACGTTATCTTTATGTACGCGATGAAAATGATGCCTCGTATTGGTCTCCATCCTGGCAGCCGGTACAGCGCGAGTTGAGCGATTATTCGTGCCGTCATGGAATGGGATATACGATCATCGCCTCGACTTTTAGCGGCATCCGCGCCGAGACGCGCTATTTCGTCCCGCTCGGAGAAAATTTGGAAGTCTGGCAATTGACGGTTACGAATCAACGTGATAAAGAAGCAGAATTATCCGTCTTCTCGGTAGCCGAGTTTTGCTTGTGGGATGCTTTGGATGACGCGACCAACTTCCAGCGCAATTTCTCGACCGGTCAAGTGGAGGTCAAAGACCAAGTGATTTATCACAAGACCGAATATCGCGAGCGCCGCGATCACTTTGCGTATTTTGCGTGCTCAGAGGAATGCGAAGGCTTCGATACTCAGCGCGAGTTGTTTCTTGGACCTTATCGCTCGTGGGATCGTCCGCTAGCAGTTGAGCGGGGAAGTTGCAGTAATTCAATAGCAAATGGTTGGCAGCCAATTGGTTCGTTCCAAATACGTTTATCTTTGCAGCCCGGCGAGCAAAAGCAGATTGTTTTTCTTTTGGGCTATCACGAGAATCCGAAAGATCAAAAATTTGACCCGCCTGATTCGCAGACCATCAATAAGAAGACGGTCAAGCCTATTATCAAGAAATACCTTCAGCGCTCCAATGTAGATTCTGCGTTTAACGCGCTTCATTCGTATTGGGATGAATTGCTTGGTGGCTTTCAGATTAACACTTCGAACGAACATATCGATAGGATGGTCAATGTTTGGAATGCGTATCAATGCATGATCACCTTCAATATGTCTCGTTCAGCATCGCTGTACGAGTCGGGGATTGGACGCGGCCTCGGTTTCCGAGATTCGAATCAGGATTTGCTTGGATTCGTCCATATGGTTCCTTTGCGGGCGCGCGAGCGAATCGTGGATATCGCCTCGACTCAACTACCGAGCGGCGGTGCGTATCATCAGTATCAGCCGTTGACCAAGCGCGGCAATAACGACATCGGCTCGAACTTCAGCGACGATCCGCATTGGTTGATAATCGGAGTTGACGCCTATCTGCGCGAGACCGGCGATTGGAGTATTCTTGAAGAAAGGATTCCATATGATAATCAGCGGGGGAGTGAAATGCCGTTTTATGAACATCTGCAACGCGCGATCCAATATACATTGGATCGACTCGGTCCTCATGATTTGCCGTTGATTGGGCGCGCAGATTGGAATGATTGTCTAAACCTAAATTGCTTTTCCGAAGTTCCGGGTGAAAGTTTTCAGATCACAACGAGTAAAGATGGAAAGGTTGCCGAGAGTGTGTTCGTCGCCGGGCTCTTTGTCGAATCGACGCGCATAATGGCTGACCTTGCTGAACATTACGCCTCACAGGGTCGAGAGAATAATTGGTCATTTCAAATTTATGCGCCAAAATATTATCGTGAATTGGCTGAACAAATGACACAAACCATTTATCAACATGGTTGGGATGGTGAATGGTTCGTTCGAGCGTATGATGATTACGGTAATAAAGTCGGATCGAAAGAATGTGAAGAGGGAAAGATCTACGTTGAACCGCAAGGCTTTTGTGTTCTAGCTGGAGTGGGGCTGGAAAACGGAATGGCGAAGAAAGCATTGGACTCGGTCAATGCTCAACTTGCCACGCCGCATGGGATCATGATTCTTCAACCTGCTTATTCCAAATATTACCTTCACTTGGGTGAGGTTTCATCGTATCCGCCGGGATACAAGGAGAATGCCGGTATTTTCTGCCACAACAATCCGTGGATGGTGATTGCAGAATCTCGAGTTGGAAACGGCGACCGCGCCATGGACTACTACATGCTGATCAACCCCTCGGCGCGCGAGGGACTAGCGGATTTGCATCGTTGTGAACCCTATGTTTATGCTCAGATGATTGCAGGGCGCGACGCACCGACGCACGGCGAAGCCAAGAACTCGTGGCTTACCGGCACGGCAGCCTGGAATTATGTGGCGATTACGCAATGGATTTTGGGTGTTCGTCCCGAATACGATGGCTTGCGAATTGACCCGTGTATTCCGTCAGCGTGGGACGGCTTCAAGGCAGTACGCCGCTTTCGGGGCAAAATGATTCGCATCACCGTTTATAACGAACAAAAAGTCTGCCAGGGAGTCATACGAGTGCGAATGAATGGTCGGGAGATTCAAGGAAATTTTATTCCATTCAACCTGCTTGACGATGATCAGCAGGTTGAAGTATGGCTGGGCAAATCGTAATTGAGGTAATATGGACGAATCATTGCTTGAAATTCAAGATTATGATGGTGCAGGATTTAAACCCCTGATCTTTTTTGGCGGTTGGCGCGTGGCGATCCTTCGTTATTTGGATGAACTCCAGCCGGATCGAATTGACAGTATGGAACGACACACCGAAACGGACGAAGTATTCGTGTTACTGCGCGGCCGCGGCACTTTGATTTTGGGCGGCAACGGGATCAAATGTGAAGGTGTTCTATCCCAATCGATGGAGATTGGCCGTATCTATAATGTAAAGCGGCTGGCGTGGCATACGGTTTTACTGAGCAATAACGCATCTGTTTTACTGGTGGAGAATCGCGATACCGATGAGCATAACTCGGAGTACGATAAATTATCTGCAGAACAAAGAAGTCGGCTTATGGAAACCGCACGGCGCGAGCATTTTATTTAGGGATCATTTTGCATTTGCCATTTTTAATCCAAGGAGGATGAGGCAATGATCTTCGATCTTCCGCTTGAACAACTCAAGACTTATCTTCCCGCCAGAGAAGAGCCGGATGATTTCGATTCGTTCTGGGAAAAGACTCTCTCTGAAGCGAGGCATTTTCCTTTGAACGCTGTCTTTCGACCTGTCCAAACTGACCTAAAGATGGTTGATGTTTGCGATGCGACGTTCAATGGTTTTGGCGGTCAGCCGATTAAGGGCTGGTTCCTATTGCCACACGATCATTCTGATCTTTTGCGTTGTGTCGTGGAATATATCGGATATGGCGGCGGGCGCGGTGATCCGCTGGATTGGTTGCTGTGGCCCAATCTGGGTTATGCGGTATTTGTAATGGATATTCGCGGACAGGGCAGCGCCTGGCGCATCGGCGTCACGCCGGATATTGAAACTGAGGCAGGAAACCCGCAGGTGCCCGGTTTTATGACGCGCGGCATTTTGAATACGCAGACCTATTATTATCGCCGCTTATTCACGGACGCGGTACGCGCGGTCGAAGCGGCCCGGGCACATCCGGCGGTGGATGCGAAGCGGATCGTAGTCAATGGCGGTTCGCAGGGCGGCGGACTTACTCTTGCGGTTGCCGGTCTGATGCCTGATCTGGAAGCGGTGCTGCCCGATGTTCCTTTTCTCTGCCACTTTCGCCGCGCCACCGAAATTGTGGACACATATCCATATCAGGAAATCAGCAGTTATTGTCAGCGGCATCGTGACCATCTCGAAAACGTTTTTCATACATTGTCATATTTTGACGGTGTCAACTTTGCGGTACGCGCTTCTGCTCCTGCGCTGTTTTCCGTTGGGTTGATGGATGAAATCTGCCCGCCTTCCACTGTCTTCGCGGCTTATAACTATTATGCCGGGAAGAAGCAAATCAAGGTCTGGCCCTATAATCATCACGAAGGCGGAGAGACATTTCAGGTTATTGAAAAAATAAAATTCCTTGCCAGCATTTGAGTTGAAATAATCCGAGGGTTCGGCGTAGGGCCTCAACCTACTGACCAGAGCCGGCCAGCTCCGTGATCATATCGCCCAATTTACTCAGGGCGCGCTCGATCGGATAGGACCAGGCCGCCGCGTTTAGCCGGATAAAATTGGAAAATTGATTTGTGGGAGAAAAAAGATAACCCGGTGTCAATGTGATTCCACCTTGCAACGCCAGAGAATATAACTCCAGAGAATCCACATTCCCCGGCAATTGGACCCAGAGCACAAATCCTCCGGAAGGACGTGTGAAGCGTGTTCCCGCTGGAAAAATGCGTGTGATCGCATCGGAAAGCCGGGCAACATTGCTGGCGTATTCGCGGCGCAAGCGCCTGAGGTGATGATCGTAGCCTCCGCTTTCCAGAAACTCGGCGATTGCCATCTGCGGAAGAGTGGCTGTCGCCGCGCTCAACGTAAACTTCAGCCATTCTACCGCCCTTAGGTATCGTCCGGGTGCAACCCATCCAACCCTTAAAGATGGGCTGATATCCTTGGAAAAAGAGGAGCACAGCATCACCAACCCCTTCTGGTCAAAGGCTTTCGTGACCAGAAGGCGTTTTTCTGTGAAGTAGATTTCGCCTGAGACATCATTGTCGATCAAGGGAATATCAAAACGTTCTAGTAGTTCCACCAAGTCTTTCTTCTTCTCGTCGGGGATATAACTGCCGAGTGGATTGCTGAAGTTTGAAATGGTCAAGACCGCCTTGATCGGATTGTGCTCGATCGCGAACTGCAAAGCTCCGAGGCTGATGCCGTGACGTGGATCGGTTGGGATTTCCAATGCCCTCAGTCCATGCACCTCGATGAGTTGTAATGTCCCGAAGTACATCGGCGATTCGATGGCAACAATATCTCCAGGCTCACAAACTGCATGCAGGCATAAGTCGATCGCCTCGGTGCCGCCAGAGGTAATGATAATATCGGTCGGCGCGAGCTGACAGCCGCTGTTCAAGGCCCGTTGAGCAATCTGCACACGTAAATTTTCCAGCCCGGGCGGAAATTTATACTGATGAGTTCCTTTATCGGATTTACGCGCGAGAGTGGACAGAATATGGTTCATGCGGTCTGTGGGGAGGAGTTCGAGGTTCGGCATGGCCGCCCCGAGCTGAACCAGATGCGGGTTGTATGAATCGTTCATGATCCTCATGACCAGATCGTGGAGGTTGACGTGGTTAGGGTCCAGGCTGGGGGCGGAGATTTCCGGTTCAGGAAATTTAAGCTCGGAACTGGCGCGTACGTAATATCCGGATTGGGGGCGCGCTTCGATTAATCCCTGGTCCTCGAGTGTGAGATAGGCATGCAATACGGAACTGATACTGATACCCTGTTGTTGGCTCATTTGCCTTACGGACGGGATACGTTCTCCCGGGCGATAGGTACCTTGATGAATCAATTGCGTGATTTGGCGCGTTATTATTTCATAGCGATAGGGATTTTTGTTATCTAGCTTGTTTTCTTCTGGAATCATAGTACTTTTCTACAATACAGTTTGACTGAAATTATGATAGTACAGTTCATTATAATCCAAACTGTTATGAATACATTCAGTATTCTTTGCATCTGTACTGCTCTTTGCTTTCGTGGGAAAATACAACCAAGAAGATGCCATAAAGTTAAGATAGGAGCTTATATGATTAGGTATTTGAATCAAGACAAAAACATTTCATTCAATCTTCAGCCGCATCAATTAAGGAAGCTGGTTGATGTGATTCCCGGCACGATGATTTCTTGTGATAAGGGCCTAATTTGGCTGACGGAATCCGATGATCGTCAGGATTATACCCTTAGGCCTGGACATCATGTTGTGATCCGCAAGAAAGGTGAAGTGCTGATCGAAGCGTTGAACGAATCTGACCTGCACATCAGCTATCCAAACTAGCATTCTGCTAAAGCACTATTCTATTTAGAGTAAAGAGCATTAGTCTACTCTTCCGAAATGCAATGGACGCCTCGGGGCAACCGCGTCCATTGCGCGTTTGTAAGCGAGGATGGCCGTCGTAGATTTGATTGTGCCCGCCATCAATGGTTTGGATCTGCGCTTCATGTTTTAGTAATTATCCAGGCCCCACAATGTTAATGGCGGACATTTTATTTACCAATCTCCAGCGTATCCGAGATTGTAAGGCTTTGTGATATTTTCAATCCTATATCTTCTTAACTCAACCAATTGGCGGATGTGGAGATTATCATGCGCGAGCCAACAGGCGAACATCTCTGCCGCGCTGATTGTGCGGTACTCAGTTGTATAAGTTTTCTCCCAATCTGGATTCAATAATCCCATGAGCCAGGCAAATGATTTGTCACGTTCAGTAAAGAAATTTTTCTGCATCTCAGCGAAGTTCTGCTTGTTATATTTTCGTTCCGTTACCCAACCTTCGGTGTCAATCGCATGCCATTCTTCAGTTTGGCGGTGAAGAATGAAATCGAGATGTTCTCGAAAATCTTCGCACTCTTCATCGTAAAGATGACAAGTCACTTCGAGAATTGACCAAGACTCGGCGTTCGGTTTTACGCGTGCATCTTCTTGTGATACACCAGATAGCAAAGCACGGATCACCTCTGTGCTGTTTGTTAACTCATCATAAAGCAGCTTGAATTTCATCTCGCCTCCAAAGGCCATTCTCAATTGACCATCTCTATTCACACTTCTCGAACTCGCCGACGATCCTTAAAATATCGAACCCTTCGGCAAACGGGACTTCCGCCAACGCACCGTGACGTACCATGATCGAACGCGTCAACTCGCTGTTGAAATAATATTTGTCGCGGTATGTTTCGTATCGCGAAAGCGCTTCGATCTTCGCGTTGACATTCGCCTCGCTGACCTCGACCAGAAAATTCGGAAAGAATCCGTAGGAGGATCGCACCACGTCGAATCCCAGTAATGTGATGCCGCGGAACGCGCGCAGAGATTCATCCGTCATCGTGTTATGGTCTTGATGGACATCCTGTTTGCTGTGAACGAAAATGACGTCAGGCTTGAAATCATTGCGAAGTTTTAAGAAGTATTCCAGAATGTCCTGCCGCGCATCATGGAAAATGCGTGTGGTGAATTGCCCTAATGCAACTTTATCTTTTGGTATTCCCAGCACTTCCATCGCTTTGTAGTGCTCTTCGACCACGTTTTTCAAAAGCGGGTTCTTCTGATTGTCGGAAAGCGTCACACAAAGCACATCGCTCATCGGTGCAATATGATGAATCAATGCGCCGCATCCCAGTTCGATGTCGTCGGGATGCGCGCCGAGGAATAAAACGCGTTTGCCATAGAAATTCATTGGAAATTATCAATCCAATACCGCATAAGCACGCACAGGAAATGTTCCCATTGCCTTGACTTTCACCGGCACAGCGTGAAACCGAAACCCTTGTTCTGGGAGCGCTTCAAAACCACACATGTGCTCACAGATAGGAATACGATTTCCTAATAGTGTAGTATGAACGGGACGCAAACCATCGTTTGTATCGTCAATGTTGTAGGTATCGACTCCGACAAACGCTACATCTTTCTCCGTAAGAAATTCTGCCGCGTCTTTGGTCAGGAAAACATGGTTTTCAAAATACCGATCCGTACCCCAGTGACGCGCCCAGTCTGTACGAACAAGCACAGCTTTCCCTTTCACATCAATTCCGCTTAACGCCTTTGCTGATATTGCCTTGCCGAAATTCTGTGCGCGGATTACAATACCATCTAAATCTGCCAGAGATGTCAACGGGAGTTCGGATAAGTCGATCCCATCAGCAAAGCGATGAAAAGGGCTATCCACGTAAGTTCCAGTATTTGCGATCATCTCGATCTTCCCGATGTTGAATTCTGTTCCTGCAGAATAATGTGAGCGCGACTCTTCACGGGAAAGATAATCACAGATGATTGGCGCAGGAAAACCTTTATAGGTAATCATCCCGTTTTCTACGGTGTGGCTGAGATCAATCAACTTTCTGCTCATTTTATCTGCCTTAAACTGTTGTGGATTATTTCGTCGCCAAGATTCCGCCGACGACTTTGGTCATCACTAATTTACCGTCGCGCTTGAACCGGCGCGTCGCGACTTTTTCAATCCTGACAATCAACGATTCGTATTCATCGTGGCCGTTGAACATCGAAGTCCACAGCCTGCGATCTTCGGAAAGCGAAGCGCGGGTGTAATCCATGAACGGTTGAACTTCAGGAAAGGTGATTGGGTTTTCAAAAGTCAGCAATTCGGTTTTGGCAAACTTGCTCTCAATGGTTTTATAGATCTCACCTTTGAAGCGCGACGAGCCCGGCATGGGAGGGATGGGCTCATTAGTCGCTTCTTTGATGATCTCATAAAACATTTGCTTGTTCTCGGGCAACGGGCCAGTGACGAAAAGTCGTCCGCCGGGTTTGATGACGCGATGCGCCTCGCTAAATGTAAAGTCAAGGTTGGAGGCGTAGTAAATTGCAAACGCTGATGAAACGAGATCGAATGTGTTGTTGTTGAATTTAAATCGTTTGTTGAAATCCAAAAACATAAACTTGATATTGTCGCCGCGTTCGATATTTTTCTTGAGTGCCATCTCCAGCAGTTCGTTGGAAAAATCGCCGCCGATGATTTCGGTCTTGCGTTTTGTGAAATCGCTGTATAAAAAACATTGCTTGCCTGCGCCACAGCCCACGTCCAAAATCTTGGTGCCGGGTTGTGGCTTGAGCACCTCAACCGTCCATTGGTCGATATTGCGTGCACCGTATTTTTCGTGAACATCGATGCGCGTCAACAAGTCCTTGCTGGTTTCCTGATAATTAATTTGCATGAGGGTTGGTCTCCTTCATTAGTTTGGCACGCCAAATATACCACACCGCGCTAAAAAATTATCGAGCTACGTAATTTGTGGATTGACATTAATCAATGACATTCTTCATCACGCCTGCCGACTAATAACTAATAATGGATTGCTCCCAGTTGGCATTTGCGGTCCCTCCATTTTTATTTGCCAGAGGGATTAACATGCTTTCGTTGTGATTGGAACTGGTTGCCAAAACCAGCTATCGGCTTCTGTTTGCTGTCAAACAAGCATATTAGTGCTATTCGGTGAGCAATAATCTTTTCCATTCCGTAAGGTAGTTTGCGTAGAACCCGAGTGACAAAGTCGCTAGCAAAGTATGATATTCGTCACATCTCATTTGATATGTAATACATTAAAATAATCAAGTGAATTAATTCACAATCTAATTAATGAAATAGAATACAACTTGTAAGTGCGTAGATAAATCTGTGTTTATTGTTTTGAAATTTGCTAAAGAGATCTGGCGGTGAAAGCGTTAATTGTACCGCAGTGTTTTTAGCTTGCAAGATGAATTGTTATCGCAATTAGTGATGAAAATAGTACTGACCTGTGTCGATCGGAATATACAGGAGATCTTATGAACCGTTTTGTGGTTGCTGATTCTAGGCGATGCATCGGGTGTTTTGCCTGCCAGGCGGCTTGTGTGGAAACTCATCTTAGGGCAGGGCTTCAAGCATATCCTCGTCTAATTGTCACACATACATCTTTTGGCACGATGCCTTTGCAGTGCCACCAATGTGATTATGCGGCTTGCGTTGCAGTTTGTCCGGTGAGGGCGCTCACTTACAAAGATAATACTGTTCAGTTGAACGAAATCGTTTGCATTGGTTGTAAAATGTGCGGATTGGCTTGTCCTTTTGGGGCGATCATTCCTAGTGGCACACCGGTACCCAATTTCGAGTTCAATGTGGGCCAATATCTGTATATCAACACACCGTATCAATCTGATCCAATGTATCTGCGCGAACTTGAAAATCAGGACCGCCTCTCTTTTCTGCATTGGAATATTGGTCAGAAAACAGTGGCGGTCAAGTGTGATCTCTGTTTTTTCAGTGAGGATGGCCCGGCTTGCGTTATTGCCTGTCCGCATAAGGCTTTAAGTCTTGTCGAGGCTGAGACCGATGAATCGATTTCATTCTCACAACAGATCAAGACCTCGGCTGTCCAGAAAGAAGAGGCAAGTGCATGAACGCCATTCAACTTCTTCTGTTATCTGTATTGATGTTTGGGCTGGGCGCTGTTATTTCCCTGTGCTTCAGTGGATTGAAAAATGTGGCACGGGTAGCATCAGGATTGATTGGAGCAGTCGCATCCATCGTAGGTGTGATTGCCGCGGTTCAAGCCTTGGTTATAGTTCCCACGCCGCTTAACCTGATGGGTCAACTTCCGTTCGGAAACTTTTCGATGCAGATGGACGGACTCTCTGCTCTGATGATTGGGATTATTTCAGTAGTGAGTCTGGCGACCAGTATTTATTCCATTTCTTATCTGGGACATTATTCAGATCGCAACTTGGGTATGTTGGGTTTTTTCACAAATCTGTTCATCGCAATGATGCTCTTGGTCGTAGCAGTGGCTAATGCTTTTTATTTCCTGATCTTCTGGGAGATGATGACATTGGCTTCTTATTTCCTGGTCATATTTGAAAGCGAGAAGGAGGAATCGATCAAAGCCGGCTATCTTTATATGCTAGTGGCTCATGCCGGCACAGCGCTTATCATGCTTTCCTTCTTTATCTTTTATTCAAGCACCGGCAGTTTTGATTTTGCGGCTTTTCGTCAGGCACCGTTAAGTCCGATATTGCGCGACTTGGTTTTCTTGTTCAGCTTTATTGGATTTGGCGCCAAAGCTGGTGTAGTTCCGTTGCATATTTGGTTGCCGCGAGCTCATCCAGCCGCGCCATCCCATATTTCCGCTTTGCTTTCCGGCGTGATGATCAAGACTGCTATCTATGGAATCTTGCGCGTCTGTGTGGATTTCCTCGGACCTTCGGTCTTGTGGTGGGGGATCGTAATTCTCCTGTTTGGCGCTATTTCGGCGGTGTTGGGTGTGCTTTACGCACTGGCAGAACATGACATCAAACGTGTCTTAGCTTATTCAAGCGTTGAGAATATCGGCATCATCTTGTTAGGAATCGGAACAGGAATGATTGGCTTGGCAACTCATCAGCCAGTTGTGGCGGTGCTTGGTTTCCTCGCCGCGCTTTATCATGCGCTCAACCATTCCTTCTTCAAATCGTTATTGTTCCTTGGCGCAGGGGCAGTGGATTATCGGATGCGTAACCGCAACTTGAACGATATGGGCGGGCTTGGCAAATTGATGCCATGGACAGCTTTAACATTTCTGATCGGCGGATTGGCGATTGCCGCAATCCCACCGTTCAACGGATTTGTTAGTGAATGGTTTACGTATCAAGCCTTCTTTACGGGAAGCAGCGGAGAGGAAATTGTTGTACGGGCGGTTTTACCATTATGTGCGATGGTATTGGCATTGACCGGAACGTTAGCCGCGATGGTCGCGATCAAAACATATGGTGGAGCATTTTCCGGTCCCGCGCGAACGAAGCAAGCTAATCAAGCCAGTGAAGTTCCGGGAACAATGTTGACCGGTATGATTTTCCTGGCGATTGGTTGTATCGTGTTAGGAATTGGCGCGCCGCTTATCACTCCAGTTATAGCAAATGTAGTCACCGGAACGTT
>Ga0335081_10009218_pt1 | contig 15868 bp, 15 predicted proteins | sample Lox_Sample_35_FD_206713 | JGI IMG/M metagenome (GOLD analysis project Ga0335081, IMG submission 206713) | Soil microbial communities from Loxahatchee National Wildlife Refuge, Florida, United States - Lox_Sample_3.5 | ecosystem: Environmental > Terrestrial > Soil > Wetlands | place: USA... | reverse complement strand
GGAAAAGCAGAACAGCTCTTCGCTAAGAAATGCCGAAAAAAGCTCAATCACTTCTCTGGCGCAATCACCACCGGTAACTCGACGAGAATCTATTCACGACTAGAACGCCTCAGTGACTCCCATGTAAACCCCGCCGCCTTGCAATCCGGCCGCATAATCGACTCGCAGGTTGACGTGGTTCTTCTTGGCGACTGTGAAGCGTACACCTCCGCCACCACCGGGTTTTAGATTCTCGTTGTTGAACGCACCGAGGCTCGGCGCCACTTCGCCGACCCCAAAGAAGCCGACAAGTCCGAATCTCTTTGGCAATTCCAAACGATATTCCGCCTGCGTCGTGAGCATTAGCTTGTCGCGGTATTGCCCGGCCTTGTAGCCTCGTATGTCGTTGTGCATGCCCAGGAGACACAGGTCATAGAAGGGGACGTGACCGGCGCTTGCGCAACCGAAAACGCGAAACGCCAGCACCTGTTTTGCTGTGAGGCCGGAATACTTATTGAAAGCGAAAGTATAGGTCTGGTAGGAGAAGTCGCTTCCAAAAGTTCCCTGAAAGAAGTCGCCAATAACGTCCGCGAGGGTTCCCGTCGTGGGATAGAACTGGTTATCGCGTCGATCATGTTGAAGATGGAATCCTAAAGATGATGTCGTGGACTTGAGTTCGATCGGATCGATATTGATCCCCTCTGGAAGTGTTCCACCTTTTAGCTGTGCGTCCAAATTCCGCCATTGGTACCGCGGGCCCAAAAATAGCTTGCCTTTCATCCGTATTAGCGTCTCCAAAAAGAGCGCCTTCCCGCCTTGATTGACGGGGATGGACAAACCCAAATCTCCTGCCGCATTGCCGATCCCGTATAAGTCGTAGTGGAGTTGCGCTTTTCCAAGGGCCCACGTGAGGCGAAAACGATCTTGCTTGAAATACAGTTTCGAGCCGGCCGCCCCTAACCAACTTCCGTTGCTCGTATAGAAAGCACCGCCGCCAACCATCGAAATTGGAGATACCTCATCGCTTTTCGACAGCGGGAACAAATACCCCACGGCCACCACCAAGCCCGAGCCGAGAACGGGATTGGAAATCGGGAACGGTGCGACGACAAATTCACTTTTTTTGCCTGTCTTGTCCTCGCCTTTAGTTTCGCTGACCATGGCTTCCTCGCCCGATGCATCTTGCTGGTTGCCTTCGAGTTTGGTGGGAGTATTGATGAGGGAAACTGCTGCTGGGTCCAAGCGCAGGTGTGACGTCTTGGATTTTTGGGGAGAAGGTTGTGTACTAGTATTGCTCGTTTTTTGATCTGAATTCGCGGGTGTTGTGGTTTGAGCAGCGACCGAAGCAAGTGCTTCAAGCAGGAATACCACCAGGAGAATCGAGAACCAACATCTTCCCGGAGTCAGCCCACAGCTCATGAACCCGCCCCTGTTTGTTCTTTCTATCGCGCGCAGCGAAGCAGCAAAGCGACCGCGCTTGATATCTGCGACCACGCCAGCTCAAACCTTTTCGTGATCCGGAGGAGCGAGATTGCGAGGTGAGAACGCTATTTCGAGGGCCATCGCCTCGCGACCACCCAAGCTAACGCCAGGAGCAAGATCAACGTGGAACTGACGATCGAAACGCATTTAAAAAGTGCCCAGTAGACATCGGTATCGCTGATGGCGACCATGTTTCACCTCGCCGATTATCCGTCTGCATACCCGATAGTAGGGGTACATGCTTCATCAGCGCACTGGCAGAACTGCCAGCGCCACACTGAGCCGTGAGTCATCGGGTCCGTTAGATTGCAATTTGTTCCTGGTTTCCATTCACCGTTCTCCGTGCGTGGAACGGATACTGCGCGCTCTTGCTGAGGATCTCCCTCAGAACCACATGGGCTCGATGAAGACGGGATTTGCTCGCGATTTCCGTGGCACTCATCCGCCAGGCAATTTCGTTGTGCGTAAAGCCCTCAATGTCATGCAGCACGACAGCCTGCCTCCTCAATGCAGTAAGGCGGCTTAGCGCCTGCTTCAAGGCAAGGCTCTGCGCTGGATTTGACTGCCGGCCGTGTACTAATTGCAGACTCTCTTCCGGTTCACCAACAACCACAAAGCGCTCGTCGTGGCGTTGCCGTCTCGCATGCAATCGCACGACGTTCAAAGACACTTTGTACAACCATGAGCTGAACTCCGCCTCTCCTCGGAATGTCGAGATCTTCCGCGACACCTGTAGGAACACGTCGTGCGTCAAATCTTCGGCGTCGAACGAATTCTTGGTATGACGCAGGCAGAGGCCATAGACTCTGGACCTGTGCAGTTCGTACAATTTGGCTAACCCAGCCTGATCCCCGTTCTGGGCGCATCGTATCGCATCTTTTTCGCACATCGGATTCGCAATCACGCTGTTCTCTCGATACTCGCAGTGGAATCGGCTTCGCATCCTCAGCAAACCCATCAGCAACAAAACAATGCGAATTCGTTTTGGGCCGCCGCCTTCGCGTGCCCATCGCATCAATGCGAACCCTAGGAAATCATGGGAGAACGGAGGTGGAAACTGTAATAAGTAGCAGCGCTTCTTGTGTGTGCCGCGCTACGAATCAATCGGACATCAGAAAAATGAGTGGCCTTACGTCTTCCTCGGGCGTCCATTCCCAATACCGCAGCAAAATTTTGTAGACCATCAACCCTGTTTCGCCTTCTCCGAAGAGCAAATAGCGCATTGACTGCGACATCAGATCACGGCGTGTAAGTCCGATGAATATTGAGATTGGATCGATGACTTCGCTCATGTAGGCAATGGCGTTGGCAATCGCGACCGCACCCTGGACCTCCGCAACGTAGTCGCTACCTTCCTTCGTAATCGACAACTGAAATGGAGCGGAGAAAACGCTGCGGTTGTCCAGCAGATTCACATGCAAGAACAGAAAAGGTCCCTGCACACCATAGTGTTTTGCGATGAGGGAGCGCTTCTTTTGACGCGCAGCCAGTGAGGAGAGTGGCAAGGGAACCAAATGAACTTTCTTTCCTCTTAACTCTGGTCCAATTCGCCAGCTGTCAACGTCAGAGAAGTACGCGGACGGGATTCGGAACTCCAGAGATCGGATGGAGCGGCTGAGTGCGCATGCCGTGATAAGGATGACGGTGAACACGGTGCCGATGATCAGGCCGTCAGGTCGCTGCATGCAGTTATCGGTGAGCGTGTAAGCAAAGACGAGACAGAACAAACCGGTATAAAGAGAAAGTACCCAACTGCCTTCGCGCCAAAGGGCGAGAGTTGCCGCAAACGCGGCAGACAGAATCAAAACCAATACGCCGGTGGCATAGGCGCCACTCTGCAATTCGACATCGGCACGAAAAATCAAAGTGATCACAACGTCGACTGCGAACAACACAAGGACAAGCGGGCGCGACAGTTCAGCCCACCGCGGCGCCATTCCGTATCGAGGCAGATATCGTGGTATGAGATGAAGTAGGCCCGCCATCGCGGACGCGCCGGCAAGGCTCAGAATCACGATGGTTGAAATGTCGTAAACAGTCCCGAACACAGCCCCCAGGTCACGGTGCGCAAGAAAAGAAATGGCCCGGCCGCTTGCCGCTCCTCCCAACCGGTAGTCTCGGGGCGCAATCAGCAACACCGTCACAAGGCTGGACAGCATCAACATGGCGCTCATGATGGCGCCGGCAGTGAGTAGAAGCTTGCGCGTGTTCCTGATGCGTCCTTGTGGAATCGATGTCTGCGTTGAAACCTGAGTCCGGTCATCTTCACCGCCGTCAATGAGCGGCATCACGGAAACCCCGGTCTCAAAGCCGCTCAGGCCGAGCGCTAGCCCTGGAAAGACCAGAAGGGCTGCGATCATCAGCGAAGATGGATCGCCCTTGATCGTTAGCGCTGTATGCCAATAGCGGAAGTAAACCGGTTGTTCGATCAGTGTCCACATCTCATACCCGAGAACGACGAGGTTCAAAAGGAGATATGGGAGTGTTGCAGCGGCGGCGATGGCGATCGCTTCTTTGAATCCTTTCAGGAAGACCGCTGCCAACAATGTCAGGATGAACAGAGTAACGAGTAACTGGTGTTCTCCAAGGAGTGGCTTCAGAATCGGGTTTTCGACGGCATGCTTGGCGGCATCTGCCGCCGAAAGCGTCATAGTGATCACGAAATCCGTCGCAGCAAATCCCAACAGAACCAATACAAGGAGCTTGCCTTTCCAACTCTCCAGCAGGTTCTCGAGCATCGCAATGGAGCCTTGTCCTGCATAGCTGCGGCGTGCTACTTGGGCGTACACAGGTAGTGCGCCGAGCAGGGTAACGAGCACCAGAACAACAGTCGCTATGGGTGCGACGGCGCCTGCCGCCAGCAGAGCGATGCCGGGTTGATAACCAAGAGTTGAGAAGTAATCCACACCAGTCAGCCAGATTACCTTCCACCACGCGTGAGTCCTGACCTCGTGTCCAGCGTGGTCCTCTAGCGATTCACCGCGCAGGAGCCATTTTCCTAGTCGGGATTTGTATTCGAGAGAAGGTTGGGGCAGCCGCGTCCGAAACGGAATGAGCTCGTGTTTGCGTTCGTCCTTCCCTTCGGCGAAGGCGATTGGCTCATCACGCGTTTGAACATCGTTTGACACGATTGTCGGGTGACATCAAGCTAACAGTGGAGGAAATACGCCAACAGAATTCTATAAACGTCGGCTCCCTTATCCCACCTGCAAAAACTTCCAGTTTTATCCACGCTTTGCACAGGTGAGTCATAAAATTGGACGACCCACCCCCGGAAGAGCGGTTCTCTGTCACTTGCAGCAGGTGTCAAGCGGAGCGCGAATTCGCATACTTCCGGACATCAATCGCGACGAAGGCAGCACATCTTGAAAAAACTATTCTCTCGATGCACAAACGCCTGGATTGCTCCCGCAGTCTTACTAACGATTGCGACGATGACGCGCGCACAAGAGCTTCCGCCCGGGACTGTCATACCCGTAATGCTTTCTTCCAGCGTGAGCACGAAGGATCGCGCTGACAAGAAAATAGAAGGCCGTGTGATGCAAGATGTTTCGTCGCCGTCGGGGCTCGTGATCAAGGAAAGATCACGAATCGTCGGTCACACGATTAGCGTCGAGAAGGCGGGAACGTCTCAGTCCAAAATCGTTCTGAAGTTCGACGCGGTCGAGAGCGGCGGTCGGCGGACCAAGATAACCGCAGCCTTGATAGCTCTGGCCCCGATGATGAGCGTGTCACAGGCACAGTCTCCAATTAATTCCACATCGAACATGGATGCGATGAGAGATTGGGTAACACGCCAGATAGGCGGAGATGTGGTTTATCGGGGAAGAGGGAAAGCAATGTCGGGAACTGGCGAAGTCGGCAGATGGTTGGAAGGAACCTCGGTCCTGATGAAACTCACTCCCAATTCCGAGGCTGGCTGTCCCGGCGGCCCCGGCTATGATCGAGAGCAAGCTGTCTGGGTATTTTCAAGTGCGGCATGCGGCGCCTATGACTTGAAGGATGTGAAAATTGCGAATTCAGGAATGACCAAGCCGCTCGGAGAGATTGTGCTGACATCACGCCGCAATATCGCAATTCGCGGCGGAAGTGGATGGCTTCTCATCACGGTCGATGCAAACGAGGAATGAGTCTTTGACAAGGCTGGCAAAAGCCTGTTTGCCAACTCGGATCGTTGCGACGACTGTGACTAGGTTGGGAGATCGGTAAGGCGTTCGCTGACGAACTTACCTCCCCACAGAACCGCTTCGACGGCGGGCACTAGCTCTCTCGTGATCTCCCATTTCAAGACATATCCCTCCGCCACATTACGCGAAACGGTTTCGACCGCATCGGTATCACGATAGGCGGTGATGAAGAGTATTTTCGTTCCGGGAGTACTCTTGCGTATCCGGTTCGCGGCTTCGACGCCATTAAGCTTCGGGAGATTCAGGTCAAGCAGTACCAGGTCGGGCTTCAGTTCAGTGGCCTTTTCGACGGCTTCCATGCCATCAGACACTTCGCCGACAATCTGCCACTCCGGATGCCTCACAAACAGCGAGGACACGCAACGACGCCAGGGCTCGTAATCGTCTGCCAGGAGAACGCGAATCGTTCGCAAAACGGCCCCCTTCTGGTCATTGGCCCTCCGGCTTTCGATGGTAGGTGGGGAACTGCCTTTGACAACAGAATGATAATACCCTACAAATGCTCCGCTTTCCATTCAGTATAGGACTGCGCGGAGGCAGTAATCGACTATGAGAAATAACAGAAGGTATCGAAGATATTAAGAGCCCTGAGCCTCCGCCTAACGTGAAACCACGTTCACAGCGACTTTTCGTAAAGTCTGATCCATGGATGAATCTCGGCCGTGGACGGACTTCCCATTGCTCCCTCCCTGGTGCGCTCAACTCGCAATATTGACTCGTATACAACGGCGTTTCTCACCAAAGAGCTTGAGCCTTCGTAACTTTCCCGTTACTTGCAGTGCCATCCACAATCACACAGTGGAACGGACTTGGATCATTCGCATGCGGGATTTGTGGTCGCGCTCTGGCGCGAAGATCGCCAGGATCTCGGCTTTGCCGTTTTTTCTGATCGCCTCAACTGGATGGATCCCTGCCAGGGATCTTGATCTTCCGCCGAGAGGTCCTTGGCCTTGGGGAGTCATTCTGGGTCTGTTTCTGGTTGCCATCGGCACTGTTGGGATATTCCTTCCAGAAAACCAATCTTCGCAACGGTCATCGCGCAGCTCATCGTAAGATGACCCCTACATAGCAAAAGTAGTCTCCCAATCACTACTGTTCATCTTGGGTACGAATTCGCGTTTTAGTCGTCCAGCGCTAAGAGTGCATAGTCAATTCCCTCTTTGCGATCAGCGTGAACAATTCGTCATGGATTTCCTCCAGCCTTTGGATGCGCTTTTCATGTTTCACTTTTTCCACTCCGCTGACATGGCTTGCCGTGTTTGCCGCTAGGATCTGCGCGATTTCTCGCCGTAGCTCCTGTACACGATCGTGGACTTGAAACTCCAATATCATCGTCCACCCCTTGACAAAAAGATGGGAGCCAAATTTAGGCCATCTGTGACAGTTACTTAAACTGTCTCATCTGACAGGAATCGATCAATCAACACCAACCGATGACAATGACGATCTGTCGTGCCACTCAGCAGCTTGGGCGATGGACCTATCGTATTGCTCAAGGGCGGTATGCACTCCTGAGCACCACCATGGCTCGTCATGTCGTCTTTGTTCTGTCACTTTTGCCAGTACTCCGATCCCCTGCTGGGCTGCTGAACTGAAGGCTCGTAAGGACCTTTCAGCGAGAACAATTCGATGGAACAGATAGCGGATGAAGCGACGTATGTTTTGGGCGTCTTGTACCAAATGCGCGAGAAAGTCATCGCAACCCCACATCTCTTCGATGCGGATGCGGTGAAATTGATTGAGGCAGAAATCGCCGCCTACGAAGGACTCAAGCAAGAACTCGGCGCAGCCTGAGTTGCTGGTCCCACGCAAGAGGTCTCGCCAGGACAGATGTAATAAGCCGTGCGCCACGAAGCAGGTTATCAATTGTCCAAGCGAGCCGGAGTCGCTGTTGCGCTGGCAATTGTAAGGAAGGCGAAATCATCATTTTCTATCACTTCTATCACTTGCTCCGATTTGGGGCAGGTTCGCAACCGCTGAACGCGGATATTTGTTTGAAATATGCGCATCATCTCTCGATTCACTGAAGCCCGTTTTCAAAACTACGATATGTGACGCTTTCCGTGGACAAAGAAATGGACTATCTTGGCGACTAGCGAAAAGGAAGACCACTGATGAAACCACCTATCCAGCCGCTGCTTTTTGCGGTGCTTCTTTTCACCGGCATGCTCATTATGCTTGAAGTGGGCCGCCAAATTGGCATCAAGCGCCGGCCGAAGGAATCGGATAGCGAACGCGGCAGTTTAGGAACCGTCGAAGGTGCTTTGTTCGCTCTATTCGGGTTGGTTGTGGCATTTACGTTTTCAGGTGCGGCGTCACGCTTCAACGAAAAACGCGCGCTGATTGCCGAGGAAGCGAACGCTATCGAAACGGCCTATCTGCGTGTGCACCTGGTCTCGCAGAAAGCACAACCCGAATTGCGGGAGTTGTTTCGGAACTATATTGATTCGCGGCTGGAAACTTACCATAAGCTGCCCGACATGGAGGCAGCAAGAGTTGAGATGGAGCACTCCGAGAAGCTCCAGAAAGAGATTTGGACCAAGGCCATCTCGGCTACAGTGATCCCCGATTCTCATGTAGACGCCGGCAAGCTGCTGCTTCCTGCGCTGAATAACATGATCGACATTTGTACTACGCGCACGATGGCGTTGCAGAATCACCCGCCCAGCATTATCTATGTTTTGCTGTTCATTCTGGGCCTTATTTGTTCTCTATTAGCCGGTTACAGAATGGCAATCGTGCAACATCGCAGTTGGCTTCACATCCTGAGCTTCGCTCTGGTCACGGTGATTGTCATATACGTCATCCTTGATGTTGAGTATCCTCGCGCGGGATTGATCCATCTCCACTCGTTTGATCAGGTCTTAGCCAATGTTCGCGCTCGGATGGATTAAGCATCTGTCCGGCGTCAGGCTGCCGCTGCACTCGCTCACTACCACGTCCCAATTCTTAGAACTGCGCCGGTTGAGATCCGGATTGCATTCTGCGGGTGAATGTTTACAACATCTCCCATCCACGCGTGGGAATACTCGACATCCAGGAGTCGCCAGGCGAACGGACGCGTCAGAACGAGATCGAATCCAGCGGCCAGTTTTACTGCCGGTGCGTTCTTGCTGACTTGCACCGACCAATCACTGCGCTTCGGATAGTGAGGCAGGGTTCCATTGCCATCGTTCCACTCGGCCAGCAGTTGTTCCCGCAGCGCGATGTCATCCGTTTCGTGCGTGACTTTATTCCCGCCGATCATGAATTGCAGATACGGTGAGATGCTGTGCGATGCCCTCGGCGCCCAGCGTACCCCTCCTCCGTAGAACAACGAGTCGCCGCTCTGATTCGAGGCGGGCATACGCATGACCAGACACCCGCTCAACTCGGCAACGTACTGCCAATTCGAATTAATTCGCCCAGCGCCGGATCCCCCACCCCCGATGCAAGTTCCTCCGCCCAGAAAGCTTTGGAAAACAGGGAAGGCGGTGAGTTCGATCGCTGCTTCCTTCGGAAAGAGGCTCGGTGTATTTTCCGTTCGCACTGGCCGCTCGTATTCGAATGCCTTCTCGCCAGTCTCGTGGTAATTCGCGATCATTTCCTTGCGAATTTCATGATTCCTGCCAAATATCCCCATGCGCGTTTCACGATGCCATGGGTGTCGAAACGCCATTACGTTGGCAAAGGATCTGCTCGGATTCAGAAACGATCTCGCGAGCATGATCAGGGCCGGGTTGGACGTGCGGTTTTCAAGGCCCATGATCACGTACCGGTCCGCCGCATCCTCTCCAATCATCGCAACCGTGCCCAGCGTAGGCGTGTCGGTGAGAGTAATGAATCCTGGGGACGCATGAAGCATTACATTGCCGATCGACGCTTCACTTGCGGGACCGATTTTCCATTGCGTATGCCAGACGGCCGAATAAGCCAATGAGCGCAAAACACTGATGAAGTATTCGCGCCCGTCTCCCCATTGAACTGCGCGATACTTCGGATCATTTTGACGCAGGATATAGCCGAAGACCGCTCCTTCGATGGTGTGGCCAACATAAGGCGACATGAACAGATCGCCGTCACTCCACCCCCGCAATTCACCCACCGATTGCACGTACTGTTGAAACCAGTGCCCGTTGAGGGTGTCCCGGGTTCCAGCCTCAGTCCAGACGTTGAAGGTGTGCATGATCCCGGTAAAGAGCAGGGACTCCTGATTCGCCACGCGCCACTTCACATTCTTTTCCGGAGGTGCTCCTTCCTTGATCTGGACAAACCCTCCGGACCCCGAATGGGGCATTCGGGACTCGTCAGTATCAGGGATGGAGATGCTTACATCAGAAAGCCCTACGTCCTGAGCTGACGCCGCTAACGTATTCGTTGGATCCTCAGGCAATGTCTGTCCCTGTAGCTCGTAGGACTCATCGCCCCGGGTAACGTTGGAATGTGCCTGTGCGCGAGCCACGGACCCCAGTGCCGTGACAAAAGAAAACAAAAAAAGCACCTGCAGAACCGTCGTCCCCCACTTGGACATATGCACTTTTTTGCCCTGGCTCCGCGCACACTTCTACGGAGCTCTCTTGAATTAACAGCCCTGTGTTTTATTTAGTGGCTCTGGTTTCCGGAGCCAACTGGCAGGTTTTGCAGGTCTATGAAGAGAAAGTGCAATAGGGGTGAAAACGCTCTAGGTTGCTTCACCTGCCGAAAAAGTCTGCCGAGGAAGCGGGTGTCTTGAGTACAGCAACCGCTAAGAAAGGAAACTATTTCTGCGGATTAGCAAGGTCTTCAGAAAGGAGCTGAGCTTTCCACGCGAGGGTGTGACCGCGCTCCAGGTCTCCGGCCGCAAGCGCCGCTTTCGATTGGTCGACGAATTGCTTGATCTGTGAAACGGTGTCCTGCTGTTCCGGGCTCAGCTGAATGCCGGAAATCTTTTTCAGATTTTCTTCGGTCGAGCCGAGCATCTGATTGGTGTCTTTCTTTTTCTGCGACTCTTGATCGCCGCCCGCTAGTTGAATGCTCTGCTCAGCCACGCCTCCCTGCCGCACAACAATTTTCTCAGGAGGGCAATTCTTTGGCAGTTGAGCGTTTGCCGCTTGAGTTGCGGAAGAATCTTGTGAATTCGCCTGAGCTGCCGATCCGGAAGTTGCACCTTTCTCCGAATCGGTCTTGATCGCGGTATCGCATCCTGAATCAGCCGCTTTCGTGTGGGCCGGCGTATGCTTGGCGGCTTTCTTCCGAGTCGACGACTTCCCACTCGACGTCTTGGGCTTCGCAGCAGCTGTGGCAGGGGGACTCGCCTCGACTGGCTTTTGAGCGTTGGTGCCGCTTTGCTCCTGCGTTGCAGGCAATCCTGGCGACTGCGTAGCGTCAGACTGCTGGGTAGACTGCAGCAATACTGCGCTCCCAGAAACTGCATAGGATGCCGAGGAAAAACTCAGAAACAAGATGGCGGCCAGAGTCATGCGGGTCCCGGTGGCAAACAGTTCGATTTGAATAATGTTACGCCTGCCAAGAAGCCGCTGCCATCGATTCTTGCAGGCGCTTACGATCTCTGGTCAGTACTAGTCACCGCGCTGTGACGTGGTTTCGTCAGGAACGTACTCTTCGGCCTCAGGTCCCACGACCGGAATCTGGAACCGGAAGGTCGTTCCGCTCATCTCGGCAGACTCAAAATCGACCGACCCGTAGTGCCACTGCAGAATCTGATACGTCTGTGCCAGGCCGATCCCGCTGCCTTCCTTCTTTGTCGTGAAATAAAGCTCAAAAACTTTATCGTGCATCTCTTTCGGAATGCCCGGTCCCTGGTCCTGAACTTCGGCAAGCACGGTCCCGTTCTCCCGCCGAGCCGAAATGGTCAGTACACCTCCGCCTGTCATCGCCTGCACACCATTGATGACGACGTTGAGAATGGCTTGCTTCATCAGGTCGCTATCAACCCGGACCGGCAACAAATGTTCCGGGAGATGCAAATCAATCCTGACCCCATGTTGCTCGGCGTCGGGCGCGGCAAGTTGCGCCACATCTTCCAGCAGGCCGCGGAAGTCGGTTTCCTCTAAATGAAGGTCTCGCGGCCGAGTAAAGTCCACCAATGTCTGCACGACGCGGTCGAGCCGCCGGATCTCGCTGTCAATGATGTCCATGTGCCGGCGCGTATCTGGCTCCTGGCTCGCCAGTTTGTTCTGCAAGAGTTGGAGATGAAGCACGATGGCGTTAATGGGATTTTTCACTTCGTGAGCGACGCCACGCGTCACGCGGCTGCTGGCCGAAAGACGTCGGGACATCTCGATTTCGTCCCCGATGCGCCGTGCTGGTTCGGTGTCGCGCATGATCAACAAAGCGCCGATCTGAGACGACTTCTCTTCGACGAAATCGAGCGAGACTTGCACACGCTTGCCCGCGGTGGCGTCGAACTCGCGCTGCGACAGCGGACGCCTGCGTTCAAAAGCATCGAGCAGGGCGCTCCCCAGCAGGGAATTGCGGTCGAAGACTTCCTGCACGTTTCTTCCGAGTAGCTCGCCTCGCGGACGCCCAAGGAAGGCCTCGACCGGGGCGCTCACCAACACGATGCGTGAATCCCGGCCAAACAGCATCAGGCCATCCTGCAGCTTCGACATCAGCTGATCAACGTTGTCTTTCAACGCGGAGAAAATTTCTTTGCTATCACGAATTTGCCGCCCGAGGTTTGCGATCTTCAGTGATACCAACCCGTACTCGTCGTGCTTCGACTCCGCACTGTAAAGATCGGCATCGCCGGCGCTCACGCTGTCAAGATTGCGGCTGATCTCTTCTAGTGGTCCGAGTGCCAGGTTGGAAATGCCTGCAGCCAGAAACAGGGAAATCAAAATCGCGGCGATTGAAATGTAGAGCGACCTCATCAAGCGCGTCTGCACTTCGCTCTTCAGGAAAATGGTTTGTATCCCGATGCGAATCGTCCCAAACGGCGCACCGTTCAATTCGAGCGGATAACTGATGTCGTACACCGTTGCCGGGCTGAACACCAGACGCATCTGCTCGCGGAAAGGGGCGTGCATGATCGTGGAAAAATCGGGCCGCGGAGGAAGAACTTTTCCGACCAGCTTCTGGTTTGTGTGCAACAGCGCCTTATTATTGTTGTCCACGATGCTGACGTCGTAGATGTAACGCCAGTCGCCTGTGATCGACTGAAGCAGGTTGTTGAGATTGACGTCGGTTTGCACGTATTCAGTCAGCGCCCGCTTCACTGCGATCGGGTCGTTCGTGTCCACCTTTGTGCTGCCGAAATCGGGCACGGCATTCGTCAGGCTGTTGGCAGATTCGAACGCATTTGCGATCCTCAGGCGCAGAATCTGCGAGATATAAAGATAGGAGAACGCCGTTACCATGGCGGCCACCATGAATGTGATGACCAGCACGATGATGGTTTTGCGTCGAAACATGTAACCCCGGGACTAGCCGCTCGTCACTTCTTCCTTACCGGGTGTCGCGTCGGCCGCGGCACTGCCGTACTCCTTCAGTTTGTTGTGCAAGGTCTTAAGACTGATGCCAAGAATCTCGGCGGCCCGCGTCTTATTGTTACTGGTCGCCTCCAGGGTCTTGAGAATCAGCATCTTCTCCGCTTCTTCAACCGTCGTGCCTACGCCCAGGCGAACCGCATCGGGATCGTTTGGCGCGGTGCGCAGCGGAGCTTGTCCGAAACCGGGAGGCAGATGCTTGGTCTCGATCACGCCGGTATCGCAAACGATCACCGCACGCTCGATCGTGTTGCGCAACTCGCGAACATTCCCCGGCCAGGCGTAGCCGTTGAACTGGTTCAGCACTGCCTCGCTCACTGCCGTAACTTTGCGTCCATGTTTGCCGCTCATCTCCGCAAGAAGCAATTGCACCAGTCCGGCGATGTCTTCTTTATGCTCACGCAATGGCGGCATATGAATGTTGAAAACGTTCAGGCGGTAATACAAATCGCTGCGAAGTTCACCGCGCGCCACAGCCTCATCAGGAATTTTGTTCGTGGCAGCAAGAACGCGCACATCCACTGCGGTTTCGACCTTGCTTCCAAGACGTCGCAGCTTTCGGTCTTCCAGCACGCGCAGCAGCTTTGCCTGGGTTCCGACCGGCATCTCACCGATTTCGTCGAGCAGAAGAGTTCCGCCTTCCGCCAATTCAAAGCAGCCGGTTCGACGTTCCAAGGCTCCCGTGAATGCGCCCTTTTCGTGGCCGAAGATTTCACTTTCCATGAGCGTTTCAGGGATTGCTGCGCAGTTAATCGCTACGAAAGGGCGATCTTTGCGCGAACTGAGTTCGTGAATCGTTCTTGCGACCAGTTCTTTTCCCGTGCCGCTCGCGCCCGTAATAAGAACTGACGCAGTGCTGGGGGCGACCATTTCGATCAGCCGGAAGATTTCCTGCATCTTGCGCGATGAGCCGCTGAGCCGGCCGAGCGATCCGTTGTCGCGCAATCTGCGCCGTGTAGCTTCGAGTTCCGCGCGTGTGCCGAGCAAAGCAGAAGCATTTGAGAGGATTGTGCGCAATCGGTTGGTGTCGATTGGCTTGGTGATGTAATCGTAGGCGCCCATCCGCATGGCCTGCACCGCGCTATCGATCGTTCCCTGGGCCGTAACCAGAATCACGGCAATCGTCTGTGCCTGCTCCGCAAGCCTTTCCAGCAACTCGATCCCGCCCATCCGTGGCATCTTTAGATCTGTTATCACCATGGAAGGAGACCACTGCGCCGCCTTATCCAGACCCTCAGCGCCGTCCTTGGCCGTCTCCACACGGTATCCCCAGGATGTCACCAGTTCGGCTAGCCCCGAACGTTCGTTCTCTTCGTCTTCAACGATCAATACTTTTTCGTGGTTCATCTGCCTGCTCGATCTTGCTTCTCCCGCCCGTTTTGCCTGGGAAGCCCGTGGATAGGATTGAAACCCACGATACGCGGCCAAACCGCACCCGGCAAGGTCTGGAGGTTCAGCAGAGAATCGGAGTGCCCGCTATCATCCGCACCAACTGTTTCATTTTGAGACGTCGGGGGTAAAAACCTTAGAACACATCTATCCAATAGTCTAACGCTTTCGCTTTCCCTTGCACTTGAGATAGAATTTTGAGTCCCAAGAAGGGCCCCGCACTGCTGCCTGATCTCGCGCGATTCGTCATGGAGTCGTTCCTTTATCTGACGTCATCAACACGACTATTCTCCTGGAGGATCTGAAATGGAGAGTTTGAAGAGCATTGCTTGTAGATGCTGTGTTTTGCTACTTACAGTTGTCGGCTTGGTATTCGCTTCTAGTACTGCTCTGGCACAGAGTGAGTCATACCCGAAATGGGACCTCTTCGCCGGATATCAATGGCTGCATCCAGGTGGCACAGTTCCTGGCGCGTACAGCAATCCGAGCGCGCCTACGCCCTTTACCATTCCCGATATGGCGCGCGGCGTGGGTGGAGCGTTTGCTCTAAACCTGGATCCGCATTGGGCATTGGAACTCGACGGCGGCCACAATTGGGTCAGTCCCGGCAATTACGAGACGACGGCATCGGGTGGTCCGCGCGTGATGTTCCGTACAGAAGACGGGAACTACTTTATCCACGCGCTGGTCGGTTATAACCGGCTCGCGGTGCAAGATATTGCTCCGCGTTCGAACGGCATCGGTATCATCCTGGGCGGCGGCATGGACTTGCCCATCAACAAGACCATCTCGTGGCGTGTCTTCCAGGTCGACTATGTGTGGTCCAGACATCACTATCCCGACCTCGCAGCGGCCGAGTTTCCTGATCTCCGCCGTCCGCAGCTTGAAGGTGTGAGGCTGCGTACCGGCCTCGTTCTCACCTGGGGTGGAGCAGAACCGATCCCGCCGGCAGCGTCCTGCTCGGTGCAGCCGACCGAAGTTATGGTCGGTGAGCCTATCACCGCGACCGCGTCTGCGAGCAACTTCAATCCGAAACACACCGTGACTTACAGCTGGAGCGGAACCGGCGGACAAGTCACCGGCAAAGACACCTCCGCCACGATCGACACCAACAACGTCGCACCGGGGGATTACACGGTGACGGCACGCGTGACCGATCCCAAGGCGAAGAAGGCGAACGAAGCAAGCTGCTCCGCGAAATATACGGTAAAGCCGCTGCCACCGAAGAATCCTCCAACGATGTCGCTGTCAGCTAATCCGAACGAGCTTGTTCCGGGCGGAATCGTGAATCTCTCCGGAAATTGCACGAGCCCGGATGGCGTACCAGTCTCGGTAGCAAACTGGACCTCGTCCGCTGGAACGGTT
>Ga0335081_10009216_pt1 | contig 15869 bp, 16 predicted proteins | sample Lox_Sample_35_FD_206713 | JGI IMG/M metagenome (GOLD analysis project Ga0335081, IMG submission 206713) | Soil microbial communities from Loxahatchee National Wildlife Refuge, Florida, United States - Lox_Sample_3.5 | ecosystem: Environmental > Terrestrial > Soil > Wetlands | place: USA... | reverse complement strand
TGGGCACCTTGGCGAACGCGGCATCGGTGGGGGCGAACACGGTGAACGGCCCCTTGCCCTCAAGCGCGCCGGCGAGCCCGGCCAGCTTGACCAGCTTGACCAGCGTCTTGAACTGCCCCGCCGCAACGGCGGTCTGGACGAGGTTGGGCTTGGCGGCAGGCTCCGCGGATACCACGGGCGCCGCTGCGGCGAGCGACAGCGCTGCGATCGCCGCGAGCGCGATGAACTTCCGATTCGGGCTCATCAGGGTCTCCTGGTCAGGTCGTTGTGGACGGACGTGCGGGTGGTCGTGCCTGCTGTGCGCCGCCAGACACGAGCGGCTTGAGATCTCTCCATCCATACCATTCTTCGACAGACATTGAACAATCTATCGACAAGGTATCGCGTCCGACGCGACGATGTCAAGTGTTTGTCTAAAGTGTGTATAGTGATGCTGTGTCGGCTCCAGAAGCGCTTCGAATCGGCGAGTTCGCCCGGCGCGTCGGGGTGAGCGCTGCGGTGCTGCGCGCTTGGGAGCGGCGTTACGGGCTGCTGCGGCCGATCCGCTCCTCCGGCGGGTTCCGGCTGTACACCGCCGAGGACGCCGAGCGCGTCGCGCGGATGCGTCGCGGTCTCGATCAGGGACTCTCGGCGGCCGAGGCGGCTCGCGCCGCGCTGGCAGAAGCGCGACCGTCAGCGGGGCTGCTCGAGGACGCGGCCGCACGGCTGATGGCGGCGATCCACGACTACGACGAGGCGGCCGTCCAGGCGGTGCTCGATGAGAGCTTCGCGGCGTTCGGCCTTGAACCCGTCCTCCGCCAGCTCATTCTTCCGACCCTCGCGCAGGTCGGGCGCGAATGGGAGCAGGGGGTGCTCGGGATCAGTCAGGAGCACTTCGCGAGCAACCTGATCCGCGCGCGGCTGCTGTCGCTGGCCCGGTTGTGGGGGCGCGGCGGCGGGCCGGTGGCGTTGCTCGCGTGCGCACCGGGCGAGCACCATGACATCAGCCTGCTGGCATTCGGGCTGATCCTGCGCTCGCATGGCTGGCGGATCCTGTTCCTTGGCGCCGACACGCCGATCGCGACGATTGCCGAGGCGGCTCAGAGCGCGCAGCCGGCCGTCACGGTGCTCGCCAGCTTCGACCCGGCGCGGCTCGAGCCCGAGTCCTCGGCAATCCGCAGACTGGCGAAGCAGATCCCGCTCGTGCTCAGCGGACCGGGGGCAACCGACGAGCTGTGCAAGCGACTTCATCTGCAGCGGCTCGACGGCGACCTCGTCACGGCGGCACACGACACCGCGCGCGGCGCGGGCACGTGACCCCGGGTCTGCGATCACCAGGCGAGCGTGCCGACCGGCCCTTTGAACGAGCCGATCAGGTCTGAGGTGATCCAGCCTCCGTAGAAGTCGCTCTCCTGCGCGTGGACTCGCTCATCGTTCAGCCAGGCGGCGTCGACGCGTCCGGGGTAGAAGGCGATGCGATCGCGCAGCGCCTCATACCCGGGCGCCGGGCTCGGATAGCACCAGCCAACCGCGACGATCCGGCGCCCGCCGCGATCGCGTCGAGATACCGCGCGGCGCCCTTGAACTTGCACCAGGTCGAGCGCGCATCACTCTCGGCCAGCAGATCCCGCCGAACGTCTCTCGCTGCGACGTAGATCGTCGTGGGTGGCTGGTCTCCAGCACCCGGAGAGCGCGGGTCGAGTCGGCCAGCGTCTCGCCCGCCAGCTCGACCCTGACCCGGCGCGCGCACGGCACGACCGCCGGCGGCCGCAGGTACTCCCACACGCGCTCCACGCTTGCTCCCTAGCTTGCGCCCGCTGGCACGGCGGCCAGGTGACGGACCTCGACGTCTTCTGCGACCGCGTGGCGGAGCGCTGTGTCGAAGCTGACCGGTTGGATCTCGAACAGCCCCATCCCCGAGCGGTCGGTGACGACTGTCGGCACGGCGAGTCCCTCGATCAGTGGCCGTGCGACGCCGACGTCGACCGGCGTTACGAGCCCGATCCACAGCGATGACAGCCACGGGGTGATCAGCGGGACGGGGATCCGCGGGCGCTGCGGGATGCCGAGCACCGCTGCCATCCGGTCGAGCATCTCACCATAGCTGAGCACGTCGGAGCCGCCGATCTGAATCTCTCTACCGGCCGACGCCTCGACGTCCAGTGTCTGCACCAGGTAGCTCAGCGTGTCCTCGATCGCGATCGGCTGGGTGGGGTTCTCAAGCCAGGCGGGTGCGATCATCGCGGGGAGTCGCTGAACCAGGTAGCGCAGCGTGCGGTATGACTCGCTTTCCGGGCCGACCACCATCCCCGCCCGAAGGTAGGTCAGCGCCGGGCCATGCTTGCGCAGCAGCAGCGCCGTCTCGTGGCGACTGCGCAGGTGCCGGGAGTGCGGCCGGTCGCCGAGACCGCCGAGGTAGGTCACGCGCTCGATCCCCTCCTCGCGCGCCATGCGCGCGAAGGCGATCGCGCCCGCGCGCTCGCGGGACTCAAAGTCCTTCGGTCCGCCCCGGCCCATCGAGTGGATCAGGTAATAGGCCGCGTCGATTTCGCTCCCCGCGCCGCGCAGCGTCTCGGGACGCAGGACATCCCCCTCGCGCAGCTCGAATCCGGCGTCTTCGAGCGCCCGCGCCCGGCTCCCGCCGCGGTCGCGGACGACGCATCGCACCTCATGTCCCGACGCGGCGAGAGCGCGCGCGAGACGGCCGCCGATAAACCCGGTCGCGCCGGTGACCAACACGCGCTGACTCATGCCGCGGCGCCTTCCGTGGGGGGCTCGGACGTGATCGCCGTCGCGAGCCGCTCGGCTTTCTCCTGCTCGAAGGCTCCGAGCTCGCGGGCCAGAAGACGGCCGGAGCCCTCCACGACGAGGACGGCGATCGTGTCGGTGCCGGCGAGCCCCAGGTTCTCCACGACCTTCTGGACGTCGGTGTACACGGTGACGGTGCGCGCGCGGGCCCCGGGATCCGGAATACCACGGGTCATGCCGCCGTCGATGAACCATCGGACGGGGCTGTAGACAGATGAGAGCACCGGCAGCTCGTATACCGCGATATCCGCGCGCCCCCGCTCGAGCTCGATCAGCCACGGCAGCCAGTCATCGACGAGCCGCTGCTGCTCGCGCCGAAACGCGACGATGAGAAAGTTGTACGGCTTCGGAAGATCGCCCGGCAGCTCGTAGACGCGGCCGTCAAGCGCACGCCCGCTCAACGGCCCTAACCCGTCGGCTCGCGCTGGGGCGAGCCTGTTCTTGAGCCCGGCGAGGGCCCGGTCGCCGACGCGGTTGAACGCGAGGCGCAGCAGCGGGTCGGCGATCCGCAGCGGCCCCTTCAGCGCAAGGTCGGCGTCGTAGGTGATACGCGTTCCCTGATCGACGGCCTCGAACGTGATCCTGTCGTTCGAGACGACGGTGGCGTTCTCGCCGCGGAAGGTCACCGCCCGCGGCGGGTCGTACTCGACGATCCGGTAGGTGAGCGCCGTCTTGCGGCTGAGGAACTCGGCGACCAAGCGGAACTCGGTCCCCTCCCCGACCGCGGCGTCGTTCAGCCGCTCGGCCTCGACGACCCCCGGATCCCACTCCTGCGTAGTCGCGAAATCGCTGAGGTAGTCGAAGACGTCGTCGCGCTCGCGCGGCGTGTCAACTGCGGCTCGGTAGTGGGTCATCGGGTTTCTCCTTGTCTTCTGAGGTGGTGGTGTGCTCCTCCCAGCCGCTGAGCTGGACGCACCGCGCCCAGAGCCGCTCGCGTTCCTGCTGTGTTTCACGTGTCCACGGCAGCAGGTGCGTGGGCCGCGGCCGGCGGTCGTGCCAGAACAGACTGGTGCGTCGGCCGGGCTCGTCCGCGGCGCCGAGCCACACGATCGTGTCGGCGCCCTGCTCGGGCGTCCTCAACAACGGTCGTGTCAGCCTGTAGAACCGCGGAAGCGAGGTCTGAACGCCCGGGGTGTCGGCCCACCCGGGGTGCATCGCGTGGACCGCGACGCCGCGACCAGCGAGGCATTTCGCCCCCATCTCGGTGAGGATGACCTGCGCACGCTTGGTCCGCGCATACGCCGCCGCTCCGTCGAACTCGCCGCGCGCGCTCTGCAGATCGTCGACCCTGATCCGCTGCGTGTACATGCCGCCCGAGGAAACGTTGATGATCCGCGCCGGCGCGCTGCGCTCCAGCAGCGGGAGCAGCAGGTTCGTGAGCAGAAACGGTCCGAGCACGTTGGTCGCGAACGTCAGCTCGATCCCGCTTGGCGACATGGTCCTTCTTGCGGGGAGGACGCCGGCGTTGTTGACGAGAACATCGAGGCGGTCGGCCTGCGCGGCGAAGCGCTCAGCGAACTCCCTCACCGAGTCGAGATCGCTCAGATCGCACAGCCCGACGTGCACGTCGTGGTTGCCGGATCGCTCGAGCACCGCGGCGCGCGCCCGTTCACCGCGCGCTTCGCTGCGGACCACCAGCCACACAGTCGCGCCGAGGCGCGCAAAGCCCCCCGCCGCGGCGAGCCCGAGCCCCGAGGTGGCACCCGTCACCATCACCACACTGCCGCCCAACGAGCCCAGCTCCGATGCGCTCCAGCCACGGCTGCGGATCCGGTAGCCCGCGTTCGTATAGCCGCCGATCACCGTGCGGTCGAGAACGCCGTCGAGCAAGGAATTGATCATGCGCTCGCCGCTAGGTCGTGCGGCCCGATCCGTCCCCGGCTTCCCGCGCTGTCGCCGGAGGTGAGTTGAGACCTGGGTTTGGTCAGCAGTAGCTGGATGTCGCAGATGCGCCGCTCGGCGAATCCGGCCTCGCAGTAGGCGAGGTAGAGCGTCCAGATCCGACGGAAGCGCTCGTCGTAGCCCAGCTCTGCCAGCGCAGGGGTGTTGGCGGTGACGTTCGCGCGCCAGCGCCGGAGCGTCTCGACATAGTGCGGGGTGAGATCCTCGAGACCGGCGGCCTGCAGGTCGGTGCGCTTGGCGAGCTCGCGTGTGATCGCCGCCAGCGAGGGCAGGCACCCGCCGGGGAAGATGTAGCTGTTCATGAACGACTTCGACGCCTTCTCGACCTCGTAGGCGCGGTCGTCGATCGTGATCGCCTGCAGCAGCATCGCCCCGTCGGCCGCCAGCAGCCCCGAGCACTTGGCCAGGAAGGTGCCGAGCTGTCGCCAGCCGACCGCCTCGATCATCTCGATCGACACCAGCTTGTCGAACCGGCCGCGCAGCTCCCGGTAGTCGTCCATCAGCACGGTGACCCTGTCCTCCAGCCCCGCGCCCTGCACTTGCTCGACCACGTAGTCGCGCTGCTCACGAGAGATTGTGGTCGTGGTGACGTGGCAGCCGCAGGTCCTGGCGGCGTGCTGGGCGAACGCGCCCCAGCCGCTTCCGATCTCGATCACCCGATCGCGTGGGCCCAGCGCGAGCTTCTCGCAGATCCGCTCAAGCTTTGCCACCTGGGCCTGCTCGAGCCTCATCCCGGGGCGCTCGAAGATCGCGCACGAGTAGCTCATCGTCGGATCGAGCATTCGCGCGAACAGCTCGTTGCCGAGGTCGTAGTGGGCGGAGATGTCGCGCCGGGCCCGCCGCTTCGTGCCGGGGCGCAGCAGAGCGGCGGCGCGCTGCAGCGGCCAGCGCACAGGCGCCAGCCGCGCGCCGAGCCGGTCGAGACTCCCGGCGTTCCGTGCCGCCAGCCTGATCAGCGCCACCAGGTCCGGCGAGTCCCACAGGCCCTGAGCGTACGCGTCCGCCAGTCCCCGGCTGCCGTGCAGCAGCATCGGCCAGACCCGAGAGGAGCGCAGGCGAACCGTCGCGATCGGCGCGCCGGAACCGTAGACCTGCCGCTCGCCGCCCTCGACGACGAGCAGGCTGCCGACCCTGATGCGCCGCAGCAGGACCGACACCAGCCAGCGGGAAGGACGCCGAGTCATACTCGGACCGCCTTCGGATGGGGGTGGACCCGCGCGCCGGCGAGCTTGAGCCCCAGCGCGTGGGCGTGGATCAGCGCCAGCACGCGAACTGTTGCGAACGGGTAGCGGGCGGTCGTCCGCGCCAGCGACGCCCGCGTCAGCTCGCGGCGGCGCAGCGAGAGGGTCGCGTCAAACACGGTGGTCCCTGTGCGGTTTGAGCCGATGTGGACCGACAGCGTCCGGCCCGGGCTGCTCGCGCGAACGTGGTAGCGGTGATTCATGCCCATGAACGGCGAGACGTGCATCGCCTTTTCGAACTGCGCCGTCAGCACACGGCCACTCGCCCGCCCGGCGCGGAGGACGTAGGCATGCCGCTCCCCCCAGGGCGTGTTCGTCACCTCCGCGACGACTGCCTGCAAGCGCTCGCCGGCCGGGTCGAAGCAGTAGTAGAAGCTGACGGGGTTGAAGCAGTGCCCGAACGAGCGCGGATGTGTCAGCAGGCGGATCGGACCCGCCGGCCGCTCGCCGGTGCGCTCGCTCACCAGCTCGCGCACCGCGCCGTCAAGCGGCACCGCGGGATCGCCCAGGTAGTCCCTGCGGCGAAAGCGAACCAAACCCGGACGCCGAGACACGAGCCGGCCGCCCAGAAGCCGCGGCAGCTCCTCGAGGTCCAGATAGGCGAGCGCCAGCCGATGGCGGAACTCACGTCGCGGCTCGAACCGGCGGTGGCGAATCACCCCTTCGTAGATGCAGCTCGAACTCACAGGCTTGCTCCGAATCGCTCGCCGACCCGCAGCGCGCTGACCACGCCATCCTCGTGAAATCCCCAGCCCCAGTACGCGCCGCAGTAGTGCGTCCGGTTGCGCCCGCTGATCTCGTGCACCCGCGCCTGCGCCCTGACCCCCGCCTCCGTATAAACGGGATGCGCATAGGAGATCCTGCGGATGACGCGGGCCGGATCGATCCGCTCGCTGTGGTTGAGCGTCACACAGAACTCCCGCTCGGCCCGCAGCGACTGCAAACGATTCATGTGATAGGTGACCGTGGTCACCGGCTGCGGGTCGGATTTCAGGTGGTAGTTCCAGCTCGCCCACGCCCGCCGGCGGCGGGGCAGCATCCGTGCATCCGTGTGCAGCACGGCCTCGTTGGGCTGATACGGGATCGCACCGAGGATCTCGTGCTCACGATCACTGGGATCGGCCAGCAGCGCCAGCGCCTGATCGGAATGGGTCGCCAGCACCACCTCATCGAACCGCTCCGCCTCGCCACGCCGCGGCTTCACGAGCACGTGATCATCATGGCGGGTCACCGCCTGCACCAGGGTGCGCGGCCGCAGCCGGTGGGAGAACGGCCGCGTCAAAGCCTCGACGTACCGAGCCGAGCCGCCGCGAACCGTCCGCCAGGACGGCCGGTTGCGAACCGACAGCATCGCGTGGTTGTCGAAGAACTCGGCCAGGAACCGCGCCGGGAAGCTCCCCATCTGCCGCGGGGAGGCCGACCACACCGCCGACACCTGCGGCACGATCAGCCGCTCGATGAACGCGCGCGAGAACCGATGGTGCTCAAGCCACGCACGCAGCGAGACGTCCGGCGCACGCTCCTCGAGCAACTCGCGCGCGGCGCGATTGAACCGCGCCAAGTCGGCGACCATGCGGTGAAACCACGGGGTGACGAGATGCGCTCGTTTGGCGAACAGACCGTTCGCTGATGCGCTGCTGTACTCGAAGTCCCCGACACCGTCACTGACGCTGAAGCTCATCGTCGACGGCTGCCAGCCGACGCCCAGCCGCCGCAGCAGCCGCTCGAAGTTCGGATAGTTGCGGTCGTTGAACACGATGAACCCGGTGTCGACCTCATGCGTCTCATTCGGCGTGTCCACCCGGACCGTGTTCGTATGACCCCCGGCATAGCCGTTTGCCTCGAACACCGTGACCTCATGCGCTCGGTGCAACACATGGGCAACCACCAACCCCGAGACACCCGCGCCGACGACCGCGATCTTCATCGCCGATCAGCCCCCAGCCGAGACCACGAATACGAACGCGGGCAGCAGACCTGGCGCACGGATCCTACCTCGGGACTGCTGGCGACTAGCGCAGGAATTCTCTCCGCACGACTTATCGGCTGATTCGACGAACCCTGTACAAGCATTCGACAAGTTTAGCGCGGCCGGATCTTTCTTGTCAAGGGTCTGTACATGGTCTGTACAATGCTACGGCAAGGACTGCGGCTGCGCGGTGTCGCTCGGAACAGCGCCTACCACCAGTGCCGGTGGTGCGAGTGCAGCGCCTGCAGCTGGCTGGCGGAAGGCCAGCCAGCCGCCTCGATCAGCCCGAGCAGATCCAACTCGACGAGCTCCGGCAGGAGCAGGAACAGGCCGGCGTGTTGCGTCTGGACGCTGCCCGTCGCGGGCCAGTCGGAGTCGGCGAGTACGTGCACCTTCGGCGCCGCAAGCCGCTCCGGTGCGGGCTCGGGCTTGGGCGAACCACTCGCGTCCCGGACGGGCCATCTCTCAGCGAGATTCGCGAACAAAATCCCTACTCCGATCGAGGAGCTGACGGGGGGCAGTCCGTGGCGCGGCGCGCCGATCGCGGTCGCAGCCCAACGGGTAGTGTCCAGGACGATGCGACTCACCCACATAGCCGCCGGCGCCGATGGCTCCGACGAAGGCAAGGACGCGGTCGCGCTTGCTGCCGGGCTGGCCTCACTGACGGGCGCCGGGCTGTCACTTGTGAACGTGTTCCCGACCGTGCTGTTCCCGTCCCCCGGAACGACCGACCGCGCGACGCTACGAAAGCAGGCCGACGAGAGCCTGCGACGGGATCGCGACGAGCTGGCGCCGGACGCGATCCCTCACTCGGTCGCGGACTTGTCGGTGTCCCGGGCGCTCATGCACTTCGCGCAGGAGACGCACGTCGAGATGATGGTCATCGGGTCCTCGCGCGATGCGCCGCCGGGGCGCGCTCGCATCGGCAGACGCGGACGGCAGCTGCTCCACGACATGCCGTTCGCCCTCGCCCTCGCGCCGCGGGGGTCGCGCACCAGCGCATTTGAGCTGGGTCGCGTCGGGCTCGGCGACGACGGCGGTCCCGAAGCGAAGGTCGCGCGGGACGTGGCGATCGGGCTATGCCGCGCCGCAAGCGCGACGCTCGTGATCAAGAGCGTGATCGACAGCAGCTACCCGATCCTCGCCGGAATAGCACCCGCCTCGCTTCCCGACCACGAGGCCGGAGGGGAGTACCAGCGCTCCCACGTCCAAAACGAGCTCGAGCGGCAGGCGGCCGAAATCGATGTGCCCACCGAGGTCAGCAGCGTGCTCGGCGATCCCGGCCATGTGCTCCGCAGCGTGTCCGACGACGTGGACCTGATCGTCGTCGGATCGCGCCGATGGGGTCCGATCGCCCGTCTTGTCACAGGCGGCGTCGGCGAGACGCTGGTGGCCGACGCCGGCTGTCCGATCGTGATCGCCCCCCGCCCCTCAGAGGAGAAGTAGCGTGGCGAACCAAAGCAGACGTCGGATACTGAGCTTGGACTGGCGGTACCTGTATTTGATCGCCTGCGCTGTGCGCCAAGAAGCGTCGGAGCGCTGACGATCGCGCACGCGATCGGTGCCTCGGAGCTGGCGCTCGGCGTTGTACGAGCCCACGCTCACGAACGAAGATTGGGAACGCCCGCCGGTCCGGACCGATCCAGGCCTTCATTCACGACAGCTGCGGTCACCGTGTCGACGCCGACCGAGCGCTACTCGCCGACTGAAGGGCGCAGCGAGTGCTTCGCCTTGGCGAACGGCAACAAGCGCGGTCGCCGACGTGGCCACTCAGATGCACGACCACCAAGAGCCTCGCCGCGGCGGCGAGACTGCCGCAATTGGCACCAGGAAGCGGGTTAAGTCCTATCTTGACGTGCGCGCCGCGACGGTGGTCGCGCGGTGGCGCTCGCCCCAGCGGTAGGCGCGAGGCGCGCTTCTCCGCGGGAAGCACCACCGCACCGGTGCCTCGGCTCCAACCTTACTTCTCCTTTGTCGCGACAGAGCGGTGACCGAGAGACTCCTGGATCGGCGGGAGCTCGACGGGCAGCTGGGCGCGCTCCTGCTCCACGAGCCTGATGACGATCCAGCGATTGACCGGTGCGACCGCCGACGGCTCGCCCTCGACCATCAGCTCCCCGCCGAGCATGTCCGTGTCGGACTGGCACGAGCGGGCTACATCACCGAACATGATCAGCTCGATCAGCCCATGCCGTCATTCGGGTGCGCGCTCGCGAACATCAGAGACCTCCCGGTCGTCAGTGCGGGGAATGCATCCCCAGTAATCGTCGAGCACATCCGGACCTCCAACGAGCTCGCTTGGCGTGAACGCGATCACGAGCTTGCCGCGGACCGCGGCGACAATCGGTCGGCTGCGCGAGCTTTCCGCGCGCGGCGGCACGAACCCGGCTATAGCCATGGCGGCAACGGGATCGCCGGGTTTTGGGCCCTCGGGCAGCGGCTGCGCGTGATGGTTTCGTCCGCAATCGTCCGCGTTCGACTGTCGGGCGCCGCGACCCCGCTTGTGGCTTCCGCCGGCGCGTCGGGCAATATATTGCCCTCTTGCGGCGACACGGTGCAGCTGCCTAAGTTCCCTATCGGCTCGAACACCGGCTCGGGGCGACGCCCGCCGGAGGGACGGGTCCTTTGTGCCGCGAATCGGTAGGCAAAGCAGGGGTCGATGTCTACCGGACGACGGCGCAGGGGCGCTGGCGTGCGAACCTCCTCATTGCACGCGATCGATCGCAGGCTCGGGGCGCTCGCCAAGGTACTCGACCCACGCCCGTTTCGCACACGGGTAGTGCTTGGATGCCTCGACCGAGTTCATGAAGTTCACGATGTTGGTGTCGAAGCGTTCCTGTAGCTGCCTGTTTGCGATCTGCCCTTCGTCGGTGAACGCGATGTGCGCCTGCGCGAGCGAGAACATGTCGGGGTAGATCCGGGCGCCGAGATGCTCGAACGGCACCCGCAACGCCCACAGACCCCGGTTTCCACCGACCATCGACGGCGATGCGGACATCAGTAGCCCGTATTTCTCGTTGAACGGCTGAGGCCGGTAGCGGGACACCCAGTCGACGGCATTCTTGAGCAGTCCCGGCAACGAGGCGTTGTATTCCGGCGCGGCGATCACGAACCCGTCGCAGCGCTCGAGTCGGCTCCGGAACTCCTCTGCGCCACCAGGGAACCCGTCACGGTCCAGAACATCCTGGTCAAACGAAGGAACGTCGAACTCGCGCATCGAGGCACGATCGACCTCGGCGCCGTTCGCCTCGACCGTGACCGCGGCCAGCTCGGCCAGCCGCGTGTTCAACGATCTGGCTCTCAACGATGCGCAGAACACCAGTAGCGTCATCGGCGGGCGCGGCAACGGATCGCTCATCAGAAGTCCTCTCGATCGACGGCACATGGCAGCGCTGACCCTACTAGCGCCGCCGCGGCGCCGCAGAGATTGACATAGCCGGCCGACCGTCGTTGGACGGGGACGCTGCGCGGGCGCCAGCGGGCTGGTTTTCGTCGACGGCTTGGCCTTCAACGTGGGGGAGAGCGCGCAGGCGGTTGACGCGCGCTTCACGAATAACCTACTAGGACCGGCGTTGGTCTCGCGCCCATTCCCTTTGCCTAACGGACATATGGGCACCGACGTGTAGGTCGATCCGAGCCGGTTTCACGCCGTGATGGTCGCCGACCTGCCCGATGTTACAACCGCTGTGCTTGCCGCCACCCCGCGTCCGAGCGCCCGGTCCGCGTTTACGGAGAAAGCCACGGCGGTAGGATGGACGACGATTTCGTCGACCTTCATTGTCGGACGCAACGACCGAGCGATCGACCGCGCGGAGCTGCTGCTCATGGCCCACCGCGCTCAGGGGCGGGTGTGGAGCTTGATGCCTCGGACCTAAGGCTGATCAGCCATGCGGCTGCTGTCGCGCAGGTCATCAAAGACGCCGCAAAGGCGGCATGACATCATGACATCTTTGATCAGTGGATCGCTCCGCCCACGATGTCCTCGAATGCAGCTCGCGCGGCACAGGTCTGGTCATACAGGGAAGATCTCAGCCCAGAGAACAACACGTGGTCGAGCACGACATCAACGAGCTCAGCCAGTCGCTGGACAAGTTACGCCGCCGAATGTGTGCACCCGAGACCCAGCCCCACGACATCCATAGCTGCCGCTCCTCGCGGCCACGGGGTACCGCGCGATCGTCCCGATCTTCCCGTATTTCCGTGGATATGCCAACACCCGGTTCTTGTCAAGCGCCACGCCCCGCAGCGCGGCGCAGTCGGCCTTCGCCGTGGATCATTGCCCTCATGGACGTGCTGAAGATCAACAGGCCGATCCTGCGATCGCGCGCCCGTGAAGGCCCGTTGCGCTGGTGACGAGCACCGGCTGGTCGGCCTGCGTCTCTGTGCTCATCGTGGCTGCCTCGTCATGCCGGCGTTTGCGCGGGGATAGTGTCGGTGAGCCAGTTGTGCAGCACGTGGATGAACACTGGGTCGATGCCGTGGAACATGCGCGATTCGCGGTAGAGCACGCGGGCGCCGGCGGCTTGCAGCCGTTGCCGCGCGTCACGCGCGAAGTCGACGGAGATCACGGGGTCGTGCGTGCCGTGGCCGATCGCGACGGGGTATCCATCGCGGCCGGAAAGGTCGAGCGTGAAATCCTTGACGGTGGGGATGAAGCCGCTCAAGGCGAGGATGCCAGCCGGGGCAGGTCGTCCGGTGCCGAGGCCGAGCGCGTAGGACATCACAGCGCCCATCGAGAAACCGCCGAGCACTGTGTGCGACCACGGCACGCCTAACGCCGATGCGAACGCGTCCAGCCAGCCCGCGAGGAGGCGATAGGTGCGGCGGAAGGTGGCGGGGTCGGGGTAGCCGACGTCGCGTGAGATGTACCAGTGAAAGCCGCCTGGCGAGAGCTCCAGCGGCGCGCGGGGGGTGACGCCGACGAGGCGCCGTTCGGGGTCGAGCTCGTCCAGCAGCGGCAGGAGGTCGAACTGGTCGGTGCCCCGGCCGTGCAGCAGCACCAGCGCACCGTCGGGCTCGCCGCGGGCGGGGCGCAGCTCGTGCGCCAGCGCGTCGATCTCGCTCATCGCCGTACCATCTTGGCCCGCGGGTTCCCCAAGGGCGTCAGGCGTTCCTGGAGCCGGTCGCGCAGGTGCTCGTACCGGGGTGGCAGGCGCAGCTGTTCGCCGAGGTGCTCGGGGTCCTCATCAATCGCGAAGCCGGGGGTGGGTGTGGCGAACTCGAACAGCACGCCGCATGGCTCTCGGAAGTAGATGCTCAGGAAGTATTGGCGGTCGATGATCGGCGTGGGGTGCAGGCCGATCTGCGCGAGGTGCTCGTCCCAAGCCTCGTGGTCTGAGTCGCGGTCACACCAGGCGATATGGTGCACCGTCCCGGCGCCCTGGATGCCGACCGCCGCCGGCGGCTCGTCATGGGCGTAGGTGGCGCTCCGCCGACCGCCCGCCAGCAGATAGCTGCCCGGACCCGTGGCCGTGAACCCGAGCTGTTCGGTGAGCAGGCGCTCCTGCTCGCTCGGCAATCGGCTGTAGGCGCGCACGCCGTCGAAGCCGAGCAGCGCGTACTCGGCGGGGATCCCGTCCGCGACGGCGCGTAGCGGCTCGTCGTCGCAGGCGACCACGGCGAGCTCCAATCTGAGCCCCTCCGGGTCGCGAAACGCGAGCGAGTGGTGATCGTCAGCGGTCTCATCGAACTGAACGACCTCCCTCGCGAGGCGCTCTGCCCAGAATCCCAGCGCATCGTCGCAGCCGACCCGCCACCGCAGTCGGTGGATCATTCCGGCTCCCGCCCGGCCGCGCGCCGCGTGGGGGAACTCGAAGAACGTCAGGATCGATCCTGGCGCGCCGCGTTCGTCACCGTAGTAGAGGTGGTAGACGTCGGGCGCGTCGAAGTTGACTGTCTTCTTGACCAGCCTCAGCCCCAGCACGCGCGCATAGAAGTCGACATTGCCCGGCGCGTCGGCCGTGATACACGTGATGTGATGAATGCCGTCAAGCTGCATGGTCAACCTCACCTTTCGGTCGCTCGCACGTGACCTACCTGGCCGTCACGCCTGCGACCGACGGTACGACGCCGGAGCCTTCCCGTCCAATACCGCTATCCGCGGTTCGATACGCGCGGCGTCTTGAACGCCGCCGCGCGCCGTAAGCTCGCCGCCGGGTGTCCAGTCGTGGCCCCGAACGTCAGGCTCGCCCAACTGTCGTACTTCGTCGCGGTCGCCGAGGAGCTGCACTTCGGTCGTGCCGCGAAGCGGCTGCACATCGCCCCAGCCACCGCTCAGCCAGGCGATCCGTAACCTGCAGACCAAACCTCGGGGCGCTTCTGCTCCAGCCGCCATGTCGCGGTCACCGACGCCGGCGCGCAGCTCCTGCCGGCGGCGCGCGAGGCACTGGCCACCGCCGATCACGCGGTCCGGATCCGCGCCGCCGCCGCGGCACGCGCCGGCGTCGTCCGGATCGAGTTTCTCGGCTTAGGGGCATGCGACGTAATCGACCTGGCGATCGGCGCGTACACGCGCGATGGCGCCGGGCTGCGGCTGCAGACTCGTCAGGCCGACTTCACGGACCCGAGCCGCGCTGTCGGGCCACTCCGAAGGGGGCGTTGGCGGACGTGTCCTCCTACAATTGGATCGTGACGCGAAAGAGAAGCGCACCCGCGGCGGCGCACGTGATTGAGTTGGATGTGCCATGCCAGAATTCTGTTAAACGCGCCACGGAACCCTTTATGCGACAGCGTCCATCGGAAAGCGCTACCGGGGCTCCGCCCCGGCCCGACGAGATGTATTCACCGGCGACCGGGCCTCGCCGCTCGAAAACTTGATTCAATCTTCGACGCGCTCGGGACCAGGGACCCTACTAGCGGGGCTCCGCCCCAGCCCGACGAGGCGTGCTTTGAAAACTTGACCTGAATTTCACGGCCTCTACGGCCAAGGACCCTAGTGGTGCTGGCGCGGCAGGGCGCGAGGCACCGGCGCTCGGTTTATCCGTCGCGACACGCAGTATCGAGAAGAACGCGCGACGCTACGCCGTCAACAGGCGATTCTGCCCGCCGAGGGAAACGACGGCGCGAACCCCGGGAAGAGGACCAGGGTCTCCACCGGCGCGATGCCTAAACGAGCCGAGCAGGGTTCATCCCAACGCACAAGACCATGCCGGCCGGATCATTTGAGAGGAGACCCCCATGAGCTCATTTTTCTACTCGACCGCCGAGCCCAAGGGCTCCGTGCCCGTCTCAGAGGCGCCACACGTCCCGAAAGCCTTCACCGACACGTCCGGTCTCACGCGGGGGCAGCTGCTGCACCGCGGCCTTGGCGCGGGCCTCGCCGTCGGGGCCGCAGGTGTGCTCGCCGACGACGCGGCGGGCGCGACGCAGCCCACACAGGCGCCACGCCTCCGGGACGCGTCGGCCAATCCAACTGCGATCCAGCCGTTCCGCGTCAGGTTTCCAGACGCGCAGCTCGTCGCGCTGCGCCGCCGCGTCGCAGCGACGCGCTGGCCCTCCAGGGAACTCGTCAGTGACCGCTCGCAGGGCGTACAGCTGGCAACCGCCCAGGCGCTCGCCCGCTTCTGGACGACCAGGTACAACTGGCGCGCGTTCGAGACCAAGCTGAACGGCTTGCCGCAGTTCAAGACCGAGATCGACGGCGTCGATATCCACTTCATCCACGTGCGCTCGCGCCACCAGGGCGCGCTGCCGCTGATCATGACCCACGGCTGGCCGGGCTCGATCATCGAGCTGCTCGAGACCATCGACCCGCTCACGAACCCGACCGCGTACGGCGGCAGCGCCGCGGACGCGTTTGACCTGGTGCTGCCGTCCATGCCGGGCTACGGCTTCTCCAGCCAACCGGCCGAAATCGGCTGGGACGCCGGACGCATCGCTCGCGCCTGGGCGGAGCTGATGCAACGCCTCGGCTACAACCGCTACGTCGCCCAGGGCGGCGACGTCGGCGCCGGCGTCACCAACGCGCTGGG
>Ga0335081_10009215_pt1 | contig 15869 bp, 13 predicted proteins | sample Lox_Sample_35_FD_206713 | JGI IMG/M metagenome (GOLD analysis project Ga0335081, IMG submission 206713) | Soil microbial communities from Loxahatchee National Wildlife Refuge, Florida, United States - Lox_Sample_3.5 | ecosystem: Environmental > Terrestrial > Soil > Wetlands | place: USA... | reverse complement strand
CTGACCGTGACCGGCATTGTGCCGGTAGCGCGCGAGGGACGCTACCAACTGAGACAGCGCGCGCACGGTCGCTGGCTGGCGCAATCGCCGTTGAAACCAGATGGCCGGGCGATGTCAGTTCAGAGGAAGGCCAGAAGCTCCACGAAACGTCATTAGCTGGAAAGTAGCGATGCAATCACGCGAACGAATGACCAAGAACCCAGCAGCGCCGCGATGACATAACTGACCTCATCTTGTCTAAAAGGGCAGCGCGGTGGTCTGCCGGCTGGGCGGATTACCATTTCAGACTGTCTTTGCAACTTTGAATTTCGCCCGGTTCCGACGGACACGTGAACACCTTACAAAGGTGACCGGCGGGAGAATGTTTTGGATTCTTTTTTTGAACGGTTGATCGTTCGTGCTGCAACGATCGACGAGCTTTTGTCTGACGATTTCGAGCCACTGCCGGGTCAAAAAATCGACAGCGATCGAGCTGCCTCGCGACTTGCAGCATGGTGTCGGTCGAGCGCAAGCGGCGATTGGTCGTTGTTCGCAAGGCGCCTTGAACGGGACCGATTGTCGATCACAGACGTGCTGGCGAGGCTTGCGACAGTACGACGGAGCGCAACCGCGGCGACGCCGACGTGGATCGAAGATGCGATCTGGATCGAGCAGGCGCTGCGCGATGCCGGCGAAAATACGCGCCCCATTATTTGGCCTGACGGTTTCGATCGATGCCCGTTCGAAGATTTGTTTGTCGCGCTGGCGATAGAGGCCGAGACCCGACTGTGGTCGGGCCTCGACACCCGCGCGTCCGGCAATCTCATGCCGCCCGCACATGCCGCGCTACGGCACGCGCTTGTAAGTGCGCTATCGAAGCTTTGCAGTCCGGCGCTCTACGAGCGCTTTACTAAGCTGCGAAGCGCGGCGGCAGCAGCGCAGGGCACGGGTGATCCGCAGCAAACAGACCGGGTTACCTCGACCTACGATCGCTTCGTTGCCGACCTGAGAGGGCGTGGCTTGCGGCAATTGTTCGAACAAAAGCCGGTACTGCTGCGCCTAATCGCCGTAACCGTGCGTCAATGGATCGATGTATCGCGCGAATTCGTGCTGCGGCTTGATGCCGATCTTGACCGCATCAGCCGGGATTTTTTTGGCTCGAGCGTGCGCCACCGTGTGGTGGCGATTGCGGGCGATCTGTCCGATCCTCACAATGGAGGCCATTGCGTCCAGATCGTTTCTTTTGAAGATGGCTCGCGTGTTGTGTACAAGCCGAAGGACCTTCGCCTTGATGCCGCTTGGGAGGGACTGGTCGGGCGGTTGAACAAGGCTGGTCCACCAGCAAAACTCAGGGCAGTGCGCGTAGTTGTGCGTGAGGGCTATGGCTGGACCGAATTCATCGAACACACCGGATGTGACGACGCGGACGGCGCCAAGCGCTTTTTCGAGCGCGCCGGCGCTTGGCTTGCACTGTTTCATTGCTTCGCCGGCACCGACATGCACCAGGAAAACATGATCGCTGCCGGCGATGATCCGGTACCGATCGATCTCGAGATGATCCTGCAGGCTGCCTATGACGAGCAAGCAGCAACGGAGCCCGAAGCGCAAGCATACGAAGCTGCGAAGAATGTCGTTGCCAATTCGGTAATGATGGTTGGCTTGCTGCCCGCCTATGCGAAGTCGCCCGAGAACAGCGTCTTTGCCATCGGCGGGATGACCTCGGATTGGACGGCCAGGACAAAGCTGGTTTGGACCAATGTCAACACCGACGCAATGCGACCGGCGAAAACGAAAACGGGCGGCGATGCGGTTCCGAACCTGCCCCATTTCGGCGGCCGTTATGCGAAGCTCGGTGACCATCTCGAGAGCTTCATGCAAGGCTTCGAGAACTACGCGATGTTCCTCATGAAGGTGAGCCGCGATGCAAACCAAGGCGGCTTGTTTGAAAACTTTTCTGGTCTGTCCGTTCGCAAGGTGATCCGGCCGACGCGCTTCTACTACCTACTGCTGGGGCGTCTGAGGGATCACCAAAGCATGCACGACGGCGCGATCTGGTCGGCGCAAGCCGATTTTTTGACCCGCTTCGCGGATTGGGAAAATCACTCGGACGCTCTGTGGCCGCTCCAGCGCGCCGAGCGCGCGGCCTTGGAGGCACTAAACGTGCCGCACTTCGTATCGCCGAGTGACGGTAACGGGATAGCCGACGCCGCCGGCATTACGGTTCGCACCACCGGAATATCGGGACTGGAGCGCGCCCGCGCCCGCATGCGTACATTCGATGCAAAGGACATTGCGTGGCAAGTCGCCGTCATCCGACAGAATACCGCCGGCCTCTCACGCTCTGGGGAGCTGTGGAGGCCAAGGCGCGAGGCGAAGCTCTTGCACACGGAGGTCGCTGCCACACGCTCGAAGGAGAAATTGGTTGCTGTCGCCGACAAGGTAGCGGACGACTTGCACCGCTATGGCGTGCGCCGCGGCCCCGGTGCCGCCTTCATCGGTCTTGATTGGCTGGGAGATTCTGAAGTTGGCCAACTCGTGCCTTTCGGTCCCGGTCTCTATAACGGCCTATCGGGGGTCGCCGTGTTCCTCGCCGCGCATGTCGCCGTTACGGGCCTTGCATCATCACGAGAACTCGGGCTGGCGACAATCGTGCATTTACGTAAGAGCCTGAAAAGCCGCAATGCTGCGCGCATGGCCCGATCTGTCGGTACGGGCGGCGGCACAGGTTTGGGGTCAATCATTTATGCGCTCGCGCTAATAGCGAAATTTCTTGAGGATGACACCGTGACGACGGACGCTCATGCGGCAGCCGAGCTGTTCACCGATGATCTTATTGCGGCCGACAAGCAGCTCGATGTGATGAGCGGTAGCGCAGGCGCCATTCTCGGCTTGATGCGACTGTATCGCGATACTCGGTCGCCTGATCTGCTCGAGCGAGCCATCAAATGCGGCGAGCATCTGCTTTCGATGCCTAGACACGGCACGCCAGGCCGCCGAACCTGGGTTGGCCAAGGCGTCGCTGCCAAACCTCTCAACGGCATGGCGCACGGTGCTGCGGGATTCGCCTACGCGCTCGCCATGCTATCGGCTGCCACCGGGCGCGAGGAGTTCGGGGCTGCGGCGGCGGAGTGTGTCGCCTTCGAGAATTCAAGCTATGACGCGGAACACTCCAACTGGCCTGACTTCCGCCCCGACGAAGGGCCAACATTTCCCTGCCAATGGTGTCATGGAGCCATCGGCATCGGCCTAGCGCGCCTTGCAATGAGCAAATCAGCCGGAGAGAACTCGGGCCTGGATGCAACTTTAGCGACGGACATCGACAACGCACTCGTTGGTGTGAAACGTCGCTGGCCAGGCCACGTCGATACAATGTGCTGCGGCACGCTTGGCGCGATCGAGTTCTTCTGCGAAAGCGGTGAGGCGTTGGCGCGCGACGATCTTCGCGATGCTGCAGGGCGCTGGCTGATGGCGGTGGTCGAGTCGGCCGCGGCCATCGGTGATTATCGGTGGAATATTGGCGAACGACGGTTCAATCTCGGACTGTTCCGCGGTCTCGCCGGCGTCGGCTATACGTGCCTCCGCCAAGCGGATCGTTCCCTTCCTAACGTCCTGATCTGGGAATAGGCACTCGCAAGAACGCCGGTCCAGGAGAAATTACAGTAGCACATGCTAAGTAGTTGAAAGCGCCGCTTGTCCCGATGGAACTCGTGTGGTATATTTTTTAGATAAGCAGAAGCGAAGCCGATGCAGAGAAGCGGTGCAGAGAAGGTGACAAACATGAGCATGGTGGGCGAATCCGGGGCTGCTGGCGCGAACCTTGTCCAAACGGACGAAACCGTTCTGAGTGCCAAGTATTCCGATGAGGATTTGGAAGCTGCTGCCGGCGAATTTCCAGCGTACGGCTCGGACAACATTTTCCTTCAAACCGCGCCCGTTGTCTGCTGCTGATGACCGCGAATTTAAAGGAGCGATTCAATGAATTCTGGACCGATTGCTGCAAATCTTGATCAGGCCGACGATGAAATCCTTGCTTTCAAAGTATCCGACGATGATTTGGAGGTCGCCGGAATGGGAGGACCGGTTTCGCTTGGGCCGAATTCCTCGGTTGGCTTGCCGCCTTGCATATGTTTTTGACGCTTCCCTCTAGCTATAGCTAGTCGCCTGATTCAGTCGGACCTTGACGGCACGCAAGTCGTGATGATTGGGGCCTTACTCGGCGACGACGCTTTGCCTAGCCGCGTCCGAAGGTCTTTCGGTAAATTTGGTAGCGGAGGACGGATTTGAACCGCCGACACACGGATTATGATTCCGCTGCTCTAACCAGCTGAGCTACTCCGCCATCAAACGTCGCATTTGAGAGCCGCGCGGGCGATGATTTAGGACAGTTCGGTTACCTTTCCAAGGGGCTCGTTCGCGGCGCCGTTTCGCGGGCCGCCGCTCCGACGGCTAGCGCTCCGCCACACGCGCCGTCGCAAAGCGCTCGCCGGCGTAACGGCCGACGCGGGCAAAGCGGATGAGCGAGAAATGACCGAGCGGCGGCATGGCGCGCCGCTCGACGAGGCGCACGCCGCCGTGGCGCGCCGCCCATCGCGTCAGCCGCTCCCAGCGAAATTCCGGCCGCCAGCCGAGGCGCCCGGCGAGCGGCGCGAAACGGCGCTCGAGGAAACGGCGCGGGCCGTTCTCGGCGCCGAGATAATTTATCAACACGATCTCGCCGCCGGGCTTGAGCACGCGCGCAAACTCGTCGAGCGTCGCCTCCGGATTGGGGACGGTGGTGATGACGTACTGCGCCACGACCACGTCGAACACCGCATCGGCGAAGGCGAGGTGCTGGGCGTCCATCACCGCGAGGCCTTCGACGTTGGTGAGCCGGTGCTCGTGCACACGCTCGCGCGCCTTGCGCAGCATCGGCTCCGACAGATCGACGCCGACCACGCGGCTCGTCCAGCGGTATTCCGGCAGCGAAATGCCGGTGCCCACTCCGACCTCGAGAATGCGGCTGCCGACGCGCTCCGCCGCCGCGACCGACGCCTTGCGTCCCTGCTCGAAGACAGCGCCGAACATCAGATCGTAGACCGGCGCCCAACGCGCATAGGCCTTGGCGATCCCAACCTTGTCGAGTTCCACTCCCATCGCTCTCTTCGTTACCGCTACGCTACCGATGTCAATGCGCTACCGCAAAATCCGTCCCGATCGCGTCGCTCGCATGAGCGCCGCCGGCCGTGCCGGCGACGATGCCGCCGCCGAGCACCCGGGCCTGCCCATCGGCTGCGTCGTAAAAGACGCAGGCCTGACCGGGCGATACACTATCCTCGCTGACGATCAAATCGACCTCGACGCAGCCCTCGGCGTCGCTGCGCAGCCACGCCGGCTGCGGCGCCCGCGTCGACCGCACCTTCACGTAAACCTCGGAACGCCGCGACGACGCCTCCTCGATGGTGCCGTCGCCGAGCCAGTTTACCTCGCGCAGGCGGATGCGGCCGGTGCGCAACGCTTCGCGCGGGCCAACCACGACGCGGCGGCGCGCCGCGTCGAGCCTCACCACGTAAAGCGGCGCGCCGACGGCAATGCCGAGCCCGCGCCGCTGGCCGACGGTGAAATGGATGATGCCGTCATGGCCGCCGAGGACGCGCCCGTCGAGATCGACGATCTCGCCCGGAGCCGCAGCGCCGGGCCGCAGCCGCTCGATCACGTCGGCGTAATGTCCGCTCGGCACGAAGCAGATGTCCTGGCTGTCCTGCTTGTCGGCGACCGGCAGGCCGAACCGCCGCGCCAGCTCGCGCGTCTCCGCCTTGGTCCGATCGCCGAGCGGGAAACGCAGCACGTCGAGTTGCGCCCGCGTAGTGGCGAACAGAAAGTAGCTCTGATCGCGCTCGGCCTCGCGCGCGCGGAACAGCCCGCGGCTGCCGTCGGGCAGCCGGTGCGAGGCGACGTAGTGGCCGGTCGCCAGAAACCCGGCGCCGAGTTCGCGGGCGGTATCGAGAAGATCGCGGAATTTGATCAGCCGGTTGCACTCCACGCACGGCACCGGCGTCTCGCCGGCGACGTAGCTCTCGGCGAAGCGGTCGATCACCGCTTCCTTGAAGCGGCTCTCGTAGTCGAGCACGTAATGCGGAATACCGATGCGTTCGGCGACCGCGCGGGCGTCGTGAATATCGCGGCCGGCGCAACAGGCGCCCTTGCGATGGGTCGCCGCGCCGTGGTCGTAGAGCTGCAGCGTGATCCCGACGACGTCGTAGCCGGCTTCTGCAAGCAACGCCGCGGTGACGGAGGAGTCGACGCCTCCCGACATGGCGACGACGACGCGCGTGTCCGACGGCCGGCCCTCGATGTCGAAATCGCTCAACATGGCAATACGGCCGTCTCTGCTCCCGGGTCCGTCACATGACCCGCCGCGCCGGCGGCTGTGATCACCACGACCGCACATACTATAGGCGCGGCGCGTGCGCTTCGCCACGGTCGCCGCCGCCGTTCCGCCGCGAGCGGAACGTCTCGACACGGCAAAACTTGCCGGCGGGGCGCAAACGCTGCCGCGCGCAGCTCGCGGCGCTGATCTCATAACGCTTTGAATTCACGCAGTTTGCCGCCGACGTGTCGGTGGCCCGACGGTTGCAGGGAGGATGTCGCTCATTCCGGATGAGAGAGATTCGCACGTGCCGAGTATCGCGTCAGAGGTCAAGACCACGTCCGTGCTCGCGCCCACATCGCGGGCGCAGCCGATCACAGTGACGCCCGACGCACGGCTGCAGCCTTTCGCGGCCCTGCTCGACGCCAGAATGCCGCAATCGGGCGCGGGGGCAGCGAGCGCGCCGGCGACGCAGGCCAACGCAGCCACCCGCTCGGCCGCTGCCGCCTCGTTGGCGCAAAACACGGCACCGGTGCAGGCCCCGGCCGCGGACGGCAACGCGACCGCCACCCCGAGTTCGAGCGCGAATACGAATGACGGCGGCGGTGAAGCCGCAGTTGCCTCCTCCAACACGACGGACGCAGCGGGTTCGATTGCGGGCCAGAGCGCTGGCACGCAATCCGGCGCCGGCTCTATGTCGAATCCCGCGGTGAGCGTCGCAGAACTCGGCGGCACTCTTTCGGCTGCGGCGGCGGCCAAGTCGCCGGGCGGCGGCGCGAATGCGAATCCGCTAATGGGCGCCGCAGTCGGCGCAAAGCTTGTCCCCGGCGGCCCGGACGCGAAAACGAGCGCCACCGATCCGAACGGGAGCGCCGGCAGCGCGGCCGGCCAGACGGCGAACGTCCCGAACCCCCCCGCCTCCACAGCGAGCACACCCTTCCCCGCTGCCGCCGGACCGAACGTTTCGCCGGCGTCGCCCACAGATGCTGCAATGGCCGGTCGGGACAGCGCCGCCGCAAAGACCGCGGCCGCGCAGAACATTGTCACCACCGGTCTGGCGGAATCAGCGACTCCCTCGCCAACCAAGAAGTCCACTGGCCGTGCGGCCAGCGATTCCGACAATGATAATGGAAGTGACGCGGCGGCCGCGACGACCGCGACCGCCGCCCCCGATCAGGCGCAGCCGTCGGCCGCGTCCTCGCAGCCGATCGCGGCGGCCATCGCCGTCAGCACGCCTGCCGACAACGCGCCGCCACCTCCCTCAGCGCCGGACCTGACCCTGGGCGACGGCGCGAAGGCGCGCACGCAGATCGCATCAGCCCCCGATGCCGGAGGGGCTGGCGCCGCGGCAGCGAACGCCAACGAGCCGGCCACGCCAGACCAGACGCCGGCGGCCACGCGGTTCGACGCCCAATCGCTCGGCCAGACCGCCGCCAAGATCGCCTCAGGCTCGTCCGGTGCCGGCGGCAACGCCCAGCCAAGCGCTGCGAGCACCACTGACCCGGCAAATCCCGCGAATCAGGGGCAGCCGCCAACTGCCGAGGACACGAGCCAGGCCGCCCCAACGCAAACCTTCAGCGCTTTGTTCGCCACCGGCGATCGCGGCGCCGCGGAAACGGCCGCGACCGCGGCGACCGCCGCGTCCGACGCTGCCGGCGCGCCCAGCGTTCAGGGCGGAGCACACGCAACGCGAACCGAGGGCGACGGGCTGCCGAGTTTCGGCTTCGTCGCGACCAACACGGCGGCACCGGCCGCGACCCTTCCTGGAACGGCGCCGGCCGCGGCCGCGGCGACCCCCGTTCCGATCGCGGGACTTGCCGTCGCCATCGCGGCACGCGCGCAGGAAGGGTCCAGCAATTTCGCGATCAGGCTCGATCCTCCGGAACTCGGCCGCATCGACGTGCACCTCGCCATCGATCGCGACGGCCAGGTGACCTCGCACGTGACCGTGGAGCGTGCCGACACGCTCACGCTCTTGCAGAATCAGCAGCCGCAGCTCCAGCACGCGCTCGAGCAGGCCGGACTGAAGACCGCCGACAACGGCCTGCAGTTCACGCTTCGCGATCAGTCATTCACCGGGCAGAACAACGGCGGCGGCGCGCAGCCGAATCAGGCGCAGCTCGTCATCCCGGACACCGACTTGTCGCCGGTCGAGGCGACGCAGATCTATGCCCGCTCGCGCCTCGGCGGCGGGCTCGACATCCGCGTCTGAACCAACGCATGAGCAAGGACCAGGGCCATGAGCATCCTCTCTAGCGCAGTCTCCTCGGCGACCAACGCCGCCTCCACGCTCGGCAGCGCCGCTTCCTCCGCCCTCTCGGGGCTCGGCATCGGGACCACGAGCACGACCCCGAGCACCGCGGGGACGTCCGGCTCGTCCAGCGGGTCGACCAGCCAGGCGGCCGGCTCGGTAGCCTCGCAATCGCTTGCCGGCAACTTCGACACGTTCCTGCAGCTCCTCACCACGCAGCTGCAGAATCAGAATCCGCTCGACCCGCTCGACACCAACCAGTTCACGCAGCAGCTCGTCGAGTTCGCCTCGGTCGAACAGCAGATCAATATGAACACGAACCTGCAAACCCTGATCTCGATGCAGCAGACGTCGCAGGCGACATCGGCGCTGCAATTCCTCGGCAACACCGTCACGGTCAGCGGCAACACCTCGACGCTCTCCAATGCGACAGGCAGCCCGGCGTCGTGGACCATCACCGCGCCCAGTCCGGCAACGGCCAACGTCACCGTCAGCAGCTCAACGGGCCAGCTGGCCTTCAGCGGATCGGTATCGCTCAATGCCGGATCGCAGGGCTTCACCTGGAACGGCCAGGGCAACAATGGCACGACGTGGCCGGACGGCACCTACACGCTGTCGATCAGCGCGACCGGCGCCAACGGCCAGGCGGTAGCGGTCACCACGCAGGTGCAGGGCGTGGTCAGCGGCGTCGACCTCAGCCAGAACCCGCCGCAGCTCACGGTCGGCGGCCAGAACTTTGCGCTCAGTCAAATCCAATCGATCAGCCACTAGACTATCCGCATACCGTCACTCCGCACTTTCAGGCTGGTTCCATTGTTGATCCGCGGCTCGCGGCGGCGCGGAAAAAACGAAGCCGCGCGCAAAGCCGCCCAATCGAGCGTTGCGCTTAGCCAAATCTTAAGCCGGTCTGCGTAAGGTCAGGCATCTCGTTGTGTGTCGAGTGTGTGAGAGTTGCTATGGCCGAGCCCCATCGCCCGAGGGTCAAGTACGTCATCGGGCCGGATGGTTCCCCGCTGACGATCGCTGATTTGCCGGCGCCGGGGACGAAGCGTTGGGTGATTCGCCGCAAGGCGGAAGTGGTTGCAGCGGTTCGCGGCGGCCTGCTGTCCCTCGAGGAAGCTTGCAGCCGCTACACGCTCACGGTCGAGGAATTCCTGTCCTGGCAATACTCGATCGACCAGCATGGCCTCGCCGGCCTGCGCACCACGCGCATCCAGCAATACCGTCAGTGACCCGAACCTAGCGGAGTGGATTTGACATTCGCTACCCAGCTAGCCGTCGGTCCGCGAGGCGAATGTCAAATCCAAAACTCCACTAGAAACTCATGATTTGCTAGTGGTCCTCAAAATCACGAAGGCCGCGAGCACGCGGCCGTGAGGATGGTCCCGGCGCCGCAACGGAACCGCGGAACCGGGCGCCGCGCCTGCGCGTTTCCCCCGACATTGGGACGCCGGGACGACCCATGCCGAAACTCGTCACAGCGCCTTTGCTCGCGCTCGTCACCGCGGCGATCGTAGCCTTCTGTCCGCTGGTCGCCGCGGAGAGCAGCGACGCGCCCATAATCGAACCAGCGCCGCGCACGATCAACCTCACCCAGGAACAGCGCTTCATCATCAAGGAGATCCTGCTCAAGGACGTCCACGTCGCCAAGGCGCGCGCCGACGCCCCGGAAACGATCGGCGAAGCCGTACCGCCGAGCATCGAACTCCATGCGATGCCATCCTTGCTGGCCGAGAAGGTGCCACAGGGCCGATCCCACTCCTGGTTCGTCAAGGAAGGCGACAACGTCATCGTTCTCGTCAGTCCCAATGACCACCGCGTCGCCGACGTGATCCGATAAGCGGCCGCGCGCCGTTTTTCCACGCCGCATTCCGTTCCGCGCATTATTAACCGGACGCTAACCATAAACTGGGCAAATCTTGCCGACTGCGGAGGTTTGGTGTCGCCGCGGCGGGGGGTCAAGCTCGGTGCAAGGTCTGCTTGAGTTCATCAGGACGATAGGCGTGCCGCGCATCGCCGCGATGGCTGCCGTCGCCGTCGCACTCATCGGCTTTTTCGCCTTTCTTATTCTGCGCGTGACCGCGCCGCAGATGACGCCGCTGTTTACGGACCTTAGCTTCGAGGATTCCGCGGCGATCGTGAAGGAGCTCGAGCGCCAGGGCGTGCCCTACGACCTGCGCAATGACGGCAGCATCATCCTGATCGCGAAGGATCGGATCGGCCGGGTGCGCATGGCGCTTGCCGAGGGCGGGCTGCCCAAGGGCGGCGGCATGGGCTACGAGATCTTCGACAGAACGGATGCGCTGGGCACGACGAGTTTCGTCCAGAACATCAACAATCTGCGCGCGCTCGAAGGCGAGCTGGCGCGCACCATCCGCTCGCTCGACCGGGTGCAGGCGGCGCGCGTGCATCTGGTGATGCCGCAGCGTCCGCTGTTCTCGCGCGACAAGGTCGAGCCCTCCGCGTCGATCGTGCTCAGGGTGCGCGGCGCGCTCGAGCCGCAGCAGGTCCGCGCCATCCGCCATCTGGTGGCCTCCGCCGTCAACGGGCTCAAGCCGCAGCGGATATCCATCGTCGACGAATCGGGCCGCCTCCTCGCCGACGGCGCAGGCGGCGACGAACACGGCGGCGAAATCAGCGCCGACGAGCGGCAAGCGGCGTTCGAGAAGCGGCTGCGCGAACAGGTGGAGGCGATCGTCTCCTCGGTGGTCGGGCCCGGACGCGCCCGCGTCGAGTTGACCGCCGATTTCGACTTCAACCGCGTCACGCAGACCTCCGACCGCTACGATCCGGAGGGCCGCGTCGTGCGCTCGAGCCAGACGCGCGAGGAGACCTCGGCGACCACCGAAGGCAGGGACGGCCAGGTGAGCGTCGGCAACGAGATTCCAGGCGGGGGCGCTATTCCGCAGCGCCCGGGCGCGGCGCCTCCCGGGGAGGCTCCTGCGGTCCCGCGCGACCAAAGCAAGAAATCGGAAGAGATTCTCAATTACGAAATCTCGAAGACGACCAAGACCGAAGTCATCGAGGGCGGCCGCGTCAATCGCATCTCGGTCGCCGTCCTGGTCGACGGCACCTACGTCAAGAACGACAAGGGCGAGGTCACCTATCAGCCGCGCAGCAAGGAGGAGATCGATCAGATCGCCGCGCTGGTGCGCACGGCGATCGGCTTCGACCAGAAGCGCGGCGACCAGGTCCAGATCGTCAATCTGCGCTTCGCCGAGATGCCGTCCAATCCCATCGTCGAGCCGAGCGGCTGGCTCAGCGCGCTCCAGTTCACCAAGGACGACATCATGCGCGCCATCGAAATGGTGGTGATGGGTCTCCTCGGCTTCGTCGTCCTGTTCATGGTGGTGCGGCCGCTGGTGCGCCGCGTCCTCGCTCCGGACGAGCGCGCCGTCGCTGCGCTTCCCGGCGGCGCCGCTGCCGTCGAGGGCTTGCCCGCAGCGCTTGCCGCCGCGGCGACCGCCGCCAGCGGCGGCGGCGAGGGAATAAAGGCCGAGCCGAACGCGACCGCCAAGATGATCGACATCGCGCAGATTCAGGGCCAGGTCCACGCGATATCAGTGCAAAAGGTCGGCGAGCTTGCCGACAAGAACCCGCGCGAGGCCGTTTCCATCATCCGCCAATGGCTGAATGAGAGCGCCGCCGCCTGACGAGTAACTCATGCCTCCCGCGAACGCCGAGAAAACCGACACCGAAGCCTCCCGGCGGGAGATCGCGAGCGCTCTGGCCAGCCTTGCGGGCCGGGCGACGCCGCCGAAGGGCAAGCAGCGGCTGAGCGGGCCGCAGCGCGCGGCCGTGCTCATGCTCGCGCTCGGCGAGCAGCACGGCGGCAAGATCTGGAGCATGCTCGACGACGAGGAGCTGCGGCAGCTTTCGGTGGTCATGTCGACCATCGGCATGATCGACGCCGAGATCGTCGAGAACCTGCTGCTTGAATTCGTCTCGCGCATGTCGGCCTCTGGCGCACTCATGGGCAATTTCGACGCGACCGAACGCCTGCTGCAGCAATATCTGACGCCCGAACGGGTCGCCAACCTCATGGAGGAAATTCGCGGCCCGGCCGGCCGCAACATGTGGGAGAAGCTCTCCAACGTCCAGGAGGAGGTGCTCGCCAACTATCTCAAGAACGAATATCCGCAGACCGTCGCCGTCGTGCTGTCGAAGCTCGGCCCGGAGCACGCCGCACGCGTGCTCGCCATCCTGCCCGAGGAGCTGGCGCTCGACGTCGTCAACCGCATGCTGCGCATGGAGGCCGTGCAGAAGGAGGTTTTGGAACGGGTCGAGCAGACGCTGCGCACCGAGTTCATGTCCAACCTCTCGCAGACACGCCGGCGCGACGCGCACGAGGTCATGGCCGAGATCTTCAACCATTTCGACCGCCAGACCGAGACGCGCTTCCTCACGGCGCTCGAGGAGGACAATCGCGAGAGCGCCGAGCGCATCAAGACCCTGATGTTCACCTTCGACGATCTGACCAAGCTCGACGCGGCCTCGGGGCAGACGCTGATGCGCCACGTGGACAAGGACAAGCTCGCGATCGCGCTCAAGGGCGCCGCCGAGCCGGTGCGCCAGTTCTTCCTGTCCAACATGTCCACCCGCGCGGCCAAGATGCTCATGGACGACATGCAGGCCATGGGTCCGGTGCGCCTGCGCGAGGTCGACGAAGCGCAGGTGCTGCTCGTCAATCTCGCCAAGGACCTCGCCGCCAAGGGCGAGATCGTCATTTCCAAGACCCGCGGCGAAGAAGAGCTGATCTATTGAGGACGCGATGAGCCCCGATCGGCGAACGGCATTTGCAGCATTTGGGACGGCCGCACGGGCCGGAGCGCCGGCATGAGCGCGCCGACGAAATTCCTGTTCGACGTCGACTTCGCTGTGCCGGGCGAAGGCAAGGCGGCCGCGCCGATCGCGCTCGCCGAGCACGTGGCCAAGCTTGCCGAAGCGGAAGCCGCCGCCAACCGCCGCGGCTACGCGCAGGCCAAGGCGGAAGCGGCGGTCGATGCGCAGACCCGCATCGCTGCTGCGCTCGAACGCATCGCTGCGAGCCTCGGCGAAGCCGGCCACGCGCTCAATGCCATCGAGGCGCGGCTCGAATGCGAGGCGGTCGAGGTCGCCGTCGCGGTCGCCCGAAAGCTCGCGCCGGCGCTGATCGCCCGCGAACCGTTTGCCGAAATCTCCGCGCTCGCGAGCCAATGTTTCCGCGAGCTCATCGCCGCGCCGCACATCGCCGTGCGCGTCAACGACGCGCTCTATGCTGCGACGCGCGAGAAGCTCGACTCCATCGCGCGCGCGTGCGCTTTCGAAGGCCGATTGGTCGTGCTCGCCGAACCGGGCATCGCGCTCGGCGACTGCCGCATCGAATGGGCGGACGGCGGCGTCAACCGGGACTGCGCCGCGACCGACGCGGCAATCGGGGAAGCCGTCGCCCGCTATGTCAGCGCGCGGCGCAACTTTGCCGGCACGGCAAGGGACGCAGAGGAGGTCGGGGAATGACTGAGGAAGGCAAGGTGCCGCTGCCCAATCTCGAAGGCGGCGCCGCCCAGGTCGAGGCGCCCCTCGCGGCCGAGCCGGAAGGCCCGACGACGCGCATCGCCTCGGACCTCGAAGCGGTGTTCGACGTGCCGGTGCAGGTTTCGGCGGTGCTGGGGCGGGCGCGCATGGAGATCGGCGACCTGCTCAAGCTCGGCCCGGGGGCGGTGCTCGAACTCGACCGCAAGGTCGGCGAGGCCATCGACATCTATGTCAACAACCGGCTGGTCGCCCGCGGCGAAGTCGTGCTGGTCGAGGAAAAGCTCGGCGTGACGATGACCGAAATCATCAAGGCGGAGCGCAACTGATGCGCGGAAATACGGCCAGCGCGTGCTTCACCGCCGCAAGCGGAAAGGGAATCAAGCCATGCGCCTCCTGATCGTCGGCACGCTCGAGGGCCAGCTCACGACAGCGACCAAGCTCGCCATGGACAGGGGCGCGACCGTCACTCACGCCGCCGATATCGCGCAGGCGCTCGCCGTGCTGCGCTCGGGCCGCGGCGCGGACCTCCTGATGGTCGATGTGGCCATCGCCATCCGCGATCTCGTGGCCGGGCTCGAGGCCGAGCATATCCACGCGCCGATCGTCGCCTGCGGCACCGCGACCGACGCGCGCGCCGCGGTCGCCGCCATCCACGCCGGCGCCAAGGAGTACATCCCGCTGCCGCCGGAGGCTGAGCTGATCGCCGCCGTGCTTGCCGCCGTCGCCGACGACACGCGCGAACTGATCTACCGCGATGAGGCGATGGCGCGCGTCGTCAAGCTCGCGCAGCAGGTGGCGGCGAGCGAAGCGTCCATTCTCATCACCGGCGAGTCGGGAACCGGCAAGGAGGTGGTGGCCCGCTATGTGCACGCCCGGTCAGGCCGCGCCAAAAAGCCGTTCATCTGCGTAAACTGCGCCGCCATCCCGGAATCGCTCCTCGAATCCGAACTGTTCGGCCACGAGAAAGGGGCCTTCACCGGGGCGGTGGCGCGCCGCGTGGGGAAATTCGAGGAGGCCAATGGCGGCACGCTGCTGCTCGACGAGATTTCCGAGATGGATGTGCGGCTCCAGGCGAAACTGTTGCGTGCAATCCAGGAACGGGTGATCGACCGCGTCGGCGGTACCCGGCCGGTGCCGATCGACATCCGCATCCTCGCCACCTCCAACCGCAATCTCGCCGAGGCCGTGCGCGAGGGCGTGTTCCGCGAGGATCTGCTGTTCCGCCTCAACGTCGTGAACCTGAAAATCCCGCCGCTGCGCGAACGGCCGGCAGACGTGATCGAGCTCGCCCAATACTTCATCAAGAAGTATGCCGCTGCCAATGGGGTACCGGCCCGGCCGCTGTCGGCGGACGCACGCCGGACGCTCACCGTGAATTTCTGGCCGGGAAATGTCCGCGAGCTGGAAAACACCATGCATCGCTCCGTGCTCATGGCGACCGGCGTCGAGATCGGGCCGGACGCGATCCTGGCGCCCGACGGCGCCCGACTCGACCAGCAGCGCAGCACGCCCTCGGTCGCCCACGCCGCGCTTGCCGCTGAGCAGATCTCGCGCGCGCTCGTCGGCCGCACGGTTGCCGAGGTCGAGCGCGATCTCATCCTGGAGACGCTCAAGCACTGTCTCGGCAACCGCACGCACGCCGCCAACGTGCTGGGCATCTCGATCCGCACGCTGCGCAACAAGCTCAACGAATATGCCGCGGACGGCGTGCCGGTGCCGCCGCCGGGCGGCGGCGAGCCGCGCGCGGCGGCATAGCTCGTCAGTCGGCGGAGCGGGACG
>Ga0335081_10009214_pt1 | contig 15870 bp, 15 predicted proteins | sample Lox_Sample_35_FD_206713 | JGI IMG/M metagenome (GOLD analysis project Ga0335081, IMG submission 206713) | Soil microbial communities from Loxahatchee National Wildlife Refuge, Florida, United States - Lox_Sample_3.5 | ecosystem: Environmental > Terrestrial > Soil > Wetlands | place: USA... | reverse complement strand
TGGGCGAGTTCTTTCTCGATGAGGTCTCCTCCCCTGTCGCCGTCAAGTACCGCTATGATTCGCTTCTTCTTGCCGAGTTCGATTATCGAGTCCGGCACGCTGGTGCCTTCGAGGGCTACGACGTTCTCTATTCCCGCCCTGAGGAAGAGGACGACATCCGCTCTTCCTTCGACGAGGTAGACCAGATCCGAGGAGTAGACGCCTGGACCCGCAGGAAGGTTCTCCATGCCGTAGTTGATTACCTTGGCCCTCTTGGTAGACTCGGTCACATCTTTGAGGAGGTTCTCGCCCTCGCTGGATGTCTTGGAGCTCCAGTCTCTCACGATGAGCTTTGCCCTGTCGACTATCTGCTTGCGCTTGACCGCCCTTACGTCCTCGATGTTTCCGACCGTGAAGCGGGCGCTACAGGGACCTACCTTGTCGACGCTCTCCACCGCGGCTGCGATGAGCGCGGCTGTGCCGATGTCGGTGGACATCGGGATAATGACCTCTCCCCTGGTCTTGTCGTTCTTCGACTCCAGGTTAATCTCTATTCTGCCGACCTTCCAGCTCTTCTGAAGCTCGTTTAGGTTCATCTCGGGACCGAAGAGGCCTTCGGTCTGCCCGAAAATCGCCCCGATTACGTCGGCCCTTTCAACTACTCCGTCTACTTCAAACTTGAGTTTGACTAGATACTTTACTATACCTGAATCTGGCAATCCCATTCACTCCATTCATTTCTCTTTCACTCGTGCTTAACGGTGTTAATCGTTAATTGATTTCTTCCGAAAATTCTCGGGGATATAAACCTCTTGTTTTGGGTTCTGCGCATTAGGCCTGCATTTAGTGTGGAAACCTGGACGCCATGAAAGAAGGACGCCTGAATACCTATTCCTCGTAACGAGCGAACCTTGAGAGGTTTTCGACGTGCAGGAAGACCCCATGGGAGGCGTTCTTCAGCCTCTGGCGCTCTCGAAGCGAAGTCCTGAAGCCCTCGTGGGAAAGGCGCTTGATGCACCTCGCCGCGAGTACCGCCCCCTCGCGGTCCAAGTCCGTGAGGATAACGACCTTCTGGTCCTCATCGAAGACGGTCTTGCCCGCCCTTTCATAAGACGACAGGGTGACAACATTGCCGACGCAGCCAAGCCTTCTGAGGGCCCGTACGTCCCGCGGCCCTTCGACGAGAATTGACCAGCCTGCCTCAGACATGTGGTTCAAGTCCCTGATGAACGCATCAAGGAATTCCCCGAATTCTTCGTAGGTCTTGGGCTTCTTGTGGAGCAACCTGCTCACATTCTTTTTGATTGTTGCCCGTCTCTGACAGCCCGGATCATGTCCCAGCTTTCAGCGGGGATCATCACCTAGCCTCTTCAACGGGCAAACGGCTTCCGTCTGTCGCGCGACTGGGTAAACCATCCGCTCATCAAAGCGTTTCCGCCTTCGCAGGTGGCCGTTTGGCGCGCTTTAGAACGAAAGCCGTCTGCCGCTGATGTACCCCAGCGCTATTTTAGGCGTTCGTGAAGTGTTGAGAGGTCGATTTCGAAGCCTGACACGGGCACACCCAGCCCGAAGGCATCGATGGCTTCGGGCTTGACCTCTCCCACGTGGCCGAGGCTCACACCCTTGGCGGTCACCCTCGCGCACCTGCCTGTCGTGAAGGCCCAGTGCTGGCTTGGCTCCGTGGCAGCCTCTGTCCCTGAGACGATGCGGCAGAAAGACTCCAAGAACATTTTCGCCTCAGTGTAAGAGGCCTGGGAGTGGGCCACCAGGCACCCCAGGTGCCAGGTCTCCGAGACTCTCCCTTCTCCCCTCGCGTACACCCTGCCGATTTCGAAGATTCTCTGGGGGTAGTCCGACTTGACGTTGCTGGAGAGGGTGGCCATCAGTCCCGGGATCAACGCGTCCCTGAGGACAGAGTGCTCGATGCTCTTCGGGTTCAGTACCACTATCTTGTCGGAGGACGGCCTCTGGAAGAGGGTGTAAAGGGACCTTTCGTCCGTGAGCTCGAAGGTCATCATCTCTATCATTCCTGAGCCCGCCATCACCGTGGAAACTGAGTCCATGTAGTCCTCGAAGAGGTTGAAAGAGCCTGCCTGCCCGCTTGGAGGGTAAACCGGCTCTATCCTGTCGATGCCGTACCCCAGGGCCACCTCTTCGGCGAGATCCACCGGGTGGAGTAGGTCGACGCGGTACCTCGGCCCCAGGGCATTTGCCCCCTTGATACCGAGTCGGCTCCTGGCGAGGGACTTGACAATCTCGGCAGGGGTCAGGTCCAGCCCCAGGACGGATCTTACAAGCCGCCGGTCGATGGGGAGCTCAATGGGCGACAGGTCGGGGACGACCCTTGGCTTGCCGGGGTAGCGTATGGAAACTGTCCCAAGCTTCCCCCCTGCCTCTGCCAAGGTCGTCGCCAACACAGCCAGGACATCGTCACAGACCTTGCTGTCTGTGCCCGTGACGTCGATGAACAAGTTTGACGTCTTCGTGGTGACACGGGTGGCGTGACCGTTGATGATCGGAGGGAAGGACAGCACCACCCCCTTTGAGTCCGAGATGATTGGATAGAGGCTGCTTCCTTTGAGAGCCCCGCCGTAGACTTTGCCCTCGTCTGTGTCAGAGAGGATGGAACTTACACTGGCAGGGCTTCTCTTCCCCAGAGGGACGAACTCGAAGGAGGAATCGACGGCGTGGTAGGACAAAGGAGGTTTCACTGCGTCCATGTCGTGCAGGCCTATGGCGACCACCCTCCGCCTCCTCCCAAGCCCGTTGTGGAGATCCTCCTGCAGGGAGATGACCTGACGTATTCCTTCGCTGTCCAGGTCGAGCCCGCTGACTGTCGCGCACGCTATGAATGGCCGAACGGCCTTCAGCCTCCTATCGAAAGCCACAGAGACGCCCGAGGGCACGGTGTGAAACTTGGGGAGGCCCACCTCCTTCCCGATGAGGCCTCTGAAGGCCCGGGCGATTCCGAAGTCTGTGCCGAAGTCAGGTCTATTGGGGCTGTACTCGACGCGTACGAAGTTCCCATCGACCCCTTCGATGTCAAGGCCGATGTAGGGAAGGCGGTCCAGGATGCTGGCTTTGTCCGCACCCACCATTCTTGAGAAGCGTCTGATGTCGAACCTAACTACTGGCAAGCTCTCCCCTGCTCCGCAGCCACGAAAGGTCCTCCCCGTAGAGGTCCCTCATGTCGTCCAGGCCGTATCGCATGAGCATCAGCCTCTCTACTCCGGGCCCCCATGCAAGGACAGGCACCCTTACCCCCAGGGGCAGTGTGACCTCGGGCCTGAAGACCCCTGACCCGCTGAGCTCTATCCATGACTTCGTGGCCTTCGAATACCCCACCACCTGAAGGGATGGCTCTGTGTAGGGGAAGTAGGTGGGCCAGAGCTTCACGTCATTCATCCCGAGCTTCCTGTAGAACTCTTTCAGGAATCCCATCAAGTGCCTGACGTTCAGCCCCTCCCCGACCATGATCCCATCCATATGGTGGAATTCGGCAAGATGCTTGTAATCGAGGTTTTCATTCCTGTAAACCTTGGATACCGCGAACACCCTCGTCTCCTTCTCCTTAGACTGAGAGAGTGCCTTTACTGTGAGGACGGTGTTGTGGGTCCTCAGGACCAGCTTCCTCGCCTCCTCGAGCCGCCAGACGTACCCCCAGCCCCGGCTCCCCGTCTTCCAGCCGTGCTCGTGGGTTGAGGCCACGTTGGCGACGACGCCCTTCCTGGTGAGCTTAAGGTCGGAGAACCCGTCGAGGTAGAAGGTGTCCTGCATCTCCCTTCCCGGATGGTCTTGGGGGATGAACAGGGCGTCGAAGTTCCAAAAGGCAGGGTAGACGCTGTTACCGTGGAGCTCGGTGAACCCCATAGAGATGTAGACTTCCCTGATCTCCCTGATGAAGTCCCTCACAGGATGCCTCCTGCCCGGGTGGAACACCGGAGCCTTCGCTTCAACGTCCAGGGGGCGCAGGGTCTTGGTCCTCCAACTGCCGGAGGCTAGTATCTCAGGGGTCAGCCTGTCAAGCCCAGATTCCACAGACTCCAGCGCGGCGCCTCTTCCGGCCTCGGTTATGGTCACAGAGGTGGTCCGCGTCTCCACGCGCCTCAGAACTCCTCTCCTGAGGAGGTCGGCCACGAGTGCCGACTGTTCCGCAGTTAGCCTCTCTTCTCCCGTGCCTTCCTTGACTGCGCCCATGAGCGACCTCAGAGCATCGGGGCCTTCGGAACCTGCCAGCCGAACAGCAGGCGGCTCGTTTCCCACCGTTATCCAGCCGGCGCCCCTCGCTCTGCCGAAGGCTGCCGAGAACTCCTCTGGCGACTCAAAGGTGGACCTGAGCTGATCAACCGTCAGAGCGGTCGGGGACTCGGAAATCCTCGCGACTAGGGCGAGCTCCGGAGGACTCCTGACGACATCAAGCCTGCTCTGCCTGGAGTCGTCGATTGTGACCAGTCCCTTCGATGCGAGCCACTGCAGAGCCCTCCTTGCCTGGTCTTTCTGAACACCGGAGGCAGTCACCAAAGAATCGAAGGGTAGAGAACCCGAGGCGGCGAGGGCAGAGAGGATTTTCCTCTCTAGTGGATGGAGGGAGCTCGACATTTTTCACACTACCTCCCGGTGGAGGCCAGATAGTCCCTGCTCTTTGCCAGCAGCTCCTTGGCATCTTCCATCATGGAATCGCGCCTCTTGTGTTGCTGTTCAAGGAAGGTTTTGACGAGGCCCATTGCCTCCTGTTTGCACTCGCCACAGAGCCGGATGCCCTTGGTGCACTCGTGGTAGACAAGCCTTACGTGTTCGTCATTCCTCGCAAAGTGGAAACGGTACAGGTCGTAGACAGGACAGATGTCCGGCCTCCCACCGAGACGTCTCTGCTCTTCCACCGTGTCCCTCCCTCCGGTGAACGCCGTCTTCACCCTTCTCACGGCTTCGGTTGATGCGTCGTCGAGAGTGAAACCCGACTCTGGGGCGCGCTTCGACATCTTGTATCCCCCCGTCAGCGCGAGCTCCAGACGGTGGTATATGGCGGAGGGAGGGACGAAGTCGAATTGGTCGGAATACCTGCCTGCAAGGTCCCTGGTCAGTCGGATGTGGGGGTCCTGGTCCGCCCCCACGGGGACGAGGACCGGCTTCGGACCCCCCAAGTCAGGAAGTTGCGGCATGAGGATGTCGCCGGCCTGAATCAACGCAGACATGTAGAGACCGATCTGCCTCTCTCCATAAATCGCCTTCAGTGTGTTGTTGGTAACTCCGCGTGAGAAAATTGTCGCGAGCCGCATGACTCGCATCTCCTCGCTCTGCTTGTAGACAATTGCCCTGTCTGGATCAAGCCCAAGGGCGAGGATGTCAGCAACATTTCTGACGGCAGTTTTTGAAGTCTCGGCGAACGAAAGACCGTTGTCGGCGTATGCTTCCACGTCGGCTATCGCGTAGAAGACCTTCGCTTTCCTAGACAGGGACTGGAAGTAGATCATGTCGTCGGCCGTCATTTTGTTCCCCAGGTGGAAGGCCCCGTCAGGCTTGATTCCGCTCATGACAGCGTAGGGTCTGTTGTTTTCAACCGCGTCGAGGATCCGCACCAGATCCCTCTGGCCGAAGTCAATGCCGCGGCTCAGATGAGGGCTGGGCTTCTTGAATCGTGAAATGAGAGGCTCGACAGGTTCGATGCCGAACTCGGACTGAAGCCGGCCGTAATCCTTGACCGAGCTGGTCCCCCATGGGTCTAGCCTATCCTCGTTCAAACTACTTTCGCCTGCAGAGGTTCTGATTTAACCACTCTTTAGCCTGCGCTTCTCTCACGGGCTGCGGCGGCGCCTGGACTTCCCTTCGGCGTCGATTTCCCCCTTCCTAATCCGAGTGGATGAAATTGGCTTCGAGTCTTCGGCCATGACGAAGTCCACTACAACAGTCTCCAATGGCAGGTATCCTTTCTCCTTCCGGAGCGCGTTGGCAATGCCAACCCTCTTCGCAGTTTCTCTGCTCACAACTATGGCTTGCACGTCGGGGGAGGCTATGCCCGGGCCGAAGTAGTCATCCAGCTTGGCGATGACGTACCTCCTGCCTGGGAAGTCCTTGTGGATGAACGCCTCCAGGGCCCTGACCCGCTCCGCGTAGCGCTGGTCAGGATTCTTCCCCTCCTTGCGGGCGAAAGCGTCTGACGTAACGCCGATGACGACCGCATCCCCCACCTCGAAGCTCCGATTCAGCAACGCAATGTGGCCTCGATGAAGATGGTCAAAAGTCCCCCCTGTGGCGACCATCTTGTACTTCATCAGAAAACCTCCATCCCCCAAATCAGTTGAAATACCACGGACGCGGCCGCTGGGCCCAGAACGGAATATAGGATTTGTGAGCCAGTTTGTCCCTCATCCCTGAGCAGTACAGGAAGTCCGGGGCCATTGTGAAGGAAGTGAAACCGCTTGTCGAGCGTGCGGTCAGACCCGGGGCGGGGTTCCTCGAAGTCTGCGACCTGGTGAGGAGGGAGGTCGAGGTGAGGGGCGGGAGGCTTGCCTTCCCCACAGGCATAGGCGTGAACCAGGTGACCGCCCACTACGCCCCGCAGGAGGGTGACGAGTCCGTGTTCGCGGAGGTAGACCTGGTGAAGGTGGACTTCGGGGTTCACGTCGACGGCTACATCGCCGACACTTCCGTGACGGTGACCCTCAACCCTGACTTCAACCTCCTTCTCGAGGCGACTCAGAGGGCGCTCGACACCGCCATCGCCACTGCCAGGAGGGAGTGGCGGACGGGGGAGATCGGGAGGGCGATTCATAGGGAGGCCGCGCGCTTCGGCTTCAAGACCATTGAGAACCTGACGGGGCACACACTGGACAGGTACACCGTCCACGCCGGCAAGAGCATCCCGAACATCTACATGCAGCATATGCAGGACCTGAAGAAGGGGGATGTCTTCGCCATCGAGCCTTTCCTCACCCTCGGCGGCGCCGCGGGCTATGTCGTGGATGCAGAGAGTCAGACCATATTCTCGATAGCGGCGCGGAAGAAGACCGGCTCCTCGGAGCTCGACGCTTTCGCTGAGAGCGTGTGGGCGGATAGGAAGACGCTGCCTTTCACGCCCCGTTGGTACGTTGGGGAGTTCGGGAAGGAAAAGGTTGCAGAGATGGTGAAGAGACTCGTCGAAAAGAAGGTTCTCCGGGCTTACCCAACCCTGGTCGAAGCTTCAGGGAGCCCAGTGGCTCAGTTCGAACACACCATGGCGCTAGATGAAGGCGGTCTGGCCGTCCTAACCTGAGGGCTTCGATCCCTCGGCGTAGACCAAGCTGACCTTGGTCTGGTTCCCGCACTTCGTGCACTTCGAACCGTCTTTGGTCACGTAGTCGCCTACTGCGAAAGCCCGCTTCGTCTTCTGGCCGCAGGCGGGGCATTCTTCAATGGTATAGACCAGGAGCTTGGTCTTCTTGTCCGGCCCTGGCACGGAGCTCATCATTGGGCGACGCCCAAGGTGTTACCGATTCCAGCTACGACGACGTCGTCCCCTTCCTTCGTCTTCTCCTCGATGACCCTGTTGAGGACTTGGGAAGCCTTGTCGGCAGCCTCTGCGATCTCTTTCCTCATCACTGTAATCGCCTCAAGTATGCTCTGCTTGACAAGTATTGCGTAGAGGGGGACCTTAGCCTTGGTGGCCGCCTCCTCTATCTGGAACTTCTCGACTCCAATGCCGCCTATGGCAGCGCCGACTCCTTCGGCAATCTCGCCCGTCTTCTCTCCCTCAAGCTTGAGGGCCGCATCAATCATGACAATGGCGCTAGGCTTGACACCCATCTCCTCGATTATCTTCGTGATGGCCACTCCAGGCTGGCCGACGTAAGCCATGGGCCCGTCCGCCTTGAGGACGTAGAGCTTCCTCCCCTTGTACTCTGAGATAGCCATAACCGTGTCCTTTGCAATCGCGCGCTTCTCTCTGCCAGACATGTACTTCGAGACTATCACGGGGCCTATCCCGTCACCGACAGGCTGGCCCAGCTTGAACGAGTCAACGGCGTTCAGCAGCGCATCCGCCTCCTGGATTATCATGGGCATGATCATCTGCAGCTGGAGGAGGGTGATGTAGGAATTGGTCTTCTTGCCGAGGAGGTAGTAGTGGCGGACTATCTTGTGAATCTGGTTGAGAGACGTGGCGACCTCGAGAAGGTTCTCCGATATGGAGACAGTTACCGGGTTGCTCTGGCCGCCAAGGAGCGCACCCACTTCAGCCCGCACCCTGTCGTTGTTGGTAGTGACAACGTGGTCTATCTTAGGCATGATTCCAGACGGGTCCGTTTCGACCGGCATTATGGTAACGTAGTCGAGGAACTGGTCTACCCTCTGCGCGGGGTCACTGGAAGCCTTACCGACGTTGACAATGTAGTCAATGGCCTCCTTCCTCGATTTGTCCTTCATCACCTTGAGCTTGTTCAGGCCCCTGCTGATGTCGTTGAGAGCCATATAGGACTGGAGCCTTGCCTGGTAGAAGAAAGTCACGAAGAAGAAGCCGACCCAGAAGATGAGGAATATGGTATTACTATCAATAGGCAGTGTCTGCAAAACGTTGCCTGAGAGCATCAATACCGGACCTCAAAAATCGCTCTCCTACGCTCGGACTTAAATGTTCTGTAGTATTGATGCATATTTTCATGAGATTCGCAAAAGGGCGCCAGCACCTCGGCTTCCCGACTCCTCTCGGAAGTCAGTATCACCGAGGCGACGTGTGGTTTGACTTCTGGGATCGGAACGAGTCCAGGTCGATCCCACACGCTATGGCCGGCTGGTCTGGGCGGGGCTTCGACGGTAGATTAACGTTTCTGCCACATGAAAAGCGTTTTCTATGAGACAAATGACGAGCAAGGCCGTGCAGAAAAGGCTCCTTGATATCCTGGCGTGCCCCATCGACAAACACTACCCGCTAGGACTGCTAGAGCTTGAAGACAGAGGAGAGGTCATAGTCGAAGGAGTGCTCACATGCTCAGAATGCGGCCGCTACTATCCAATCATCGATGAAATCCCAGTCATGCTGCCAGACAATCTCAGGAACAGGAAGGAAGATTTGGGGTTCCTCGAAAAATGGGGTTCGAAGCTCCCCGACAAGGTCGTCCACGGGGGGAAGCCCTGGAGCCTTTGAAAGCTCACTCGAAGAAACTCTAAAGCCACCACTGGATTGCCCCGAGGCTCGTGAGGGGGCGTAGCCCAGAACCTTGACGATGGTGAGCAGCCAGGCAGGGCGACAGGCTCCAGTGGTCAAACAAACAAGCGTTTGATGACACCGCAGCGTGGATGATTAGGCATTGGAGCTGCAGAAACCTGTAGACCGTCGGTTCAAATCCGACCGCCCCCACACAACCTAGGGCCGCTCAGGTTTCACGGGAGATATCACGTGAATCTTGTTTACACTTATCTACGCGGACGTGCTTCATGCGTCCCGGTTTGGAAGTCACCCACGACCCTTTCAGCCTTGGCGTCCTGACGCGCTTCGCCGCCTGGATCGGAGCAGCAGTTGCCCTTTCCGCGCTGACAGCCCCTAGCTTCCCTTCTCTCGTCAACGAGTCTGCGGGGGACACGTTCGACAGCCTCTTTGTGGCGATACCGATTGTGGCCCTGCTGACACTGATCTTCGCCATGAGGTGGAAGGAGTTCGCTGGCGCGATGGCTACAGGGGGGCGCTTCGCCACTTCGCTCCCGTTGCGGGCGGGAGGGGCAGCGGCCGTAGCGTCCCTGGTCGTGCTGGAACCGCTTACGAGCCAGAACCTGGCAGCGTCTGGAGTCGCAGTGGTCATTACGTTCTACGCGGTAGCTCTGCTGGTGAACCCATCCACGGCGCGTTTCATGCTCCCCTACGCCGCTGTCTACGGCGCAGCCGTGGGGGCCCCCGCAGTCCTCCTCTGGGCTTTCGGTGAACCCATGGCGGTTCTGTCATCGGGGATATCATCGAAGCTGGTGGGCTTGGTGGGCTTCTCTGTCGTCTGGCAGGGGACGCAGTTCCAGGTACTTTCGAAGACCGGGGAGGTTGTTAGCGGCGTGGTGACACCAAGCTGCTCCAGCGTTTCCTCGGTGACCATGTTCTTGGGGCTGCTGGCCCTGATACACCTGGACTTGAAGAAGGATGTCCGCACCTCGACAAAGCTTGCGGTCGCGGGGGTGCTCGCGCTCATCCTTCTGGATTCGGTACGGATATTCATCCTGCTTTGGGTGGGTTACCAATATGGGTCGAGTGCACTCTGGGGGGTCCACGACTGGATTGGATATGCGCTCTTTCTGGGATTCTTCCTCGCGGTCCTGCCAATCTACTTCAGGATGGGCGGGGCCGCGGCCAAGGCGGTCCAAGCCCAAGTGCTCCCGGTGTGAACGCTCTCCGAAGGTTGGCGCCGGCAGCTTGCACCGGGCGTTCTAGCCGTATAGTTTCCGCCTCTGAAGGTACTGACGCCAGAAATAGACGTTCGCGATTATTCCTCCGACTCCCAGGGCTGCGAGCAGATAGAGCGTGATGGGGACCTCCTGCGGTGTGAGGTCTATGCTGACGCCGTAGCTGCGGCCGGATGCCACAGCGACGGTTCTGCTCGACGTGGCGCCGCCGTAGGTCGCGGATACCACGTAGGTCCCCTGTGGAAGGAAGAGCGAGGTGCTCCCGCCACGGCCCGTCTTGATTTCGACGCTCTTTGAGCCAGGTACTCCCACGGCTATAGTGGCGTTCGGCAGAGGCTTCCCCTGCTGAGTCGCGGATACCACGATTGTCCCGGCCTCCACCGAAATCGATTTCGATGAGAACGTTCCGGGAATAGACACATTTGTGGCATCGGTGGCGATCCCGCTGAAGGATAGATAGACGCTGACGCTGCCATGGAGTCTCCCGGTGAGCAGGTAGACTGAGCCGTTGGATGCGTCCCAGTCTGACGGGAGCAAGCCCGGCGCTGACGGCGTCATCTCGACGCCAGTCAGTGGCACGCCGACTGGAAACTCCTCGAAGTGGATTGCCGCTTCGTCCCCTGGGACGGCGATTTCGGTGTACGACTCCACTCCGGTCATGGTGTACATTGTCAGGAGCTTTCTGGGCCAGGTGGAGTTGGCCGAATCGAGGTTGGTGGCCAGGAAAACCTGAGGAGAGTAGGCGCTGGCCTGGGATGTGCAGTCGCCCAAAGATTTCCAGTCGCCGTCAGCAGTCCTGAGAAACTCGGCGTCGTGCAGGGAGAGACCTTCGCTTGTCCTATCGAAAATCCTCAGGTCGAAACGGCCCTCCCGCAGGGGCATCTGCGGGTCGAGCGGGACCGTCTGGTTCGCCCCCAGCGGGGAGAAAGTAAGGACTGGGGTGGTCGCGACCAATAGGTTCTGCGAGATGGTATTACCCCCTCCGGTGTCGTAGGAGTAGCGGGAGTAGAGTTCGAGCCAAATGGAGAGGGAGGCGGAGGTGACGCCGGTGACAGCGAATAGGGCGTTGTTGCCAACAAGGGAAACCCCCGCCGTGCCGTTGGATCCTCCATTGAACGTGAAGTCAAATGAGCGCCCGAAGTCCTCTCCCTCGGTGCATACCTGTATGTCGTAGGCGTCTGTTGCGGGGAGCGAATATGTCTGGTTCAACAAGTTCCCGCTCAGCTGCGCTCCCCCGAATACTGGGGTGAGGGTCGGCTCGGGGGACGCGACAGTCACGTGGACTATGAAGGCTTCGCTGGCCGTCGAGATGGAGAGAATCCAGGAGCCTGGAGGGTCGAGAGTCTGGAAGACGTAGAGCATGAGAATCTCGCCAGGACCGATGGAAACTGCCCCTGTCAGGTCAACGCCCTGGGGGTTGAACAGAGTGACGTTTGTCGTGGAGTTGTAGTAGGATTCGAGCCACAGCCTGTCGCCCTGCGTGAAGATGGGCGCGCCCTGGGAAACAGGCGAGATGGAGGAAGGTCCGAACCCGAGCCCGATGGCTGGTGACGAGCTCGACTGGCTTGTTGCCGTCCCGCTGAGAAGTGAAAGAGCAAGCATGGCCAGAAGAAGGAGCGGGGCGCCTCTATGCTTCACGTGTACCCCACCACATCAGAACCACGGTCACAAGCGTCGGAGGGAGGACAACATAGGTCAGATTCACAGCGAAGGCAGAAGCCGCATAGGCGCTCGCGTAGGTCACCGCTGTAGCAAAGAGGGCGAGGGCTGCTAGATCCCTCAACCTGGAAGCTACCTCCGCTTCCCCGAGAGTGAGTGCGTACAATAGCAGAGAGATGTACAAGACCGCAAGAGGCGGAAGAGCAGTCGCGCCTGCTACCTGGGCTCCGGCCGTGTTCACACCTGCGCCGACCAAGAGCATTGCCCGGGTGAGATCGGGGAGGCCGTGCCCCGACACCGATGCGGCGTTCGCGCCGGCGGTGAGGAGTATCATGAACTCCGAAAGGAATATGCCGGAGGGCAGCACGCTGACAAGAGTCTCCCCGCCGAGCATTGCTCGTGCGAGCCTGTAGGCAGCGAAGGGAGTCCCGAAGGTTGCGACGCCCGCGATCCACGACAGTAGGATCTGCGACATGAGGGATGGAGCGGACTGAATCCCGGGATACACATAGCCGACGGCGAGTGCCGCGAGTAGGATTACGAGCTCTGCCCCGAATATGTCCAGAATGATTGATGCGGGAAAGTCCCTGAGTCGCTTGATTGACGCGATCACGCAGACTTTGAGGAATTGCAGCGTGAAGATACTGAGTTCCAGGGCCGTGGCACCGGCGAGGAGGTTCGCTTGGACGAAGGTAGATACGAAGTTGGCATAAAGCGCAATAAGGGAGACGCCAGCCGTCAGGGCCAGAAGGAGGCCGGACCTCACCTGCTGAGAACCCCGCCTACTAGAGCGCCGACGTTCTCCTTTCCCGTAAAGAAGACTACCGTGGGGCTGTGAGATACCTTCCCGCTGGAAGATGTGAGAACCACAGATGGTTTTCTCAGAAGCAGGCCGAAGATTTCGGGGTTCTGCATCTCAGCCTCGCCGGTGACGATTATCCCCGCTTCGTCGGGGTACCCCTGGGTCTTCTTCGAGGGATGCTCTCGCCACAACCAAGCGATTAGATCTGCCAATCCCTTCAGGTCCCTTGCCTCGGCAGCCGCGGCTTGGTCTCCCACCTGCCGGACCACCCTCAGGTTCGAGCCCGAGTCGAGGCATGTGAGGCCGATGAGGGAAATCGCCTCGGAGGCCAGGTCCATCCAGGTGGGCAGTTCACGGGGCATCCGGGCCCGGGACTCGAGGAGACAGACCGTCAAAGTCTCGGGAATGTTCGCGTCCCCAACTCTCACCATCAGGCTAGCTTCGCCAAGCCTCGCCTGCCTCTTCCAGAGTATACCCTTGGAGTCGTGCGACGAATTGTACGGCTCCGCAGAGTAGAACTCCTGCCCGAAGCCCCTGCTCCCGGCAGGTCTGTCACCGAGCATAGCAGCTGTTACGACAACCTTCTCCCTCTTCGCGAGGAGTGAGCGGGGCAGGAATTCGGCCGTGATGTTCAGCCTAGACTCCTCGTACCTGGTGAATAGGCCGAGGGGGTCGAGTATGCCGACTTTGAGTGACCAATCAGAGAAATCCCCTGAGAATCGCGAGCTGACGGCCAGAACGTGGCCCTGGTCGGGGCTCACATGCAGCTTCCCATCGGCACCCTCGGGAACGCGAAGCAGCGCGACCGTTATCCTGCCTTTCTTCCCCTCGGATTCGAAGAGAATTGGGTAGGAGAGGCTTCCCCCCTTGAATGTCCTCGTGGGCGCCGGGCCCAGTGACACCTGGAAGGCCTTCTTTGGCGAGCGAATGAGGTCCACGAATGCCACCAGTGCCGCCACTGTCAGGGAAAGGGCAAGGGCGAGGCCCCAGGCGAAGCTTCCCATGGCGCCGACCAACGACACGGATACGGTTGCGAGGAGGAAGTCCCTCCCGCGCCTTGTGATGCTTATCGTGGAGGTCTCACTTTTGTGAAAACGTCCTGGACTACCTGGGAGGGGCTTACCACCGTGCCCGTTAGTACCGCAGATTGGTCGAGCTTGACCCTGTGGGCCAGCACGTAGGAGGAGACACTCTTGATGTCGTCGGGGATAACAAAGTCCCTCCCGCTCAGGTAGGCGTTGGCTCTGGCGCTGTGGACGAGGTGGACCATTGCCCTTGGACTCGCTCCGAGGCTGAGCCTCCTTTCACTCCGAGTCGCCTCGGCCAGGGCGGAAAGGTAGGCAATTATCTCGTCAGAGACGTGCACCTGTTCAACTTGGTGCAGGATGCCCTCCAACTCCTTCGCATCGAATACCCTCTCGACCTCTCCGGTGTCCATCTCGTCCAGGTTCCTCTTGATGATCCGTGATTCGGTCGCAGAGTCAGGGTAAGGGAGGGTGACCTTCATCAGGAACCTGTCGAGCTGGTTCTCTGGGAGTGGATAGACACCCTGGAACTCCTGCGGGTTTTGAGTGGCGATGACCATGAACGGCGAGGGGAGCTTCTGGGTGAACCCTTCGACCGTGACCTGGACCTCCTGCATGGCCTCCAGGAGAGCACTCTGCACCTTGGGGGGCGCCCTGTTAATCTCGTCCGCCAGGAGCAGGTTGGTGAAGACGGGGCCGCGCCTGAACTCGAACTCCCTGTCTTTCATGTTGAAGACGAACCCCCCAACCATGTCCATGGGGAGCATGTCGGGGGTGAACTGTATCCGCTTGAACTCGAGGCCCATGCACTGGGCAAAGGCCTTGGCAAGAATGGTCTTGGAGATGCCCGGGACCCCTTCCAGAAGAACGTGCCCCCGAGCCAGGAAGGAGACTAGAAGGAGCTCCGCCTCCCTTTCCCGTCCCACCACGACCTTGCCGATCTGCGCGAGTACCCTATCTCTTATTCCTGTAACCAATTATTCTCCTCCTGATCTCCATGGACACCTTGGCAACCTCCTCTTTTCCCCCCTTCGGCATCTCGCTCCCGCCGTACCTGAAGGCTTCGTATTCGGCGAGGCTGGACTCCATCCTAGACCAGTCCACCTTCATGCCGGTTCCCTTCAACCGATCCATGGCTTCCCTCCAACTGAACCCCGGCGGCATGTCAGGCACGAACTTGGTTATCGACATGTCGAGGTCCTGAAAGGCGCCTTGTACGTCTTGGAATACCGGAGGCCGGATCCGCCTCAGTGCAACCAGACCAGCCCCGAGCAGCACGAATACCAAGACGTCGAGCACCGCTAGAAGTGCTTCCGCGGAAAGGACTTCAGCCGGCAGTGGAGTTCACCTGAAGGCTGGGTTTGAACTGGAAAAGCATGACGCCCACGAAGGGGTACGACGAGTACGCCCGCAAGGGGGCGAGCGCAGCCCAGTATCCCTCGGCCCCCTTGTAGGAGCCAAGGATCGTGGCGTTGAGCAGAATCGGCGTCCCCCCACTGGTGGGCACCGTACCCGGAGGCGCAGGGGCGAAGCCTGCAAGCTCCGAGAAGCCGGAGGATGGGGGCGACGAGTAGTTGAGGAGCGCGTAAAGCATCGAAGTCGGTTCAACGCCGGCGACGCTGTCGGGGGAGACAACTTTCAAGACAGTGACCTCCTCTGCTGATGGGCTCAGGGTGAAGTTGACGGTGGTAGTGGTGTTCATCGCGAGCTGGATGGTCGCCCCCACCCTGTAGCTCGGCCCCGAGATGGTGACATCGTAGGTCCCCTCAGGGAATGTGGATGCAGCCTCGCCCGACGAGTTCGTCACTAGCGTGATTGATTGCGGGAGGCCGGAGTAAAAAGGGTAGGTTCTGTCGATGGCCACGAACTCCGCGCTGAGCCCCGCCAGAGGGGCAAACATGTGGGAGGGGATCACATCGTAGAGCCCGGAAGCATAGAGGTCCGATGGATCGACACCCTGCGCGTGGAGCACAAGCTTCGGGAAAGGCGCAGAAGTCTTGCCACCGGAGCCGTTCGGAGTCCCTAGTCCCCCAAAGGCGCCAGTTATCCCGG
>Ga0335081_10009213_pt1 | contig 15870 bp, 11 predicted proteins | sample Lox_Sample_35_FD_206713 | JGI IMG/M metagenome (GOLD analysis project Ga0335081, IMG submission 206713) | Soil microbial communities from Loxahatchee National Wildlife Refuge, Florida, United States - Lox_Sample_3.5 | ecosystem: Environmental > Terrestrial > Soil > Wetlands | place: USA... | reverse complement strand
GTCCACCGATCGGGGCCGGCGCCCCGCCAGCGCCGACCCGATGCCCCGATTGGCGCGTCCGCTGAAGTCGGCCAGGATGAGGATCCGAAACGGCGTATCGGATTCAGGCACGCCGTAAACTGGCTGCGCACCCGCGGTGACGTCGAGGTTAACGGACGTTCTTTCCGTACGACCCGGCATGAATTGCCTCCTATCTCGCGACCTCAGCCACGCACGAGAGGCGCGTGAAGTATCCTCGCTGGAACACCGGCGGCGACGCGCCCATGTCCAACTCGAAATGCACCGTGAGTGGCTTCCCGCTGGGCAGTGTCATCGGCTTCCGATCCTTCCCGGCGCGAATCACCCATTCCGCGAGTTGCCCGCTGGCCACCGGCGTCCACTTCTCCGCCTCGTCGAAGAAGCGGAACACCGCCCACATCCCCTGGTTGTCCGAGAAAGTGATATCCGGGCCGCCGCCGAAATTCGCGGTACCTTTGGCTTCGTGCACGCCGCCGCCCTGCCAGTTGAACTGCTTGGGAGCGCCCGCCCCGCCGGAAGTCGTGAGGATTTGCCCGTCCAGCCGTGCGCTGACAGTTTGGATGCCTTCCGATGGCGCCGGCTTCAGAGTATAAGTGAAGTGCGGATCTTGCGAACCAACATAGATCGCGTCGGAGAACGCTGTGGCTGCATTAAAGAAATTCAGGAACGCGGGATTCACGCCGCCCGTTGGGCCGATGGCGAATTGCGAACCTTGCTTGACCAGCAGCTTTTGCAGATTCTGGTCGTAGAAAGCCCATATCGCCCCGGTCGGTTTGGCGAAGAGTCCGCTCACGTCCTGGAGCGTGGCTTCCACGGTGGCGGTCGGCCTGAAGGGATACTTGGCCATCACGGCGTTGAACTGGCTGCATAGCGCTTTTCCTTTTGCGTTGAGCTCGGCCGGACCCAGGGCGCGCAGCATCCCTTCCACATTGGTGATGGGGTCTTCCAGTAGTTTCTGCACCTGGCCTTCGATGTGATCTTCTGAGTCGATGCGGAAGGCCTGCGCCATCTGGCGCGTGGTGACCCTCGCCTGCTGGGCGTTGGTGAGCGTGGGCGCCGCCGCGGCGTCGCTCGGCATGCCTCCCTGGTCCGCGATGGATTGCAGCGACGTCTGCAATGTCACCAGCGCGTTGATGTAGTTCTGATTCGGCGGCAGGATGAACCGGTCGGTGCTGCCCGGCGGGACCACGGTCTGCACCGGTTGAAATATGTTTGCCGCGGCCGGATCATCCACGGCGGTGTTGGTCGAACCTAGCGCGAACAACTCCAGCAGCGCAGACTGATTGCCGGAAAGCTGCAACAACTTCTGCGAGGCGTCGGCCAGGCCGGCGTAGCGGACCACGGAAGCCCCCTTAACGTACGCGCGCCATTCCTTGATGAAGTCGGAATTGTAATGGGAGCGCAAATCCTGCTCCAGTTTGACGCGGTCGATAGTGGCCGCCGATTGCGGACCGAGCACCCATTCTTCGCCGTTGAAATACCGGTCGGAGTGCTGGATCGCATCCTTCATGAAATTCCAGCCGCCTTTGGAAAACGCCCCCCTGACCTCGTGCGTTTCCACCACGTACTGGACCGAGCCGGCAAACTGGCGATTGAAATTAATGGGCGGGTTTTGCTTGTCGGCTTCCGCCAGCATGAAAGCATAGACGCGTTCCGCGCCGGCAAACTGGGTCAGGTAGGTGCGGGCCCGTTTGACTCCGGCCGCGTCGTTTAAAGTGGAGAACGGATTCTCGAGCTTCAATTCGTCCGCATAGAAATCGAACTGCTTCTGGGCCAATTGCGTGCGCTCTGGATCGACGGTGCGGTTGTTCTTCCACCACGTCATTAGTACAGGGGAAAGGAACTGCTTTGTACTGTACTGGTGGTGCGAAGTGGTGATCAGATACGCCTTCAGCGCATCGTAAGTAGGTTGGTACTCCGGGCCGGGAGTGGGCGGCAAGGTCTGCAGGAACGTCAGCATCGCCGTTTGAGTCTGCCCCAGAAGCAACTGGTGAAAGCGCTGGAAGTAGATCATCCTGGCTTCCGGCTCGAGGTCGTTGCCCACATAGAGGCCCATGCGATCGAACAGCGGAGCGCCGTTGCGCTTGTACTCGATCAGCGTCTGCAGTTCCTGGCGCAGGCCTTCGAGTTTGCGGAGGCCGTCGACCGGCGCCAGCGCATTTGCGGCGATCTCGCCCGTGCCAAGGTCCTGCGCCGCGGCGCGAACCCGCGTCTCCAGACCGCGGTTCTTGAAAAACGAAACCGTGAAGCACACGGAAAGAATCAGGCAGACCACGGAGGCCGCCAGAAACAGCACGCGGCGCGCGAAGCTGGTCTTGGTGCTGGCCCCGCTGGCAGCCATTGCCGAGCGATCCGCCAGCAGAATATCGGTGAACAGATGGCTGAGGAACATCCACTGCGGCACCTTGCGTGTTCCGGCCACCTGCGGCGCGGCCTGTTGCTGCATCTGCGGCCGCGCGCCCACGCCGAAGATTCCCGTGGCGCCGGAGGCGACGCCATAGCCAGCCTGCTGCTGCTGCGGCGCGGCAGCCGCGACCGGCGCGCTCTCGTTGATAATCACCGGACGCACGCCCGTAAAGTAGAACCCGCGCAGCAGCGGCCCCACCGTCAGTTGACTAGGACGGCAAAGATCCACCAGGAACTGCACTACCGCGGGCCGTATCTTGCGGAACTCGCGCGGAAACTCGTACGTCGCGGGCAGCGTGGCGGGATCGCTTTCGCGCGACAGGAATTCCGGACGCGCATCCGCCAGGGAGCGGAAAAGCCGCTCAAAACTGCCCGTCAGCCGCGCCGTCTCTTCCTCCGCGTATACACCCTCGCTGCGCCGCGTGAGCAGCGGCACGGTCACACCCAGCACCTGCGTGGCTTCTTCGTTGCTCATATTGCGCACGTACTCGGTGAAAAACGGCACCCTGTCCATTTTGGTGAACAGCACGTAGACGGGCAGATTGATCCCCAAGGCCTGGGAAATCTCGCCCAGGCGCGCCCTGAGGTTGCGGGCCGCGTTGACCACCGCCTCCTGCGCGCCGGGCCTGGTAAAAGTCTCGCAGTCAAAGCACACCACCGCCGCGCGAGGCGCTTGAGTCCCCTTGCCCACTACCGAAGACTTGGGGTGCAGTTTCCGGACGAAGCGGCTCCACTGCGCGGGGTCGGCCAGCATCGCGCCTCCGGCTTCGGCGAAGATAGAACGGCGCGAGAACCAGAAATTGGCCACGCGGGTCGCCACCACGTTGCCGTCCTGGTAAACCTGCCCGGCTACCAGCTCGGGGTCCAGCCCGCTGTGCAGCATAACGCTGGTCTTGGTGCTCCCGGAATCGCCCATCAGCACGTAGACAGGCATGCTGCCGACACGCCCGCCCTGCTCCAGCTTGGCGGCCGACAGTTTCGTTTCGGCGGCCTGCACCAGAACGGAGATCTCGTCTCCGCCCGGCGCCGCGGGTTGGCCCGCCTGCGCCGCGGCCTTGGCCTTCTTCTTTTGCAGGTAAAAGAAAACGATGAGCAGAACAACCAGGGCAACCAGCGCGACACCGATGAGTATGTAGAGCGTGGTCATGCGCGTCTCCTAGCTCCGCGCCTGGGCTGCTATGGTGCGGACATCCGACACTCCCGACCCCAAACCAATGCTGTAACCGGCAAAAAGCAAAACCATCAAAATAGCGCAGGCCAGAGCGAAGAAGCCCAGCTTTCGCACCAGCGGGTCCGGCCGAACGACCGCGGTCTCCTGCGGAAGCATCCACCCTGGTGAAAGCGGCCCGGGCTGGCCGCGGATGCGCCGGATCTTCTCTGCCGTGAGGTGCATGACCTGGGCCAGTTCGCCGCGGTTGCCTACGCTATAGCGCCCGCCGAAACCGAGCAACAGGCACAGGTAGTGGACTTCCAGCAGGTCAGCCAGGTCCGGAGAATCGCTGCGGCTGAGAAACTGTTGCAGGTTTTGAAAAAAAGTCTCGCCCGCGATGTGCGTGCCGAACAACTCTTCCTGAAGGGGCTTCCGTAGCCAGTCCGTGAAAATATTGTTCCGCGAGTTGAGCACGGATTCATCCAGGAATGCCACCGTCGCGAAAGTCGCGAACTTGACGTCCTCTGCCTGGTAGCCCGCGGCCAAAGCCTGGCTGGCAGCCGATTTCAGAGCCTCGCGAGTGTGGTGGCGAAAAGCCTGCGAATCCGTCACCCCCTGGCGATTCGAGCGCAGCCTCTCTATGGCTGTGAACACTTCTTGAAAGATCAGCGGCAGGTTTTCCGGCCGCCGCGTATTGGCTGATGGAGACATGACTAGCTTTCCAGAACCACTAGGATCTCGACTTCAGGATTCGGAAACTCGCCGGGAACGTACACCCCCACCCGGCGCGTTTGCATGATGTGGTCCCAGCACGGGCCGGCCTTGCTGAGACCGAAGTATTGCGTCTCCACCTGCGCGGAGACGGCGGGCGGCGGCACCGGCAAATGCGTCAGCGTCAGACCGGGCAGCGCCCGCTTCACCAGCTCGCGCACGAACGGCGGTGTGCACACCTTGATCAGCTGCGGCGCCCGCGCCATGAGTTCGGCTTCGCCCATGCTCGCGCGAATGGCGAACAACCACCGCGAACGGCCCAGGCAGCGTTGGTCGGTGACCTCACCCTCGTAATAGTAGTTCCCCGCCGCGTTGAGCTTGATGGAGACGCAATTAGTGGGGACAATGATTTCCAGGTGCGCGCGGATGTGGCGATCGAGCTTGTCGAAGCACTCGCCGAGATTGTCGTGATCGTACAGCGGGAGGTCGTGGGGGTGAGAATCGAGGGCGAATGTGCAGAGCGCGCCGGCGAGGCGCGAGAGTTCGCAAAACAGCTCATCCGGATGGCCGCGCTTGGCGATGAGCAGATGCCGTAGCGGCGCCAGGGAGGAATTCACAGCGTGCAGCAGCCAGAAACTCGCAATCTGGCGAGTCGAGAATTCGGCTGGGCCTCCGGACGTGTTGCGCGCCCCCCGGCTGATGGTGGTGCTCTTCTCATCGAGGATTTCGATGAGCCGCTGCACCAGCAGCAGCAGGCGTACCGAGGCCGAGATCTGCACCACCGGAGGCACAAAGTTCGGATCGTAGGCGAAATGGCCGGCGCCGTCGCGAATGACCCGCGCAATCGGCAGAGTCATCAGCTCGCCGGTCGACTCCGTATCCACAAGCAGCCGCAGATTCTTGCGCCCAAGATAGACCGGCCGTTCGTCTCCGCCCGTGTTCTCGTCGTGCAGAACCCGCGATTCCGCGATGAACCGCGCTTCGAGACCGTTCGAATTGGGGAGCGAACAGTTGAACCCGTTCGGCTTGCGCGGTGGAATCGCCAGCATGATGATGATCCCGTCTCGCGTAGGTGGAAACAGGTCGGGAATTGCTCTCGGCTCGGGCAGCGAATCGCTTTCCGGCATGTTGAACGGAAGACCGTCGCGGAAAATTCCGCGCGCATGCAGCAGCGACACGGTGCCGTTCTGCAGAGCTTCGGCGTCGAGTTCCACGCCGGCCAGTCCATAAGACGCAAACCACAGCGACGATGTGGCGAACTGGATGGAATCTTCGAAGTAGCGGCTCTGCACCTGGAAATGGTGCGGCCCCAGGTACATGCCTTCCGACCAAACCACCCTGGATAGCAGCTTCATATACCCGTTGCGGATTATTACTGTAGCATAGGTGGCAGCGCGTGGCGCTCAAATTGCCGCGGGCGAGGTACGATGTGAGTTGGAAACGGACGGCCGATGGATTTCTATAAAAAGTACGAGCTGATTGAACCGTTGCCAGGGCAAGGGCCTAAGAGCTTTCGGGCGCGGCAAATCACCATGGGACGCGACGTCACCGTGCATCTTCTGGCAGGCGGCCAGACTCCGGAGAATCAGGCCTTACTGGCCCGGTTGCGGGCCCTTCCGCCGGAATCCTTGGCGAAAATGCTGGAGGTCGGGAGCTTTCAGGACACCCAGTTCGTGGTGACCATGGCGCCGCCTTTCGAGCACTTGCTGGACTGGCTGAAGACCCAGGAACGCCTCGCGGCCGCCGACGCACAGAAGCTGACGCGGGCCGCATCATGGACGGTCCCCCCCGCGCGCCAGACCGCCGTTCCGCCGCCCGCGCCTGCCCCGCCCCCACCCGCGGTTGCCCCGCAGCCAGCGGCGTCGGAGCCCGGCGAATTCACGCGCATGTTCCAGTCCACGCAGCCGGCGCCAAAAGCCGCTGTGCCCTCTGCGCCCTTGCCGGCCCCGCCACCACCCAGCGCCCCGCAACCGGCCTCGTCGGAACCCGGCGAGTTTACGCGGATGTTTCAGTCGCCCCAGCCCGCGCCGCAGGCCAGTGTACCCGCCGCCCCCGCGCGGAGTGCGCCGCCGCAGGGTCCGCAACCAGCGGCATACGAGCCAGGCGAATTCACTCGCATGTTCCAGTCCGTGCCCGGCTCCCAAACCCCCGCCGCGCCGGCAGCGCCTCCTGCTGCGCCTCCGCTGCCTCCGCCAGCAGGGTCTCGGCCACTCGCCACGGCAGATTTCACGCAACCTTTTCTGTCGCCAGCCGAGCCGACCCTGCAGGTGCCAGCGCCTCCACCGCAGACACCGGCCAGCGTGCCCCCGGCGGATGACCGCCAGCCAGGTGAGTTTACCCAACTCTTTGAGACCCCGGTTGTTACGCCGGCGCCAACATCTCCCGCTGAACCACCTCCCCCGTCGTTCGCCCCCGCATCCAAGCCAGCGGCGCCGAAACCCGAAGTTCCACCGCCGGCGCGGTCGCAGCCCGTTCCACAGCCGGCAGCCTCACAGCCTGGAGAATTCACTCGGTTGTTTCAGTCGCCTCTCCAGCCAGGCGTGGAACCGGCGCCCCCGCCACCGGCTGCTTCCAGCGAGCCGGGCGAGTTCACCCGGATGTTCAATGCACCGCTCCCGGCATCGCAGCCGCAGGGAGATTGGCCCGCGCCGGCGCCGACTCCACCGAAAGAGAGCGGGTTCACCGACATCTTTCAATCAGCCTCGCCCGTGCCGGCCCAGGAGAGCGCCCCTCAGGGTGGCGAATTCACTAGATTCTTCCACGCGCCGCCGCCCGGCGGACCGGGACCTGAACTGCCGCCGGCATCGGGGTTCCCTCCGGCGCGTTCGCCCGCCGCGCAGTCAACGCCGCTGCCATTCGCCACGCCGCAGGCGCCTTCACAACCGTCCGCCGGTGGTGGGAGTGCGACTCAGGCCTTCTCTGTGCCGCAGTCTTCCCTGCCCCAAAGCTATCCGAGCGTACCGACCGGACCGAGCGAGTACACCATCATGATCAAGGGTCCGGCAAGTGCCCCTGGTGCACCGGCGTCGCCGCCCGCTCCCGGTTCTCCTCCGATGGCGTCGATGCCGCAGGCCGGCTTTCCCCAAATGCCAGGCATGGCGCCGCCGCCGATTCCAGGGATGGTTCCACCGCCCCTCCCCGGCATGGCCCCGCCGCCGGTACCGGGAATGCAGGCGCCCCTCATGCCGCCGCCGCCCGCACCGCACTTCGCGGTTCCCCCGCCCCCCGCGCCGCCGCAATTGGCCGTGCCCACACCGCCGGCCCCGGCACTGCCCGCCAAGGCGCCGTCTACCAACACTCTGCTCATCGCGATTGTCGGCGTGCTGGCATTTCTGGTGGTGGTTCTACTGGTGTTGCTGCTAGTGAAGCACTGAGTCCGACGCCGGCGGTGACCAACATCGTGGCCTACGCGGCCTGCGGCAACAGAATGATCAGCTCGAGTTGCGGGTTCGGGAGTTCCCCCGGGACGTACGCTGCCAGGTTCCGCGCCCGCTGCACAGCCTCCCAAGCCACGCCCGACTGGCTCAGGCTGAAGTACTGGTAGTTCAACTTGACCGGGATCGCGCTCGGCGGCGCCGCCACGTAGGTCAGCGGCACGCCTGGCAATGCCTGACGCACCAGGTGCTCGATGTGGCTTGCGGAACAGACTTTCACCAGTTGCGGCGTCTTGCCGACGATCTCCGCCGGCTTGGTATCCGCGCTGACTGCCAGGTACATCTTGGTGTTCACCAGGTACTTGTCGTTGTCGATCGAGGTCGCGTAAATGGAGGGCTGCACCAGCTTCAGCGGGAGCGATACAACGTTGCTGGGCACCACCGTTTCCAGCAATGTCCGCAGCTTCTCATCCAGCTCGCTGAAGCAGGCGCCCAGATTGTCATGATCGTAAGCGGGCAGGTCGCGCGGGTGGATGGTCATCGAAAACGTCGAGAGCGCCCCGGCCAGTGAGAGCATCGCAGAGTAAAGCGCTTCCGGATGACCGCGCCGGGTCTCGAACAGGTGACGGAAGATCGGAAACGCCGTGTTGACCGTGTACAGCAACCAGAAGCTCGCAATGTCCGCAGCTGTGAAGTCCGCCAGGGTTTGATTCTTCTGCCGCCGCGTTCCGGAAATAGCGCTGGAACGAGAAGTGAGCAGTTCCACCAGCCGGCGGGCGATCGACACCAGGTGATCGCTGGCGCTGAAGTCCACCAGCGGCGGCACAAAACGCTGGTCCAGTTGGAAGGTGTTCGCCTCGGTCTTCAGAATGCGCGCTACCCGCAGCGTGGAGTAACCATCGCGATTCTCGCCTTCCGCCAGCAGGCGCAGGTTCTTGCGGGCTATCTGTACCGGCTTCTCCGTGAGGCCGGTGTTCTCGTCGCGGAACATTTCGATTTCCGCGCGGTACCGGGCGCCGCCCTCGCGGCCCGCCGAGGCCACGTTCAAGCCTCTATCGCGGTACTGCGGCACGGCCAGGTACAGGTCGAGCGAGGTCTGATCCGGATCGAAGCACTCGTTCAGTTGCTTGGGGGGCGGGGTGTTGTCAGAACCGGGAATGTCGAAAATCAGCCCGTCCGGGAGCAACCCGGAAGCGCTGGTGACGCCGAAGGCTCCGCCGGTGAGGGCTTCCTGGCTGATCTGCAGGGTCGCGAAACCCCACGGCCGAAAAACCAGGCTCTCCAGGTTGAACTGAAGAAGGTTCTCGAGGAAGCGGTCCTGGAGCTGCAGGTGTTGCGGGCTCAAAAACGTGCCCTTGGTCCAAATGACCGGTTGCAGTCGCCTCATTCGCATACACAGTACCAGAACTCGCCCGGCAAGCCAACTGCTTTCCGATGCGCTAGAGTGGCCTGAGGACAATTCAGAATGCTCACTGCTCTGGCAGCAAGCCCCGGAGAACTCCGCGACTTCTTCCGCGAGGCCGGCTTCACTCACGAACAATTCAAGCGCAATCCTACATTGCGGGACCTCCCCTCGCGCCGTTCTGGGAACCTGCCCGTCCTTATCGAACAGACCAGCGAGCCAACCCCGCTGAACATCTTGTTGCGGTGGTTCTTCCTGGGACTGCCTCTCGAGAGCAAGGCCTTCAGCGGCTCCGTTCCGCCGCATCTCGTTTCGCAGATGCTCGCCTGCGGAATGCTCGTCCGCGATGGGGACCAACTGGCCGCCGCGGTCATGCTGACGCCCTGTGAGGAGTACCTCTTCGCCGCCGATCCGGCTCGTACACTGGAGTCGCCGGACGCGTCCGACATGGTCCTTTGGCCCAACCCGTCCACCCGTTTGCTGCAGATGTTCACGATCCGGCGGCCATCCCAGGCGACCCTGGACCTGGGCGCCGGCTGCGGGATCCTCGCGGTGTTGGCGTCGGCCCACAGCCATCGCGTCGCGGCCACGGACCTGAACCCCCGCGCGGTGAAGTTCGTGGAGTTCAACGCGTGGTTCAACGCGGTTCAGAATGTCGAATGCCTCATCGGCGACACCTTCGAACCGGTCAAAGACCGCACCTTCGACTTGATTGTTAGCAATCCCCCGTTCTTCGTGACACCATCGTCCAGCCAGATTTATTGCGAAAACACCATGGAGCTGGACGGCTACTGCCGGCGTCTGGTGCGCGAAGCCCCCCGGTATCTGAATGAAAACGGCTACCTGCAGATGACTTTCGAGTGGGTCAAGCTGCGCGGGCAGCCCTGGGAGGACCGCCTGGCGGAGTGGTTCGACGAAATCGGGTGCGACGCCTGGGTATTGCGCAGTTACGCTCGCGACGCCGCGTCTTACGCCGCGGAACGCATCGGCCGGATGATGCCGTGGTCCCCACAGGCCGCTGACGACCGTTTTGCGGAGTGGGTGGCTTATTATCACAGCCGAGGAGTGGAAGAAATCCACGGTGGCATTCTCGCCATGCGGAAGCGCACAGGAACGAACTGGCTGCGCATCGAAGAAGTCGCCAGTTTGGATTTGTCGGAGCCGTTTGGCGAATCGATTCTGGAGCTATTTGCGAATCAGGACGCATTAGAAACTCACCGCTCCATCGAACAGATGATGGCCTGGAAGCCCAGGCTGGCGCCCGATTCCCAGATTGAGCAGCACCTGCAACTGGTGGGCGGAGACTGGGTGCCATCCTCTATGCAACTCAGACGCCCCGGAGGGCTGCCGGCTTCGATGGCGCTACAGCCCCAGGTGGCCGACTTCCTCAAGCGGTGCGACGGCAGCCGCGCCATATCGGAGTTAGCGCAGGACCTTGCTGCCGCCGTTCAAGTAGATCCGGCACAGGTGCGCGAACAATGCTGTTCGGTGGTGCGAAAACTCGTCGAGCGGCGCCTGGTGCTCTTGTGAACGCCATCGGGCGCGGTCCCGGCGCCACTACATGTTAAGGACGGACGCAATATGCTTTCACCTATTTCCGAAGGTCCCCGGGAAATCCGGGACTTCTTCAATCAAGCCGGTTTTACCCAGGAGCATTTTAGGGAAAGCGCGGCGCTCCGGGACCTTCAGCCGGCGAGCCGGCTCAGTAAGCTGCCCATTCTGATCGAGCGCACGGACAAGGCCTCCGCACTGAACGTCCTGCTGCGCTGGTTCTTTCTGGGCAGGCCGCTCGCCAGCGAGTCTTTGGCCGGCTTGGTGCCGCCGCGCCTGATTTCGCTGATGCTCGACTGCGGCCTGCTCGTTCGCGAGGGGGAACGGCTGGCACCGACGGTGATGCTGTCGCCCTTCGAGGGCTATCTTTTCGCCGCCGATGTTCCGGGTCGCTTGGAGTCGCCGGAAGGTTCGGATTTGGTTCTCTGGCCAAATTTGGCCACCCGAATACTGCGGATGTTCACGGTCCGCAAGCCTGCTGGCGAGACGCTCGACCTCGGGTCTGGTTGCGGCGTTCTGGCCATTCTGGCGGCCGGCCACAGCCGGCGAGCGGCCGGGACCGACCTCAATCCCCGCGCGGCCGAGTTCGGAGCCTTCAACGCCTGGTTGAACCAGGTAGAGAATGTCGAATGGCTTACTGGCGACACCTTCGACCCGGCTCGGGGCCGCCAGTTTGACCGGATCCTGGCCAACCCGCCCTTCTTTGTCACCCCTTCTTCGGGCCAGCTCTACTGCGAAAACAGCATGGAGCTGGATGGGTACTGCCGGCGGCTCGTGCGGGAAGCCCCCGCATACCTCAACGAGAACGGCTTTCTCCAAATGGAATTGGAATGGGTCCAGGTGCGAGGGCAGTCCTGGAGAGATCGCTTGGCGGAATGGATGCTGGGTAGCGGATGTGACGCTTGGCTGCTCCGTAATTACAGTTCCGACGCCGCCGAATATGCTGCGGGGCGGATTGGAGCCATGGTGCCCTGGTCGCCGGAAACCGCCGGCAAAAGGTTCGAGGACTGGATGGGGTACTACAACGCCCGCGGCGTCGAGCAAATCCACGGCGGTCTCCTGGCCATGCGAAAGCGGTCGGGAAACAACTGGTTCTCGGTGGAAGAAGCTTCCGAGCTCGAGCTACGCGAACCGTTTGGAGAGTCGATACTGGAACTGTTCGCCAACCGGGATAGGTTGGAGGCCGATCGCACCAGCGAGCACATGCTGGCGTGGCGGCCACGGCTCGCGCCGGATGCGAGGATCGAGCAAAAACTGCGCCCGGACACGGGTGGTTGGGTGATCACCGCCATGACGCTGGGCCGCCCGGGCGCCCTGCCGGCCTCGCTGGCAGTCGAACCGCGGGTCGCCGGCTTCCTCGCCCAATGCGACGGCAGCCGCACTCTGGAACAACTGGCTCACGAACTGGCGGGGGTGGTCAAGGCCGACCTGGCGCAGGTTTGCGAGCAATGCTGCGCCGTGATCCGGACCCTGGCGGAGCGCCGGCTGGTCCTGCTCTAGGTTGCAATTCGGGCCGTAATCCTTGAGTTTTGCGGATCTGGTACTCACATCTCCCGCAAAACTTGACGGAATGCTTTCGCGGGCATATAGTGTCTTCACTGGATGAATAATCCATGGAGGTTTAATGGCCAGAGAAAGCACACAGCACAAGTTGGATCGGGTTCGATCCCCACGCGTGCAGATTACCTATGACGTAGAAGTCGGCGGCGCGATTGAACTGAAGGAGCTTCCTTTCGTGGTCGGGGTGTTGGGTGATTTCACCGGTCAGCCCGAACAGCCCCTGCCCAAGCTGAAGGACCGCAAGTTTGTGGAAGTCAATCCGGACAACTTCGACACGGTCCTCGAGGGTATGAAACCACACCTTAATTTCTCGGTGGAAAACAAGTTGAGCGAAGAGCCGGAAGCCGCCAACCTGAAAGTGGACCTCAAGTTCTCCAAACTCGAGGACTTCGAGCCGCAGAACGTGGCACGCCAGGTCAAGCCTTTGAAGGAACTGCTGGATCTTCGCACCCGCCTTTCCGATCTGCGGGGCAGCCTGCAGGGCAACGATAAGCTGGAGGAACTGCTGCTCGAGAGCGTCGGCAACACCGAAAAACTCGAGAAGCTGAAGGGTGAGATTGGAAAGGGAGGCGACTAATGGCTGATCCCAAGAGCGCACAGGCAGCAACGGCGGCTAGCGAACAGGTTCAGGAGAGGAGCATCCTCGACCAGATTGTCGAGGAAGGCCGTTTCGGCGTGGAACCGGCGTCGAGGGAGCGCGGCAAGAACCTGGTTAAAGAATTCGTCGCGCAGGTTCTGGAAGGGTCCATGACCATCGCGCGCGACGCGGAAATGATGATCAATGCCCGCATCGCGCAAATCGACCACCTGGTGTCGATCCAGTTGAACGAGGTCATGCACCACCCCTCGTTCCAGAAGCTGGAGTCCTCCTGGCGCGGCGTCAAGTACCTCATGGACCAGAGCGAAACCGGCACCATGCTGAAGATCCGCGTCCTCAATGTCAGCAAGAAAGAACTGCTCAAGGATCTGCAGCGCGCGCCGGAATTCGACCAAAGCGCCCTGTTTAAGAAGGTATACGAAGAAGAGTACGGCATCTTCGGAGGCGCTCCATTTGGAGCGCTCGTCGGCGACTACGATTTCGGCAAGCACCCGGAAGACATCGAGTTGCTGGACCAGGTTTCCCACGTCGCTGCGGCGGCGCACGCACCGTTCATCACCGCTGCCAGCTCTGACATGCTGAACTTGCCCACCTGGACTAGCCTGGACGCTCCCCGCGACCTCGCCAAGATCCTCGACACCACGGAATACGCCAAGTGGAAGGGCTTCCGCCAGTCCGAAGACTCTCGTTACGTGGCCCTCACGCTGCCCCATGTTCTCGGCCGTCTCCCGTACGGCAAGGACACCAAGCCCGTCGAAGACTTCAACTACGAAGAGCACGTCGACGGAAGCGACCATTCCAAGTACCTGTGGATGAATGCCGCGTACGCCCTGGCCACGCGGATGACCAACTCGTTCTCGCAATACGGCATGTGCGTCGCGATGCGCGGCGTGGAAGGCGGCGGCCTGGTGACCGGCCTGCCCGTCCACAACTTCTACACCGACGAAGGCGACGTGGCCATGAAGTGCCCGACCGAAGTCCCCATTACCGACCGGCGCGAAAAGGAGTTGGCGGACCTGGGTTTCGTCCCGCTCGTGCATTGCAAGGATACCGATTACGCGGCGTTCTTCAGCGTGCAATCCTGCCAGAAGCCCAAACTGTACGACACCGACGCCGCCAACGCGAACGCGCGACTGTCAACCCAGATTCCGTACATTATGGCCGTTTCCCGGTTCGCCCATTACCTGAAGGCCATGATGCGCGACAAGGTCGGCAGCTTCATGTCCCGCGCTGATGCCGAGATCTTCCTGAATCGCTGGATCACCCGCTATGTGATTCCGGATGACACGGCGTCACCCCAGATGAAAGCAAGGTGCCCCTTGCGAGAGGCTCGCGTAGATGTGACGGAGATTCCGGGAAAGCCGGGTTGCTACCGGGCCGTCGCGTTTCTGCGGCCGCACTTCCAGTTGGAAGAGTTGACTGTATCTTTGCGGTTGGTGGCCGATTTGCCGGCGCCGGCGAAATAGGATATCGGCCGCGGCCTGGTAACTACCGAATTCTAGTTTGTTCGTGGAGGAAAGGAGAATAGTGTGGCTGTAAACGCGTATTTGAAAATCAAGGGAGTCGACGGCCCAAGTACCAGCAAAACGGGGCACATCGACATACTCTCGTTCAGTTGGGGTGTGAGCCAGCATTCGACCTACGGCGTCGGGGCGTCCGGGAAGGAAGCCAAGGCCGGTCGTGCCGACTTTTCGAACCTGACCATCATGAAGGTTCTCGACAAGACCAGCCCCCTGCTTTGCGATCACTGCGCCAGTGGCGACATCCTCAAAGAAGTCTACATGCTGTATGACAAGCCGGTCGGTGACAAGCAGGCGGACTACTTCCGCATTTACTTGAAGGATGCCCTCATCACCTCGGTTCAGTTGTCCGGAAGCAACGAGAACCCCACCGAGTCGGTGAGCTTTGCCTTCCAGGCGGTCGAAGTTGCGTATAAGCCCGAAAAGGACGACGGATCGCTCGACGCCGCCATCCGCAAGGGTTACGACCTGGAGCAACTCAAGGCTGACTTCGCTGCGCCGGAAAACCTCGAATAGGCCATTCCATGAAAGCGAAGGAACTTCTCGACGCCGGGAAGGTCCGTGAAGCGGAGAGGGCGCTGAGCGCCGCTCTCCGCGACAACCCTGCCGATGTCGTGCAGCGGACGTTTCTTTTCGAGCTCCTCTGCTTCTCCGGGCAGTACGACCGCGCGGAGAAGCAGTTGGGCGTTTTGGCCCAAGGCAGCCATGAAGCTGAAATGGGCGCGGTATTGTACTACTCCGCCCTCCATGGCGAAAAGACGCGTCATTCGATGTTTCAGAAGCAAGAATTTCCCCAGACACCCGCGGCCAAGTCACCGCCGGGTACGCTCAACGGCAAGCCTTTTGAATCGATCAGTGACGCCGATCCGGCGATCGGTCCCCGCCTGGAAATGTTTGCCGCCGGCGCATACCTTTGGATCCCGTTTGAGCACATTTCCAATATTCAGATCACGCCTCCCCGCGTTCTGCGGGATACCCTGTGGACCCCCGCATTCGTCTTGACCGGCCCGAGCTTCAAAGGAACCGACATCGGACAGGTAATCATCCCCGCAATCTACCCCTTCTCCTGGAAATCCGACGACGAGTCCGTGTGGCTGGGACACACCACCGAGTGGGTTGCCGACGACGACGGCCACGAGTTCCCCGTGGGGCAAAAAACGTTTATCGTGGATGGCGAGGAAGTGCCGCTGCTGGAAATCCGGTCGCTGGAGTTCGCTTCCAATGCCACTGCGTGAAGACATCCTCAACCCTATAGCTGGCGACAACCCCAGCGGCCAGAGCCTCCGCTACGCCCCCGTTTACGACAAGATCAAAGAAGCCCGCCGTGAAGACGACCAACTGGCCCAGGGCGCTTGGCAGGAAGAGCGCAAGGTGGCCGACTGGCCTCAGGTCTCGAGGCTGTGCCAGGAAGCGATCGCCACCCAGAGCAAAGATCTGCAACTGGCGGTCTGGCTCGCCGAAGCTCTGCTAAGACAAAACGGCATCCGGGGCTTTACCGAGGGCTTGGGGTTGTGCCGCGACCTCTTGGACAAGTTCTGGGACACCCTCTATCCCGAACTGGATGAGGGCGATACCGAGCA
>Ga0335081_10009212_pt1 | contig 15870 bp, 15 predicted proteins | sample Lox_Sample_35_FD_206713 | JGI IMG/M metagenome (GOLD analysis project Ga0335081, IMG submission 206713) | Soil microbial communities from Loxahatchee National Wildlife Refuge, Florida, United States - Lox_Sample_3.5 | ecosystem: Environmental > Terrestrial > Soil > Wetlands | place: USA... | reverse complement strand
GCGGGCGCGACGAGGATTTTTTTATCCGTCGCAAGGAGGAGGGTCGAGGCGAGATCATTGGCCAAGCCTTGAGCCATTTTGGCGAGAAGGTCGGCGGTCGCCGGCGCGACAACAAGGAGGTCCGCATCGCGCGAGAGCTCGATGTGACCCATGCCTTGCTCCCCGGTGAGGGCGAAGAGGTCATCGAAAACGCCCGTTTCGGTCAGGCTTTCGACGGAGAGCTTCGTCACAAAACGCTGCGCCGCCTGCGTCATCACCGCACGCACGAAAAATCCCCGCTCGCGCAGGCGGCGGATCAGTTCGAGTACCTTATAGGCCGCGATCCCGCCGCCGATGATGAGGAGAACGCGTTTTTCCGGGGGGGCGGTCATGACGCTCGAACCTTGCGCATGCCGAAAGTGGTAGCGGGGATTTGCCCGCGTTGAAAGGGCTTTGCCTTTTGCGCGTCAGAAAAGGCACCGCCGGTGGCTTAACCCCTCACGGCGCCCAATCCAATGCATGCGGCTCTAACGTTTACGTCTTTCAGAGTGCCCGGTTAGCTCGCCTCCACGCCTCTGGCCGCATCGTCCAAGAGGTTTGCGATCTTTGCGATCTCCTCGGCGCTGAGCGGGCCTTGTGAAAGGCGCAGCCGCAAGGCGAGTTTCAGATTTTCCATTGCCCGGAGAATTTGCGGCGCCGGACCGCCCCCATGGCGGGCACGGATCTCCGCGATCCGGCCGAAAATCGCCTCAACGAGCCCGCGCTCCCGCTCCAGCACCGCTTCGCCCTCCGGCGTGACCGCATAGAGCTTGCGCGGTCCCTCGGTCGAATCGACACGAATCAGCCCTTGCTCCTCAAGCAGCGTCAGGGCCGGATAGACAATGCCAGGGCTCGGCGCATAGGCGCCTCCAAGACGATCTTCAATCGCCTTGATGATTTCATAACCGTGCGACGGCTTCTCGCTGATCAGTTTCAAAATCACGAGACGCACGTCGCCCTGATCGAACATCCGGCGGCGGCCACCGAAAAGGCCGAAATGCCGGTGCATTCGGCCACCTCCGCCGGCTGGTCCTTCGCCTTGCGAGCAGGACTGTGAATAGTGGTGAAAACGCATGGCAAGCTCCTTGAATATTTCTCGGGGAACTGACTCAGATATATCTAAGTGAGATATATCAAAATGCAGTTTGCGCAAGACGTGCGGGCGAAATTTTGTATTTTCGGGGTAATCCGCGGGTTTCGGCCGTGCTGACGTAAGCTTTGCCAAATTCCGGCCAAAGAAAATCCGTGAGCGTGACATATCCGTCATATCGCGGCGAATATTTATCCTTTACAAAATCAAAATTGCCCCAACTCCTTTTGCTGACGGTCGCCAAGATGCCCATTCTCACCCGCCGCAAGATCATCGCTGGAGCTTCCGCTTCGGCCGCCGCAACATGCCTCGCCGGATGCATGAGCACGAACCCCAACCCCGCCATCAACGCCGCCGCGCTTTCGCCGCCGCCCCCCGCTCCGCCTGGGCACCCGGCGGCCGTGGCGGAGGCCGTAGCGCCGAATTACGACGCGGTCTATGGTGAGGTTAAGGACGGTGAGTTCGTCGTCCCCGCAGTCAAACTGTCGGAGGTCAATTCGGCGTTCCTGCGCACGAACGTCGCCTACGCGACCAATGAAGCGGCGGGCACGATCGTGGTCGATCCCGCCAATCACTATCTCTACCATGTCGAGGATGGCGGCCGTGCCACTCGCTATGGCGTCGGGGTTGGACGCGAAGGCTTCGTCTGGTACGGGGACGCAACGATCAAGAGCAAGCAGGAATGGCCGGACTGGTATCCGCCCAAGGAAATGATGGATCGCCGGCCTGACCTCAAGAAATCAATGGTTGCGCTGCAAAGCGGGGAGGGCATGCACGGCGGCCCCGCCAACCCGCTCGGCGCCCGCGCCATGTACCTTTGGCAAGGCAACCACGATACATATTTTCGCATCCATGGCACCAATGAGCCGTGGACGATTGGGTCGAGCCAGTCTTCGGGTTGCATTCGCATGATCAACCAGGATGCGATGGATCTCTATCAGAAGACGGCGGTCGGCACCCGGGTTGTGGTGCTCCAATCTCCAGGGGCTACGCCACCGAAGCTCGCGCGCGTCTGAGGCGTCGGGTTATCTCTGGCAACCGCCGCAATAGAATGTGGCGCGTCCCGACTGGGTGATGCGCCGCACCGTTCCCCCACATCGCGTACAAGGCTCGTTCTCGCGGCCATAGACCCGGAAACTGTGCTGGAAGTAACCGAGCGCACCATTGGTCTGCCGGTGATCGCGCAGCGAAGACCCGCCTGCCTCCACCGCTTCCTCGAGCACCTCACGAATGACGCGCGCAAGCAGCGTTGCACGCTCGCTGGGGTGACCACCCTTGCGCGTCAGACTCGTGGCCGGCCGGCGGGGGGACAATCCAGCCCGGTGCAAAGCCTCGCAGACGTAAATATTGCCGAGGCCAGCGATCAGGCTCTGGTCGAGAAGCACGGATTTGAGGGGCGCCCTCCTGGCCTCGAAAAGCTTCGCCAAGGCGGCCCCATCAAACGTCTCGGCGAAGGGTTCGATGCCAATGTTTTTGAACAAAGGATGCGCGGCGAACTCAAGGCGTGGAATGAGCTGCATGAAACCGAAGCGCCGCGGATCGTTATAAACGATACGGCTGCCCGTCGACAGTTCGAAGGCGATATGGTCATGCAATGCGTTCTTTGGCTTGACGCCAAAAGCGCCCGTCCCGACACCTTTCGCCGCCTCGACGCGGAACGATCCCGACATGCCTAGATGCATCACGAGGAGTTCGGTGCCGTCGAGGTCGGCGATAAGATATTTGGCGCGGCGGCGGAGTCCCTCGACACGCCGGCCCGTGAGGCGTTCGGCGAAGCGCTCCGGAAAGGGAAACCGCAAATCCGGCCGCCGCTGATCGACGGCAGTGAGCCGCGCCCCGACCATGGCGGGTTCAAGACCGCGGCGAACCGTTTCGACTTCGGGCAGCTCCGGCACTTAGGTCATCCTTGTTCAACCGCGCCAATTGCAGCCGATCGCCCGTTCCGGTCAAATGAATAGGCGGTGTTCACTGCTTCATCGCGGCGGTCTGTGCGGCGACGCACACTTTGCTTCAAACATCCGGAGCATCCAAAGGGGTCAGCTGGGTAAGCCTTGCCCGAAGAGTCTCATCCGCACAGGAGGCCCCTTATGTTCACACGACGCGATGGATTGAAATCGGCCTTGGCACTCGCCGCCGCTGCGGCGGCGGCCGCGGCCACGACTAAAGCGCGCGCAGCAGCGGAACCCATTTTCAAGGTTCCGCCTCTCGGCTATGGTTACGACGCGCTCGAGCCTTATATCGACGCGGCCACCATGATGATCCATCATGATCGTCATCATGGAGCTTATGTCGCGGGGCTGAATGCGCTTGTCGAAAAATATCCCAATCTTGCCACGACCTCGCCTGTCGCAATTCTCACCGACCTCGCGGTTGTGCCAGAGGAAGTCCGCATCCCTGTGCGAAATAACCTCGGCGGCCACTGGAACCACTCCTTTTTTTGGGCGCTCATGACGCCAGGCGGCGCAAAAGAGCCCGCCGGAGACTTGAAATCTGCCATTGACTCGGCCTTCGGCACAACCGGCAAGCTCACTGAGAAAGTCAACGCTGCTGGACTTGGGCGCTTCGGTTCCGGCTGGGCTTGGCTCATTGTCGACAGGAATGGCAAGCTTGATATCGTCTCGACAGCCAATCAGGATACGCCGCTCGAACAAGGTGTTCAGCGGGTGGTGCTGGGCGTCGATGTGTGGGAACATGCCTATTATCTAAAGTATCAGAACAAGCGTGCCGATTATCTTGCGGCGTGGTGGAACACGGTCAATTGGGACACGGCGGCGGCGAATTTCGCCAAGCCACCCGCGTGATCGACTGGCAGGTGATGGTGACAGAATTTTTCTTCTATGCGGGCGCCTTTTGGTGGAGCATCGCGATCGTCCTTTTCTGCATCACGCTCGTCTGCGGGTTTCTACAGCCTTTTCTGCAGCGCCGCCGCGCCGTCCGCAAGGATCGTCCGCCAGTCTCCGCGATCGTCCCGATCAAACTGCTCAACCCTGGGTTCGAGGACGCACAAGCCTCGATCTTCGCGCAGGACTATCCGGCCTATGAGGTCTTGATCAGCGCCGCCGAGGAAACATCTCCGGCGCTTGACGCGGCCCGCGCAATCGCCGCCACGCATTCCGAGGTTCCCTACCGTTTCCTGCGATCGGCGGGCATTTCGGCGGTCAGCCCGAAACTCAATAATCTTGTGGCGCCGGTCGAAGCCGCAAAGCATGATCTCGTTTTCACCAAGGATTCAAATATTACCCTCGAGCCAGATACTCTGGCCGCCTTCGTGCAAAATTTCACGGAAGGCACCGGCCTCGTTTGCGCAGTGCCGGTCGCGGTGCGGGCGGAAAACTTCGCCGGCCACATCGAAGCCATTTTGATCAACGGACACGCCCGGCTCCTGCTCACAGCCTCCGCACTCGGCGTTGGCTTCGGAGTGGGTAAAGCCATGCTCTTCCGGAAAAGCGATCTTGTCTCCGCCGGGGGAGTTGCGGCCTTGAGCGATACGCTCGCGGAAGACACCGCTCTTTCGATGAATCTCGCCCGGCAGGGCCTCAAAACCGTGTTTTGCCATCGCACGGTCGCTCAGGAGACCGGCGCAAGAAGCTTTGCCGAGATCTATGAACGGCAGTTGCGCTGGAGTGTGATCAGACGAAAACATGAGCGCTTCAAATTTCCTTTGGAGCCGCTTGCAAGCCCGCTTCCCGCCGCTTTCGCCGGAGCGCTTGCCGCGCCCCTGGTGGCTTGCCCGGCGTTGCTTGCCTTCTCTTTGACCTTGTTTTTTTGGTTCGCAGCCGAGACCGGCTTTGCGCTTTCGAAGGGCTGGGAAGTCTCGGCGTGGTCGCCACTTGCATTTCTCGGCCGCGAAATCGTCGCCCTTGCGGCGTGGCTGCGCGCCTTCACCACTTATGATGTCGTTTGGGCACAAAACCGCTTTGATGCGCGCAGAGGCGCGCTCGATAAAACGCAAGGATGATGAGGCTTCCGTTTTGACCCGTTAAATGCTGCCGCTGCCGCGCGCCGGGTCGCGAACAAACGCCGTCTTGAACACATAATCCCACCAGGGCGCGCTGACTCCAAAGCCGCGCGTTGGATCGCGGAAATGGTGGAGCATATGGAGCCGCCGCAGGGTCAGCCCGAGGCGCGTCTTGGGCTCGCCATGATGCAAATAGTAATGCACGATGTCATAAGAAATATAACCCGCAATAAATCCCGTCAGGATCGGATAGCCCAACGGTAGTCCGAACAGGAGCCGCGCGACGGCATAGGCGATCAGCATGATCGGCCCGCTGAGCAGCGCCGGCATGACGAGACGCAGCGGATCGTTCGGGTGCACATGATGCACGCCGTGGATCAGAAAATGGATCCTGGCTCCGAAGCGGCCCGGAAATTCATAATGGAACAGAAAGCGGTGCCCTAAATATTCGGTCAAAGTCCAAATGAAATAGCCAAGAAGCGCGCCGCCAAGAACGCCGACGCCAGAAAAGCTCTCTAGGCTGACGGCCGTGAGCAGGAGAACCACGGGCAGATAAAGGAACAAGGGCGTCGACCAATGCACCCTCGACAATTTATCGAGCAGCGTATTTTCGAAAAGCCGAGGCGAGGCGCGCAACTTTGCTGCCTCTCGCGAGTCGCCGTTTTCAAAATTATTACCGGATGGCATCATTCTTGCCGTACCTTCTAATTAGGTGGCCTTCATCGCCCTTTTGTCGAGTCTGTGGTAAATCCGACAATGAAGTACGCTTACCGAACCACGGACCCGTGCATGAGACGGTCCAGCCTCGGCGTCAAGCCATCGCGGCAAAAGATCATGGCGTTGAATAAAAGTGCTTGGCAGTATAGGGTTGTCAAATGGGCCATTGAGGAATCGGCAGGCTGCCCACAGGTTTAATTGGCGCCGCGTGGCGCGCTAGCCCCAAGGGGCGGCAATTGGGGATGCTAAGGCGATGACAGAATTCTCGCAGGACAGTTTTACGGCAGAGGCCCCGCCCGTAAAACAACGTCATAGATCGCTCTTGGAGGCCTATGGACTGCGGGCGACGCGCCAGCGTCTTGGTCTTGCCAAGCTTCTTCTGAGCAAGGGCAACCGCCACGTGACCGCTGATACTTTGGCGGCCGAAGCGAATGCTTTAAGAATGCGGGCTTCGCTGGCGACAGTCTATAACGTCCTTAATCTCTTTGCTCAGGTTGGCATCGTCAGGGCCTTGACGATCGAGGGCGCGAAGACGTTTTTTGATACGAATACGAGCGATCACAGCCATTTCTACTTTGAAGATTCGGGCCAGATCGAGGACATTTCGCTCCAAGGAATGCAATTCGCCAGCAATGTGACGCCGCCGGAAGGCTATGAGATCGTCAAGGTGGACGTCGTCTTCCGCCTGCGCCCCAAGAAAGGCGCGAACGCTTAGGCCCCTAAATTTGCCGGACCCAATACGGGGGCAAGGCCTCCCGATAGCGCTTGGGTTCGGAATGACTGGCTGGGACTCGACCACCAGCGCGCCAAGAAAACCGACAATCCCCTCTCTGCCTTCCGCAGTCGTGCGAACCCAGACGCCGGCCGGGTAAGCCAAGATTGGCCGGCACAACTTCCCGCGCGCCCGTCCTTGGGCTTTGTTATGATGGCCCATGCTCAAGCGCGGTCCCGGCCATCCATCCCATTTGCAAGAAACTCCTGCTAACGGCCGCGACGAGGCCGCGGCCCCGGATGGCACCAAAATCTCGCCGATGATGGCGCAATATAGCGTGATCAAGGCGCAAAATCCGGGGTCCCTCCTCTTCTACCGGATGGGGGATTTCTACGAATTGTTTTTCGACGATGCCGAGATCGCCGCCCGTGCGCTCGGCATCGTCTTGACGAAGCGCGGCAAGCATCAAGGGATGGATATCCCTATGTGCGGCGTGCCGGTCGAGCGCGCCGAGGATTATCTGAACCGGCTGATCGGCCAGGGCCACCGCGTTGCTGTTTGCGAGCAGATCGAGGATCCGGCCGAGGCACGCAAGCGCGGCTCAAAATCGGTGGTCCGCCGCGAGGTGGTGCGTCTCGTCACACCCGGCACCATCACCGAAGAGCTTCTGCTCGACCCCGCCCGCGCCAACAGCCTCCTTGCGATCGCGGGCGGCGCCGACCCATCCCTTGGTCTGGCGTGTGTCGACATCTCGACAGGCGCATTCATTGTTGCGAGCACGCCGGAGGCGTCCCTCGAAGCCGAGATCGCGCGCCTCGATCCGGCCGAAATTGTCGTTCCCGAGGCGCTTCTCACACGCCCTTCGATCGCAAGGCTCGCCCGTGAGACGAAGCGGCCGCTGACTCCGCTCGGCCGCGAGGTGGGGGCAGGTCCCAGCGCGGAGCGGCGCATCAAGGATTATTTCGGCCTTGCAACGCTCGAAGGGCTTGGCGCCCTTTCGAGCGCCGAAATCGCCGCTGCGGCCGTTGCGATCCTCTACATCGAGCGCACCCAGATGTCGGCGCATCCGGCCTTGAACCTGCCAAGCCGGGCTTCTTGCGACGCACGGATGGACATTGATGGCGCGACGAGATCCAATCTCGAACTCACGCGAACGTTGTCCGGCGCGCGGGAAGGCTCCTTGCTGGCGGCCATCGACAGAACCGTCACCGCGGCAGGCAGCCGTCTCCTCGCCGAGCGCTTGGCGGCGCCCTTGACCGCCCCGCAGGAGATTGAACGCCGTCTTGATGCGGTCTCCTTCTTCGCGGATGAACCGGGCTTGCGCAAGGACATCCGGCTTTCTCTCAAAGCCGCTCCCGATATGATCCGCGCCTTGTCGCGCCTCGCGCTCGATCGCGGCGGCCCCCGCGATCTCGCGGCATTGCGCGATGGGCTCGAAGCCGCGCAAACTGTTGCGCAAAAGCTGAGTCACGCAGGGACGCTGCCGGTGGAACTCAGCGGCGCGCGCGAAGCCGCCGAGGGGCTAGATCCGGCCTTTGCCGCGCGTTTGAGGCACGCCCTCGCGGAAACGCTCCCGCTCAACCGGCGCGATGGGGGCTTTGTCCGCGCCGCCTATGACAAATCCCTCGACGAATTTCGAGCCATGCGCGACGAAAGCCGGGGGGTAATCGCCGCGCTCCAGGCGCGCTATTGCGAATTGACGGAGTGCAAGCAGCTCAAGCTCAAGCACAATCATTTCCTCGGCTATTTCGTCGAGGTTCCCCAGGCCCAGGGCGAGCGGCTGCTGAAGCCGCCCCATCACAGTCTTTTTGTGCATCGACAGACCATGGCAGATGCGATGCGTTTTTCGACGAAGGAACTTGCCGAACTCGAGGTCAAGATCGCCTCCGCCGCCGACGAAGCGCTTGCCCGCGAACGGGCGATTTTTGACGAATTGGCTGCCCCTCTCCTTGCGAGCCAAGCCGCAGTCAAAAGCCTCGCCGCCGCACTCGCGGCGATCGACGTGGCAGCGGCGCTGGCCGAATTGGCCGAGGCCTTGGACTGGACGCGGCCCGCCGTCGATGGTTCCCTTACCCTCGAGATCGCCGAGGGACGACATCCTGTTGTCGAAGCCGCATTGCGTCTGGAAGGGCAGGCGTTTGCCCGCAATGACTGCAAGCTTTCGGGCCTTCCCGGCAAGGGCGGCCGGATCGCCGTCGTGACCGGTCCGAACATGGCCGGTAAATCCACCTATCTGCGGCAGAATGCGCTCATCGCCATTCTTGCCCAGATCGGGTCCTTCGTTCCGGCGAAACGCGCCCATATCGGCATCATCGACCGGCTCTATTCGCGGGTTGGGGCGGCCGATGATCTTGCTCGCGGCCGCTCGACCTTCATGGTGGAGATGATCGAGACGGCGGCGATCCTCAACCAGGCGGGCGAACGTGCGCTCGTCATTCTCGACGAGATAGGGCGCGGTACTGCGACCTTCGACGGTCTTTCGATCGCCTGGGCGGTGATCGAACACTTGCACGAGAAGAACCGCGCCCGGGCCCTCTTCGCCACCCATTTCCATGAATTGACGCGGCTTTCCGAGAAACTCGGCCGTCTAGACAATCTCACCGTGCGGGTGACCGACTGGAATGGCGAAGTGGTCTTCCTGCATGAGATCGTCCCTGGCGCCGCCGACCGCTCCTACGGGATCCAGGTCGCCAAACTCGCCGGTCTTCCGGCCTCGGTCGTTGCGCGCGCGCGTGAGCTCCTCGCCGAATTCGAAGCCGCTGAGCGGGTTACTGACGCAGAACGGACGGTCGCCGATCTGCCTTTGTTCACGGCATCCAAAAAGTCTCCCGCCCCGGCGCCGCCCGCCGACGATGTTGTTGGGCACGCTCTCGACGCGATCGACCCCGACGAGCTTTCCCCGCGCGCCGCGCTGGAGGCGCTTTATGCGCTCAAAAAGCTCCGCGCCAAGCGGAACTAAGACCAATTGGTTGAGCACGATCAAAATCAGCTCCTGGAATCGTCATATTTTTCGTGTACAATGCAATCGCGCAAAGCTCATGGGGCCACATGCCGGAACCCGTCGTAAAGCCAAGGCTCGAACAGCAGCTCTGCTTTGCGGTCTATTCGACGATGCATGCCCTTAATAAGGCCTATCAGCCCTTGCTCGAAAAACTCGGGCTCACCTATCCGCAATATCTCGTCATGCTGGTCCTTTGGGAAGGCGGCAATGTGTCAGTTAAGGAGCTTGGCGAGCGCCTCTTCCTTGATTCCGGCACCTTGACGCCGCTCCTAAAGCGGCTCGAAGCGATGGGCCTTGTCCATCGCGCGAGAGATCCGAAGGACGAACGGCGCGTGCGCCTGACGCTGACTGAAAAAGGCAAGATGCTGCATCGTGATGCGCAGCTCGTCCCGGCTCAGATCGCGGCGGCGATGGGACGTCCGCCGGAAGACCTAAAAGCCGTGCGTAAGGAGCTTCGACGGATCCGCAATGCGCTTTTGGAGGCACGCGGGGCAAAAGCTTCAGCCGAAGGCGCTCCGCCACCCTGATACGCCAGGTTCCCGGCCTCTCTCCCGGCGTCTTCGTTAGGCGGCCGGCCCAAGCCTCGCCAGCCGGTCCAGAGCGCCTTGCAGAATAAAGGCCGCCGCCATCTTGTCGATGACTTTCCCGCGCCGCGCGCGCGAGACGTCTTGCTCAATGAGCGAGCGGGTAACGGCAGCGGTCGAAAGCCGCTCATCCCAGAAGACGCAAGGACGCCCCGAGAGCTGCTCGAAGTTTCGCGCGAACGCACGAGCCGCCTGCGCACTCGGACCTTCCGAGCCGTCCATATTGAGCGGCAGGCCGAGCACAAGCGCCGCCACGTCGAATTTGTCCATGAGCGCGATGAGCCGCGCCGCATCCTTCGTGAATTTGCTGCGCTGGATCGTTTCGAGCGGCGTCGCGATGCGCCGCTCCACGTCGGAAAGCGCAAGGCCGATGGTCTTGCTGCCGAGATCGGCACCAATCAGGCGCTGGCGGGAACCGATACGGGGGACGAGGCCTTCAAGGTCCAAAACATCCGCCGCCATCAGACGCTCTTCATGTATATAGGTGAACCTGAAACCCTTCTCATCTGCCCTGCTTTCCAAGCCCATTCTCAGGGAGCCTCACATGAAACTTATCTGGCTCGGTCACTCGGCTTTCCGCATCGAGCTCGACACGACGATCATCCTGATCGACCCCTTCTTCGCCGGCAACCCGAAGTTCACGGGTGATCCCGAGAAGGCGGCCGAGGGCACGACCCATATTTTGCTCTCGCATGGCCATGATGATCATGTCGGCGACGCCACCAAGATTGCCAAGCGAACCGGCGCTCAGGTCATCTCGAATTTCGAAATCTGCATGTTCCTCCACGGACAAGGCGCGGTAAATATCAACCCCGGCAACACCGGAGGTACGATCGACTGCGGCACTTTTGAGGTCAGCCTGACCGAGGCCTTGCATTCATCATCGACAATCGTCAACGGTCAGCCCGTCTATCTCGGCAGCCCCAATGGCCTTGTGATCAAGCCCAGGGGGGCGCCCAGCATATATCATATGGGCGATAGCGAAATTTTCTCCGATATGGCGTTGATCGCGGAAATTCATACGCCGAAAATCGGCCTCGTTCCGGTCGGCGACCGTTTCACTATGGGCGGGCGGACAGCGGCGTTTGCGGTCAAGCGCTTCTTTAAGTTCGAAACTGTCGTCCCATGCCATTATGGGACCTTCGACGTCCTGGCACAGGATCCAAGCGCTTTTGTCTCGGCGATGCAGGGTCATGCGACCAAAGTCGCGGTGCCGTCCATCGGCGAGGCCCTGGTGTTTTGAGGTTGTTTTTCACCGCGAAAACCTTGCGTTTGAGGCGGAAGCACCAAAATGGAAGAGCTGGAAGATGATGCAAAGCCCCGCCAAAAGGCAGAGCTGCGTTTTTGCCTCAAGGCTCTGGCTCTACCGTTGAATGCCCGCTCTTGAGCCAAATCCCCAAAAGAATAGAGCTTTTTGGATAAATCAAAGATCGAGCGAAAACAAAGAAGGAAACGTCATGGGCAATTTTTCCGGCATAGATCCTCAGATCACCGAGAGCTTTCGCTTGGCAGGCATCGGCTGGATCTTTGCCTTCTTTGTTGTGGGTGCGTGCCTTCTCACCGCCAGCTTTCTGATCAACTGGCAGGTGCGGAGAATCCAGAAGATGATGGAGCAGAAGCAGGAAACCCCGCCGGATTCCGGGGAGACCGGCGCAACCAAATCGCCCTAAAGCACGGGAGCGGTCATCATCCCCGCGCCCGCGCCGATCATATGAGGCCTTTGTCGCGTGCGAGCTGCCTCATCCCGCCGGAAAAGCCAGCCCCGCCGCTTCTCGGGGCTCATATTTCAGCTTTCGAGTCCGAGGGCTGCTTTGACCCGGTGCGAATAGCCATAAACATCCTCGCGCAATTGCAGCTCGCCCGAATCGTCGACGAAGGCGGTGAAATATTCTAGGTGAATTGGCAAGGGTTGCGGCAGATAGACGTACCGCTCCTTACCGCCAATCAGTTTTTTGACTCGCTGCTCGCTCCAGCCATTGGCACGCCCGAGTACCGTCTCGGCAAAGCGGAATGGATCATCGACCCGCACGCAGCCATGACTAAAAGCCCTTTTCTGAGAGGCGAAGAGCGCATGCATGGGCGTATCGTGCATGTAGACGGAATAGTCGTTCGGGAACATGAATTTGATCCGCCCGAGCGCGTTGCGTTCGCCAGGCGGCTGGCGCACAACGAGATGCCCCCCGCGTGAAAAAACCTCATAGCCCATCCGCCGCAGATAATTCGGGTCGGCGGCGAGGCGCGGAAGCATTTCCTTGCGGATGATCGAGGGCGGGACGTTCCAATAGGGGTTGACGATCAGAAACCGCATCGTGTCCGAAAAAATCGGAGTCGGGGTTTGCTCCTTGCCGACAACGACACGGGTACGCTCGGCCACCGCGCCATTCTCAATCACGACGGCTTCATAATTGGGAATATTGACGGCGATATAGCTCTCTCCGAGGTTGCGAGGCATCCAGCGCCAGCGTTCCATATTGGCGAGAATCTCGGCTTCAAGGCGTGAGGACCGGCCGCCCGACAAGGCCGCAACCGTACGCGCCGTCAAATTCCCAGAGGGGGACAAGCCGTTCGCCTTTTGGAAATCAGCGACCGCTGCCGCAGTCCGCTTGTCGTAAACCGAATCTTCGATCTCGGGCTCGCTTGTGTCATCGACACGCAGTCTGGCGCGAATCAGCGGCACCCTTGGATCGCGCATGCCGGGGCGGAGAACCGGGCCCGCAGGGATGGCGGAATCATGCAAAACTGCGCTACGTCCATGCCGCAATGCAAGGAGCTTTTCCCGCAGCGCTTCGTAGCCCTTCTGCTGGGGATTGAATTTTTGAAGCTCGCTGCCGGCGTTCTCCCCGGCGGTCGCGACAAGCGCCAGAATGACGGCGGGATCGGCAACTTCCGGCTCCTCCCCGATCAAGCGGGAGATCAAATGCGGATCAACCCGCGACCCGCTTGCCTGGCGGCCATAGGCGACAACCGCATCCGTCAAGGCAAGGTCCGCAGCGGCAACCTCCTCATCGGTGACCGCTGAGAAGTCACGCGGGAATCCCTTGACGTCGAGTCCATCGTCAGCCGCGTGCTGGAGGCGCAGGATCACCGGCGCGACCTCGGTGCCCGGCTTGCCATCGCTCGACCAGAGCGGCGCGAAATTCCGCAAGGCATAAAAGGCGGCGATCGCTTCGCGCTCCCTGCGATGCAGAAGGCCAAGCCGGTCGGGTGTGAGCGAGCGGGCCTCGAGCGCGGCCTTGATCGCCGCGTTGACTGGAGGCAAATCATGTTCAGCCGTGCCAACGTCCGCGCTCGGTTTCGGAGCGGGCGGCTCTGCCGCGGCACCACCCGTCTCCCCCGGCGGCACCGTCTCGAAGGGGGCCGGGGCGAGGCTATCCTGATCGGGGTCAATGGCCGGCTCTTCCATTGGCGCATCAGTAGGTGATCCTCCATGCGCGGGAGACATGGCGAGGAAACCCGGTGCGGCTTCCCTTGACCTTGCATGGGTGGAGGCCGTGCCAAGCTGAGACACCGGAGACTCTTCGGCCCGGAGCGTGGCTCCGGCTAAGAGCCAAAGCGCGAGCGCTGGCACGCTCAAGAAACACACTCGCTTGGCTGGCGCACGCATCATTTCACCCCTTGCATTCCCAGTCGGAATTCCCCGCCCCGGTTCCGATAACCTGCTGTCCCGTCCACGTAACGCACGAACCACTGCCTTCGCCTATGGACGCGGACATAAATTCGATAAATTTTTATAGCGTGGCAAAGCCGCCACAGACCGCCCGTTCGGCTCATGCGCTCTTGGCGAGGTCCTCGCCGTCTTCGAAAGCGGGCTCCAAATCGTATTCCTTCAATTTCCGGTAAAGGGTCGAGCGGCCGATTCCAAGTTTCCGCGCCACCGCCGACATCTGCCCGCGATAATGGGCGACAGCGAATTTTATGGCCTCCGCTTCCAATTCATCGAGCGGACGTGCATGGCCTCTTGCATCGAGCAGGGGAAGGACATTCGGGTCGCGAACTTCGACCCGGACGAATTCCTTATCGCGAGGCGCGCGGCTCGGCGCGGCGGGCGCGGCGGGAATGCGGACGTCGAACCCCGCAACCCTCTTTGCAACCTGCGGAAATTCGGCGACAGTCAGCTCATCGCCTTCGGCAAGCACCACGGCCCGGAAGACGGCATTTTCCAGTTGCCTGAGATTGCCTGGCCAATCGTAGCGGGCGAGCAAAGCCAGCGCCTCGGCACAGATTCCGCGTAGCCGCTTTCCTTCCTCGGCGGCGAACCTCGCGCAAAACCGCTCGGCGAGTCCGCCAATATCGCCGCGCCTTGAGCGCAAAGGTGGGATCGAGATGGGAAAGACATTGATTCGATAGAAAAGATCTTCCCGGAAGCACCCGCGGGTCACTCGTTCGATGAGATTGCGATTGGCCGCCAAGATGAGACGAACGTCGGCCTTGAGGGGACGTTTCACGCCGACCGGATGAACCATGCCTTGCTGCAAGGCCTCAAGGAGGCGCGCTTGCGCCGGCAAGGGCAATTCGCAAATCCGGTCGAGGAAGAGCGTGCCGCCATGCGCCTCAACGAGCTTGCCGGGGGTTTTCCCGCCGCCCGGGGCGTTTTTTTCACCGCCAAATAAAACGGTTTCCGCAGCCTGTTCCGGGAGGGCGCCGCAATTGACCCTGACGAAGGGACGCCCGCGCCGGCCAGAAGCGCCATGAATGGCACGTGCGAAACTCGTCTTCCCCGTCCCGGCCTCGCCTTCGAGGAGGATGGGAATGGCTAATTTCGCCGCCTTCTCGGCCTGCCGGACGGCACGCGCCATCTCCGCGCTTTCGCCAATCAGGTCGTCCAATGCGAGACCCGCCGATGACCAGCGGCTAAAATGGCGCACTTCTTCCGCCAGCCGGGCAGCCGCAAGAGCGTTCTTGATCGCAACCAGCAGCCGCTCGGGTCCTGCCGGCTTCACCACGAAATCATGGGCGCCTGCCCGAATTGCTGCGAGCGCCGATTCGACACCGCTCTGTGATGTCTCGACAATGACGGGAAGGCTCGAGCCTGCCTCCTTGAGGCTCGCGAGCACCGCCATGCCATCGAGGTCAGGCATGACGAGATCGAGAATCAGAAGACCGATCGGCGGCCCGCTCAAGGATCGCAGCCGGGCGAGCGCGGCCTCGCCGCTTTCGGTGGTCTCAGCCTCATAACCGAGGCGGTGACAGAGAGTTTCGAGGAGTTGCCGCTGGACGGGATCGTCATCGGCGATCAGGATTCTTGCGGACATGCGGCCTCCTGGGGGCTCCAATGCCCCGCCGGTTGCAATGTGAGCGATTAGGGTAAACGAGATGTTAATGGGAAGGGCTTGCTCATCCAGCCGGACAGCAATTCAAAATTGAATGGATCGCGCGCCCCTTGAGTAAGGATGCGCCGGAGAGGGTGCCGCCGCAATGGGGAGGACACCGATGCGCCTCGGCAAGGCGGTTATGCTGCTCGGTCTGCGGCAAGGTGAAACGGCTCGGAGGAAGAGGCTGTTGTCTCCCTCCGCGACGCCTTGACGATCTTCGACCAGAGGCAAGAAGCAGCATTCCGCAAGCGGCGCAAGGCAATCTTAAGCAGGCCCAGGCTCTACTCGCCCAACGGAAGGCGCAAGCTCAGGCGAGGCCTGAAAATGAGAGCGGCGCTCGCCGGATGACCTCACCTCATACAGGTTGATCGGCGGGGGCTTGCTCAGTTATGACAGCGATCCCACATAGGGAGGTTCCATGACGCGCACCCAAGCCAAAAAGACCCTCGGAATTTTTCCCGCTAAGCCGAAAGCGCGC